>Ga0265327_10001092_pt1 | contig 37637 bp, 39 predicted proteins | sample 41621metaG_FD_202089 | JGI IMG/M metagenome (GOLD analysis project Ga0265327, IMG submission 202089) | Rhizosphere microbial communities from Carex aquatilis grown in University of Washington, Seatle, WA, United States - 4-16-21 metaG | ecosystem: Host-associated > Plants > Roots > Rhizosphere...
TCGCATTTTTGCGAGGGGAGGGGGTGGGGGGATATTTTTATAAGCTCTATATCCTTTCTACGTTTAATTTCCTATCACGTCGAAAGCTTCCTGGCAAGCCGATTCGTTTGCCGAAGTTGGCGGGAGTATCATCGGGCGTTGCGTATCTCGTGATCTCACCGCGTTCGGGTGACGTACCCCCAACTCAACCTATCCCGGAGGAATTCCATGAAACGCGTCTTCGCCGCGCTGGCGGCTTGCTTTGCATTGATCGCACTTCCCGCAACTGCCGCATCGGATCGCGGCTATGACAACGGCCCCGTTTGGGACGTTGGCGCCATCCAGACCAAAGACGGCCATTTCGACGAGTATATGAAGTTCGTGACCACCGCCTGGAAGAAGCAGCAAGAAGCGCTGAAAAAGGCGGGCTATATCCTCGATTACAAGGTCTATGTCGTAACCGATCCGCGCGACAACGAGCCCGATATCTATCTGGCGACCAAGTTCAAGAACATGGCGGCGTTCGACACCTCGCTCGACGAAATGGATGCGTTCTTTGCCAAGACCCAAGGCCCGCAAGAACAGGCCAACAAGGAACAGCAGGATCGCGGCGCCATCCGCATCGTGCGCGGCGACATGCTGATGCGCGAATTGATTCTGAAATAACATCGCCTCTCCCTCTCCCCCACAATTGGGGGAGAGGGCTGGGGTGAGGGGGCTTCGCCGTATGAGCATGTGCCGGAAGTTGCTGCGCCGTTATTCCATCTTCTGAAAAATATTTGTTTGTGGAGATACCCCCTCACCCCAACCCTCTCCCCCTGAGGGGGAGAGGGAGTGTTTGTGTTTTTGGTTCCATGCCGGTAGGGAGGACGCCTCCACTGGACGGAGTTGTGTATGGAGGCCGGTCCGGCGCGACGTGTGGCTGCGAGAATTCTCCAAATCGCAGCGATCTCTTTGCTGACAGCAATGACCGTTCCCGCGATGGCTTCGCCATGGGCGGAAGCGGGCGATCCGCAATTGCGCTCCGATATCGAAATCCTCGCCAATGCGGGGGTGCTGGACAACATCACCACGCACTGGCCGTTGCCCTGGCGTGACATTGTTGCCCGTTTGCACGATTCCGATTCCCTATCGCACCAGCCTGCCTTCGTGCGGGCCGCGGCGCGCCGCGTGCTCAGTCAGGGGCGTGCGCAGACCCGCACGGGCCAATTGCGCGCCAGCGTCACAGCCGATGGCACCAACCTTCCTTCGGTCGTGCGGGGCTTCGATGCGCTCGCGCGTGGCGACTTCGATGGGCAGTTTGCAGCCGAATACAATTGGGAATCGACATCGATCCGGCTGGCCGCGGGTGCGCAGGTCGATCACGACACCCACAAGGTGCATTTCCTGCCCGACAATTCCTACATCGCACAGCAGGTGGGCGGCGCGGTTCTCTATGGCGGATCGCTTTCGCATTGGTGGGGGCCGGGTTGGATTTCGGCGCTGTCGCTTTCCAACAATGCGCGCCCGTTTCCGCAAGTGGGGATTGCGCGCCTCGATACGAAGCCGTTCCAAAGTCCGTGGCTGAGTTGGATCGGGCCGTGGCAGGGCGAATTCTTCTTCGGCTGGCTCAATGACGACCGCATCATCAAGGACACGATGTATGACGGTCTGCGGTTCACCTTCAATCCGCTGCCGGGACTCGAAATCGGTTTGTCGCGCACACAAGAACTATGCGGCAATCACCATCGCTGCGATCCAATCGTCGATTACTTCCACTTCGCGAACAGTCCCGGCGATGTGAACAAAACCAACGACGAAGGTACGTTCGATATTCGTTACACCAACAGGTTGGGCGGCGTGCCGTTCGAACTCTACACGCAGATGATGAATGAGGATTCGAGCCCCATAAATCATTCGGGGACGAGTCATTTGTTCGGCGGCAGCATCTGGGTGCCGCTTGGCGGCGGCAATCCGGTTCGGCTGACGGTCGAATACACCGATAGCATCGCGACCGCCGACATCTTCAGCTTCGGCGATTATTTTCATGGGTTCTCGTACAACAACGGGGATTATCCCGACGGTATGAGATATCGCGGCCAGACGATTGGTTTCAGCCTCGACAGCGATTCACGTTTGTTTTCGGCGCAGGCAAGCTGGATCGATGGCGGTGATCGCACTTATACGCTGACGTTCCACCATGCGGATATTTCGACGGCGCAGAACATTGCGGGCAACATCGTCACCACGACGCCGGTGAAGATCAACATGGGTGTTGCGCGGGTGACGCTGCCGTTCCGTTCGGTGAAGCTTGATCTGGAAGGGCGGTTGCAGAGCGATCAGCCGCGGCCGGATCATGGGTTTGCGGCGTCGATTGAGGCGCGGGTGAGAGTGGGGCTGTAACGACTTACCCCCTCAGCCTCGCTTCGCGAGGCATCTCCCCCGTTTCACGGGGGAGACGAACGCGCGCACCATCTCCCCCGTGAAACGGGGGAGGCACCGCGAAGCGGTGGAGGGGGTAAGTCTTTCGGTTGTTTCGATCAGTCTTCGCCGAACTTCGCATCTGCCAGTGCGAGCAACGCCACGACCGCCGCTTCCGCATCTTCGCCTTCGGCGCAGATTTCGATTTCGGAGCCCATGCTGGCGGCGAGCATCATCAGGCCCATGATGGAACGTGCGTCCACCGTCTGGCCGTCTTTGGCAACCGTGATATGCGATTTGAAACGGGCTGCGGCCTCCACGATTTTGGCCGAAGCACGGGCGTGAAGGCCGCGCTTGTTGGTGATCTTGGCGACGGCGCAGATACGCGCTGCGCTCATTTAGGCGACACCGGCGAGATCGGTGGAACCGGCGCGCATATATTTGCGGCCCGCGTCGATAGCTTCCTTCACCGCCTGTTCGAGCGGGAGCTTGTTGCGCACATCCACCAGCTTGATGAGGCTGGGCAGGTTGGCGCCCGCTAGAACTTCGATCTTGCCGCGGTCGAGCAGCGTGAGGGCAAGGTTGCACGGCGTGCCGCCGAACATATCGGTGGCGATGACGACGCCATTGCCGACATCGACCGATTTGGCCGCCGCCGCGATTTCGCGCTGGCGCCGTTCGATATCGTCTTCCGGTCCGATGCAGACGGCGCGCAGATGGGTTTGCGGACCCACCATGTGTTCCATCGCGGAGATGAATTCCTGTGCCAGCCGGCCGTGGGTAACGAGAACGATGCCAATCATGTCGATGTCTTTTGGTGGTGTGGTGAAAACATAGCAATCCTTTGCGGCGTTTAAAGCCCCTTGGCGGACTCGCGGAATCTATTCTGCGAAAAACCTGCGGCGGCGAGCGCCACTTTTGCCGGTGCGGCTGTATCCGAAGCGTTCAGTTTCAGCATCGGTGGCCATTTGCCGTGCGAAAGCAAGAGCGATTTGGGCGGTTCGTAAACGCCGTGGCGCGGCAGGCGGGGGATGCGCGCGTCCGTCAGCTTTACAACGAGTGCAATCGCAGCATCGCGAACATGAGGGATTTCCACGATTCCCACACCGCGCGCTTCGATGAAGCCCGCGATGTTCGCGGGCGCACGCGCCATCAGCCGTCCATTACGCACGAAAAGTTCAACCCGGTCGTCGGCGACAAGCTTTGCACCGGCAGCAATCAACGTGAGTGCCAATAGCGATTTTCCGGCGCCGCTTTCGCCCAGGATCAGCACGCCCGTTTTTGCCGGTGCGCCGAAGGCGGTGCCCGCGCGTTCCAGGCGGATGCAGCTTGCGTGGATGTTCGTCATGCGCGTGATAGGGGAAGCTCAACGACGAAGCGCGCGCCGATGCGGCGGCCGTCGGCGCTGTGGCGGTTTTCGGCCCAAATGCGGCCGCCGAAACCCGATGCGATCTGGCGCGCGATGGAAAGGCCGAGGCCGGAATTGTTGCCGAAGCCGTGGCCCGCAGGACGTTCGGTGTAAAAACGCTGGAAGATGGTTTCGAGATTGTCGGGCGGAATGCCGGGGCCTTCGTCGTCCACCATGAAGCGCGCGCGCATGCCCGACGCGGAGGCCGTGACCATGACCGTGCCGTTTTCCGGGCTGAAGGAACTGGCGTTGTCGATCAGATTGCGGAAGACCTGGCCCAGCCGTTCGTCGCGGCCGAGCACGACGGCATCGCGCGGCAGGCGGCTTTCGAGCGAAACCTTCACGCCATGCGGAAGATCGGAAAAGCGGTAGATCTCGATGATGGTTTCGAGCAGGCGCTCGATATCCACCGGTTCCACATGCTCGCGGCTCAATTCGGCGTCGAGGCGCGAGGCATCGGAGATATCGCTGATCAGGCGGTCGATGCGTTTGACGTCGTTCTTCACGATCTGGGTGAGGCTTTCGCGCGAAGCTTCGTCTTTGGCGCGGGAGAGCATTTCAACCGCGCTCTTGAGCGAGGTCAGCGGGTTTTTCAATTCGTGCGCCACGTCGGCGGCGAACCGTTCGATGGCATCGATGCGATCGTACAGCGCGTGCGTCATGCCTGAGATGGAGACGGCGAGATCGGAGATTTCGTCGCGCCGTTCGTCCATCAAGGGAATGGTTTCGCGCCCCGTGCGGCCCCTTCGCACGCGGTCCGCGGCATCGGCAAGGCGGCGCACCGGCTGGGCGACGAAACGGGCGAGATAAAGCGACGACACGATCATCGCCACGAGACCGACCGCGAAAACTTCCAGCAAGGTGGTGCGTTCTTCGCGCAGGATCGCATCGATGTCGCCGCCTTCGGTGGAGACCATCAACACGCCATAGACGGTGCGGAAACGTTGGATTGGGACAGCGACGGAGAGCACGAGCTGGTTCTGGTCGTTGACGCGCTCGCCGGTGGCGACTTCGCCGGAAAGCGCGGAGAGCACTTCGCTGTAGACGCGGCCATCGATGCCGGCTTCGAAATAGGGGGCGAGTTTGGCGAACGGGCGCACGCCCATCACGCCGTCGAAGATGCGCGTCCACCAGCCTTTGATCTGGCTCCAGGTGTCGAGCGGCGGCAGTTCGCGCGTCTCGACGATGTTGCGGGCAAGCAGGTTGCGCGTGTCGAGCGACAGCCGCCCGTCGGTAGCATAGAGGCGGGCGCGCAGGCGCGTGGGTTCGATCAGTTGGCGCAGCAATGGTTCGGCTTCGTTGACCTTGATGTCGCGTGCGTTTTCGTTGGTGGTGTATTCGGCGAGCGTGGAACCCACGATCAGGGCCTGTTCCTTGATGCCCTGCAGGCGTTCGTCGACGAGGCCGACACGGTTGGCCTGCACGATGATGACGCCCGCGATGAGCACGACGAGGGTTGCCGCGTTGAACAGGATGATGCGTTGCGTGAGAGCGGATGCGCGTGCCTGAAAACCGGCGCCGGATTGGCGCGCGGCGCGCGTGGGCAAGCGGTCGCCCAGACGGGGCAGGGCGCCGGTGAATGTCGGGCGGTTTTGTGCGCGGTCGTTCGTGGGCGTCACGCCTCGCGGTAGCGGTAGCCGACGCCGTAGAGCGTCTCGATGGCGTCGAAATTGTCGTCGACGGCTTTGAACTTTTTGCGCAGGCGCTTGATGTGGCTGTCGATGGTGCGGTCGTCGACATAGACCTGATCGTCGTAAGCCGCGTCCATCAGGTTGTCGCGGCTTTTCACGAAGCCGGGACGCTGGGCGAGGCATTGCAGGATCAGGAATTCGGTGACGGTCAGGCGAACGGGCCGCGCATCCCAGGTGCATTCGTGGCGCTGCGGATCGAGCGCGAGCTTGCCGCGCGTCAGTGCTTCTTTTTTCGGTTCGGTGGAACCTGCAGGCACGCCCTTGTTGGGATCGGCACGGCGCAGGATGGCGCGCACGCGTTCCAGCAGCAGGCGCTGCGAAAATGGCTTGCGGATGTAATCGTCTGCGCCCGCGTTCAGGCCCATCAGCTCGTCGATCTCTTCATCTTTCGACGTCAGGAAGATCACCGGCATGTCGGCGGTCTGGCGCAAGCGGCGCAACAGTTCGAGGCCATCCATGCGCGGCATCTTGATGTCGAGGATCGCCAGATCCGGCGGCGTCGAAGAAAGCGCGGTCAGCGCGGACGCGCCATCGGAGTAGGTGCGGACGTGGTAGCCCTCCTGCTCCAGCAGCATGCTGACAGAAGCGAGGATGTTCTTGTCGTCGTCAACGAGTGCGATAGTCGCCATGGCCCAATCCCAGCCGGTAAGGGCGCCTAATATAGGCCCCTGACCTGCATTTCAAAGTGGCGGAAACCGAGCGGAATTGCGGCAACCGCCAATCAGATGAATTCGACCTTCAAAATCTCGTAGGAGCGGGCGCCGCCGGGGGCTGCCACTTCCACCGAATCGCCCTTCGCCTTGCCGATGAGGGCGCGCGAGATGGGCGAGGAAATGGAGATGCGTCCCTTTTTGATGTCCGCTTCGTGGTCGCCCACGATCTGGTATTTGCGCTCCTCGTCGGTGTCTTCGTCGACGAGGGTGATGGTGGCGCCGAACTTCACCGTGCCGCCGGAGAGCTTGGAGACGTCGATCACGTCGGCGCGGCCGAGCTTGTCTTCCAGCTCGATGACGCGGCCTTCGATGAACGCCTGGCGTTCCTTGGCGGCGTGATATTCGGCGTTTTCCGAGAGATCGCCGTGCGCGCGCGCTTCCGCGATCAGCTTGATGATCTCGTGGCGCTCCACGTTCTTCAGCTGGTTGATCTCGTCTTCGAGCGCCTTATAGCCGCCCGCGGTCATCGGTATGCGTTCCATGGCCGTCAGTAATCCCAAAAGAGGCAAAATCGTTCCCTCCGGCCGGCGGGTGCTTCCCGCACCGGACGAAATTTTTGGACGCTTTCGCCTAAGTCCCTGTCCAAACTGGATTATTTAAGTTGATCGCCCAGTCGGAGCTTCACAAATTGTAGGATTGAAGGGGGGCGACTTCAAGGGAGCCGGTCCTAAGTGCCGCGATGGCCTGTGTCGCAGCCGCGGCACCCGCCATGGTCGTGTAATAGGGCACCTTCATCTGCAGCGCCGTGCGCCGGATGGAGAACGAGTCGGAGAGCGCCCTGGCCCCTTCGGTGGTGTTGAAGACCAGCTGGACCTCGCCGTTCTTGAGGGCGTCCACGATGTGCGGGCGGCCTTCCAGAACCTTGTTGATGTCCTTGGCGGCGATGCCCGCATCACGCAGCAGCTTGGCGGTGCCGCGGGTGGCCACGATGGTGAAACCCATCTCGACTAGTTCGCGCGCGGGCTGGAGCGCTGCGTCCTTGTCGGCATCCTTGACCGAGATGAACACCATGCCGCCGAGCGGAAGCTTGAGGCCCGCACCAATCTGGCTCTTGGCGAAGGCGCGGCCGAAGTTTTCGTCCAGGCCCATGACCTCGCCGGTGGAACGCATTTCGGGGCCGAGCACCGTGTCGACGCCGGGGAAGCGGCCGAAAGGCAGCACGGCTTCTTTCACCGCAATGTGTTTGGAGGTGGTGCGCTTCAGATCGAGGTCTTTCAGCTTCTCGCCGGACATCACGCGCGCGGCGATGGCAGCGATGGGAAGGCCCACGGCCTTGGCCACGAACGGCACCGTGCGGCTGGCGCGCGGATTGACCTCCAGCACATAGATGTCGCCGTTCTGCACGGCGTATTGCACATTCATCAGTCCACGGACGTTCAGCGCCTTGGCAAGCGCGACCGTCTGGCGTTCGATTTCCTTGATGACGTCGGCCTTCAGCGAATGCGGCGGGATCGCGCAAGCGGAGTCGCCGGAATGCACGCCCGCTTCTTCGATGTGTTCCATGATGCCGGCGATGAACACGTCGCCGTCATGATCGCCGATGGCATCGACATCGACTTCGATGGCGTGATGCAGGAAGGCGTCGATCAGGACCGGATTGTCGCCGGAGATGCGGAACACGTCACCCGATTGCACCTGTGTCTTGAGCGCGGCTTCGTCGGGCACCACCACCATGCCGCGTCCGCCCAGCACGTAAGACGGGCGCAGGATGATCGGGAAACCGATCTCTTTCGCCGCCACGAGAGTTTCTTCCGCCGTCATGGCGGTGGCGTTGCGCGGTTGCTTGAGGCCGAGCTTCTGCAGCAGAACCTGGAACCGCTTGCGGTCTTCGGCAAGGTCGATGGCATCGGCCGACGTGCCGAGGATCGGCACGCCTTCCTCGACCAGCGTATTGGCGAGCTTGAGCGGGGTCTGTCCGCCGAACTGCACGATCACGCCCGCGAGCGTGCCGTTGGATTGTTCCTTGCGCACGATCGCGAGCACGTCTTCGGCGGTGAGCGGTTCGAAATAGAGCCGGTCGGAGGTGTCGTAATCGGTCGAAACGGTTTCGGGATTGCAGTTGACCATGATGGTCTCGAAACCCTGGGCCGACAGCGAGAACGCCGCGTGGCAGCAGCAATAGTCGAATTCGATGCCCTGACCGATGCGGTTTGGGCCACCGCCGAGAATGATGATCTTCTTCGCGGACGTAGGTTTGCTTTCGCATTCGACCTCGCCCGACACCGGGTTTTCGTAGGTCGAATACATATACGGCGTGATCGCCGCGAATTCGGCGGCGCAGCTGTCGATGCGCTTGAACACCGGATGCACGTTCAGCTTCGTGCGCAGGCCGCGGACGTATTTTTCTTTTTGCCCGGTGAGCTTGGCCAGGCGCGCATCCGAAAAGCCCATGGTTTTCAGGCGTGCGAGGCTCGATGCATCTTCGGGAAGTCCGTTGACGCGGATCTGTTCTTCCACGTCGAGGATGACTTTGATTTCGCCCAGGAACCACGGATCGTATTTGGTGATGTTGGCGACTTCCTCCATCGGGAAACCGTAACGGATGGCTTGCGCGGTCAGCCGGATGCGGTCGGGCGTCTGGCGGGCAAGGGCTGCACGGATCGCATCCTTGTCGTTGGCCAGTTCGATTTCGTCGAGGCCGGTGAGGCCGGTTTCCATCGAGCGCAGGGCTTTCTGGAACGATTCCGCAAACGTGCGCCCGATGGCCATCGCTTCGCCCACCGATTTCATCGAGGTGGTGAGGATGGGTTCGGCGCCGGGGAATTTTTCGAACGCGAAACGCGGGATCTTGGTCACCACATAGTCGATGGTGGGTTCGAACGATGCGGGCGTGACCTTGGTGATGTCGTTCTGCAATTCGTCGAGCGTGTAACCGACAGCGAGTTTCGCGGCGATCTTCGCAATCGGGAAACCGGTGGCTTTCGAAGCGAGCGCAGACGAACGCGAGACGCGCGGGTTCATCTCGATCACGACCATGCGGCCGTCTTTCGGGTTCACCGCGAACTGCACGTTCGATCCGCCGGTTTCGACGCCGATCTCGCGCAGCACCGCGATCGAGGCGGACCGCATGCGTTGATATTCCTTGTCGGTCAGCGTGAGCGCGGGCGCCACCGTGATGGAGTCGCCCGTATGCACGCCCATCGCATCCACATTCTCGATGGAGCAGACGATGATGGCGTTGTCGGCGCGGTCGCGCACGACTTCCATCTCGAATTCCTTCCAGCCGAGCACCGACTCTTCGATCAGCACTTCGTTGGTGGGCGAGGCTTCGAGGCCCGCTTCCACGATCTCGAAATATTCTTCCCTGTTGTAGGCGATGCCGCCGCCGGTGCCGCCGAGCGTGAACGAAGGCCGGATGACGGCGGGCAATCCCACCAGCGCGAGCGCTTCTTTCGCAGCGCCTTGCGCTTCCGGCGCCAATCCCATGATGGCGTTGTTGCGGCTGTCGTAGAGGAAGTTGCCCTGTTCGTCCTTCTTGTGACGCAGTTCGCCTTTCAGCGTAATGCCGCGCGGCACTTCGAGGCCGATCTTGAGCATCGCGCGGCGGAAGAGTTCGCGGTCTTCGGCCTTGTCGATGGCGTCGGCGGAAGCGCCGATCAGTTCGACATCGTATTTTTCCAGCGTGCCGCGCTTGCGCAGGGAGAGCGCAGTGTTAAGCGCGGTCTGTCCGCCCATGGTCGGCAACAATGCGAAGCCACGCCCTTCCGGCACGTTGGCGCGTTCGCGGGCGATGATCTTTTCGACGAAATCCGGCGTGATGGGTTCGATATAGGTCGCATCCGCCAGGCCGGGGTCGGTCATGATGGTGGCGGGGTTGGAATTCACCAGCACCACACGATAGCCCTCGGCTCTCAGCGCCTTGCAGGCCTGTGCGCCGGAATAATCGAACTCGCAGGCCTGTCCGATGACGATGGGGCCTGCGCCGATGATGAGGACCGTGTGGATGTCTGTGCGTTTGGGCATCTTGTCTCGCGCGCGGTTGGACACACGCGGGATGCGCGTGCCGGGCCGTGTGTTGTTGTAGGTTAAGTGGACCGTTTAACCGGGAGTCGCGACGGGGGCAACCCTTTCAGCAAGGCTGCGGCGCTAATGGCTTGGATAGTTCGGACAATTGGCCGAAAGCTGCGCCCAAATGCGATCAACTTCACCCGGTGCTACTCGGGCGGCAGTCTCGTTATCGATGAAATTTGCTTCTTCCCGCATGACCTTAAACTCGTCCCCCTCCCGAGCCTGGTAAAGGACAATATATCCACAGTGCCGGTCCGCCTTTGTAAACCGGCTGGCAAAATCGATGGCCGCGAAAATGCCGGGTACGGGTGCTTGAGGTGAATCTTTGGTCCAGGTCACTCGGACTATTCGTCTTTCAAGAACGGGCCCGAGTTGCTCCATACTGTGCTTGACGTTCTTTTCGTATTCGGCAAATGGCGTGTTCTGCTTGTTCAAATCTGCAAAGAAACCATAAGCATCGCTGGCTTTTCCGGCATCCTCGGCCGCGAGATAAGCAAGGGCCGCTTTTTCGGCGAGCTGGCTTTGCGCAACTGAAGGAAGCCAGCCGGGTGCTGAATCAGCGGTGACATTGACTTCGCGCAGATGCTTTTCCGGCTGAGCCGAAGCCCCAAGTGCGAACAATGCTACGCTTGCAATAATCGCTAGCCGCACGAACTTTGCAGTGCCCAGCATTAGCTTCTCCAGCGTAACGTTGTTCCCTGAACGGGGTTAACAAACGGGGCGCCCGTGGCGGTGGCTTCTGCCCAGGCTTTCTTGAGGCGGTGGTACCAGATGGCGGGCTGGTCGGCGTCGCGGATCAGCATCAGGCTGGGATTGAATTTCAGGCCCTCGCGCTGGAGTTCCACCATGCGGCGGTCGTCGCCCAGGAAGGTGGGGCCGAGCGCCATGAAGAATGGGCGGATGAAGCCGAGCCAGAGAGGCCAATAGAAGATCTGGGTGACCTGGGTGGTTTCGGCGTCGATGGGGGTGCAGGTGGTCAGGCCCACCACGTCGATCCGGCGGCCCAGAACGGTGCCGCTGATGTTTTCGAATCGGATGCCGGGCAGTTCGAAGGTGATCTCGGTGGTCACGTCGCCGCCCAGCATCTTGTAGGCGGGCTTGCTGGGCTGGTGGCGTGTCATCACGAAGCCGCGTTCCTGCGGGGCGTAGGATTTTTGTTTGAGGCGGGCCTCGCGCTTCCACCACCAGCGGCCGTGGACGTAAGGCGCGTGTGCCGGGTCCATCAGGCCGATGACGGCGTGATCCATGTGGCAGCGGAAGGTCTGGCTTTCGTGCCAGCGGGGTTTGGCGTTGGGAACGCCGACTTTGGGCGGCTCGAACGCGGGTTGCTGCGTTTCGCGGCCGGGGGAGGGCATGAAGATCCAGATCAGGCCATCCTGTTCGCGCACGGGAAAGCTGCGGACTTTGATGCGGCTGGCATCCATGTCCTTTTCATCGACCAGCGAAGGGATCAGCGAGCAGACGCCATCGGCGCGGAAACGCCAGCCGTGATAGGGGCATTCGACGGTGTTTTCCTCCATCACGCGGCCGGCGGAAAGCGGCACGCCGCGATGGGGGCAGATGTCGCGCAGCGCGAAGACTTTGCCGTCGCGCATCCGCCCGATGACGATGGGCTCGCCGAGCAGGATTTCCCGGCGCATCTGGCCGGGCGCGAACGTGTTCGCCCGCGCGGCCATGTACCAGAGGTCGCGCAGGAAAGTCGGCGCGGTGCCGGCGCCGGTGGTCTGCGGTGTTTCGGCGTTCACTGCTTCTTACCGCCCACCGGCTTCAACAGGCTGTCGAGCGTGGTCATGAATTGCTGCCCCTTATAGGCAGGCAGCTTATAAGCCCATCCGTCGGCGCGCGCATCAATCGTGCGGGCTTCCTTTTCGGCGGCGGGTTTTCCGGGGGCGGCTTCGGCCAGGACCGTGGCCCAGTAATCCTGGCCCTGCTGGATGACCTTCGCGGTGATGGTGAGGCCGTCGAAGGTGCGGGTGACGACGCGGGTGGCGCCGGTGAAATCGAAGCCCTGTGCCGGTTTGATATCGTCGAAGGTGAAGCCGACGGCGGCCACCGCCACGCCATCGGGTGCTTGGGCGCTGAGAAGTTCGCGGCCTTTTGGCGCCGATGTCAGATGGAAATCGGCGTCGCTCGGCTTGTCGCGGCGGACGGAATAAGACGGGGCGTTGGCGGGAAAGACATCAACCTCTTGGATACGGCCGCGGTCGATCTCCATCACCGTGCGGTCCATCCATTGCGATGGATCGGCGGCGGGTTGCAGCACGCCGCGTGCGAGCCAGCTTTGCGTCGAATCCGGTTTGCGCACGAAGATGCCGGTGAGGCCGCTGGAATCGCCGATGTCCTGCGACTTGCCGGCGATGAGGGAGGCGAGCGCGTTGCCTTTTTCATCCGACAGCGTGATCAGCACGCCGTTGCCGCCGCTCGACGGCGGATCCAGATCGAGATAGCGCAGCCAGTCCACACGCGCGGTGCGCGGTTCGATGGTTTGCAATGTCGCCACGGCGTTGATCGTCTTGTGCACTTCTTCGAACGAGGCGGGATAATTGCCGCGTTCGGGCAGCACCCAACCTTTTTCCGGCACGAACACCACATCGAAGGCGCCGAACTTCTGTGAGGCGATGTGGATTTTCGCGACGCTGCGCAGATTGTGCGCGAGGCCGCGGAAGAAGGTTTCGGGTGTCGGAACGGGGGCAGCGGTTTTTTCCTGGCGGTAGAGTGCGAGCGCTGCCAATGCCACGAGCAGCACGGCGGCGATGGTGAGGGTCAGGAGATTGCGGCGGCGGGGTTCCATCGTTGCGCCTCACAAACTCAGTGCGCGCGCGCGGCGGCGGCGGCGCAACAGTGCAAGCACTATGGCGAATGCGGCCACCAACAACGGCACCAGCGCGATGTTGATGAAGGACAGCCATTCGCCCAGACGGTCCACTTCCTTGCGCAGATTGTGCTGCACCTCGCGCAGTTGCGAGCGTGTGTCGAGGAGTTCGCGGCGGAAGCGCTCGATCTCCGATTGCTGGGCGGCGGAGGTGGCGCTCGCCTGTGCGCCCGTGCCCTGTTGCAGCGCGCGCAGGCGATCCTGCGTGTCGGTCACCTTGCGCTTCAGCGCATCGGCTTCGGATTGGAATTGCGCTTGCGCGTCGGCCTGCAATTTCTGCACGACGGTGAAGGGACGGTCGTTGGTGGCGCGGGTGCGCAGCGAAATCAGATCGTCCGATCCCATCAGGTTTTCGACGGCGTTGAGCACGAACGCGCCGTTGTCTGCGAAGGTGGAGGCGATCCGCTTGCCATACACATCCTGCACGCGCACCCAGAAACGGTCGTCGAGGATGTCGGTGTCGGCGACGACAACGATGTTGGCGTCGGCCTTGCTCGCTTTGATTTGTGCAGGCAGCGGAGGGGCGTTCGCGGCTTGCAGTGGCGGGCCGTTGGGAAACGCAGTCTTGATGGCGCCGGAGACGCGTGCGGCAATCGTGTAGTGCTCGCCGGTGGCGCGGATCGAGGCCAGCAATTGTTGCGGCTGGATCTTGCTGCGCGCTTCATCGCCGCCGATCGGCATGGCGAGATCGGAGGATTGCACCAGCGGTGTGAACTTTGTCGTTGCACCTTTGAGCTGAGTCAGCGCGCCGACGCTTGCGAGATTCAGCACCTGCAAATTCGCGGTCAGCGGATCGTGGGTGTCGAAATTGTCCGGCGTCAAATGCAGCCACAGCGGATAGGCGGTGACGGGATTGCGTGGATCGGTGGGATCTTGCACGCGCTGGGCGAGGCTGCGGTCCACGATCACCTTGTTCGGATCGAACGCGATGCCCCACGCCTTGAACAGTTTCGGCAGATCGGAAACCGGCGACTGGCCCGATTGCGGATCGATGCCGCCCGGCGGCTGCGCCATTTCCGAATTGGGATCGACGAACACCAAAACACGTCCGCCGCGCAGCACGAACTGGTCGATCGCATAAAGCTGGTTATCGTTCAGCGCAGGCTGGGCGATCATCAGCACATCGACATCGGCCGGAATGCGGTCGAAATCGGCGGGCACCATGCGCGTGTCATAGGTCTGACGAAGCTGTTCGTAGACGATATAGGGCTGCGCGCGGCCCTGCATCGCAGCCATCATGCCGCCCGCGCCGACATCGAGCGGCAGGCTGGAGATGACGCCGAGCACCGGCTTCTTCGGTGTCGAAAGGCGATAGATCAGCGAGGTGAGATCGTATTCGAGATAGGCTTCGCGTTCCTGCGAGAAGAACGGGATCGCTTCCTTGCCGTCGATGGTGTTGGTGCCGACGATGCCGAAATAAACCATGTCGCCGGATTCGGTGGGCGCACCGGTGAGGCCGGCTGACACCGCTTCGTCTTCGGCGGGCGTGAACGGTTCGGGGTCGATCTCTTCGAGGATGATCTTGCCGCCGGAGACCGCAGCATAGTTGTGCAGCAGGTCGCGCACGCGGCTGGCATAGGCCTGAATCTGCGCATAATCCGACGCCACTTTCTTCGAATAGAAGAATTTGAGCGTGATCGGTTCCTGCAGCTTGGCGATGGTGCTCTTGGTGCCCTGGCTGAGGGTGAAGATGCTGTTCTCGGTCAGGTCGATCCGGGCGCTGGTGACGGAAGCATCGAGCGCGATGTTGAGCGCGGCGAAGATCACCACCGACAACACGATCACGGCGAAAGCATAGGCTCTACGGGAGATCGTGCTCATCTATCCCACCTTCTTGAGGTCGATGACGACCACGTTGATGGTGAGAAACAGCGCGATCACCGACAGGAAATAAACCACATCGCGCAGGTCGATCACGCCCGCGGCGATGGAGGCGAAATGGGTGAGGAAGCTGAACGACGACACCGCGCTGATCAGCGCCAGCGGTGCCCAGCCTTGGAAGAAGTCGAGCACGATGGGCGCACCCGAAACGGTGAACAGGAAGCAGACCGTGACCGCGACGATGAAAGCGATGACCTGGTTGTTGGTCGTCGCCGACATGCACGAACCGATGGCGAGATAGGCGCCCGCCATCAGAAAGCTGCCGACATAGCTTGCGAAGATCACACCATTATCGGGGCTGCCGAGATAGTTCACCGTGATCCAGATCGGGAAGGTGAGGAACAACGCCACGCCGGTAAACGCCCATGCGGCGAGGAATTTGCCGACCACCGCCGCGCGGATCGTGACCGGCAGGGTGAGCAGCAATTCCATCGTGCCGGTGCGCCGTTCCTCCGCCCACAGCCGCATCGCGATGGCGGGCACGAGGAACAGATAAAGCCACGGGTGATAGCCGAAGAAGACGGTGAGATCGGCGATGCCTTTGTCGTAGAAGCTGCCGATGTAGAAGGTGAATGCGCCCATCGCGAACAAAAAGATCACGATGAAGACATAGGCGAGCGGCGTCGCGAAATAGGCGGCGAATTCGCGCTTGAAGATGGGCCAGACCTGTTTCATGTCCGCGCCTCTCTGGCGCGGGCGGTGTCTTGCGTGGTGATGGCGCGGAAGACTTCGTCCAGGCGGCCTGCTTCGGCGTAGAGTTCTTTCACGTTCCAGTTTTTGGCGAGCGCGCTGACGTCTTCGATCAAAAGCGCACCGCTTTTCGGGAACGCGGTCAGTTCGACGATGCCGTTGGGCAATTTGCGTTCGTCGACACCGGCGCAATCGTGCAGCGCCTTGAGTTTCGATTTGATTCCGGCCGCATCGTTCGCGGCGACTGTCAGCGTGACAGCGTTGTGATGTTTGGAGCGCGCCAGCAATTGGCCCGGCGTGCCGTCGGCCACGATGCGTCCGCGGTCGATGATCACCGCGCGGGTGCAGATCGCTTCCACTTCTTCCAGCAGATGCGTGGAGACGATGATCGCCTTTTGCGGCGCCATCGCGCGGATCAGGCTGCGCACGGCATGTTTCTGGTTGGGATCGAGGCCGTCCGTCGGCTCGTCCATGATCAGCACCGGCGGATCGTGCAGGATGGCTTGCGCCAGGCCGACGCGGCGCTTGAAACCTTTCGACAGCGTTTCGATGGGCTGGTCGAGCACCGGATCGAGATCGCATTTGGCGACCGTGTCGGTGATTCGCGTGTGTGCAGCGTTGCCGCGAAGCCCGCGCACCTGCGCGATGAAGTGCAGGAACTGACGCGGTGTCATGTCGCCGTAAGCGGGCGCGCCTTCGGGCAGGTAACCGATCTGGCGGCGGGCGGCGATTCCATCGGTCTCGATGTCGTGGCCGAGAACGCGCACCTTGCCCGAGGTCGGCGACAGATAGCCTGTCACCATCTTCATGGTGGTGGATTTGCCCGCGCCGTTGGGGCCCAAGAAACCCAGCACCTCGCCCTTGTTCACGGCGAGGTCGATTCCGGCAACCGCGGCAAGCGGACCGAACTGTTTGGTCAAGCCCTCGATTTCAATCATCTGTGCTGGCGAAATCCGGTAACACGGGGCGAAATTTCCTTAGAGAACTCAAGGCCGGGCTGCAAGGCCGGGTGTCTTACCGTTCTGTCATAGGTTGTTTGCCTTTTTCCGGCCATGGGTTGACTGCACGGTTGGGGCGGGAATGATGAATTTCCAAAACGCGGGATGAAACTCTGTCTCCTCTTCAATCGATCGATCGCAAGATTCTCGAACGCTGCACCCTTGTCGGCATCGTGCTGGAAGTGGTGCTGGTGGTGTCGGGCCATTTCAGTCATTGGGTCGAGATTCATGCCTTCCAGTTCGGCGGCATGATGATCGCCGCCATCGCGGGCTATCTCTACGGTATGCATAGCGCCAGGGGTTGGGGTGCAAGCGCGTTCGCAGGCGCGATTGCGGGCGGCACATGCGGGATCATCGGCATCGCGGTTGCGGTGGTGCTGCAGGAGTTGCCGATGCTGGCGTTGATCGTTGGCACGCTGATCTGTGTGCTCACGGGCGCGGTTGGCGGCTTGTTCGGACAGATGGCCGCGAACATGCGGAAGATGATTTGAGATTTCTTCTAACCTTCCCCTTGAGGGAGGGTCGACAAATGCGAAGCGTTTTTCGGGGAGGGGTCAAAACTGCTGAAGCGTTGACCCCTCCCCGAAAAATTTCTTCGCTGGCGCTGCGAAATTTTGTCGACCCTCCCTCAAGGGGAGGGTTTGGTTTGTGTTTAAACCCTCAACATCAAACCACCGTCGACGACGAGACCATGACCGGTGACGAACCCTCCGTCATCCGACGCGAGGAACAATGCGCCGCGCGCAAGATCAATCGGTTGGCCCAAGCGGCGCAACGCTGCTTTCTTGGCCCAGATATCGGCGACGTCTGGGCGGGCGGCCCACAAGCCGCTCGTCATGCCGGTTTGGATGGCGCCGGGTTCGAGGAAGTTGGCGGTGATTCCGAATTTGCCCAACTCCAGCGCCAATGTTCGCGTGAGTCCCGCGACACCGGCTTTGGAAGCGCAATAGGCGGCAAGGCCATAATCGGTTCCTTCGGCCATCACCGACGCCACGTTGATGATGCGCCCGGCAGCACTTTTGCGTAAGTGCGGAATCGCTTTTTGGCACAGGCGGAATTGCGCGGTGAGGTTGACCGAGATCGTGCGATCCCAATCGGCCTGCTTCATGTCTTCGGCCAGCGCGTTGGAGGCGATGCCCGCATTGTTCATCACAATGTCGATCTGGCCGAAATGGGCGATGGCTTCGTGCACGATGGAATCGGCTGCGTCTTCATCCGAGACGCTTTTTTCGAAACAGGTGATGGTGGTGTGGTTTTCATGGGCTTGCGACAGATGCTTGCCCGGCAAATCCACGGCGAGCACGCGCGCGCCTTCGCTGGCGAACAGTTGCGCGGAGGCCTTGCCGATGCCGGAAGCGGCCCCGGTGACGATGGCGACACGATCTTTGAGACGCATGGGGTTCCTCGCTGAATGACGGTTCCATTCAGCGTGACGCGAACCAGCGGGAAGGGGAAGTGTCGGCTGCCCGAAGGAAATACCCGAAGGGGCTTGGGGGGCATGCTTTGTGTCCGAGCATCTCTACGCTCGAGCAACCGACCATGCTGATATAGGGGTGCAAAACGGCGTTGCAAGGGTCGAAATAAGGCACTTTCTGGGCACGTGAAGTTCCATGGTTGGGGCGGATTTGATCGAGCGCGCGCTCTTGAATTGAGTGTTATTTGATGATTTATTGAGTGCTCAAACCGGAGTTCCCCCATGAAATCTGCGCTCGGCATTCCCGCTTCCATCGAGGACTACGTCAAAAAGTTCGGCGTTCGCGAACATCCCGCGCTCAGGCGCTGCCGCGAGGAAACGCAGGCCAACAACCCCGCCGCGCGCATGCAGATCGGCGAAGACCAGGGCGCCTTTATGGGGCTTCTGGCGAAGCTTGTGGGGGCGGTGCGTTGCCTGGAGGTGGGCGTGTTCACCGGCTATTCGGCGCTCTCCGTGGCGCTGGCGCTGCCGGACAACGGGCGCATCGTGGCGCTGGATATCTCCAAGACGTTCACCGACACCGCGCGTGGGTATTGGGACGAGGCGGGGATGTCGCGCAAGATCGACCTGCGCATCGGGCCCGCGCTCGAAAGCCTGGATGCAATGATCGCCAAGGGCGAAGGCCCGTTCGACATGGCGTTCATCGACGCCGACAAGCCCAATTACGACGGCTACTACGAGCGCATATTGAAGCTGTTGCGCACCGGCGGGCTGATCGCGCTCGACAACATGCTGTGGAGCGGGAAGGTGGCCGATCCGTCCGATCAATCGGAGGATACGGTGGCGATCCGCGCGCTGAACGCGAAGATCCACGGCGATGACCGCGTGGACATCGCGTTCGTCACGGTGGCCGATGGAATCATGCTGGCGCGGAAGAAATAGTTGCGCTCTGTGGCGCTTCGGCTCACACTTTGCCTCGCATGGCTGAAGAACCCATAGCATTGCACCGCGCGGAGGTTCGCCCCACCGCGCGGAACGACAGTTGGGGCGGATCGGTGTGGACGGCGGCGAAAGTCCGCTTCGACCGCAGCGAACTCAATCGCATCCTCACGCTGTATGGGCGCATGGTGGCGGCGGGGGAATGGCGCGACTACGCCATCGATTTCCTCGACGACCGCGCAGTGTTCTCCGCCTTCCGGCGCACCAGCGAAGTGCCGCTCTACACCATCGTCAAACAGCCGAAGCTGAAGGCGAAGCAAGGGCAATATGCGGTGATCGCAGCGACAGGGCTGGTGCTCAAGCGCGGGCACGAGCTGGAGCAGGTGCTGCGGGTGCTGGAGAAGAAATTGATCAAGGCGCTGGCGGATTAAGCTGCCTACTTACCTCCCCCTTGTGGGGAGGTCGAATAAATCTGAGCGCAGCGAAGATTTTTCGGGTGGGGGACGGTGCTTGTCATACGCAGCGGCCCCCCACCCGGATCGCTTCGCTCTCCGACCTCCCCAAGGGGGAGGTAAGATGAGGGCTCAACGCTTTTTCATCCACTCCAAAGCATCTTTCTCGACCCGTTTGATCCAATCGTTCTTTGCATCGTTGTAATCGAGCGTGTTGTCCGGATGCAGGGCCGCCGCGCGGAGCTTCTCGGCCTCGTATTCTTTCGCGATGTCAGGATGGGCGCGTAGATAATCGCGAAAGGCAAGGTGCCGTGCGATTTGCGGGCTGGTCTGCGCGTAGCAATGAAGTTGAAACACCCGCCTTCCCGTCGCCGCATCTATGAGCGTGCAATAACGCCGGGTTGGAATGCCGAATTCGCCGTGCCAGCGGTAACCCAGCGCGCGGATATTGTCTTCGCAGGCATCCAGCGCCGGCAAGTCGGTGAAAATCGGTATGAGATCGACAATCGGCTTGGCCATGATCGCCGGGATCGACGTCGAGCCGATATGTTCGACGCGAAGCAGCGCCGCACCGAGCGCCGTTTTCAGCCGCTGCGTTTCTTGCGAAGCGAGCAAGGCCCATTCGCTGCGGTGGGGCACAAGTTCGACCCCGATCTTGTCTGGTGGTTTGTCGAGCACGACGCCACCCTAAAACAAAAAAGCCCCGATTTTCATCGGGGCCTTTTCGCGTTTCACACTTCAGTCTTAGCGGCGGTCGCCCATCAGGCGCATCAACATGACGAACAGGTTGATGAAGTCGAGGTAGAGCGCCAGCGCACCCATGATCGCGCCGCGGCCGGAGGCCGTGCCGTCCATGTTCGGCTGGTACATTTCCTTGATCTTCTGCGTGTCGTAGGCGGTGAGGCCGGTGAAGATCACCACGCCGAGCACCGAGATCACGAACTGCAGCATCGAGGACTGGAAGAACATTCCCACCACCGATGCGATGATGATGCCGATCAGGCCCATGAACAGGAACGAGCCGAAGCCGGTGAGATCGCGTTTGGTGGTGTAGCCCCACAGGCTCATGCCGCCGAACATCGCGGCGGTGATGAAGAACACCTGCGCCACGCTTGCGCCCGTGTAGAGCAGCAGGATCGGGGCGAGCGAAACGCCCATCAGCGTGGCATAGCCCCAGAACGTCGTCTGGGCGGCTTGCACGCTCATCTTGTTGATGCGGAACGACAGGAAGAACACCAGACCCAGCGGGGCGAACAGCGCCACCCAGCCCAGCATCGACAGGGCGTAGGCCCCGTTCGGCGTGACCTGGAAAAACACCGCGCGCACCGGCGCGACGTTGGCGACGATCCACGCGCTGATGCCGGTGAGCACCAGGCCGGACAGCATGTAGTTGTAGACCCGGAGCATGTGCGCCCGCAGACCGGCGTCGTAAAGTTCCGCCGTCGTCGACGGGGCCCGTAAGACCCGATTGTCGTAGTCAGCCATAATTCAAAAATCCTCCTTGCCGGCGCAGGGCCGGTGATCACCGTAATATCGGGTGCCGCGATGGCTATATCAAGGCCGGTCGCGGGGCGGGGTTTTCGGGATTAATTATGACGAATCAGCAAGATAAGGCCGTCTGGCCCCAGCTAGGGGTTGCGCAGCTGGGTTGAAGGCTTGGCCGCCAGCGCCACCCAGGCCCCGATCAGGCCCATGGCGAGCGTCACCGCGCCCCCGCCCAGCACGGTGAGAAGGGCCGCTGCCGGATCGAACACGAAGGGCACGCCGAACACCTGTTTGGTGACGATGGAGGCGGCGAGCGTTCCGGCGGCGAGCGCGAGGACGCCCGTCACCAGGCCGAGCAGGCCATATTCGAGCGCATAGATGCCCGCGATCTGGCCGCGCGTCATGCCCAGCACCTTGAGCACGGTGGAATCGTAAAGCCTTGCGCGTTGTCCCGCCGCAATCGCGCCTGCCAGCACCAGCAATCCGGCGAAGATCGTGAGCAGGCTGGCGGCGCGCACGCCGAGCGCGAGCTCCTGCAGAAGGGTGTTCACCTGCGCGATGGCATCTTTCACGCGCACGGCGGAGACATTGGGGAATTTGTCGGTGATGGCGCGGTAGACGGCGTTCTCGTCATGCGGGTCGACGCGCACGGTGGCAAGGAAGGAATGCGGCGCCTTGTCGATGATGCCGGGCGAGAGGATGAGCACGAAGTTCTGCCGCCCGCTGGCGAAGTTGACGTTGCGCAGGTTGGTGATGCGCCCCGTCATCTCGCGGCCCAGCACGTTGAGCGTGAGGGTGTCGCCGAGTTTCAGATGCATGCCTTTGGCGAGATCGGCATCGAACGAGATTTGCGTGGGGCCGGAATAATTGGCGGGCCACCATTGGCCTTCGGTGATGTCGGTGCCGGGTGGGGGCGAGGCTGCATAGGTGATGCCGCGGTCGCCGTTCACCGCCCATTTGGCGTCGTTCTCGATCTTGGCGTCGCGTGCGGGTGTGCCGTTGAGCGCGGTGATCCGTCCACGGATCATCGGGGTGCGTTTGTAATCCGCCGCCGAACGGAAATGGGTGACGGCCTTGTCGAAGGCTTGGGCTTCATCGGGCTGAATGTCGATGAAGAAGAAGCTGGGTGCGGTGCCGGGAAGATCGTCTTGCACCTGTGCGGAAATCGTGCGGTCGAGAAGGGCAACGGTTGCGAGCAGGGTGAGGCCGAGACCCAATGCGGTGACGACGGCGACCGTGTGCGCACCGGGGCGCGTGAGATTGGCGAGCGCGAGACGCAATCCCGAACGGCGCGGATGCGGTAGGGCTTTCAACAAAAGCCGCAACCCTTCGCCCACAATGCGAAGGATCACCAGACCGGCAGCGATGCCGCCGAGGAATTCCAATGCGAATATGGGTGCGGGGGACAGCACGAACGCAAGCGCCACGATCAACGCGCCAGCGATGGCGGCCGCCAAGAGATAAGGCCAACGGCCGCGAGCGCTGGATCGCGCGATGAGATCGCGGAAGAGGCTTGCGGGCTGGATTTCGCGCGCGCGTGCCAGCGGCGGAATGCCGAACGCGGCGGCGGAGAGCAAACCGAACACGGCGGCGAGTGCCAGCGGCAGCGGATAGATCTTGAAATCGGCGGGAATGGGAAGCGCGCTCGCAAAGAATTTCGCGAACAGGAAGGGGAGGGTAGCGCCGATTGCGAGACCGATCACCACGGCCAATGCCGCGATTGCCATCACTTGCAGAAAGAAAGCGAGGAAGATCAATTGGCCGTCGGCGCCGAGCGATTTCAGGATCGCGATTTCGTTGCGCTTGCGGTCGAGAAAGGCGGAGATCGCCTGCCCCGCGCCGACGCCGCCCACCGCGAGCGCGGTGAGGCCGACGAGCGTGAGAAACATCGTGATCTGCGAGATGAAATTGCTGGTGCCGGGTGTGGCGTTGTCGCGGTCGCGCATTTCCCAACCCGCATCGGGAAAGGTTTTTAACGCTTCGGCGCGGAATTGTGCGGGCGTTCGCGAGGGCGGCATCGCCACGCGATAGGAATATTGGATCAGGCTTCCCAGGGTGACGAGGCCGGTGCGTTTCAACCCTGCATCGGAAATCATCACATGCGGGCCGAGGCTGAAACCGCCGGAGATGCGATCCGGTTCGTTGGCAAGAACGGCGGCGATGCGAAAATTCTGTGTGCCGATGCGCATCAACCCGCCGCGCGACAGGTGCAGGCGGTCGAGCAGGGTTTGTTCGGCGGCGGCACCGCAGATGTCCTGTTCGCATTTCAACGCGTCTGCGAGTTTGATGTTGGGCGAAAGGCCGACGCTGCCATAGAGCGGATAAAGCTTGTCGATGGCTTTGAGTTCGACAAGCTGGCGTTCTTCTTCCTTGCCGTTCTTCAGCGCATAGGCCATGCCGCGCATCGAGATCGTTTCGGTAACGCGGCCATATTTTTCGAGCAGCGCGTGTTCGGCTTGTGTTGTTTCGCGGTGGACGAGACCGACAGAAACGTCTCCGCCCAGAAGCGTGCGGCCCTGTTCGGCCAATCCGGTGAGGAAAGACTGCGACAGCGAGCCGACGCTGGCGATGGCGGCAACGCCCAGCACCAGCGACGCCAGAAAGATGCGAAATCCCGAAAGACCGCTGCGCATTTCGCGCCGGGCAAGTTTCAGCGCGAGACCGAACCGTTTCAAACGCGCTCATCCGCCACGATGCGGCCATCCTTCAGGCGAACGATGCGGCCGCAACGCCGCGCCAAAGCCTCTTCATGCGTCACGAGAAACAGAGTGGTCTTGGCGCGCGCGTGCAGCGCGAAGATGAGATCGGCGATCTCGCTGCCCGTTGCGCCGTCGAGATTGCCGGTGGGTTCGTCCGCGAACAACACTTTCGGTTGCGTCGCCATCGCGCGGGCGAGCGCCACGCGTTGCTGTTCGCCGCCGGAAAGTTGGCCGGGGTAATGATCGGTGCGCGCGCTCAAACCAACAGCCGCCAGTTCGGCCTGCGCGCGGTCGAACGCATTGTCGGCGCCGCCCATCTCCAGCGGCACGGCCACGTTTTCCAGCGCGGTCATGGTGGGGATCAGGTGAAAAGACTGAAACACGATGCCGATGCGGCCGCGCCGGAAACGGGCAAGCGCATCTTCGCCCATGCGGGTGATGTCGGTGCCGTCGATCACCACGCGGCCGGAGGTCGCCGCTTCGAGGCCCGCCGCCACCATCAAGAGCGAGGATTTGCCGGAACCCGATGGCCCCAGAAGTGCGATGGTTTCGCCGTCGCCGACGCCAAGGCTGACCCCGTTCAAAATGTTGACCGCCCCGGCGGCGCTCGCCAAGTTGAGCCGCACGTCTTCCAACTGAATGGCTGGTGGGCGAGTCTGCATCGGATGATTCTTTCCCTCTCAGGCGATATGGCATGATCTCCGCGCGTTTCAAGCTGACAGGCTGGATAATCGCGGGCCTTTTCGCGCTCGCGACGCCTGCACTGGCCGCTCCGGTCAAGCTGCTCACCTTTGGCACGAGTCTGACACAGGGCTATGGCCTTCCCCCCGGCACGGAGTATCCCGCCGTGCTCGAAGACCGGCTGAAGGCGGCGAAGATCGATGTGAAGGTGATCAACGCCGGCGTTTCGGGCGACACGAGCGCGGGCGGCCTATCGCGGATCGACTGGTCGCTGGCCGATCATCCCGATGCCGCGATTGTGGAGTTGGGATCGAACGATGCCTTGCGCGGGCTTTCGCCGAAGCAGACGGAGAAGAATATCTCCGACGTTCTGGCGAAGCTGAGGGCAGCGCATGTGAAGGTGTTGCTGCTGGGCATGAAGGCGCCGCGCAATCTGGGGCCGGAATATGCGGCCGAGTTCGATCCGATCTATCCCAGGCTCGCGAAGAAATATGACGTGGCGCTTTATCCGTTTGTGCTGGATGGGGTGGCGTTGAACCCGAAGCTCAATCAGGCCGATGGGATGCATCCCAATCCCGACGGTGTGAAGATCATCGTTTCGCGGTTGCTGCCTTATGTGAAGAAACTTTTGGGGCGCTGATGTTCAAACGTCTGGCATCGGTGGGCGGGTTCACGCTTCTGTCGCGCATCACGGGGTTCATCCGTGACGTGCTGATGGCGGCGATGCTGGGCGCGGGGCCGTTGTCGGATGCGTTCCTGGTGGCGTTCCGGCTGCCTAACAATTTCCGTGCGATCTTTGCGGAAGGCGCGTTCAACCTCGCCTTCCTGCCGCGTTATGCCGCGATGCGCGAGACCGATGGGCACGATGCGGCTTCGCGTTTCGCCAATCGTGTTTATTCATGGCAGATGATCACGCAGGTGGTCCTTCTTCTGGCCGCGCTGGGCGCGATGCGGCCGATCATTTCGGTGATGGCGCCGGGATTTGCGGCGCATCCGGGACAGTTGGAGCTGGCGACCACGCTGGCGCGCATTGCATTCCCGTATCTCATCTTCACCGTTGTGGCGGTGCAGCTTTCGGCGATGCTGAACGCGGTGGGCAAGTTCGCGGCGGCATCCGCATGGTCGATCTTCCTCAACGTCGCAATGATCGGGGCGCTGTTCTGTGCGCCGTTCTTTCCCAATGCGGCTTATGCGGCGGCATGGGGTGTGTTCGCGGCGGGTATTCTGCAGTTGATTTTCATCGTGTGGGCAGCGGCGCGCAGCCATTTGCGGTTGCGGTTCGAACGCCCGCGCTGGACGCCGGAGATCAAGCACTTCCTGCTGGCGCTGGGTGCGGCGACGATTGGCTCTGCCAGCGTGCAGATCGGCTTGTTCATCGACAATGTGATCGCGAGCTTTCTGCCCTCCGGCGATCTGACGGCGCTTTATTATGCGGACCGTATCAACCAGCTTCCGATGGGAACGCTGGCTGTTGCCATCGGCACGGTGTTGTTGCCGGAAATGTCGTCGCTGTTGGCAAAGGGTGATCGCGGTGGTGCGGATGCAGCACAGAACCGTTCGGCGGCGCTGGCGTTGTTTCTGACGTTGCCGTTCGTGGCGGCGTTTATGACCGTGCCGCTCACGATCATGCAAGGGTTGTTTGCGCATGGCGCGTTTCATCTGGAAGCGGCGCGGATTTCGGCCAACGCGCTGATGGCCTATGGCGTGGGATTGCCCGCGTTCGTTTTGATCCGCTGCGTGTCGCCCGCGTTCTACGCGCGCGGCGATACGGCGACGCCGGTGCGCGCGACCGTGGCCGCGGTGGCGGTGAACATCGCGTTGAAGGTCGCGCTTGTGTGGGGCGCGCATCTTGGCGCTGCGGGAATTGCGCTCGGCACTTCGCTTGCCGCGTGGGTGAATGTGGGCGTGCTGGTGATGCTGGCGCGCTCGCGCGGATTTCTCACCATCGATCATGTGTTCCGGCGTTCGCTGTTGCCGACGTTCCTCGCCACGGCTGTGACGGGTGCTGGCGCGTTGGCCGGTGTTTGGCTGGCGATGCAGGTTCCGATGCAGAACGCGGTGTTCGCGGATGAAGCAGCGCTTGCTTGCGCGATTGTGTGCGGCGGCGCGGCGTTTTTGCTGGTAGGGTTTCTGTTCCGCAAGGCGTTGCCGCTGGGCCGTTTGTCGCGAGGCCGCACATGATCCGGTTGTTCACCGCCATCGATTTGCCCGATCCGATTGCGGAGTCGCTCGTGCGATTGCAAGCGGGTGTGCCGGGTGCGCGCTGGCAGGAGCGCGAGCAATTGCATCTGACCTTGCGGTTCATCGGCGAGGTGGATCAGCGCGATGCGGCGTCCATCGACGAGATGCTATCGTCCATCGATGCGCCACATATGACGCTGGAACTGAAATCGGTCGGCGAGTTCGGCGGCAAGAACCCGCGCGCGTTGTGGGCGGGTGTGGTGGCGAACGAGGCGCTTTCGCATTTGCAGCGCAAGATCGAAAGCCTTTTGCAGCGGTTGGGCCTGCCGGCGGAGGAGCGCAAGTTCACGCCGCATGTGACCTTGGCGCGGCTGCGCGGCACGCCGGTCGGCGCGGTGATGGATTTCATCACCGATCACGGGCTTTATGCGAGCGGGCCGTTCGAGGCGCGGGGCTTCACACTCTTTTCCAGCCATCTTTCGCCGAACGGGAGCATTTACACGCCCGAACGCGTTTATCCTTTGCGATAGGAGAATTCCCAATGAAAAAACTCGAAGGCGACGCGCGCAAGGCCGCACTGGCGAAAGTGCCCGCGTGGAAAGAGGTTTCGGGGCGCGATGCGATCACGCGCAAGTTCGAATTCGTCGATTTCAACGAGGCGTTCGGATTCATGTCCCGCGTGGCGCTGCTGGCGGAGAAGATGGATCACCATCCCGAATGGTTCAACGTCTACAAGACGGTGGAGGTGACGCTTTCCACCCACGATGCCGACGGCGTGACCGACAATGACGTGCAGATGGCCATCGCGATGGATGGTTACGCCAAACGCTGATGCGGCTGCTCGCGATTTCGGGAAGTTTGCGCGAGGCATCTTCCAACACCGTGCTGCTGAAGGCGGCGCGGCTTGTTGCACCTGAAGGTATCGAGATCGAGCTTTATCAGGGGCTCGGTTCGCTGCCGCATTTCAATCCGGATCTGGATGTCGAGCCGTTGCCGCCTGCGGTCGCGGATCTGCGGGCGCGCATCGCGGCGGCAGATGGCTTGCTGATCTCCTCACCGGAATATGCGCGCGGGGTTCCGGGGTCGCTGAAGAATGCGCTCGACTGGTTGGTGAGCGGCGCGGAATTTCCGGAGAAACCGGTTGCGTTCTTCAACGCCTCGGATCGCAGCGTGAATGCGCAAGCCGCGTTGCGGCTGACGCTCGAAACGATGTCGGGGCGGATGGTGGACGAAGCAATGGTGACGGTTCGTTTGCTGGGCAAGGCGCAGACGGCGGAAGAGATTGCGAGCGATCCGGAGATTGCGCGGACAGTCCGTTCGGCGCTTCAGGCGTTCGCGAAAGCTATTACACCGCGAACTTGAACGCTTCTCCGTCGCGTTCAATCCGTCCTGCTGTCGGTGCCGCGAAATGCGTGCCGATCACCAGCACCGGTTTTTCCGACCATTCTTTCAGCATCGCGCGGCGGGTGGCTTCGGCGGCGAGGCGGTCGCTGTCGTATGGCGTGGCCCAGTTGGGATGTGCCATCTGGATGGGGTGGTGGATCATGTCGCCGGTGATGATGGCGGTTTCGCCTTTGGATTCGATCACCACGCTGACGTGACCCGGCGTGTGCCCCGCTGTCGGCACCAGGCGGATTTCCGGCGAGATGCGGTGGTTCATTTCCACCATGTCGGCCTGGCCGGACTCGAAAATGGGTTTCACCGAATCTGCCATCACCTGCGTTTGTTCTTCGTCGGCGTCGAAGGTTTGCCAGTGCTGGAATTCTTCGCGGCCGATCAGATAGCGCGCGTTGGGGAAGGTGGGTTGCCACTTGCCGTCCACCAGCATGGTGTTCCAGCCAACGTGATCGACATGCAGATGCGTGCAGACGACGGTGTTGATGGTTTCGCGCGGGCAGCCCGCATCGGCCAGGTGTTGCAGGAAGGCGGTTTGCAGCGGGCTGTGCAGGGTGAGGCCGCGCGGCTTGTCGTTGCCGATGCAGGTGTCGACGATCAGTTTCTGGCCCGGCGCTTCCACCAGAAGCGCGTGGATCGACAGAATCAGCAAACCGTCCGGCGTGATGAAATGCGGGCTAAGCCAGGGGATCGCCTTCAACGCTTGCGGCGAGGCATAGCGGATGAACGGCGTCCTTTCGCTATAGGGAACAGGCACTTCCATCTCGACGATTCGCGTGATGGTGACGTCGCCGATCTTCCAGCGCAGCATTTCCAGCCCCGAAAACATGTCCCTTTCAAAGACAATGCCGCGTTCGCTGAGCAAAAACCAGCGGGAACCGGAACGGATCATTACCGTTATCTGGTCGGAAACTTCAGAAATGTAGTGTCATGGCTGACAGCACGAATAGCAGTGGCGGCGCAACGCCTTGGCTCGCGTTTCTGGTGGGCGGGTTGATTGTGGCGGTGGCGGCGCTCGGTTTCTTCATGTTCACCGGCGGTCACTTTGGTGCGCCGCAGGCATCGGCGCCGACACATATGAACGTGACGGTGAAGGCGCCGAAGGGCCATTAGGCGCTTCGAAGCCCTTCGAGCATCATGCGCAGCGCGGCGGATAGGTCGCGCGCGCGCTTCTTCGGTTCCTGCGATTTGGCGCAGACCAGACACGCTTCCATCACCGCGCCCATGAAAAGCTGCGTGGCGGCTTCTACGCGCGGGGGGGCCGCTGACTTTCCCAGAATGAGTTCCATCACGGTTTTGGCGCCCGCGCCGAAATAACGGTCGTCGATCTCGCGCCATTTTTGCCAGCCGATGACGACCGGGCCGTCGATCAGAAGTATCTGGCGGATCCCCGGTTCGTTTGCATCGACCAGATAGCGCAATACGAGTGCCGCGATCTGATCCAGCGGATCGGTCATTTTCAGGATGGCGGGGGAGGGCGGCGTGCTGGCCAATTCGGCTTGCACGTTTTCGAGCACCTGCGTGAAGATTTCTTCCTTCGATGCGAAGTGATGATAGACCGCGCCTTTGGCGACGCCCGCGCCGGCCGCGATATCGTCGATGCTCGTTTCCCCGAACCCGCGCGCGGCAAAAAGTTTGCGCGCCGCCTTGAGTATGGCGGCGATAGTGGATTCGCGCCGCTCGGATTGCCGCACCATGGTCCAACCTTGACAACCGACTTATGGTCGGTAAATGTAGACTTGAAGTCGGTAATATAAACCGGGAGGTTCCCGATGCAAAGTCTTTCCTCGACGCTGTGTTTTGCGGGCGTTCTGCTGTTCGTGTTGGGGCTGGCGACGGGTTTTGCGATTCCGAAGCTGCGCAGTTCGCGCATCGGGCTTTCGGCGCATCTCACGGGTGTGCAAAGCGGCACGTTCCTGATCGCGATGGGGCTTTTGTGGCCGAAGCTCGCGTTGTGGCCTTCCCTGAGCAACCTCATCGGCCATGCGATCTGGATTTCGCTTTATGCGGTCTTCATATCGCTGGTGCTGGCGGCGGCGTTTGGGGCAGGGCGCGATCTGCCCATCGCGGGCGGCGGTATTTCCACCACGCGCGGCAAACAGATCGCGGTCACTGCGCTGATGGCTGCGGGATCACTCGCCATTCTGGTAGCGACAGCTGCGGTTCTGATCGGTTGGCAGTGGGTTTAGCGCTTCGCGTTCTTCACCAGATCGCTCACCACACCCGGATCGGCCAAGGTTGAGATATCGCCGAGGTTCGAGGTGTCGCCTTCCGCGATCTTGCGCAGGATGCGGCGCATGATCTTTCCCGAACGCGTCTTCGGCAGGCCGGGCGCGAACTGAATCGCATCGGGCTTGGCGATGGGCGAGAGGTGTTTGGAAACGAAGGCTTTCAATTCGTTGGCCAATGCATCGGTTGGCGCGATATCCAGTTTCAAGGTGACATAGGCGTAGATGCCCTGACCCTTGATGTCGTGCGGGAAGCCCACGACGGCGGCTTCCGCCACCGAATGATGTTCGACCAGCGCACTTTCGATTTCCGCGGTGCCAAGCCTGTGACCGGAGACGTTGATCACATCGTCCACACGTCCGGTGATCCAGTAATAACCGTCTTCGTCGCGGCGGCAGCCGTCGCCGGTGAAATATTTGCCGCGATAGGTTTTGAAATAGGTGTCGATGAAGCGCTGGTGATCGCCATAGACCGAACGCATCTGGCCCGGCCAGGATTCGGTGAGCACAAGATTGCCGGCGGCCGCGCCTTCCAGAACCTTTCCATCGGCATCGACCAGTTGCGGCACGATGCCGAACAACGGCTTCGTCGCCGAACCGGGTTTAAGATCGGTGGCGCCCGGTAATGGCGAAATGAGAATGCCGCCGGTTTCGGTTTGCCACCATGTGTCCACCACCGGGCAGCGGCTATCGCCCACCGTGCGGTAATACCAGAGCCACGCTTCGGGATTGATCGGTTCGCCGACGCTGCCGAGCAAACGCAAACTCGCGCGAGACGTTTTCGTCACCGGCGCTTCGCCTTCGCGCATCAACGCGCGGATCGCGGTGGGCGCGGTGTAGAAGATGTTGACCTTGTGCTTGTCGATCACCTCCCAGAAGCGCGAGGTGGTGGGATAGTTGGGCACGCCTTCGAACATCAGCGTCGTCGCGCCGTTGGCGAGCGGGCCGTAGACGATATAGCTGTGGCCGGTGACCCAGCCCACGTCGGCGGTGCACCAATAGATGTCGCCGTCGTGATAATCGAACACATATTGGTGCGTGAACGCAGCGAACATCAAATAGCCGCCGCTGGTGTGCAGCACGCCTTTGGGTTTGCCGGTGGAGCCGGAAGTATAAAGAATGAACAGCGGATCTTCCGCGTTCATCTCCACCGCAGGGCAATCGGTTGAAACCTTCGCCGCCGCTTCGTGATACCAGACATCGCGGCCCGCATGCATGTGCACTTTCGCGCCGGTGCGCTTGACCACGATCACGGTCTTCACATCCGGGCATTGGGTGAGCGCGAGATCGGTGTTCATCTTCAGCGCAATGGGCTTACCGCCGCGCAAACCTTCGTCCGACGTCAGCACCACGGTGCTCGCGCAATCGATGATGCGGCCCGCAAGGCTATCCGGCGAGAAACCGGCGAATACCACCGAATGCACCGCGCCGATGCGCGCGCAGGCGAGCATCGCGTAAGCCGCTTCCGGGATCATCGGCAGGTAGATGGTAACGCGGTCGCCCTTTTTGACATTGTGCGACTTCAGCACATTGGCGAAACGGCAAACCTCGCGATGCAGCTCTTCATAGGTGATGGCCTTGGACTGCGACGGATCATCGCCCTCCCACAAAATCGCCGTCTGCTTGGCGCGATTTGGCAAATGCCGGTCGATGCAATTGGCCGCAACATTCAGCGAACCGTCCTCGAACCATTTGATGTGCAGATCGTCCGGCTGCCACGAAACGTTCTTCACCTTGGTGAACGGCTTGATCCAGTCGATACGTTGCGCATGTTCCGCCCAGAACCCGTTCGGGTCTTTCACCGAGCGCGCATACATTTCTTCGTACTTTTTCTGGTCGATCAGCGCGCGCTTCTTCCAGGCTTCGGGAACGGGGATCAGAGTGTCGGACATGGCGTTTCCAGCGTTGTTTGGCGGATATTGGCTGGCATGCGGCGCAGCTTCAAGCCTTTGGTGGCCAGTCGCGCGCGCCATGAATGATACGGAGTATTTCGACTTCGTTCGTAAGCGCCCGATAGATCAGCTTGTATTGTGTACGGGCGACAACAAGCATTCGTGTGCCGGGCTCGGGACCTTTGCGGCCCATCTGGGGAAATTCGTCCAGCCTGTCGGCCGCCAATTCGATGGTTTGCACCAAACGGTCGGCTGCGGTTTCATTGTCTTGAGCGACATATTCCCAGGCATCTTGGGCGTCAGTAATAGCATCCGACGTCCACTTGACCATGGTTAGGCCGCTTTCTGCTTTTCGCGTTTCCTTTTTGCGATGTGTTCTTTTATCCGGCGCATGGCTTCTTCATGCGGAATCAAATCGCCCCGATCAGCAGAAGCGATACCTTTGCGCACTTCCTTGATGAACCAGGTTTCGTAATCGATATGATGCTGCAACAGCTTCTCGACGGCGCGAGATTTGGTGTTGCCGGTGATCTTTGCGTAACCGTCAAGCTTCTTGCTCAGGGAAGGGCTGATACGCGCGGTCAGCACAACGGATTTGGTCGGACGCTTGGGCATGAGGACTCCGTGTATTCACTTGTATACATTGTATACAAATTGTTCGGAAAACTCAACCCACCTCTTCCCCATCCTGACCCGGCCGCGGCGGGTCTAGCCGGATCGACGAAGGGGTCTTCGAGAATTTGACCGGCGGTTTCATCGCGCGCCATTTGCCTTCGGTGGGGTGGTCGCGGAGTTGGAAGAAGTTCACTGCTTTCAGATGCGGGTCTTCCAGCACTTCGTCCAGCGTGTTGGCGCGCATGATGGGGATGCGGTGTTCGTCGCCCAGTTTCATCCATTCGTCGGTGGTGTGGGCGAGCGCTGCTTCGCGCAGCATTTCGTAATAGACGGCGACGCGCGAACCTTTGGGTGCGTTTACGAAACGCTCGCTTTCATAAGCGTTGGGGATGCCGCCGAGTTCGAGGAACTTGGCCGATGCCGCGCGGCTCACCGGTTGGATCGCGATGTGGCCGTCTTTGGTCTTCAGCGGGCGGCGGTCGTTGGCGAGCGCCGGCGTGTGGCCGATGCGCCCCGAATGTGGTTCAAACGATGCGCCGTAAAGATGTTCCACCATCATGAAGTGGGTGAAGGATTCCAGCATCGGCACTTCCACGAATTGGCCTTCACCGGTGCGCTCCCGATGGAAGAGGGCGGCGAGTACGGCGTAAGTCGCGTGCAAACTCGAAACCTTGTCGGCGACGAAAGAGGGCAAGAGCCGCATGTCGTCATTGCCATCGACGCGCGGCAGAAGATCGGAAGCACCCGATGCCGATTGCACCAGATCGTCGAACGCTTGACGCCCGGCGTAAGGGCCGTCGGAGCCATAGCCCACGCAATGGACATAGACGATGGAAGGATTGAGCTTGGAGACTTCGTCGTAACCGAAACCCAGCCGCGCCATCGCATCGACGCGCACGTTGTGGATGAACACCTGCGCGGTGGGGATGAGCGCGCGCAGCTTCTCGCGCGCGGCTTCCTCTTTCAGATCCAGCGTGATGGATTTCTTGTTGCGATTGAGCGCCATGTAGACGGAGCCCATATCGTCGTGCTTGCCGTATTTGCCGGAATGGCGCTGGCGGTCACCGCCGGGGTTTTCCACCTTGATCACCTCCGCGCCCATATCGCCCAGGGTCTGCGTGGCGTAAGGGCCGAAGATGAATTCCGTCAGATCGATGATGCGCACGCCTTTGAGCGGGCCGTGATTGTCAGTCATGAATGTATCCCTAGAATAGCGATTGGCAGGGAGATTAAGCCATGCCCGGCAAGGAGCAAGCGTTCCGGCCCAGCGTCTCGGACGCAGCGCTGAAGGCAGCCACGGCCAAGGATTGGGCGGGCTGGTTTGCCGTGCTCGACCGGGCAAAAGCGTCCGCGCTCAGCCACAAGGACATTGCGCGTCTTATCGTTGAGCGACACAAAATTCCCGGCTGGTGGGCGAGAGACCATCACGGTAAATTTCGAACGCGCGCGGGGCTTGCGCGTGCGCCATCAGAAGGCGGGCGGTCAATTCTCTGTCAGTGTGTCGAAAACTTTTCCGCGCGATGTTGCCACGCTTTACCGCGCCGTTGTGAACACTGACTGCCGTGTAAGGTGGCTCCCTACAGGTGGGTTCAAAATCTCTTCGCAAACAACGCACAAGTACGTGCGTGGCACGTGGAAACTTAGAGGGCGAATAGAGTTCGGGTTCCTTCCGAAAGGCGCCGATAAGGCCCAAATGACAGTGCAAATCGACAAGCTGAAAGATAGCGCAGCAGTTGAGCGCGAACGCGCGTTGTGGAAGAAAGCTTATGTGAAGCTGTCGGCAATGCTGGAAGTCTGAATGCAATTGCACCTCTCGACCTGGCAGGAGATCGAGAAACATCTCGAAAAGTCGAAGGCGATTTTGATCCCTATCGGCTCGACGGAACAGCACGGCCCCAACGGCCTGCTCGGCACCGATGCGCTGTGCCCGGAGATCATCGGCAGGCGCGCGGGCGAAGAAGCGAACATTCTTGTCGGCCCGACCTTCAATGTCGGTCAGGCGCAACATCACATGAGCTTTGCGGGCACCATCACCTTGCGCCCCTCCACCATGATCGCTGCGATGACCGATTGGGCGCAGAGCCTTTCGCATCACGGCTTCGAACGGATTTATTGGCTGAACGGGCATGGCGGCAACATCGCCACCATCAATGCCGCGTTCGCCGAGATCTATCATTCCATGAGCCTGGACCGCACCGGCACCAACAGCGGAACTTTGCGCTGCATGTTGCGCAACTGGTGGGAGCTGCCCGGCGTGATGGACATCTGCCGCCAATTGTTCCCGGTGGGCGAGGGCAGCCATGCCACGCCTTCCGAAGTTTCGGTCACTTACTTCGCTTACCCGCAGGCGCAGAAACGCGTGAGCATGACGCCGCGCATCGCACCCACCGGCCCCATCTTCGACGCACAGGATTATCGCCGCCGATTCCCCGACGGGCGCATCGGTTCCGACCCGTCGCAGGCCACGCCCGAAGCGGGCGAAAAGCTTGTTACCGCCGCGGTCAGGGGCGTTATTCGGGAATTTCAACAATTCGCTGCGGCTTGAACGAATCCTCAGCATGACAAGGGGATAGGTTTGCTCTAGCTTTCGCTCATCCCAGGGGCGCTCCCACCGGAGCTGAGATCGCAATCACGCGGGTCCCTTAGAACCTGATCCGGTTAAGACCGGCGTAGGGAGAGGCGAATGAACAAGCCCATACTCAATTCCAAATCCGTTGAAATCACCCGTGGGCCGTTGCCCGGTTCGCGCAAGCTGATTGTTGACGGCGTGCCGTTTCGCGAGGTGGCGCTTTCGGGCGGTGAGCCCAGCGTCAGGCTCTACGACACATCGGGGCCTTATACCGACGATGCCACCACCATCGACATCGAGAAGGGTTTGGCCGCGCTCAGGCGCGAATGGATTTTGGCCCGCGGCGACGTGGAAGAATATGACGGCCGCGCCCGCAAACCGGAAGACGATGGGCTGAAGCGCGGCGAGCTTCTTTCCGTGCCGCAATTCGACCGCGCAGGGCGCGCCCCGCTGCGGGCGAAGGCGGGCAAGAATGTTACCCAACTGCATTACGCGCGCCAGGGCATCATCACGCAGGAAATGAAATTCATCGCGGCGCGCGAAAATCTGGGCCGCTCGAAATTGCGCGATGGCAATTCGTTCGGGGCTGCGATCCCCGACGAGATCACGGCGGAATTCGTGCGCGATGAAGTGGCGCGCGGCCGCGCCATCATTCCCGCCAACATCAACCACCCCGAAACCGAGCCGATGATCATCGGGCGGAATTTCCTGACCAAGGTGAACGCCAATATCGGCAATTCCATCGTCACCTCGGGCGTGGCCGAGGAAGTGGAAAAGCTCGTCTGGTCGATCCGCTGGGGCGGCGACACGGTGATGGATCTTTCGACCGGGCGGCACATCCACACCATCCGCGAATGGATCATCCGCAACTCGCCGGTGCCGATCGGCACGGTGCCGATCTATCAGGCGCTGGAAAAGGTGGGCGGCGTCGCCGAAGATCTGACGTGGGACATCTATCGCGACACGCTGATCGAACAATGCGAACAGGGCGTGGATTATTTCACCGTGCATGCGGGCGTGCGGCTGGCGCACATTCCGCTGACGGCGGATCGCGTGACGGGTATCGTGAGCCGTGGCGGCTCCATTCTCGCCAAATGGTGCCTGGCCCATCACAAAGAGAATTTCCTCTACACGCATTTCGAAGAGGTCTGCGAACTTCTGAAAGCCTATGACGTGTCGTTTTCGCTGGGCGACGGTTTGCGGCCCGGTTCGATTGCCGATGCGAACGATGCGGCGCAATTCGCCGAACTCGAAACGCTGGGCGAATTGAACCGCATCGCACAGAAGCACGACGTGCAGGTGATGATCGAAGGCCCCGGCCATGTGCCGATGCACAAGATCAAGGAGAACATGGATCGCCAGCTAAAGGCTTGCGACGAAGCCCCGTTCTACACGCTCGGGCCGCTGACGACCGACGTGGCGCCGGGTTACGATCACATCACATCCGCCATCGGTGCGGCGATGATCGGCTGGTTCGGCACAGCGATGCTTTGCTACGTCACGCCGAAGGAACATCTGGGCCTGCCGGATCGCGACGACGTGAAAGCCGGCGTGATCGCCTATCGCATCGCCGCCCACGCATCGGATCTGGCGAAAGGCCATCCGGCCGCGCGCATCTGGGACGATGCGATGAGCAAGGCCCGCTTCGAATTTCGCTGGCGCGACCAGTTCGCGCTCGCCCTCGACCCCGAAACCGCGCAGCTCTATCACGACGAAACGCTGCCCGCGGACGGCGCGAAGGTCGCGCATTTCTGTTCGATGTGCGGCCCGAAATTCTGCTCGATGAAGATCAGCCAGGAAGTGCGCGACGCCGCCAAAGGCCAGAACGACACGCTCTCGACGGCAGAAATCCGCGCCGCAATGGCGAAGAAGGCTGAAGAATTCCGCGAACATGGCGGTGAGATTTATCTGCCGAAGGACGCGGCGGAATAATGCCCGACATCGTTCCCGCCAAATCCGCTTTGCTGCTGATGGATTTTCAGAACGCCATCGTCAGCATGGTGGGTGAGGCTGGGCCTTCGCTTGTGGAACGCGCGGTCAAGGCGCGTGCCGCCGCGCGTGCGCGCGGCATGGCGGTGATGCATGTGCGCGTGGCGTTTTCCGATGCGGATTACGCTGCGATTTCGCCGCGCAACAAATCCTTCGCTGCCTTGGCGCAGAGCCGCCGGTTGCCGGATGGCAGTTCGGATGCCGCGATTCATTCCGCGCTTTCCCCCGCGGACAACGAAGAAGTCTTCATCAAGCACCGCGTCGGCGCGTTCAGCACCACCAATCTCGCCCAACGGTTGACGGCAAGAGGGATCGACACACTGGTGCTTTCGGGCATCGCCACGAGCGGGGTGGTGCTGTCTACTTTGCGCGATGCGGCCGATCACGATTACCGGTTGTTCGTGTTATCGGATTGCTGTGCCGATGCGGATGCCGAAGTTCATCGCGTGCTGATGGAA
>Ga0265327_10001093_pt1 | contig 37634 bp, 31 predicted proteins | sample 41621metaG_FD_202089 | JGI IMG/M metagenome (GOLD analysis project Ga0265327, IMG submission 202089) | Rhizosphere microbial communities from Carex aquatilis grown in University of Washington, Seatle, WA, United States - 4-16-21 metaG | ecosystem: Host-associated > Plants > Roots > Rhizosphere...
CATTAACAAAAGAAATTCCAGGTCCATTTACAGTACCAAAACTTGCAGTGTTACCTGCTGAATTATTAACGCCATTTCCCGTAAACCCTCCTCCACCAGTTCCCCCATGCCAACCAGTCCAGTTATACGCGAGGCCACCGCCTCCTGAAACTCCTGCAGAGCTCGCGGCTCCTCCGCCATCTATGCCATTAATACCAACTGTTCCATTTGCTCCGGTAGCATTTACACCGCCTCCGGTCCCTGATTGAGAACCTCCACCGCCACCTCCAGCAACAATCAGGGGTACGTTAGCTAACGTTGAAACAAAACTTCCGCCACCACCTGTACCTCCACCTTGTTCCACGTCTCCATTATATATCGCAAGTCCGTTAATACCTGCCTGCCCCACTAAAATCTTAAGAACTGTTCCAGCCGTAAAAGAAAAATCACCGATCATTCTCGCGCCTAAACCACCCGGATAGATCCCAGAACTCCCCCCTTGTGCACCATCTGCTTCAATCCTAAAATTACCCGTATAAGGTATTGTGAAAGTTTGAATGCCGGCAGTAGCAGTTACCGACCCACTTAAATTCGTACTTGTGTAAAAAGAACTTACCTGTATTTGTGTCGGTCCTGATTGCCCCGTAGCCCCGCAGGTAGTAAATGTATAAACTTGTTGAGAATAATATTCTAAGGGTAAACTTAATACCCATATTAATAACAAGAAATGAAATCTGATGCCCGACTTTTTAACTGAATTTAAAAACGCTTTTAGATTGTATACTTTTTTCATGTGTATGTGGTGTTAGATTTTTCACAATTTAATAGAGTGAATTTATAAAATATAATTAAATAATCAATATTTTCATGTTACTCTGCTATGAAGTATCAGACGACCCTTAATTACACAAAATTCATCACAAAAAAGCCCCACAAATTGTGGGGCCTTTAAATTTTAAGTTTTACTGAAGCGTACTTCGTTTAATTATTTAGCTACAATAATTTTTTGAGTTATTTTATCACCGTTGTTTTGTCCTACTATAAAATAAACGCCATTCGCTAAATTTGTAACGGATACTTTATAATCATTTTGCTCAGAAAGCTTGATAGTTCTAATCTCCTGACCAAGTTCGTTGATTAATCTCAGGTTGATTTCTGAATCGGCACTTACCACAAATTCTCCGTTGCTCGGGTTTGGATAAACAGAAATGGTTTTCACCTTGTTTGTTAATTCAGCGATTCCGTTACAAGCGTTTACTATTATTACTTTAGATGCGGTATTCATGCAACCGTTAGCATCTACTCCTGTAATAGAATAAGTAGTAGTAGATTGTGGATGCACACTGATGTTTGTTGAAACCGTTGTCGTGCTCCAGGTATAAGTGACAGCGCCACCTCCCGTTAATACAATACTTGGGTCAGATTTACATACTACCGATTTCGTTGCAATGATCGTTACCGTTGGATTATCAAATACTGTTACAGTAACGTTTGTAGAACTTGGACAGGTAAGTGTACCAGACGTTGTATTCGCATTTACCGTGTAAATGGTTGTTATAGTTGGGTTAACAGTTGCGTTACCAGGACTAAACGAAGTTTGACCCACCCAGGTATAGCTCGTGGCGCCGCTTGCATGCAAGGTTGTCATATCCCCGTTACAAATACTTGGAGTACTTGCCGAAGCTGAAACGCTTGGTGTTAATACATTAATAGTAATTGCAGCAGTACCTGAACATGGGCTGGTTGTACCTGTTACCGTGTAAGTACTATTACTTGTTGGGTTAACTATATTTCCTGCAGTTGCCGGCCCGTTCGTCCAATTATAAATAGTAGCCCCACTCGCGGTAAGAGTCACCGCGGCACCCGCGCAAACAAAGATTTTATCAGCAGAAACAATAACGGTTGGACTCCCTTGGGTAAATATAAGCTGGCTGGTTGAAGACACACAATTCACAGAATTGGTTCCAGAGACCTGGTACAGAGTAACACTTGTTGGATTGTCGGAAATATTCGGAGCGTTTGAGCTAGGAGAAACCCAGGTATAAGTTGCAGCTCCACTCGCAGTCATTGTGACCACTGCCCCCTGACACACTGTTGTATTGCTTGGAATTATAGTAAGTGTTGGATTGGGTTTTGTGTTTACTGTTACCGAGGCCACGCCGGAGCATGTGCCATCAGAGGCTGTTACTGTATAGACCGTGTTCGCCGTCGGCACAACAATAACATTGCTGCCGGTAATTGGTCCGGGAGACCAAGTATAGCCTGTTACAGCAGAGGTTACTGATAATGTTACAGGATTTCCAGAACAACTTAAAGATGGAGAAGCGGCTACGGTCATCGCTAAAGGCGCAATGGTGATAGTGGTAACGGAAGTGGTTGTGCCGCATCCGTTTTGTCCAGTTACTGTATAATTAGAAGTAGCCGTTGGTGTGAATGTTTGTCCATTAATAATTCCGCCAGGACCACCGGCCCAGGTATAGGTAACTGCACCGCCTGCAGTTAAGGTAGCTGTTTTTCCAAGGCAAATACTATTTGGCGTATTCGTAATCGTAAGAACAGGTGCAATGGAATTAACTGTTACACTAATCGATGCTACTGCCTGGCAAGCAAGACTACTGGTTCCGATAATGGAATATGTTTGGCTTGAGGTTGGTGATACAACAATCAAGGTGTTAGTGGTATTTGTTGTGCTCCAGGTATAGTTGCTTACAGCATTCGTTGTTAAGGTTAAACTTTGTCCACTACAAATAGCAGGGCTGACACTATTAGTACCACCCGCAGCGAATATTTTTATGTTACACAACTCTGAGATAATTACTTTACCGTTACCTGTAGCTGTTGCAATAGTATTAAGTTGACTCGTTCCACCGTTGTATGAGCCGCCACCACCACCGTAATGAGTGGTAGCCACTAAGTTCGTTTGACCGCCACCGCCACCCGAATATCCGCCGCCGCCGCCTGAAGAACGCCATCCAGATGATATTGATCCGCCGCCACCACCGAACCCACCAGGATATCCTGTACTGCAACTTGTAGACAGTCCACCCGTGCCACCGTTTAAAAAACTCCGCCCTGATTCAAGACCGCCTGTTCCGCAAGTGCCTGAATGATCACCGTCAGTTAACAAGCCGCCACCACCGCCGCCTCTATTGTTTCCAGAGGGAACTGATATTCCACCCCCATTTCCATTTACCCCACCAATTCCAGAACCGTCGGCTCCGTTTCCATTATTCCCTGAAGTAACAACCGTTCCGTTACATGCTGAACTGGCAGTTCCAGGGTTGCCACCTCCACCACCTGCTATTACCAGTGGTGTTACCGGTCTACCATTTGAAGTTATAATTGTCGAAGTCGCGTTTCTCAATAATGCAAAAGATCCACCGCCTCCTGTAGTTGACCCATCTAAAGCATCCATACCCATTTGGCCGACAAGAATGACAATAGTGTCACCTGCATTGAGATAAAAGCTGCCCGTAATGTCTGCTCCTAAACCAGCACTTATGCCTCCGCCACTTGCCCCAATCGAGCGAACTCCATAATTTCCAGAAGTTGGTACTTTCCAATATTGAATACCGGCAGTTGCAGTAACAAATCCACTAAGATTAGTTGAAAAGTATGCCGAAGTAATCTGGCTTTGGATTGGCCCCACTGAACCTGTTGCGCTTGCATTTGTGAAAGTGTAAGATTGCTGAGAATAATTGTTCCCTGATAATAGCATTAACACAAATAAAAAAAACAAGTGAAACTTATTTAACTTATCCGAAACGTTATCATGATTTTTTCTCGATTCGTAATTATGTTCCATTCTTATTAATTTTAAGTTAAACAAAATGTTAGTTGCATAACAAAAATATAACATTTTAGCTTCAATGCTCTAATTTTTAACACCAAAATACATATCCGCTGAATGGAGTTAACATAGCGCCTAACTAAGGATTAACAAATCTCAAATTTTTAGAATTTTCTCAAAGTGATTTCCAAAAATAATATGGTCCATTTTTATTGAACTATTTATTTTTAGGATAAGCATCTACCAAATACCACGCAAAAGCAACTCACTAAAAATAATTTAGACATTGGTTTAAATTATATTTGAATTTGGTGTTAGATAACGCTTCTTAAAATAAAAAGCCACAGAACCAATAGTTATAGGATCTGTGGCTGAGAAAAAAATAGAAGTATATTACTCTATTGTAGAATTACGCGCTGCTTCTTTTTTGGAACGTACTAATCGCATCGTCCAATAACCTAACAGAAAAACAATAAAAAGTGATATAAAAACATTTGGACCGTGTCCTAAAACACGCATGCCTTTAAATATCCATTGAAAAAAATCTCCGGTTGCATAAAAAACATCGGTCCATGTAATCATTAAGTGTTTCATAGTATTTAGTCTAAATGTAATGTAAGTACTTTATTGTTTATTAGTTTTTTGCTTTACACATACCCACCCCGCTTAATTGCTAAATTTGTATGTTTACGGCTACAAAAATAGAAATTATTTTAAAAGAAAAAAACAGTGTTTGCAGGTCTCTTAAATAAAGGGTTCAGGGGAAGCCTGGTCTTATTGATTACGGTATTTCTAGTATCCTTCCTTATTAACTACCTTTCGCCTGTAGGCCTTGAGCAGGACCACTATCCGAATCTATTTTACAATTACTTTGCGCAAAAAATAAGTTCAAAACTGGCTATTAATGTGCTCAATTTTATCTTTATCGGTCTCGGGGTGCTTTTAGTGAGCCTAATTTCAGTGAACCAGGAAATAGTGGATAAACAGAACTATTTCCCCGTTTTTGTGTATTTATTACTTTGTGTAGTAGGCGTGAGTCCTTTCCAGATTACCTCCCAAATATTTACCAATGTGTTTGTGTTGTTCTCTATTTACCGGCTTTTAGATACCTACCGAAAAGATTACGTACTTAAACAAATTTTTGAGGCGGCATTTTGGCTGAGCGTTTCCGCATTCATTACCATTTCGAGCGTTATCAGTTTTCCGCTTTTTTTTATTATTCTTTTAATTCTTCGTCCTTTTAGCTGGCGTGAGTGGATTATTGCATTGATAGGCTTTTTTATGCCAATTTTTATTTACGAGTGCATGGCTTACCTCAGCGATTTTAACCAGGGTTATTTATTTGATGCCATTGCTTTGTACTTTAAGTTTATGAAAGTACCCTCCTTTAGTGAATATTATCTTCCTGTTTCTATTGCACTTTTTTTTCTGCTTATTATTTCCTTTTTTAACAGCCTCCTCACTGGATTTGGAAATACGGTAAAAAAACAAAAAACAAAATCCATCTTACTCTGGTTTCTTTTCTTTTCTACTTTTGGATTTTTCTCGGGAGGAGCCAATAGTTCAAACATCATTCTGATCTACGCCTTTCCTCTTTCTTTTTTTATTGGAGATTTTTTATTTAACCTCAAGCAAATAAAAATTACGAATACGATTCTGGCGATTTTGATTTTTTGCGTGGTAATTGTTTTTTTGGGACAATTTGGAGTTATTTAGATTAAACTATTTTGGTTGGTATTCATCTAAAGAGTACTTATGGGAACTCCGCTTGGTAAAATTTTTCACATTTATAGTCGTTTCGGTTTTGGCATTTCTTACAAAGAAGCTAAAGAACTTTCCTCGAACTCGTTGAACGATCTTCTCGTTAAACTAATCCAGCCCCCCAATGCAGACTCTCCGATGAACGAAATAGGAATGCACGACATTCCACAAAAAAAAGATGCGATGGCAGGGGGGATGAATAAAAAAGAAATTCAGAAGCTGATATCCGACAAACTGCGTGAGCTAAATTTAAACTGGATAAAAAAACTACTCACCACTGAGAGCGTGTTACTTGAAAAACAGACACTGTTCTGGCATAATCATTTTTCGTGCAGAATAAATGAACCCTACTTAATGCAGGAATTGAATAACATTCATCGCAAGCTCGCCTTTTCAAATTTTAGAGAAATGCTGGTGGAAGTAAGTAAAAGTCCTGCGATGCTTATTTATCTGAATAATCAACAAAATAAAAAACAACACCCTAACGAAAATTTTGCCCGTGAGTTGATGGAGCTTTTCACTTTAGGAATAGGCAATTATACCGAACAGGATGTTAAAGAAGTAGCGCGTGCCTTTACAGGCTGGGGCTTCAATCGCGAAACAGCCTCTTTTGAATTTAGACCAAAACAACATGACGCAGAAGAAAAAACAATTTTTAACCAGACGGGCAACTTTGACGGCGAAGACGTGATTAATATGATTATCCATAATAAACAAACGGCTTATTTTATTACAAAAAAAATATACGCCTATTATGTAAACGAAAAGATAAACGAAGGACGGGTAAAAGAACTGGCAGATTTCTATTATCAAAATCAGTACGACACGGGTGCTCTTCTAAAAAAAATAATTACGAGTTCATGGTTTTACGACCCAGAGAATGTTGGCAGCATTATTAAATCTCCAATAGATTATCTTATTTCCCTTTCACGCCAATTTAAAATCTCGTATGCCAATTATAATGTCCTTTTTCAACTTCAAAGAGCCCTTGGTCAGCAATTATTTTACCCACCAAATGTAGCCGGGTGGCCAGGCGGAAAAACATATATCGACAGTACGACGCTGCTTCTAAGAATGAAACTTCCTTCCATTATCCTAAACAATGGGCAGTTGGAAATTCCCGATAAAATTGACGATCCCGATGACCAGGTAAAATTACAGGTACTTGTAAATAAAAAATATGAAACGCAGGTAGACTGGTCTGTTGTGTTGGCTGAAATAAATGGTCTTGATTTTGACAAGTTATTGGAAGTGTACTTATTAAAACTTCCGATGCAATGCGTCATCAATGCAATTAAAAGTGATACGGTACTTGGCAAAAAGGAAATGGTCTTAAAAATAATTTCACTTCCCGAATATAATTTAATGTAGGTATGGATAGAAGAAGTTTCATAAAGACAAGTTCGCTCGCCAGCAGCTTTTTTTTAATTCCCGGGTTTTTAAAACCCTTAGAGAAGCTAAACAACCCGGCACAAAAAAATCTCGTAGTCATTCAGCTATCCGGCGGAAATGACTGGTTAAATACGGTTGTGCCGTATAAAAACGATTTGTATTATCAAAAACGAAGTAAACTTTCACTCAAAGAAAATCAATTGCTTCTTCTTGAAAAAGATCTGGCTATTAATAATTCATTGGCGCAATTAAAAACAATTTATGATGCGGGCGAAATGGCCATTGTGAATAATGTGGGTTATCCCAATCCAGACCGATCGCATTTTAGAAGTATGGACATTTGGCAAACAGCCAGCAGCAGCGGGGAGATTTTACACTCGGGTTGGTTGGGAAGATACCTGGATACGGAGTGCAAAAATTCTTCTGACGGAATTGAAGTGGATAATTACTTATCTCTTTCACTTAAGGGCAAAAAGTTAAATGGTTTGGCAGTGAAGGATATTAACCAACTTTACAAGGAAATTAAAACACCTTACTTTAACGAACTCTCGGGTGTTACAAAAAATGAATTACTCACGGAAGACAACCAGGGTTATTTATATAAAACCCTGCTCGAAACACAGTCGAGCGTGGATTATATTTATGAAAAAAATAAACTCTTCAAAAACACTTATTCTTACCCTGACACATCACTTGGAAAACAATTAAAGGAAATTGCTGGTTTTATGGGAAGCGGGCTTTCGACAAAAATATACTACGTAAGTATCACCGGCTTTGACACCCATGTTAATCAGCTAGATAGGCAAAATAAATTATTAGGCCAATACGCAGAAGCTGTGGCTGCTTTTATACAAAATTTGAAAGACCTTAATAAATGGGATGATAGTTTGATATTTACATTTAGTGAGTTTGGACGACGTGTGGAAGAAAATGCAAGTGGAGGCACGGATCATGGTACAGCCGGGAATGTATTTTTATTCGGAAAAAATTTAAAGAAAAAAGGAATTGTGAACGAGGCGCCTGATCTTAGCAGTCTTGATGCGGGCGATTTAAAATACACTGTCGATTTCAGAAGCATCTATAAAAATATTTTGCAGGATTGGCTGGAAGCGGACGCGGATAAAATTATTTCCGGGAACATACCTGCGTTTACAGTTGTTTGACAGAGCCAAATAAAAACTCCTTTCGTTTTAAAAAACGAAAGGAGTTACTAAATCTCATTTTCTGACTACTGTTGCTTACTTAATCCCGTAGTCAACCGGTTTATTACTTCTTCTTTGCCCATCAAACCCATCATATCAAACAATTGTGGGCCACCGGCAACTCCAGTTATCAACACACGCAATACCTGCATATCAATTTTACCCACTTCCTTAACAAGGTTTTCAAAGGCATCATGAATAGTTTGAGAATTCCATTCTTCTACGTTTTTAAAAGTATCTAGCACACGCGTGAATAGCGGCTTACTGGTATCGTTCCACTTCTTAGTCATAACCTTTTCGTCGTAAGAAGTGGGCGCAATAAAAATGTATTTACCATGATCCCAGAATTCATGCACAAACTGAACTTTTTCCTTCACCAGTTTGCAGAACTCAATCATAAACGCTTCATCTTTTTCAAACCCTTTTTCCTTTAGAATGGGTTTAAAAGCTGCCGCCAATTCAGCATCTGATTTTTTACGTAGGTACTGTTGATTAAACCACTTGGCTTTTTCAGGATCAAACTTTGCCCCGCTTTTATGCACGCGATCAAATTCAAATATTTTACTGAGTTCCTCTACACTAAAAATTTCTTCGTTGTTTCCAGGATTCCATCCTAAAAGCGCAAGTATATTTACAAAGGCTTCGGGGTAGTACCCGCTTTCCTTGTAGCCTATATAAGGCGTGGCTTCGCGGGGATCTTTCCAACTTAAAGGAAACACCGGAAAACGCGCTTCACGTTTAGAAATTTTTCCATTCCCATCCGGATTTAAGATCAAAGGCAAATGTGCTAACTTCGGCATTTCATTTTCGAGCCCTAAATACCGATAAATTAAAATGTGAGCCGGTGCACTTGGTAACCATTCTTCTCCGCGCACTGCGTGAGAAATTTCCATTTCAATATCGTCAACTATATGCGCTAAATGATAAGTTGGCATGCCGTCACTTTTTAATAATACTTTATCGTCTACCTGCGCTGAGTTTACCGTTACCCAACCGCGGATAATATCGTTAAAACGAATTTCTTCGTTTCGGGGCACTTTTAAACGTATTACATATTTTTCACCAGTCTCCAATAACCGTTTTACTTCGTCTTCAGGCAAGGTTAACGAATTGCGCATATTTTGACGGGTAACCGCATTGTATTGCGGAGCAGCCATTTTAGCGGCTTCCAGACGTTTGCGCATGGCGTCTAATTCTTCTGAGGTATCAAAAGCATAATAGGCATGTCCTGATGCGATTAATCGATCCGCATAGGTTTTATAAATTCCTAATTCTTTGCGTTCACTCTGGCGATACGGTTTATGTTTACCATCTCCGAATCCCACGCCTTCATTGGGCTCAATACCACACCATTTCAGGGCACTCACAATATAGTCTTCCGCGCCTTCCACAAAGCGGGTTTGATCGGTATCTTCAATTCTCAAAATAAAATCGCCGCCATGTTTTTTTGCAAATAAATAATTAAACAAAGCTGTGCGCACGCCACCCATATGCAATCCACCGGTTGGACTGGGTGCAAATCTAACTCTAACACGTTTTTCCATAGTTTGCAAAGATAGCTTTTATGTTCTATTTTGGCAGCAGATTTTATGGCAGAAAAAGATTTTTTCCAAATGGTTTACCAGGTGGTTCGCCTTATCCCGAGGGGCCGTGTAACAAGCTATGGGGCCATTGCGGCTTATCTTGGCGCTAAAACTTCTTCCCGTTTAGTGGGTTATGCGATGAATGGAGCGCACCGGGCAAAGCCTAAAGTCCCGGCACACCGTGTCGTTAATCGGAATGGTTTGTTAAGTGGCAAGCATCATTTTGAAACGCCCTTTCAAATGCAGGAACTTCTAGAAAAAGAAAAGATCCTTATAAAAAATGACAAGGTAGTGGATTTTAAAAAAGTGTATTGGGATCCTATGAAAGAGTTAGCGATCTAGTTATTTTCTATAATATCCAAGTCCGAATTTTGATTTAAGGGAAAGCTTTGTAGGTATTTGAGTAACTGTGCGCCAGGGATGCACAGGGCTTAGTTCTTTTTTTCGCTTAACTTTGATTTTGCGGATGAGCAAAAAAAAAACGAGCGATAGCGAGCCTCCCGACCTTCGTCGGGATAAACTTCGCAGCCTGCCCGGGCGCCCAAATAAAGAGCAAGTTGTTAAAAAATACACTTTTTTAGGAATCACTTGAAACCACCGCTATTTTCAATTTTCATAATTGCAAGTAATAGTTCCTTTTAAACACCGAACTCCATATGTGATCTGTAGGTGTTATTGTAGTCTTTTATACTTCTTAAAATAACTTCGTGCGCTTCTTTTGCTCCGTAGGTATGCGTAATCTCAACAGCTTTATTTTCCTGGCCAGGCATATTTTTATAAGTAAGAAAATAATGCTTAAGGCGATTTATCAAGGTCGCGGGACAATCTAAAACATCTTTTAAATTGCCATAAATTTCATCTTGTTTTAAAACGGCAATAATTTTATCGTCTGCTTCGCCTTTATCCAGCATCCTGAATCCGCCTATTGGTATGGCTTCCAGGATAATGTCGCCACTCGTAATATTTCTTTCTGTTAACACACAAATATCAAGTGGATCACCATCGCCTCTCTCTACTTTTTTACCGGCCATTAATTCCGCATAAGCGCGCACCTCTTCATCACAAAAAGTCTGAGGAATAAAACCATACAAGGCCGGCACATAATTCGAAAATTTTTGAGGACGGTCGACTTTCCGGTAACCCGTTAATTTATCAATTTCATACTTTACAGTATCTGCAGGCACCATTTCTATGTATGCCGTAACAATATCCGGACAATTTTCTCCAATAGGGATGCCATGCCAGGGATGCGGTTTATGTAACTGAACTTTCATCGTGGTTTTATAATTGAGTCCAAAATTACAAATTAAGCTGATCGACCGCTTAATTTCTTTGGATTTAGATGATGTAGCTTACAGGCAAATACGCAAGGCATTCGATAATCTTATAAATTCGTATAACTTGGTAAAGGCAGTTTTAAAATTTAAATCCCCAGCTTCTCTTTTAATTTAGAATATCCCGGTCGGCTCAAAGGAATTTTTTTTCCGGATTTTAAAAGTGCTATGTAAGAATTTTTTTCCAAAGGTTCTATTCGGGTTAGCTGTTGCAGATTGATTATAAAAGAACGATGTACCCTGAAAAACAAAGCTGGATCAAGCACTTCCTCATAATAATTCATGGTTTTCTTTTTAAGATGATAAGTGTCTTTTGTGAAAATTTTCACATAGTCGTCGTAAGCTTCAATATAAAAAACATCATTAACCGGTACAATTGTAATCTCTGAATTATTTTTTACCACGATCCGGTTTTTTTCGTCTGTTTGCTTATCGCTGTTGTCTAAAAGTTTTTGAAGATTTTTGTCAAGTTCTCTATCTTCTGTTTTTTTAGAAAGGAATTTTGTAAGCGCTGCATTAAATCTCTCTTTGCTAAAAGGTTTCAATAAATAATCGATTGCATTTGCCTCAAATGCCTTAATAGCAAACTCATCAAAGGCAGTAGCAAAAATTACAGGAGGAATAGTGTCTAATAATTCCAGCATTTCAAAACCATTAATCTTTGGCATTTGAATATCAAGAAAAACCAAATCAGGTTTATGTTGTATAATGGCTTTTACTCCTTCATACCCGTTGTTGCATTCGGCTACCACTTCTATATCCTGTTGACTTTGTAAATACTCTATGACAATGCTTCTTGCCAAAGGTTCGTCGTCGATGATTACTATTTTTTTCATTTCTAATTGTGGTTTACTATGCTTTTAGTTGAGGGATTTTTAAACGAGTACTGAAAATAGTTTCTGACTTTTCTGTGGTAAGAAGATCATTTCTACCGTACAATAAAAACAGTCTTCTTTGTATGGAACTTAAGCCAAAACCCGTACCTTTTGCTGCGCCATGTGTTTGGGCGTCATAAGGATTTTTGACCTCCACAAATAAATAAGATGGATCGCTTTTTGCATCTATATTTACAAGGATATCTTCAATAGTTCCATACAAGCCAAATTTAATGGCATTCTCAACGATGGGTTGCAGAAGTAAAGGTGGTATCGTTGCATTTAAAATTTCTTTTGCTACGTTAATTTCTATGTTCAAACGGTGACCAAAGCGTACTTTTTCAATTTCGAGATATAACTTTAAGTGCGCCATTTCTTCGCCGAAAGGAACAATTTTTTGTTCGTCCTTTTTTAAAGTACCGCGCAAAAAATCAGAAAGTTGTTGGATCATTTGTCTCGCCTCATCTGGCTTAGATCCAGCAAGGGCGCTAATAGAATTTAAACTATTGAATAAAAAATGAGGCTGTAATTGCTGGCGTAATTTTACCAGCTCCGCATCTTTCACTAGCTGCTCCGCTTCATTCCTGCGCTCCTCCTGTTCTTTCTGATCCTTTAAAAGATTCCACATCCAATTTAATAAGGTAACAAACGATAAGATCAAAAATGCACCTACAAATCTGCACGGCATAGATCTGTTTAAGAAATCAAGGTAACTTATTTCGCTCGGTAAAATCCAGTTCAGGGTCCAGTGCAAAACAACACAATAAAGCATTGTAATTCCGAAGGCATAAATAAATCGATAAAAACGATTGCCGTTGCCGGGCTGGTAAAACCTGTAAATGATGATAGCTGTGTAACAAAGTAAAGCAAGTAAAACATTAGAGACACAGGCGTCGATAAATGCAACTTTCCATTCAAGATCGAGCCGGTGCAATACCAGGGTTTGTATTAACGTCCAAAAAATCCCCCAGACAATAAAGCCGAGAAGGATTTTTTTAGGAGAGTATTGGAATTGATTTTTCAATAAAGATTTATGCAAATGTTAGGTTTTTTGCCTGAATTTCCATTGACTTTTGACGAATAAATTTTATGAAAGAACCGGTGTCCTTAATTTTGTGTGTATTGGAATATACCTGCTCTCCGTCTTTCACCTCTTTTAAAGGGTACACGTCAGAAACATCGATGAACTGCCAGCTCACAAGCTTGTTATCCGAATCCGTAAAAGTTTCTTCTTCTTTTTTTCCGATAACTCTTGCTTTATGAAAAGCATCTTCCAGATTACGGGATTCAATAATTCTTATTTGTTCGTCGAATTCAGAGGCATCGTCACCATTATTAACGCTAATGTTGAACATGAGTTTTGCAAGATATTTTTCCATGATGCTGTTATTTTAAATATTAATATTAAAAACTTCTTATGTCTATTCCACCGAAAACGGTAACACCTGTAATGATAAGTACTTTTGCCGCCTCACCACTCACATTTGGGCGCGATGTTCTTTTATCTTCTATATTGCCAATGACAGTCACACTTTGCTCCGATTGTATTTCCCAATTGGCCGGTATTATCAGCTTTGTTCCTCCAAATACCTGCGTAATTTCAAGCTTGGCTGTTCCTTCAAAATCCGCCTGACTCAAGTTAATTTCTGTTCCTCCGAACACATTGGTAATCTCACCACCTTTAAAACTTTTCGTGAGAACAGTTTTTTTAACAGCAGCCATAACCGCTGTAGAGTCTATTGAATCCTCGCTTGTGGGTTCAGCACGGTTAAAATAATTTTCGTATTCACGATAATGTTTGTGATGATGTCTTTGATATTTTCTCCAGTGATTTCGGTGACGTGTAAAATTTCTTCTACGTGGTTTAAAGATGATGATTAATCCCGCCATTATTATCAGGCTTGGCCAAAGGATTGGTTTGATCTGCATTTCGGGGTATATGTCAGAAAGCAAAAAAGCAGCACCGATACCGATTAATATAATCCAACCCGGGTGCATAAATTTATGCTTCACTGCAATAATTAAACCTAATCCAATTAAAAGCATTTTCCAGGAGAATACCCAAAATGGAATTTCCACTCCCAACTCTCTTGCCAAAAAAAGTGACCCTATTGCAACAATTAATAAACCACCCATTACTTTACCGCGCCTGTGCTCCTTCTCGATCTTATTCCACATATTTTCTCCCCGTGCACTTTCTTCTGTCTTTATTTTCTGATCTTCCATTATCAATTTTTTTATAAAGGTACAGCCGCTATTCCCGCTACACAATAGGCTTTAGGTCAGTTTCAGGCAAGTGGCGGTGAACGGTACCTCCGGGGCGGTAAATGGTAATTTTTCATATTAAGTATGAAAAAAATTGTTTTTTAATTACTTTTATACTTTATGCTCTTGAAAGCTCTTCCCTACATACTCCTCCCACTATTGCTGGCTTTCGCTTTGCCTTCTTTTTCACAAACACCCTACAGGGAAAATTCAAAATGGGGAATTAGAGAAAATGAAACGGTAATTATAAAACCTATTTACGATACCATTTTTAATTTTGATTCCACAGGAAAAGTCTGCATGGCATGTTTTAGAAGCAAATCAGCCACAGCAAGTAAATTTATTAAGGTTACAACAACATCCTATGCGTGTAATTACCTTAATAAGAAAAACGAAAGGCTTATCATACGCAACATGGCCAACGATACGTTCAGTGTATTTTCATACAACAAAACTGCCATAAAACAATATAGTGGTAACAGTCCCTATTTTACAGTGAGCACAAAAGGCAAAAAACATATTCTATATAAAAACTTTCAACAGATCACTTTTAAAGGATATCACGATATTAGCATGAGTTCTGATCCCAAATTTTATTTTACCAGTTTTATGAATGAAGGCGATATTGTTTTATCTGGTCTTACAAATGAAAGAGAAGAAGAAATTATTCCGCATAATTATTCTACCATTAAAATAAACACCAACGACTCGCTGATTATTGCCTGTAGCGCAGGAGTAAGGATTAATGCAGAAGACGAGGTATTTGATTATAACGGGAAAAAAATAATTGGAACACACCGGCACATCGATATGGCCACAAAGCACTTTCTCATTCATAAAATATTTGAGCCGAAAGAATATTATATTTTTTATAACATGAATACAAAAGAAGAAAAGAATGTAAGCGCCGACGAAATCAAATTTTACGAGCACGATGAAATTTTGATCCGTCAGAAAAACGACTGGTACATTTACGATCTTAACACCAATTTAAAAAAACCACTAAAACAATCATGAGCATTAAAGTAGCAATAAACGGCTTCGGCCGCATAGGAAGAGTTTTTTTTCGCAATTGTATAAACAATCCGCAAATAGAAATTGTTGCCATCAACGACATTACAGATACTGCAACACTTGCACATTTATTAAAATATGATTCAGTCCACCGAGCCTTTCCCGGAGAAATAAAAACTGAAGGCAATACCCTCGTGGTAAATGGAAAACGCATTAAAGTAGTGTCGGCAAAAAATCCGGACGAGTTGCCTTGGAAAGAATTAGGCATAGACATTGTGATCGAAAGCACCGGCCATTTCTTAAATACAGTAACCGCTGGCGGACATTTGAAAGCCGGTGCAAAAAAGGTAATTCTTTCAGGGCCACCAACAGAAGATACAATTAAAACAGTTGTATTGGGTGTGAATGATTCCATTTTAAACAAAGACGATGTTATTATTTCTAATGCCAGTTGCACTACCAATTGTGCCGCGCCTATGCTAAAAGTACTGGAACAGTTTGGCATTGAACAAGCGTACATTACAACGGTACATTCTTACACCAGCGATCAACGTTTACACGATGCACCACACAAAGACTTGCGAAGAGCCAGGGCAGCGGCTCTCAGCATTATACCAACTTCTACCGGAGCGGCGAAAGCTATTACCAAAATATTTCCGCATTTGGAAGGAAAGATTGGAGGCTGCGGTATGCGTGTGCCTGTGCCAGATGGATCTTTAACCGACATCACCTGTATTCTTACCAATACTCCTACAGCGGAAGAAATAAATAACGCTTTTAAAATTGCTGCCCAGGGAGATCTCAAAGGTATTTTGCAATACACCGAAGATCCGATCGTAAGTGTAGATGTCATTGGCAATTCACACAGCGTACTCTATGATTCAGAGTTCACAAGCATTGTGGGGCATCTTGTGAAAATTATAGGTTGGTACGATAATGAATGGGGCTATAGTAATCGTTTGGTGGATTTGATAATAAAAATCGGTAAATAAATCAAGGTATCTGACAAACTTCCAAAAACAAATTATTCAATCTTACAACTGTAAGTTTTTTTACCAGAATTAGTTGTTGTCACCGTAGAGGTTCCAGGAATGATATTCGTTGAATTCTCCGTGAAATTTTTTTCAGAACCTGTTGGGCAATTTTTATACATCGTGTTTTTAGACACTTTATGATAATTCGTTATTTCCGTGTCATTATTTACATAGGGATTGCTATAAATAGTGTCGCTTGCCGGAGTAATTACAATTGGTGGTATAGGTGGAATGTTAATGGTGTTACCAGCACTTTGACTGTGTGTGGTGCTTGTGCCTTCTGTGGTGACTAAACAGTTGCAGGTTCTGTCTTTTCTACAAGAGATAAAGCCTAAACCAGTGATGCAGAAAGCAAATAAATAAAATTTCATCTTGTTCATATTTCTCTAAAAATAGTAAAAAAACCGAATAATCCATCCTTCCCACTGCCGCAAGGTCTGAGGACCTTTTCAAGAAAGGAGTGCCTGACGCTTTCGTTATTTTTGAGCTAGCCGGTCAAGCATTTATTGCTTTACAATCTTTGTCACCTGAACGACCTTATCCGTATTAATTCTCAAATAATAAATACCTTCAACCACTGTTGTCAAATCCATTCGGATAAACTTATCGGAACTGTTAACTCTTAAAAGAATGCGTCCGCTCACATCAGTCAACTCAATTATCTTGTTCGATTCAGATGAAGATGCAATAAAGATTATATCCTGCGTTGGATTTGGATAAACGCGCGTTCCATTTGTTTTATTTTGTTGAGACTCCAATCCCAGAACCTCGCAATCGATCACCGTAAAACTAACTGCTGTCCTTAATGGATTTACACTACAGGTGGATGCGGATTCCGCAAAATAAGTGAAAACGCCTACAGGCAGAGCATTGGAAGTGGTGTATAAGGTGCCCGTTGAAATGGCACTGCCACCCGAACTGGAATTGAACCAGCTTATAGCGCCATTGCTGGTTGCGGTGAGGATTGCCGACATTCCGACACACACCTGCATGTTCGCTACAGGCGTGGTATTTTGTGGTGGGTCTGGCGCGAAGCAACACTGAATCACCGTAAATGTGATAGGAGTCCGAGACGCGCTTACGCTGCAGGTTGTAGCAGCTTCCGCATAAACAGTGTAAACACCGGCTGGAAGTATTCCCAGGGTAATATAATTCGTTCCTGTCGCTATAGATACACCTCCTGAAGACATGGAATACCAATTGACAGTGCCAATGCCTGTAACACTCAAAGTGGTTGAATTGCCGGCACAAACGGTCATGTCAGAAACAGGTGTTACATTGGAAGGTGCATTTGGAGCACCACAACAAACAACCTGGAAAATCACAGCTGTGCGGAAAGCACTTATACTGCAAGAGGAAGTAGCCTCTGAATAAACAGTATAAGTACCCGGACTAAGTGTATTTGAAGTAACGAAATTTGTGCCACTGCTCAGAGCTGTGCCTCCACTGGCACCCGTGTACCAGCTAATACTACCAGTGCTGGTGGCAGATAAAGTTGTGGCATTACCGGCACAAACCGTTGCATTCGAGGCAGGAGTGGTATTGGAAGGGTTATTTGGAATATTGCAGCACACAACGGTAAATTCAAATGACGTTCTAAGCCCGGCCGTGCCCGTATTTGTACACATACTCACATCTTCAGCAAATAAAGTGTATGTACCAGGTGTAAGCGTATTTGAAGTGATGTAATCAGAGCCTGTGGCCACCGCTGTTGTTCCAGTAAGTGTAGTATACCATTGAATGGTGTTGTTTCCAATCGCGGAAAGGGTGGTAGAACTTCCTGAGCAAACGGTGGTGCTGGACGTGGCATTGATGGGAAAATTGGCAGTGGGACATGGGTCAATTCTTCGGATCCTTTGGTTCTGTCGGTCAGTCACGTAAATAGCATTGTTGGAGAAGCGAAGGTCGTAAGGGCTGTTGAACTTAGCTACGGAGGAGGTTCCATCAACAAACCCTTGGCCTGCGAGGCCAGTAATTGTGGTCACCATCCCGGTGGTTGTATTTATTTCCCGGATCAGGTTATTGCCATTGTCTGCAACATAAATCCAGAATTGGGAGCTATTGGTGAAGGACGGCGCAACGTGAATTCCGGTAGGGCCGGTGAAACCTGCATTGATGCCAATACCATCATTTGAACCTGCCACGGCGGAACCAGCAAAGGTACTTACCACGCTAGCGGTCGTGATTCTACGAATGCAGTTGTTTCCGGCATCAGCAACAAATAAATCACTGGTAATAGTATTGAAACTGATGCCGCTTGGAGAATTAAAACTAGCGGCTGTGCCTGTTCCGTTTACAAAGCCCGCCGTACCTGATCCTGCAATCGTGCTGACAACGCCTGCTGAAGTAATTTTTCTTATACGTTGGTTCGTTTGATCTGACACATAAATGTTTCCTGAAAGATCTCCAATAACGGAGACGGGAGTATTAAACTGAGCTGAAGTTGCCGGCCCATCAGCAAATCCGGAGGTAGTACCGGCATAGGTACTTACAACTCCTGCCGGTGTTATCTTGCGAATGACATGATTGCCGGCATCAGCAACATAAATATTTCCTGACGCATCTGCGCAAAGTCCGTTAGGTCCTGAAAAAGAGGCCGATGTGCCTGTGCCGTTCACAAGGCCGGGACTTCCTGATCCTGCAAAAGTTGTAACAACACCTGCGGGAGTAATTTTTCTAATCAGGTTATTTGTTCTGTCAGCAATAAAAACATTTCCTGAAACCAGTGTGATGCCAGTTGGCCCGTTAAATGTGGCGGCCGAGCCTGTTCCGTTGACTCCCCCTGCAGTGCCATTGCCGGCAAGTGTACTCACATAAAATTGAGCTGAACAAATAGACGAATGGCCAAGGATGACCGCGAAAAGTAAAAACAGTTGTTTCATATGAGTAGTAAAAGATAAAGATAATAAAAATCTTATTTTTGATTATAGTTTTTATTCTCGCCAACTCTCCATCCTGTCAACTTCTCCACCCAGAATAAAAAGCGGTATTTCAAATTTGTTTTCACTTTCGCCGGATTGTATTTAAAATTCCAATTTGCTTCTTTTATGCGTGTCTCAATTGCTTTGGGATGCGACCCGTTATAAAGTTTTAAAAGATCAATGTTGTTGTAATCAAATTCTTCTACTTCAGGGATGTTATTTTTCATCCATTCATCGTCGTGCCACATTTTATGAAAAGAACTTTGTTTGGCCTGTTGCGCCTGCGGCGACTTCACCCAACCATAATGATAAATAAATGCACCTGTTTTTTTTACGCGCAATTTTTTATCTTCTTTAGTCCTGAATCCCTGCGCGTCTTTATAGGAACGAATTGATTTATTATTTTTAATAATTCTTATTTCATGTTTGTACCATCTTCGTCCAACGCCAATGTATTTGTAATGACCATAGAAATGTTTGTACTCAAATAATAAACCATCCACATTTTTATCGTTCTTGTATTCCAGCATTGATGACTTTATTTTGGGCAGATCTTCTTCATGTACACACTCATCACTTTGAATATAAAAGCACCAGTCGTATTCATGTGGTATGGCATCAAACACCTTATTTGTTTCAAGTGATAAAACTTTACCTCCTTCGCGCATGCGGTCATCCCACACGGTATCAATTATTTTTATTTTATCCGATTTAATAGATTCAATTAAAAATCTTGTTTCATCTTCACTGTTTCCAACGCCAACATAAAATACATCGCAAAGTGGTAAAATAGAATTAATAGCTTCTACAACCGGATAATCATATTTTAAAGCATTTCTTATAATTGTAAATCCTGCAACTAGCATAACTTTAATTTAAAATGGATACCCTATACCGAAATTTAAAACAGACGATCGCCAGGGTTGTTTATCAAATGTCCAGCGGTTTCCGGGTGCATATTTAGGATCTTTCAGGGGTGCTGCAATATCCAATCTTAATACAAAAAAAGTCAGGTCCCAGCGAATCCCTGCTCCACCACCTATCGCAATCTGGTCGGCAAATTGATTTAAAACAAATTGCGCGTTCGGCTTATTCGGGTCAGGTTGTAAACGCCAGATATTTCCTGCATCCACAAATAAAGCGCCGTAAAAAGATTTGAGAATGTGAAAACGGTACTCGATATTTCCTTCGAGCAACATATCTCCTATCTTATCAAACCGCGTAGGACTATTGCTTGGATCATAACCACCTGGACCCAGGGTTCTTGCACGCCACGCTCTTATTCCATTGGGTCCGCCACTGAAAAAACTTTGTTCGTAAGGCAATACACTCAAATTTGCTAACGGTTTTCCAATACCAGCAGCTAAACGATACACAATCCGGCTTTTTTTACGAATAGGAATATAGACTCTGAAATCAATGTCCGCTTTTAAAAATTGTGCAAACGGAATATTAAAAAGTTGGTAACGTCCTAAAGAATCCGAAGGTTGATTCGTTGCTTTAAACAATCCTCTTAAAATGTTTCCTGAAGATTGGAGGTTTAATTTTGCATAATAAGCCGCGCGCTGCCCTGTAACTGTATTTTCCTTAGAAGTAAAAGTGAGACTGTATTTACTCAGTGTGGTAATGTGATCTTGAAAGGAATTTAATAAAAAAGCATCATTAAATGCAACCAGATCTTTTTTGTAACTGTCAAGTAAATTTGCGCGCACGAGGTAAACTTCAAAAGGAACAATGTCGTGTTTTAACTGGCGATTATACGTTTTAAAACTGAAACCATAATCCACAGTACTTATCACCCTGCTGAACTCCGGACGTGTTTGGTAGTTCAAAGATGTTTTAATGTAAGTGCGGGGTTGCTGATCTTTTCTAAAAGGCAATAACGAAAATGGAAAAAGGATGCGAGGCACCGAAAAGCTTATCTCAGGCCCAAACTGAATGGTATTGAATGTTTTTTGAAGTTTTTGTACGGAGTTAACATCATTTACACTGCTGATAGAACCATTGTTTGAATTCAATTGTTTTTGTGCAGCTACCGAACCCTGAAATTTTAGTTCAAGAAGTTCGCCTCCTCTTAAGAAGTTTTTATTCTGGTACATAATGTTTCCATCTATTCCTAAATTGCCAGAAGTATTAGTACCTTCAGTTTCTGCTGTTACAGATTGCTTTAATAGAGGATTACAGATAATATAACAGTCCAGTTGATTCGGATGGCTCGGGTTTACCAGAAATTGAATAGTTACATTTTTAAAAATCCCTAAACCCAGTAACTGTTTATATGTCTGTTGTGCCGTATCTTTCCGGTACAACTGGCCTTTATAAATATCGGTATTGGAAATAATTATTTTTCTTTTGTAAGCCAGGGGTTTATTTAAAAGAAAAGCGATGCCTTTTCTTTTCGCAAATACAGTATCTTTAAAAGTAACGTCTCTGGGGTTGCCAATAAGGGGTTCAGTAATTATATAGACATTAGAAATTGTAAAACGGGGATGATCCACTTCAACCAGTGAGTCATTATCCGAACTATAAGCTTTTGAAAATTGTTTCAAACGAATTTTCATGGCAACCGAATGAGTAACACTATTGGTGTCGGCTCCGTAAGAGATATAAGCATTCTCAAAATAAAAATAACCATTGTTCAAGGCGTGATCGGTAATACGTTGCTGCTCGGTCTGAAATTTTTCCTTATCAAATTGCATCCCTCGTTTTAGTATGGTATTCACGGTATCTTTTAAAATAAGCTCGCCCAGCTGCTTGTCTTTAAGATCGTAGCCAATCTGGCTAACTGTATAAGAATGTTTCGGAATTAAATAATATTTTATAATTGCACGTTTTGAGTTGCGTATCAGTTCAACACTGTCAGTAACGGTATTGTCAAAATAACCTTTGCTGAATAAATATTTGCTCAGTTGAAAAAGCGTTTGATGGGTTAACGATGAATCGTAAACCACCGCGGGTTCACCTACATCGCGTAAACTCTCAATAAACATTGGACTTTCCTTGTCCTTTAATTTTGGTTGTCTTGGTGGTTTTGCCTTTCGTGCGCGTCTTGCATTTATCTTTTCGAAACCCTTTACTTTTTCTGCATTTAATTTGTCATACTTTAAATTGCGTTTTTGTTTTTTGGCATTTATTTTTTCTTCATTAAATAAATTATACCACCATACATAAAACTGAAACTCTCTCACTAATTTACGATTGGGTTTTTGTCTGAAGAAGGCTTCGAAACTCTCTTTGGAAAGATCGGTCTCTTTAGAGTTCACCACTTCCACCTTCTCCACAAGGTATTCGCCGGGTAATAATTTTTTTGTGGGGTTGCAGAAAGTAAATAAACATAATACTGTCCATAACAAAAAATAGCGCACTGTTCTTTTGAAACGGCCGCTATTCATTATTTTTGTCTGTATGTTCAAATCTGCTTAATAAAATATGCTAATTTAGGGTAAAATATGCTTAGTAAAAATCAAATAAAGGAAATACAATCCCTGCAATTGAAAAAATTCAGAGAGTCTAAAAAATTATTTATTGCTGAAGGCATAAAAACGGTTTTAGAAATACTTGAACACGCTCCTGTTTTATTGGAAGAACTTTTTGCAACACGCGATTTTATCGAAACGCATAAAACAACTCTAAGAAGATTGAACTTAAGATTTACTGAAATTACCGAACCTGATCTTAAAAAAATAAGTCTGCAATCCACTCCCAATGCGGTTATAGCGATTTGCCATTATTTTAAGGAGCCCAAGGCAGATTTCGATTTCCAAAATAACTTTGCGTTTTATCTGGACGATGTAAGAGATCCGGGGAACCTCGGAACGATTATCCGACTTGCAGATTGGTTTGGTGTGTCTACACTTTTTTGCTCTCCCGCCAGTTGCGATTTTTATAATCCTAAAGTAATTCAATCTACCATGGGAGCGTTTTTAAGAGTAAGAAGTGTTTATGTAACTTTAGATAAACTCATCGAAAAACAAAACATCAACACTATATATGGCGCGGTTCTCAATGGCAGCAACCTCTATAAAGAAAAGCTAAAAAACGGGCTCATTGTTATTGGTAATGAAGCAAACGGAATAAGTGATCAGAATTTAAAGCTGATTACCAAAAAACTCACTATTCCGGCCAATCAAAACAATGGAACAGAATCTTTGAACGCAGCCATGGCAACCTCCATCATTGCATCTGAATTTTTCAGACAGCTCAAAATGGAATAGTTTTTTTATTCCCTCTTTTTTTACGCTGAAAAAAATAACTGATACCGAAAGTAATGTTTGGAAATTTCATCAAGCGCGATTGTGTCCCCGAACCTATATAGTAGGCGGCTTCCACATTCATTCCAATGGCCGGAACTTTTTTCAAACGCCAGCTAATGCCCGCACCAAGTTTTAAGCTGATAGCGGTGGTTTTTTTCTGATAATAACCCGGCAAACTATATTGCTCAAAGCTTATCCCTGTTTGTGTATATAAAAGTAAATGCTTGCGTGCATAAAAATAATGGTTCAATTCAAGCTCTCCCTTATGGTACATAAGAAATCTTGGAGCAACAGAGGTAATTAACGCAGCCCCTTGGTAAGAAAGTCCGAGACTTAATCTATCAAAAATGAAATAACCCATCTTAGGTATAAATTTCGCTGGTACTATAAAACGTCCTTCTGAAGGCGCGTAGCCAAAAGCAAAATCTGCGCTAGCCCCTACAAAAAATGTTCCTTTCGAAATTAGTTGACTTGTAAGATCTTTTGCTTTTTCCTGCGCAGTAAATTGAAAAACACTAAACAATACAAAGCAGGTGACTAGTTTTAAATTCATGTGGAAGATTATTTCCTGTAAGACGCATAAGAAGTAAAAATAGTTACAAAAGGTTATCTGAACTTATGGAGACTTGAAGATGTAAAATTAACCGGTGAAAAAAGTGTTATTATTTACTTTTCACATTGCCTTTGTAGCGCAATTTATAAGGTCCTTTCGGATCATTACTGTTCACATAAACCACGCGGTCCTGTCTGCCATAAACAGTAGTAGTATTAAATATTACACGTATGGATGTTTTTTGACCAGGCAATACTGGTTGTTTAGGGAAATCAACCGTGGTGCAGGAACAGGCAATTTCAACATCTGAAATTACAAGCGGTGCGTTACCGGCATTGGTGATCTCAAATTCGTTTTTAATAATCGAACCACGTTTTACTGAGCCAAAATCTTTCTTCGCCTCAGTAATGAGCATTTTGGGTTGTGAAAAAAGTTTTAAAGAAAATAAAAGAAAAAAGAAAACTACAAATTTCCTGAAATAAAAAATCCCCTCGGTTTTACCAAGGGGATTTTCAAACATATTTTTAGGTTTAACCACCTGCATTTGGTTTAGGTTTTACCTCACCTTTAATCCTGATTTTTTTTGAAGCAAATTTAGCGTTAGAAGTTACGGTTACATTTTTTTCAAAACGTCCTTCACGTTCAGTGTCATATTTTACTTTAATAACACCACCTTTACCAGGCAATATCGGTTCGGTTGGCCAGCCTGGTTTGCCATCAATGGTAGTAGCAGTACAGCCGCATTCGCCAGATACACTGGTAATTGTTAATGGGGTTTTACCTGTATTTGTAAATTTAAATTCACGTAATCCGTTTGCTTTGTAATCGATAACACCGTAATCAAGCACTTCGGTTTCAAACTTTATCTCGGGCGCATTAGGATCCATATTCGGAATAACGGATTCTTGTGCAGTCAATACAGTACTTAAACCAAACATTACAAACAGTAATGAAATAAATTTTTTCATAAAATTTAATTTAGGAATTAACCTTTTTTCTCAACAGGAGCTCCTGCAGGAGTAGGATTTGCAGGGAAATCTGTCTCAACAGGTTTCACCTCAACATTACCTTTAATAGTTAAAACAACATTTCCGCTTTTTGCGTTTGAATTAACTGTTACAGTTTTGTAGATCTGACCCGGACGGTTAGTATCGTATTTTACCTTAATAATTCCGGTTTTGCCTGGTAAAATTGGTTCTTTTGGGCACATAGGAACTGTGCAACCACAACTACCCTGACAATTTGTAATAACCAAAGGTTCTTTCCCGTTGTTGGTAAATTTAAACTCGCATTCGCCGTTACCACCTTGTTTAATAGTACCGTAATCATGCTCCATTTTATCCATTTTAATGTCTGCTAAACTAGCTGCGGCAGGAGCTGCTGCCGGTGTTGCGTGATCGTGACCATCGTTCACACCGTGAGTGTCCTGTGCAAATGTTAAAGCAGTTAAACCTGCAACTAAACCTAAAGTAAAAATTAGCTTTTTCATGTGTGTCTTTTTTTTAATTAATGAGTGTTTAATGATAAAATCGTGCCATAAAGATATTACAAACACGCGATTGTTTCCGTAATTTTACGAAATTTAACAAAATATTTTTTATAAGATTAACATGGAGATAGCCAAAACCTACAATCCCGGCGAAGCAGAGAGTAAATGGTATCCGTATTGGATAGAGAAACAATTTTTTAAATCAACACCTGATCATCGCACACCTTATACTATAGCAATGCCTCCACCCAATGTCACCGGGGTGCTGCACATGGGCCATATGCTTAATAATACTATACAGGATGTATTAACAAGGCGCGCACGTATGTTGGGTTATAACGCTTGCTGGGTACCCGGCACCGATCACGCAAGTATCGCAACCGAGGCCAAAGTAGTGAACTTACTAGCGGATAAAGGAATTAAAAAGGCTGATCTTACACGCGAAGAGTTTTTAAAACATGCATGGGACTGGAAAGAAAAATACGGTGGAATCATTTTAGAACAATTAAAAAAATTAGGTGCCAGTTGTGATTGGGACCGCACACGTTTCACTATGGATGCAGATCTTAGCGATGCGGTACACGATACGTTTATTGATCTATATAATAAAGGACAAATTTACCGTGGAGTGCGTATGGTAAATTGGGATCCGCAAGGTTTAACGGCTGTAAGTGACGAAGAGGTTATTCATAAAGAAACAAATAGCAAGCTTGTCTATGTAAAATATAAAATACAGGCTTCAACAGGCTCTGCTTCCGAAGATGAATTTATAACGGTTGCAACTACACGTCCCGAAACAATTATGGGCGATACGGCTGTTTGTGTGAATCCATCTGACGAACGGTACCTTCATTTAAAAGGAAAAAATATTATTGTCCCGGTAGTGAACCGCGTTGTGCCAATCATATTTGATGATTATGTAGATGCATCCTTCGGAACAGGCGCCTTGAAGGTTACACCAGCACATGATATTAATGACTTCAACCTAGGACAAAAATATAAATTGCCAACAATTGATGCATTAACACCAGATGGCAAAATTAGTGAAGCAGCTGGAGCGTACATAGGAATGGACCGTTTTGCCTGCCGTAAACAAATCATCAAAGATCTGCAGGAACAAGGTCTAGTAGAAAAAATAGAAGAGATCAAAAATAAAGTAGGTTACAGTGAAAGAACAGATGCAGTGATTGAACCAAAACTTTCGATGCAATGGTTTTTAAAGATGGAGGAAATTAGCAAACCCGCGTTGGAAGCTGTTATGAGCGGAGAAGTAAAACTCATTCCCGAAAAATATGTGAATACCTACAAACACTGGATGGAAAATGTACACGATTGGTGTATCAGTCGCCAGCTATGGTGGGGACAGCGAATCCCGGCCTGGTATGACAATAAAGGAAATACAGTAGTTTGCAAAACCAAAGAAGAAGCCGTTGTCTTATTAAAAACTAAAAACTCATCATTAAACATTCACGAAGTAAGGCAGGACGAAGATGTGCTCGATACTTGGTTTTCCTCCTGGCTCTGGCCTTTAACGGTTTTTGATCCCGAAGTAATTAAAAACGGGTGGGACAAAGCAAACGCCGATGTAAAATATTATTACCCAACAAATGATCTGGTAACAGCTCCTGAAATTTTATTCTTTTGGGTGGCACGTATGATCATTGCTGGAAAAGAATACACCGGCCTTAAACCTTTCACGAATGTTTATCTCACAGGGATTGTGCGCGACAAATTGGGTCGTAAGATGAGTAAATCGTTGGGAAATAGTCCTGATCCGTTGGATCTCATTGCAAAATATGGCGCTGATGGTGTTCGTGTAGGAATGCTATTATGTTCACCTGCGGGTAACGACTTAATGTTTGACGAAAGCTACTGCGAACAAGGAAGAAATTTTGCTAATAAAGTATGGAATGCTTTCAGATTAATTAAAGGATTTGAAATTTCAGAATCTGTTACACAGCCTCACTCTTCAAAAGCCGCGATCGCCTGGTTTGAAAATAAATTATCAGAGCAGCTCGAAATCATCAACGATCATTATTCAAAATACAGAATGAGTGATGCGTTGATGGCGACTTATAAATTGGTGTGGGACGATTTTTGCGCCTGGTACCTGGAAGCGATTAAGCCTGAGTTTATGGATGGCAAGGCTTTACCAATTGATCCAACAACTTATAACGCAACAATTAATTTCCTTGAACAACTTTTAAAAATCATGCATCCCTGGATGCCCTTTATTACAGAAGAGATCTGGCATTTATTAAAAGAGCGTTCTGAAAAAGATTGCATCATTGTTGCCGAATGGCCGACTCAGCTGGCATCTTTAGATGCCAGAATATTGGCAGAGTTCGAGGTTTGTAAGGAACTAGTAACAACAGTACGAAATGTACGCGCGCAAAAACAAATGTCTCCTAAAGAAAAACTGGAAGTAATAGAAAAATCTTCTGCCGAACGTTCGTATTTTGATGAGGTAGTAATCAAGCTGGCAAATCTTTCCGCCTTCCGTTATTCTAAAGAAAAGATTGAAGGCGCTTACGGTTTCAGTATTAAAACAACAGAATTTTTTATTCCTCTGGCAAACAATATAAATAAGGAAGAGGAAAAAGAACGTCTGCAAAAAGAACTCGAATACAACAAAGGATTTTTAAAATCTGTACAAATAAAATTGTCGAATGAAAAATTTGTTGCTAACGCAAAGCCCGAGATCATCGGCGGCGAAAGGAAAAAAGAGAGTGATGCGCTTTCTAAAATAAAAGCCATCGAAGAACAATTAAACGCTTTATAAATACAGATTAAAGATTGATTTAAAAAAATTAAAAATCCCTTCCGGTAATTGAAAGGGATTTTTTATTTTTAAAATAAAGCCTGGTTCTAATTCGCAACCCCTGTAACTTTAAAGTTTAAAATATATTTCATTCCGGCTTTCCCATCATTTTGTGGCGGTTTGTTTTTACAATTACCTTTGTTGTGATGGCATTGACTGGTGCAATTTCCTTTGTCAGGATGGTTACAGGAATGATCGCAGTTATGACCTCCCTGCACGGTTATAATTACCTGGTCTGTTCCGGTGTAATTTGAATCGGGAACAAAAACAAATGCGGTACTATCGGATTGAGGGCTGACAAACGCAACTTTACTTCCGGCGGCATGTGTAGCGGCTGTAGTTACAATAATGTCAGAAGGATTTACATTACCAAAGTTATACCGGTAAGTTTGATTGGTAGGAACTGTAACATCCACCGTTGTTGTAGTGGGCGTGGCGGTTGACTCTGATTTTTTGCAGGAGGTGAATGCAAAAACGACGGTTAAAATCACAATTATATTTTTCATGGTGTTTATTTTTAGATAAAAGTATATTAAAAAAAGTAGGGGTGGATAGATATGAGGTGAGTGGCTTTTTTTTAAGGTGGATGAATAGAATAGAGTCTTTTTTTGAAAAATAGAATCAGTTAAGAACTTTAAATAATAGTATCTTCGATTTTCTTAAGTATATGTAAAATTAGTTGAGAACCAAAAAATGAACGATGATAAACTGAGCAGGTATTTTTCAAAGACAAAGTATTTTTTGATTCCTTGTTTTCATCTAGGAATACTTTATTTGGTTTACGAACTTTTGGTTCTTGGCTCATATATTCCTAGAGTGGCTATTTTTCATTTTAAGCAATGGGACGCTTACTGGTATTCCAGTATTGCTGAAAAAGGGTATCAGTTTTCAGCTACCAAGTTATCCAATACAGCATTCTTCCCCTTGTTCCCTTATATATGGAAAACTCTGTGGAAGATCACCGGCGCTGGAGTGGAAGGGATTTGTCTTTACAACGTAATAATATTTTTTACGGGCATGCTTATTCTGAAAGAGACTTTTACGTTTTCGTGGAGCTATTTCCTGCTGTTCGTTTCTATTCCGAGTTGTATGTTTATGTATGTTCCATATTCAGAAGCTACATTTTTCTTTTTCTCTTCTTTAATGCTTGCCGGACTTAAAACGAATAATATAAAAATGCTTATTGCAGGCTTGTTTTTTGCCTCGTTTACACGGCCGTCGGCTGCATTTTTTATTCCGGCAATTATAGGCATGGAAGTGCTGGCTTTCAAAAACTTGAGAGTTTTTTTAAAGAATATTTTTATTTATAGTATTACCCCATTAATTGCCATTCTATTAACGTTTTTTTTTCAATACAAAGTTACGGGTGTCTGGTTGGCTTTTTTTAAGGACAGTTGGAAGCGGGAGATTCAACTTCCGGAGTTTCCACTGACATCCTGGGGCGGGCTTAAAATCCTTTGGTTGGATGGCCTTGGTCTCTTCTTTGGTGTTTTGGCAACGGTTATACTCATCATTCTATTATTCAGAAAATTAAAAGGACTGCTAGATTTAGAAAATATTAAGGCTGAAGTGTTCAGCTTGATTTATGTAATGATGGCAGTAGTCACCATTTTTTTGTTCGGTGGCAAAGATGTAAATGGAGGAACATCCCTCTCATCACTTAACAGATTTTTAATGGCAACGCCTTATTTCACTGTAGTGCTTTATTTTCTCTCCCATCATATTAAGCTTGACTTCAAAGCTTATATTATTTATTTAGCTGTTGCGGCACTCGTATTCTTTCTTCTCAATCTGCAGGGCACTGATTACTCCGAGTATACGCGACAAGATAAATTTTTCCATGGCGTTCTGATGTTTGGGTTCATGCTGCTTTTTTTAAGTGTCTCACAGAGATATAAAGGTCGCTTCGTTGCGATGTTATATATCATTAATGTGTTTATTCAAGTGATTATTCTGTGTCAGTTCGCAAGTGGGAAATGGATTGGCTAATATCCCAAACAACTACAATCTATTTGGGTTAAAGGTGTATTTCGATGAACCTTTAATACCATTTAAGGATATAAGGCGGTGAGTTCTTTTCTTTTTTTGCTAACTGGGAAAATGCTTTTTGATTGCCTTGCCTTTAAACGAAATTGGATCCTTTTTTATGGATTAGCCTGCTAACGCTTACTGATCCTGGAAGGGGGCTGTAACAACAAAACTTTTTTCGCTAAGGCGAAAAAATGGTTTTTTGATTTTATCACTCACCTTCAAAACAAAACTTGGCTTGTCTTGGAAACAGAATGCAATCGTTTAATGGATTAGCTCGCTATCGCTCGCTGATCCTAATGTGTGGGTCTAACAACCAAACCTCTTTTCGCTAGCGCGAAAATGGTTTTTTGATTTTCCATTCTCGCCTCAAGCTTCGCTTGGACTCGCCTGGAAAATCAAAAAACCCCCTCAGCTTCGCTGAGAGGGTTTTGTTGTTGCCCGAGCTGGATTCGAACCAACATAGTCGGTACCAAAAACCGAAGTCCTGCCATTAGACGATCGGGCATTTTAATTTTCAGTCTGCAAAAATACTAAATTTTTAATTCAATCAAATATTATTTCAAAAAAATCGTTCTAATTATGCTTTTTCGCTCAAATTTAAACCAAGTAAAATACTATCTTCGCAACCATTACTTCTATTTATGATGACAAAAGAATTCAGTAAACTTAATAATCTGATCGGGTGGCTGGTCTGGGCCATTGCCACTGTTACCTATTGCTCTACGATTGAACCCACGGCCAGTTTCTGGGACTGTGGCGAATACATTGCCTGTGCTTTTAAACTCGAAGTGGGACATCCGCCGGGCGCTCCTTTCTTTTTGATCATTGGACGTTTTTTTAGTCTTTTTGGCGGCGGAGATCCTGCACTTGCCGGTATGATGATTAATGTGATGAGTGCATTATCCAGTTCTTTCAGTATTTTATTTTTATTCTGGACTATTACCCGACTTGGAATTAAAGTATATGGTAAAAAAGCGAATGTGGGTGATTTCGAAAAACCTAAACAATGGGCTATTCTGGGCGCCGGTATTGTGGGTGCTTTGGCTTATACCTTTTCAGATTCCTTCTGGTTTAGCGCTGTTGAAGGGGAAGTTTATGCCATGTCTTCTTTCTTCACTGCTATTGCTTTCTGGGCTATTTTAAAATGGGACGAGGAAGATACTACCAATCCAACGGGAGCCCTACGCTGGCTGGTGCTCATCAGTTACATGATCGGTCTTTCCATTGGTGTTCACTTATTAAATTTATTAATTATCCCGGCCATTGGATTTATTATTTATTTTAAAAAATATGAATTTTCCTGGAAAGGGTTTTTTATCGCGGGAGTGTCAGGTGTATTGGTTTTAGGGCTTGTACAAAATCTTATCATTCCAAAAATTGTAAAATTTATAAGCGATTATGAAGTGTTTTTTACAAACAAATTGAGTCTTGGTTTCAGTACAGGTACCATCTTTTTCTTTTTGTTGCTCGCTTTTTCTCTGATCACTTTTATTATCTACACTACAAATAAAAAGGAAAAATATTACAAGATGGGATTTTATTCCGCTTGCATTTTGTCAGGTTTTGCAATTATTGTAGCGCCAAGTGGCAGTGGTATGTTTTTCCGTCTAGTAATGCTTGGTGCTATTCTTTACGCCATTCAACGTTTTAAAACAAAAACAATCACCCTCAATGCTATCTTTTTAAGCTTCGCGACTTTGCTAATCGGATACTCTTCTTTCTTTGTTTTGGTGATCCGCTCACAAGCCAATCCGCCTATGGATGAAAATGATCCGGAGAATGCGCCAAACATGCTTTCTTATTTATTAAGGGAGCAATATGGTGACTGGCCCATTTTATATGGTCAGTATTATAACGCACCAACCCGCCCCAGGAGCGAGTTTGGAAGTGGCGATCCTATTTACGCAAAAGATAAAGCGAATAATAACTATAAAGTCATCGATTCACGCAAAAACTCTATCGCGAAATACGATAAAGAGTTTTGCACCATTTTTCCGCGCATGTACAGCAGCCAGGCGCATCATGAGGCAGGTTACAAATACTGGGGCAATGTAGCAGAGAATCATAAAAATAAATTGATGGAGAATAGAAACGGTGAGACAGAAACCGTTGAGATACCAACCATGGGTGCCAACCTAAGGTACTTCTTCAGCTACCAGGTCAATTACATGTACCTCCGTTATTTTTATTGGAATTTTGTTGGAAGGCAAAATGATGTTCAGGGTTCAACCAATAATAATATGGATGGGAATTGGGTAAGTGGGATAAAACCACTCGATGACATGAAATTGGGTACCGATACTTCCCAAAAAATTTACCGTGATAAAAATAATTTCGCCAACAATCATTTCTTTGCTTTGCCTCTAATACTGGGGCTTTTAGGGATGTTTTTTCATTTTAAAAGGAATAAGCCGGACGCCTGGGTAGTGTTGTGTTTTTTCCTTCTGACAGGCCTTGCCATCGTTATTTATCTTAACCAATCACCTTACCAACCACGTGAACGTGACTATGCCTATACGGGAAGCTTCTATGCGTTTGCGATCTGGATTGGTTTTGGAGTATTGTTTTTATATGACCAGCTCACTAAAAAAGCGGCAACGATGGGCGTTGCCATTGGTTCTACCGCTTTATGCCTTGTTGTTCCCGTTCTTATGGCTGAACAAGGCTGGAACGATCACAACCGTTCTTTAAGAACTTTATCACGCGACGTGGCGATAAATTATTTACAAAGTTGCGCCCCGAATGCCATCTTATTTACCAATGGTGATAATGACACTTTCCCTCTCTGGTATGCGCAGGAAGTAGAAGGAATACGAACAGACGTAAGAGTTGTAAATTTAAGTTTATTACAAACCGACTGGTATATCCGCCAAATGCGCAGAGCAGCTTACGATAGTAGACCTGTGCCTTTCACTATTCCGGAAGACAAATTGGAAGCGGAAAAATTATCTTACCTGTTGGTTAATGGACAAAACCCAGCGCCCATGGATTTGAAAAAAGCGCTTGAAACAGCTCTGAGCGATGATCCTGCCGGAAAATACGATAACGGTGGAGATCTGCTGGATGTATTGCCTGCAAAAAGTTTTTATGTAAACGTAGATAGTCTGAAGGTAATGAGAAATAAAGTGATTGGTCTGAAAGACACTGCTCGCCTTGCTAAACGCATCAGTTGGGATCTTGGTGGAAGAAATTACATCACTAAGAACGATCTACTGGTTTTAGATCTTGTTGCGCATAACACTTGGCAACGTCCTATTTATTTTGCCGTAACTACAGGCGACGAAGCATACGTAGGCTTGAAACGTTATTTCCAACTGGAAGGCCTCGCTTATCGTTTTGTACCTATCAGACAAACCGAATCAGAAGAAGCACAAGGTGGACGCGTAAATACAGAAATCATGTATGATAACATCATGAATAAATTTTTGTGGGGCGGTATGGATAAACCGGGCGTAAACCTGGATGAAAATTGTATAAGGATGTCGAGTAACCTCAGAATGCAAATGGCTATTTTGGCTGGAGCCCTTGTAAATGAAGGAAAGAATAAAAAAGCCAAAAATGTTTTAGATAAATGTTTAGAAGTGATGCCGGATGAAAATATACCGTACGATGCTACCATTTATACCATTTGCGGTGCCTACTATGAGATAGGCGAAACGAAAAAAGGAAATGAACTGGCCAAAAAATTGTTTGATATTTTTGAAGGCGATCTTCGCATTTACATGGCCCAAAAACCCAATCACAGAAGTGCTTACAGCAGAGATGTTAACCAGGCCAAAGAAATCCTGAAGCGTTTAACCGGACTCGCTCAACAATATAAGCAAGAAGCCTTATCAAAAGAATTCATGACCAGAATTCAAGGGGTTTTAACTCCTGAAGATATGGCACCTCCTAGTGAGCCGCAATTACCTTAATTAAAGCACCACAGGTAAAAAATTTGTTGCCTGTGGTGATTATTTTGTTTTGAAAAATTTACTTCTCATACAACCTAATGCGGTTTTAAGAAAGATCTACCCCCGGGCAGTGTGGAGCATGGGCAGAGAAGAAAAATCCATTTATCTTACCTTTGATGACGGACCCATTCCCTATTTAACCGACTGGGTGCTTGATCAGTTAAATCAATATAAAATTAAAGCGACTTTTTTTTGCGTAGGCGCCAACATTTTAAAAAACCACACGATTTTCGAACGTATAAAAAGTGAAGGGCATACTGTTGGCAACCATACTATGTTCCACAGCAAAGGATTTAAAAACACTGTTGGTAGTTATTTAAAAGAGGTGGAAGAATGTAAAAAACTGGTTCACACTAATTTGTTCAGGCCCCCTTACGGACAGCTCAGAAGGGGTCAGTACAGGGCTTTGATGGAAGGTGGATACAAAATTATCTTATGGGACGTGATCAGTTATGACTTTGAAAATATCTCCGAAAAAACCTGTGCAGATAATGTGATAAAAAACACAAAGAATGGAAGCATTGTTTTGTTTCATGATAATATGAAAGCTGAACGCAATATGAAATACGCTTTACCACTTTTTTTAGAGGAATATACAAAAAGGGGCTACACCTTTAAAACCCTTTAAACGTTTCTGGCCTTATAGAGAGGAACGGTACTGCATGGTTCCCCATACATAATACTTTTAGCAAAGGGCTTTAAAAGCGCTGTTAATTGCACAAATGCATTTGTGGGAATTGGTTTTTCTCCACACCCTTTTATCACCACTCTGGCATCCTTATAAATGGCAGGATCTATGGCAGAAAGCTTCTCAGCAAACAATAAATTTTCAAGTTCGTTGAGGTTTGCAAAAAATATTTTTTTCGCGAAAGGCTCCAATGCAAGTGTAATGAGCATGTAGGCCCAGGTAGGAACGATGGCATCAGCAGTGCAAACAATGCCTACAAATTTATTCTTGTAAGTACTCCAGTCATTAGTTTTTATAAACTCCCTGAAATCCTTTTCTTTCAGGATTTGCTCCATAAATAAATGCGGTTTAATATCAAAAATAACCCTTTCTCCTTCCACATAAAACTCTTCAAGATCAATGCTCACGATCCCACTTCCAGCTACCTTATTAACAATTTCTTCCATTTATTTTTGCTGCTTGTGACTTATTTAAAGTCTGAACAGATTAAAATTACGTATTTAAACTTAAAAATTAACTGGAATTTACCTAAAAAAATCCAATTTGAATATACCGGCTGTTGGGTATGTGTATACCCACAAATGGGTATATTCATTTATATTTTAAAGGTTCTTACCTGTTTTAAAATATAATTTAGTACTTTAGATGACCCCGAAATAGACGCATACAGATTGAAAAATTTATTTTTTATAGTTACGAGCTTTTTGTGCTTATCCTGCTTTGCCCAAAGTAACGATACCTTGTATGTTAATTATTTTAATCAAACACCTTTTGCATTCACTGAAGCTGGTTTAACGAAAGGAATTGAAATTGATATCGTGAATGAATACGTGTTGTGGTTAAAGAGTAAAAAGAAAATGAACATCGCTTTAAAGCAGGTGGAATTTATTGACTTTGATGCTTTTTATGCGGCCACCAAAAAGGGAAACAAAAACACGATAGGTCTTGGATCGGTTACCATCAGCCAGGAGCGTGCAACCGAAATAGATTTTTCTGTAGCTTATTTGAAGAACGTCGCTTTTTGTGTCACCAATGGCCATGCGCCGGATGTAAAGACAAAAACTTCGGATGAGATTCTAAGATCTTTAGGAAGCATGAACGCTTTGACGATTAATAATACTTCCTTAAACAAATACGTTATCGAACTTAAAAAAAATTACATTCAGGATTTAAAAATCTCTTATAAAACCGACGAAATAAAGATCCTGGATGAGATCTCAAAAAATGTACTTTGTTTTGGTTATGTGGATGCCGTGGGATTTTGGTTTTATTTAAAAAACAATCCCGGTAAGTTTTTAAAAATGCAAAAGATTTTAAACCAGTCAAAAGAAGAACTCGGATTTATTCTTCCTAAAGGCAGCCAGCACAAAGCTCTTTTTAATGAATTTTTTATTTCTTTTAAAGTAAGCCCGGCCTACCGCGGCATTCTCGAAAAATACCTTGGGGCTTACATGACCCAGAACATGGCTATCAATTAATTCATTGAGAATCCTGCTTATTCCTTATCTTTACCGGCGCAAGAATGATAGCAATTGATAAAACATTGATAAGTGAAGATCTGCTGGAGAAAAAATTTGTCTGCGATCTGAATGCCTGCAAAGGTGCCTGCTGTGTGGCCGGTGATAGTGGAGCTCCCCTGGATGAAGACGAACTTCCTATTTTAGAATCTATTTTAGATAAAGTAAAGCCCTTTATGGTGAAGAAGGGAATTAAAGCCATTGAAAAACACGGTGCTTATGTGGTGGACAGTGATGGAGATTACACTACCACGCTGGTAAGCGAAGGTGCTGAATGTGCTTTTGTTTATTTTGACGAAACTAAAACAGCAAAATGTGCGATTGAAAAGGCATATTACGATGGGGCTATAGATTGGAAAAAACCAATTAGCTGTCACCTTTATCCGGTTAGAATTAGCAAACATAAAAATTACGACGCTGTAAATTATAGTAAATGGGATGTCTGCAAACCCGCTTGCGAGTGTGGAAAGAAGCTGGATGTACCCGTTTATAAATTTTTAAAAGAACCGCTCATTCGCAAATATGGTAAAGACTGGTTTAAACAGTTGGAAAAAAGTGCTGAATTGCATTTAAAAAAAGAAACTAAATAATAACGGAATGAAAATTTTAATTACCGGCTCAAACGGGTTATTAGGACAAAAACTAGTTTACAAACTTCGCAACAAAAAAGGAGTTGAATGCATTGCAACCGCAAGAGGCGCTAACCGCTTGATTCAACAGGAAGGATATACTTATGCTTCGTTAGACATCACGGATAAAAAAAAAGTAGAGGAAGTTTTCTCTGAATTTTTACCGGACGTTATTATTAACACAGCAGCACAAACAAACGTAGACGCCTGTGAAACGGACAGAGAAGGAAGCTGGTTAATGAACGCCACCGCAGTTGGATACCAGGTGGACACCCTGCAAGAGCTTAAGAAGAAAAACATAAATTATAAACCTCATTTTATACATTTAAGTACTGATTTTATTTTCGATGGAACACATGGTCCTTTAGATGAATATGAAAAACCAAACCCCTTAAGTTATTACGCAGAAGGTAAATTAGAAGCAGAAAAAATTGTACAAGCATCCTCGCTCGACTGGGCCATTGCAAGAACGGTATTAGTATACGGAATCGTAGATAATATGAGTCGCAGCAACATTGTATTATGGGTGAAATCAAATTTGGAACAAGGT
>Ga0265327_10001094_pt1 | contig 37627 bp, 15 predicted proteins | sample 41621metaG_FD_202089 | JGI IMG/M metagenome (GOLD analysis project Ga0265327, IMG submission 202089) | Rhizosphere microbial communities from Carex aquatilis grown in University of Washington, Seatle, WA, United States - 4-16-21 metaG | ecosystem: Host-associated > Plants > Roots > Rhizosphere...
CTCTAGCTGGGTTTCCCCATTCGGAAATCTCCGGATCAAATCATATGTAGCTGATCCCCGGAGCTTATCGCAGCTCTTCACGTCCTTCATCGGTATCTTGCGTCAAGGCATTCTTTATGTGCGCTTGAGTAACTTTTTACTTGTTGAGCCTGAGACCGAAGCCTCAAACTCAGTGCAATTGACTAGTTATTGGTGATTATCATGTATTTCTACAATTCAATTTCCAATAGCCGTTTGTCTTAAATACTAGCTTCATTGGACATGAAACTAGTTCGATGCATTACTTCTGCCATATACAGATGCAACACATCTATTGCTTATCTCTAACTAATTTGAATTGTTAAATTGCGAAACTCGTACGCTATCTGTTTGAACGGCAGTTACATATAGTACCCACTGTTTTTGACTGATAGCCAGGCCTTATGACCTACAATGCTTGAGTTTACGATTGAAGCCCGTCTTAACTAACTGTGCTTACTCGTCTACCCCTGAGGGTTTTGGCTTACTTGCCTCTACCTAAACTCAAGCGACTGGGAACTATTGTAGCAAACTTAACAGGGGCGGTCAAGCCCCTGCCGTAGTTAAACTTGCTACAGTCTGTAAGGTGATCCGGGTTGCTTACTGGGCATTGAAGTAATTAAACATATAAGTATGCTGAGCCGTATCGGCATTAACAAAGTTAATGGTCCAACTACTGGTCCCAGAGGTGACATATGGTTGTACAGAGTTTGTGCCCGTACCGTTTGCGGGTGTAATCACGGGATGTGGCGCTGCGGTATAGCTGCTCGAGAATGTGACCGTACATTGTATGCCAGCCAACCAACCACTGGTACCCGTAGTTAACGTAATCTGGCCGCCTGTGTCGTTTCCAGAGACAGTACAAGTTGGGCTCCCACCGCTACCGGCATTGGCACCGACCGCCGCAGTTGTTGAACCACTTGTGTTACCCGTTATGATATGTCCGTTAAAGGTTGCCGTTTTAACACTTAGGTTACCCTGATAATCAATATAGGCGAGACTTGCACCGGTGTAGTCTTGGGCCTGGAAGGCATAACCACTACTCTGACTAGCTACAGTCTGAACAATCAGTCCGCTATTTGTCACGCCACCGGTGCTTATATATGCACCATTTCCGACCGACAGGCTACTCGATGTTGAGAGAGACCCGGCAAAGGTGCCCTGGCCACGAACTTGGAAATTGCCCACTACGGTCGTGTTGCCTGCCACTAATTCGCCGGCACTATTATTATTTGCATCTGTGCCACCACCCTGCGTACTTACTAGATCAAGTGACCCCATTACCGATACGTGACCCCAAGGCGCATAGTATGATGTAGCATTCGTGCCACCAGAGATAGTAAGGGTACCGGCGTTTAGATATACTCCCATATCTGTTTGAGCTGCCGGCAGCGCGGTCAGACCAGATGTGTACCAACTACCTGGTGCCCCAGTAGTCAGGTTTAAATTAGACGCCTGAACCACGGTTGTATTACCGCCGATAACATATAAGGTGCCGCCATTGGCAACTGCACCGCCACCATATACTGCTGTGTTTAGAGCATTTGCTGATGTTGTCCAGCTGCCAATGGCACCTGTTGTAGCATTCAGTGTTGCGTAATATATGGTTGACAGGCTGGTACCACTGGTGTTTTTACCACCAATTATGTACACAATACCATTCGACACCACTGGAGTGGCATCAAAGACTGCGCCGAGACCACTAGAACCATTCGTGGACCACGAACCAAGTGTGCCATTGGCATTAATCTTTGCGTAGTATACAGTGCTTTGGGCAGTCGTGTACGAAGTGGTGCTGCCACCAGCAATGACATACATGTACCCATTAGCAGCAAATATACTTGAATCATAACGATTAACAGGGAAAGTGGAAGCCGTAAAGGTGTTCGAGTTGATTGTGCCATCAGCATTAAGGGCCGCGGCGGTAACAATTTTTGTACTATAGCCCGAATAACCTGGGAAATCATATATATAACCACTAGCTGCTACTAACTGACCGCCGTAGTTATAGTACGCGTCGCCGCCAGCTACCCCCAAATTACTCGTAGTAGTCCAAGTGCCTGTGCCACCAGCCGTATTAATCGGTGCGTAGTACGTCTCGTAGGTGCCTGCTTGGTAGGCGTAGCCATTCCAAGTAGTAAAGCCCTGTCTGGCACTGGCGTCGTGTGGGTTAGCCGTGCCGGTCGTCCAGCTACCGCTTCCTGCGCCTACACCGCCAAGTGTCAGCGTTGTGGCATTGGTAGCTCGTACGTTTAGCGCTGTGCTTGAGGACAGAAGACCGGGTGTAAGGGTGGTGTTGCCAGTGTAGTAGCCACCGTCCGATGTGGTAACATACGAGGTATATATACTGCCTGAAGTGCTTACGTTACCTGTCCAATCAACACCGAATGCGCCGTTGCCTGCAATCAGATCCCCGAAACTGTCAACTTGTACATAACCACTGTAGAATGATGCAGTAGCTGCAGTCAGGCTACTACTAAATGTTGCGGCGACGCCGCTTATATTACCGCTGGCATCTATTTTAGCCACCACACTACCATTGCTACTCTCTGCATCTAGTAAGTCAGCTGTCTGACTGGTCACACCCTGGATAACCAGACCTTTATTGCTAGCACCACCGGTACCAATAGCTGCTTGGGCAAGGTTATCGGCAGTAGTTAGGCTATTCACCGACAGCTTGTTCGAAACTGTCAGAGTGCCTATACCAATGTTGCCAGCCGTGCTCACCTGCAAGCCTGGAGCGTTGATGTAGAAGCTCTGACCCGAACCTGCATTTGCGGCTGGGACTACTGGGCTGACCGTAATACTTGTGGCACTGGAGTAAGCCGTAATTGTACCCACGTATGGTGCCGTGCTGGTGCTGTTGCTGGCAATGTAGATCACGTCGCCAACCATACTTGAAGTAAAGGCAGTACCGGTACCCGTAACAGTACCAGAACTAGAGGTAGTAGTAACGGTGCCGTTGATGTAGTACTTCAAGGTTGAAGCGCTGTAGCTTGGTGCTACGCTCATAACCACGTGCGTACTATCGGTGTAGCTAGAAATGGTTGACGTATAGGCAGCATTACCGTTAGCCCCAGGCACATAGACCGTATCTCCGACCATTGCCGAAGTAAACGAGGTGCCTGTACCGACAATAGTGGTGTTACCAGAGGTAAGCGCGACGGTTCCCGGTGATGATAAGGAGCTTTCGACACTTAACTGATTACTTGGCAGTCCGGTGCCGATGCCAACCTGAACGCTATCTTCACCCTGTCCACCAATCGAAATGACATTGCTGCCATAGGTTTGGCTGTAGGCACCGATCGAGGTGGTATTTTGTAGGTTATTCAAGGTTCTGAACTGGCCCTGTGACGAACTAGCGCCTGCATCATAGCCTAAGCCAGAGTTATAATTACCGGTTGTGTTGTTATACAAGCTGTAGCTTCCTTGTGCTGCATTGTAGCTACCAGTCGTATTCTGCTCTAGGCTAAAGTAGCCCTGGCTACTGTTGTAGCTACCTACCGAGTTGCTATACATACTCAGGTAACCAAGAGCACTGTTCCCTGTACCCGACGTGTTGTTTACCAGTGTCCAGTTACCTACTGTGGTGTTTGACGAACCGGTTAGGTTACCCGCATTGCTGTTATAGCCAACAGCTACGTTGCTGGAACCAGTCGTGTTCCCGCTAAGCGTATTGTAACCAAGTGCCGTGTTAGAGCCGCCAGATACATTACTCTGGAGTGCGAGAAAGCCCACAGCTGTGTTGCCAGTTCCCGTAGTATTAGATGCCAATGTTGAAACCCCTAAGGCTGTATTGTAAGCACCGCTTGTATTGTACTGGCCCGAGCTGAGACCAATAAATGTATCACTACTAGCACTGTTAGAACGAACCTCTAGTGTATTTGTCCCGGATGTATTCTGAATGGCTAAGGCAGGCTTAATACTGGCTGTTATCTGTTTAATAGAAACGCTGCTAATAATGCCAGTCCAGGTTGAACCAGGCGAGAAGGCTAATTTATTGGTATTGCTAGCCGTGAAGATGTAAGTATAGGTACCAGCACAAGTTGGGTAGTTGACACTGCTGAAAGTTACACCACCAAGTGATGCACTGACTCCGGACGCCGCACAGGTACCACTAATTTGGTAGCTGACTTGGTAGATGGCGCCGGCTGTGATTGCCACGGTGTTATTTTGCAGGACGCTCGTATTGCCAGAAGTGTGGGTCGCCTGCGTCGTAGTACCAACGTTCCAACCAGTATTAGTCCAGTCGGCGCTAAAGTTGTTGGTTGGATACAATTCCGAGCCTAGAACTGCCGCGTCAGTACCAGCCCGAACAGTCAGGGTTTGGTTAGTAGTATCGACATTGAGCACCGAGGTACCGGAAGCATTCTGAACTGCAAAGGCAGTGGTGCTATTAGTCAGACTCTTAAACACATTGGTGGTGGCGTTCGAGCGGAAGCTATTAGTTGAAGCATCAACTTGCAGCAAGTTGCCATAGGTTGGCACAAAGGTGATATCTGGCTGACCACCGAAGTTGCCAGTTATAACTCCAGGCATACTGTTGCCAGACGCGTAGCCATTGCCAATGATGTAGATATTTGGTGTCACTGTGCCAGTTGTAATAGAGGCAGAACTGGTTGCATAGGCATTACCAGCGGTGTTATACAGCGCCACCCAGTAGGTGGTGCCTGCAGTTAAAGCAACGGATGAGATTGATGTATATACCCAGTTGCCGTAACCGGTGGTGGTCACGCTTGCAGTAGCAAGTAGCGTGCTGCTTGCCTGTGCATACAGATTAACAGTGTATGTACCAGCCGCGTCATTGGCACCTAATTGTGTAACATTACCATTACTGAGCGCAGTAAACTCATAGCCTTGGCTGAAGCTACCCGTACCGCCGTATACTGCTGTACCCGAACCAGTTTGCGTTTTGGCTGGGTTCTCGTTTGCCGTTAGGGTTGAAGACTTAACTGAGAAAGCGCCACTTGTACCCGACTGAATAGTAACGCCCAAGTTACTTGAGGTAGTATCTACATTAAGTGCTGTGGTCCCGGCAGCGTTCTGAACTTGGAAGAGAGAGCTGGAGTTGCCATTTGTGCCAGCCTTAACAATGACCGTGCCAGCGGTGCCAGTACCAGTCGTGGTGCCAGTAGTTAGGCTAATCGAGCCGCCGTTACCGTTAGTCGAGCTAGAAGTCCCGCCAATTATAGATACGCCGCCGCCGTTGCCGGTAGTGCTGTTGCCGCCTTGACCACCCTGAATAACAACTGTGCCGCCGTTGCCAAGACCCGTGGCACTGCCGCCGGCCAGGCTTAGCGCACCGCCGTTGCCACTAGTAGATGCGGCCGAACCTCCGGAAACGTTGGTCGCCCCGCCGTTGCCAGTTGCACCGCTGCCGCTTGTGCCTGCTTGAAGTGTGAGCGTACCACCGTTACCCGTTCCATTACCAGTGCTTGATTGAACAGTCAGGTTGTAGCCTGCTGTGTTCGAAGTTGGCTGAGCAACTTGACCGATGGTGCTCGTGCTACTGAACGTTAGCCCACTCGCACCAGTAATAGCGCCTACCGTGCTTATGTTAAGGGCACTGGAAGCCAGCTGGAAGGTTCCTGAACTGTTGCCGATACTCAGTGTCTTAGCCGTTGTAGTGCCGATGTTAATCGCACCGTTATTTGACGTTCCAGTGCCTGCTTGAATCGAGACATTCCCCCCAGTACTACCGGTGCCGGTTTCGTTGCCACCCTGAAGCACTAGGTTGTTGCCAGTGACACCATTCGTGCTTATGTTGGCGGCGTTCACTGTAGTGTTGCTGCCAGAAGTTACAACGTTAAGACCTTTAGAGGTTAACGCGAACGAACTTGTGGCATTTCCTACAGTTAGAACGCCAGCATTTGAAGTGCCGATGTTAATTGCCGCCGAGGCATTACCAGCCGGCCCACTACCACTATCAATAGTTACACTGCCTGGTGCATTATTATTTGAATTACCGCCCAAAATGCTGACGTTGCCGCCATAATTACCGTTGGTACTGTTATCCAAACCACCCTGTATCGTTACGTTGCCGCCGCTCGCGTAGTTGCTAGCATTTGTTGTGCCACCAGTGATATTTACGGCACCACCATTACTGTTGCCAGAACTGGAGCTGCCAGTGCCGCCCGTGATATTAACCGTACCCCCGGCATATGTGCCAGTGCCTGCCGTTGCTCCGCCTTGAAGGTTGAGGGCTCCTCCGTTATTACCAGTCGTAGAACCGTTAGCATTACCGGCATTAATGGTCAGTGCATAGCCAGCGCCATTAGCAGTGCCATTTGTAGTGACACCGACCGTACTTGCTTGCTGGAAGGTCAGATTACCAGAGGTATCCAGAATAGCACGCGTGTTGGCGCCATTGGTGTTCAGACTTAACGAACCGGTAGACTGCACAACAGGACTGACCACGCTAGTTCCAAAGTAGCCGGTTTTAAATGTGGTGCCCGCACTGCCAAGGTTGATGCTGTTATTCGCGTTACCGAGTAAGTCGGTGTTGATTGCCACATTGTACAGATTAGACAAGGCATTATTAGCGCCACCGCTACTACTGCCGCTGCCCAAACAGTTATTAGCGCTAGTACAGATGTTGTAGGTGCCTGCCGTGGCGCTACGGTCAAAGTTATAGATGATATTGCCTGCTACTTGAGTGTTCGCAAACCCTAGCGTAGTGCTGTTGGTGCCATTGGTGCTCGCAACAGTGACGGCGTTACCTTGGATAGCAACCGTCGGTACAGTACCGCTGCTGTGGCCCACGTTGATCGTAGTGGCATTAGTGGTGCCAAGGTTAACTGTAGAAGCACCTCCTGTGTCGAGCGTGAGCGCGTTAGCACCCGTGCTGCTGACGCTTAATGCGCTTGAACCTGTAATGCCAGCTACACTACTTAAGGCACCACTGTTAATGACTAGTCCGTTGATGGTATTACCGCTAGTGGATGCAGCAATACTTGTAACGCCCGTCAAAGCCCCAAGCGTCGAAACATTAAGACCTGTGGATTGCAGTGCGAACGTCCCGGATGAGTTACCAATACTGGTATTAGCCGTCCCGGTGGTATTGATGGTAGTTGCACCCGTGATACCGGTGGCGCCACTCACGGTTAAGCCGCCGTTAAGCGTAGCTAAGCCAGTTGTAGTGAGTGAGCCGCCAAGACTGGTGCTACCGCTACCACTGACAGTGAAGTTTTTGCCACTGGCCACGGTGGTGTCGCCGTTAAGGCTAACTGCGCCGGTGCCCGTACCAAAGGTGGTGCTGCCAGTTTGGCTGATATTGCCGCTGAAGGTGCCGCCGACCGCTGTTAGATTACCGTTCACATCTACCTTGGCCACGATGCTGCCACCACCATTGAGGTCCAACAGATCACCGCTGCCACCACCACTCTTGATGGTGACTGCAGCCGTGCTACCACTGGCGGCGCCCTGAATGTAGGTAGCAGCTTGCGTACCACTAGCAACAATGCTTAATTGACCACTGTTTGTCGTAGTGTTGATGCCCACGAAGCTGCCATTGTCGTAAATCTGCGATAGTGCCACCTGCGTGCCACCACCCGTTGTAAACTTGGTAACGTAGTTTAAATTACCAGTACCTGGGCCACTGTTAGTCACGCCCGAACCAGCACAGTTATTAAGTGTTTGCAAACATACAACATCTGTCGTATTGGTGTCCGCCGGGATAGATAAAGCAATGTTATTCGCCTGAGTCGTACTGAGAGTAACTAAGTTGCCACTACCAGCGTTCAACTTCAGACTCGGAGTCGTCACGCTTGCACTAAAGGTTGGGTTATTAACGATGCTCAGATTGCCTACTGCATCCAACGCCAGGTTACCGCTAGCACTTACCGCTAGAGTGCCGCTAGCGTTTGGCACTGTAATGGTCCGATTACCAGTTAGTGTGGCGCTGCTAAAGGTCGAGCTGAAGGCGCTGCTTCCGTCACGGAAGACCAGTTGTCCGAGCGTGCTATTCGTCCCAATCGTCAAACCAGTTGACCCCTGGACATTCAAGTTGGCAAAGCTTGGGCTGCTAGTAGTAGCGATATCCTGCTTGGTGTTGATTACGCCGCTACCGTTGTCGCTAAAGTTTGTACTGTTAAAGGCGGCGATGCCTTTGGTGCTGCCGTCGGCCTTGGCATTATCTATGGTAATTGTCGAGACACTGGTTGAGGCATTGGCTATAGTCAAGGCGCCGTTGATTGCCAAGCCGCTAGTCCCGCCTACAATGCTTGAGACGCCGCCGCCCGAGCCGCCGCCACTGGTCAGACAAGTGCTACAGCTTAAGGCACCGGTGACTGGATCGAGAGATAGTGGTCCAGAGGCTGAAACCGCGATAGTACCACCGACATTTGGTACTTTGATGACAGCATTGGCACTAGGATTAGCTGATAACTGCAGGGTAATCTTGTTGCTGTTAGCACTGTTATTAAAGATCAAATTGCCAGCCGTTGTACTAGCCACACCAACTGCCAAATCGCCACCTACCGTAATCTGACTAGCTGTGCCAGTCAAGATAGAGTTGCCTAGATTACTACTGGAGGTATAAATAGGAATCACCCCTGTTACACCGCCAGAAGTAGTCACGCTGCCACCTACACCAGCACAGTTGCCAGCGGTGGTACAGATACTGTAAGTACCCGGTAAGACGCTGCTGTCATTCTGCAACTGATAGGTCACGTTACCGGTTGGTGCTGTGCCACCGCTACCGATGTTAAAGCCCAAGCTTGTACTGTAAGTACCATTGCTGGCACTAACGGTTGAGGAACCATTGCCCTGCAAGCTAAAGCTTTGGCTGGTTGACCCTACTGTTAAAGTTGCCGTAGGTGTAATGCTATTGGTGTACACGCTGTTAATAGTAGTGATGTTGCTGATCGTGGTGTTGCCGCTGCTGTTAATTACAAAAGCGTCATTGCCACCCGTTTGCAGTTGTACCAGATTAGCCGAACCAGAAGCTTTGTTGATGTAAATACCAGGGTGTGTGCTGCTGTTAGCGCTCTGAACACCGCCCGGCTCCAAGATAACTGCCTGACCGCCACCAGAAGCACAGGTAATACCGCTGGTACAGATCACCTGCCCCAAGCCGCCGGTAGTTGGGAAGAGGAAGCTATTCGTGCCACCTTGGTTGGAGAAGTTAATGTTGTTAGTAGAGGAAATATTCAGACTATTGCTGCCGATGCCAGCCGTATCAGAGATGTTGTCGGTCTTTACGGTGTGACCGCTAGCCAGCGCCACGTCACCGTTAATTGTTAGTCCGGCGAAGGTTGGGCTAGCTGCACTACTTATGCCCTGAATGGTGTCGATTACACCGGCCGTGGAAGTAAAATTGGTGCTGCTGAAGGTTGCGATACCCTTGGTAGCTCCGTCCGCTAACGCATTATTGATAGTGATTGTGCTGCCGCTGCCGCTAGCATTTGCCAGATTGAGTGTCCCAGATAGGCCGTTTAGGGTAGTCACCCCACTGCCACTGGTCGCAAAACCACAGCTAGTAGAGTTCTGTAGACAAATCGTACCGCTCTCATTCGGGTAATCTATACTACGATTCCCCGTTGGAGTAACGAATCCGACCGTTGTGCTAAATCCACCGCTACTGATTTTGAAGGTCGAGTTAGCGTTGCCTTGCAAGGCTAAAATCTGGCTCAGTGAGCCAGCCGTTAGTTTACCACCAGGGGTGATTGTCAATGCGCCTGCCGACTGCAACAAAGGTGTTGTAACGCTTACGCTGCCAACCAGCGGTTCAGATACCGTCACCGTTGTGCCATCATCGCTCAAAGCTGAGTCACCGATGGCTTGCGTACCAGTAAAGCGAGCCAGCGCGCCAATCGTACCACCACTGGAGAGCACACTACCACCGGTACCAACACAGTTCGCTAAGGTCTTTAAACAGACCGTGTCAGTGGCGCTGTTACTGGCGGGGATCGTAATTGTTTGGTCTTGGCCCGCCTGACCTGCTGACTGCAAGCTAGTGAGGTGGCCGTTTAAAGCGTTGGCGAAGGTCAAAGTACCATTTGTGACATTAGGAACACCCAAGCTAACACCGCCCGCTCCCTGCACACTAATGGTTCCACTGGTGATAAGTGTCGATGGTAGAGAAACGGTAAGGTCACCTGTTGAGCCACTAACATCAATCTGGTTAGCGGTACCGCTTATGCTTGTTACGCCGGTGTTAACGAGGCTATCGCCGCTAAAGTTCAAGCCTAGACCACTGCCCAAGCCGAGAGATCCATACGCACCGGCTATGTCGGTAACCGTTGTTATCGGTGCACCGTTTACATTGCTGTAATCTATACTGCCCACACTGATGCGACCCGTGTTATCTACAACAAAGGTGTCTGAACCACTGGTTTGAAGATCAATCAAATTCCCGCTACCAGTTTTGTTGATAGCTATGGTATCGCCGTTACTATTATCTGTTTGAACCGTACCGGGACTCAGATTTACCACGCCACTGCCAGCGAAGTTGATGGTATACTTTCCGCCACCCTTGTTGTCAACGGCGAGTCCACCGCTTGGGTCAGTCGAAAGACTCACCACACCCGTGTTTGTAATAGTGCTACCGTTAATGGCGATGCCATTGGTGCCGACCAAGCTTACATTACCGGTTAATCCCTGCAAGCTATTCACTTTTGGTGAATTAATGTTGCTGTTAACAGACTGCAAGAAGGTGCTGCTAATGCTTAGGTTATTGCCGCTAATCTGCAGGCTACTGCCCAGGCCAATACTGCCAGTGTTGCCACCCAGGCTACTGACCCCTTCCAGACTGACAAACTTGCTGCCGTTATAGAAGTACGGCTGCTCAGTGCTCTGATCGTAATACATTTCGCCCACCACAGGGGTCGTCGGCGCGGCCGTTGGCGACAGAACGAGCGTTTTGTTAACGACTAACTGACCGTTAACGGCCAGCGTGTCAGCTGGTGCTACCTGCAGCTGGTTATCGCTGATTTTTGCGACTGATACATCGGTCACCGCGTAGTTATCTGCCTGCTGGCTACTGAGATTAGGATTCTTGTGGCTTGAAAAATGGGTTACGAGCAGTGCTGCACCAACAACTAAGCCAATTGCCAGCAAACTGGCCCCTGTTACAAAGAAAGCTGTTCGATTTAATCTGAACGGCGAAATGGCTCGAGGCCGCAAGTCCTCAACGGTAGCGGGAACCATAGTAGAACCCCCCGTCTCAAGACTGGAATTTGGACTGGAGCCCTCGTCACCACTTCTAAAAAATTGATCCATGTGTGTATTGGTCTCTTCTTTTCTTGGTTTTCTACCCCACCTCATGTCAAAGGGGTATTATTATCCGTAACATAATTTTACCGCTTATGTTCAAGAGGTACAAGCAAAATGAACACTTTTTGTGCGCAATGGCATAAAGTTATCCACAGCGCTCTGTTTCAACAGGGGTCATAAATAGTGTTTCGGCTCAGTGGAGTAGCATAAAAATCAGGCTGCCTGAAATGATGGCGATGACCAGTACCATGCCCATAACCGTACTGACTGTGCGCAAGACCGCGAATTTGGCCAGCGGATTGCGGCCGATGGAGATAATACCGCCGTAGATCGATGCGTAAACCAGTGTAATGATAGCCGCCAAAGCCACTATTGCAATAACCAAGCTAATAATCACGCGAATCGTTGGCACGACGTGTCCGGTCAGCGATTTGGTAATTTTCTGCAGGCCGTTTAGCTGTGGGCCACCCCCGTTAGTCGTATTGCCTGCTCCTACCGCAATATTGAGTCGCACGTAGCCAATGCTGATGTTGGTTTGCTTACCGCTTTTATCGGTCACTGTTTGGCTGGTGGCGCCGGACGTGCTGCTGTTGAAAGCAGTCTGTGCCAGCCCAACCACATACGATTGCCCGTCATTTTTCATGCCAATGCCACTAAATGGTGACACGGCAACCTGGTCGCCGGCTTTGATTGGTCCATTCAGCGTGCTGACCAGTGTACTGGCCACACCACTAGTGGCAACCTGCACTTTCCCCTGGCTAGCATCAACAGCTAGCAGCGAGTCGTCAGCATTCACGACTACGCCAATGAGATTTTTGCCGTTTGTACTGTTAGCCTTGACGACAGTAGTAGATTTCGAACCGCTAATGCTTACTAGGCTACCGGCAGCTATCTGCCCAGTAGTGCTGTAGGAGTGCGACAGATTAGCCGATGAAGCACCCGCCGGAGCTAGATTGAGCAGCAAGAAGAGGGTCAGTACAATCCCGCCAGGCAAAAATTTAAGCGAGCCGATGTATCGCATAATGATTATGATTATAGCAAGCTTGGCTTCAGGCTACCACCTTTATTAACTTTATTTAGGTTAAATCATCGGCCTTGGTTCAATGATCGACAATTTTGCCCCTATTTTGTATTCAAAATATGTTACTCGTTGTAGGAATTATTACAAGTTTAGTGACTTCTGTGACCCACTTTTCCAGATACATAACACTTATGCTAATGTTTTTCTTACATCAAAATTGTTATCCAGAGCAGGTATCGAGTGGTTGTTTAGGGCTCGTTATGTGGGTAACCGGGTCAGTGTACGGATTGGCTGTGTCAAAGAACGCCCCGCCCCGCAACCTAACACTTGGTATAGGATGCGTGTAGTTATAGTTTACTGTTACGTCCTGAACACTAGAGTACGTTTCGGCACTTGGCCCAAAACTGAAGGCTAAACTATCGTCCAGAGTTAGATTAATCTTCACGTACTGTACCTGAGTACCACAGTTGGCAGCACCTGTGGTTATACCAAAAACTCCCGAGGAATTCGCGCCTATGCTAGTAGTAGTTATGACTGACCCCAGCCCTGCTTTTGCGGATGTTGTTACTAATTGATTGGCCGAAGCATTGAGATTACTGCCAAGATTCACGACCTTACTATAATTGCCTACGTGAGCAATGCTACTAAGAGGGGCGTATTGCACGTCACTACAGTTACCTGCGTTAGTTGTTTGCTCCTGACAGTTCGTATGATCGCTATTACTAGGATTATCTCTGTTAGCACTCGTAGCGACATTCCCACCAATGACATATAGATTGCCGTTATATGCAACGCTGTTCACGTTCGCACGATCATAGTTAAAGCCGGTGTTGCTCCTCTGAAGGTAGCCCAATGTACCGTCACTATTAATCGGGGCTGCCCAGACGATATTTGTATACGGGCTCGGGGTGCCATTATAATAATTCTGATCAGCGTTGTTACCACCCATAAAGTACATAAAACCATTGTAAGCAAGCATGGTCGGTGGAATAGAGGTGTTAAAACCTAGATTATCGGGCAAATTAAGCTCAAGATTTGTAGTGGTGCCAAAGGTGCCATCACTATTAATTAGGGTGTAGCTAAGTTGGTTGCTACCGATCATTTGATAGGCATAATTATTGTAAAAAATGAGTGGTTTTGTGGTGTCATAGCTAGCACCTGTCGTAGTTTGCCATGTACCGACCTTCCCACTAGAGACTGCTGCGTATTGATATTTAGGAGGACTTGCGTAATGGGCACTGTAGTAGCAAACGTAGGCATACTGATCATCCGGATAGTCCGCAGTAACATTCTCGGTGTACCCACCACCTGCCGCCTGATAGGCGTACACGTAGCCATTGTAAGAAGTTGTTATTGGTTGAATCCGTTGGCCTGGCGGATCTGCTGTAAATGAATGGTAGCAAAACGTGTCATCATAATCTGCGGGCGGGGCAACGGGAACGACATTTGTGACATACGAGGCTGAGTTTGTATCGGCACTTACCCATGAACCAAGCGTGCCATCGCTATTAATGACTGCCGAATACGAGACGTCACCGGTTGTCGTGTACATATACCCACCAGCCAGAAATACCTTGGTGGTAGTATTAGAGCTTCCCTGAGTGGGCATGGTTGTTGTTGCATTTCCCCAGGAACCAAGCGCACCATTAGCGTTAATAGTAGCGTAGCGAATAAGACCAGATGTAGCATTAGGCTGTACATATAGATACCCGTTATACACCATTGGGTTCGTACCATTTATCTTGGCAGAGCTGGAGTCTGTCATTGCCGTAGTAGTTGACCAATTACCACTTACTAGACCTGATCCATTATCATTTAGGGGCGCATACTGAATATTGCTGTAATATGTTGAGCCGTCGTAGCCACCAACTATATAAAGATAACCGTTTACGAGCGCAGAAGCCGAAGCAGTTCTGGCTGTAGCCAGAGAATTAGTGGCACTTGTAAAGGTGCCGATCGAGCCATCACTGTAAATAGTCGCTGATTGCATAGCGCTACTGGCATTTACACTAGCACCCGTTGTGCTACCGCCCACTACGTACAGCCTGTCATTATAGGCCTGGAATGATATTTGTGTCCGTGCTGTAAAAGTATTACTGGCTGAGGTCCAGTAAGAACCAAATGTCTGACCACCACCGCTTACCGATACGTACTGTACATCGCCATATACACTAGAGCCATTATCGCCACCACCGATGTATATTCTCCCGTTGTAAAAAGTAGCCCCTAGATTAGCCCGTGCGAAAGAAAAGCTTGGCGTGGTCATACTCAAGTAAGTAAAGTTAGCACCGGTACCGCAGAGACATGAGCCATAATATGACGGGGAACCGGCGACTGCTATGATATCGTTATAATAAGAAGCACCATTATGACCACCAATTATATATGTAAGGTTATTGTACTGGACCACTGCGGAGCCACTCCTCGCAGCCGTAGCAGGCACTGAACCATAAATGCCCGAGTAACTTGAGCTAAATGTGCCACTACCGCTGAGGGCGGATAACCACACCGGATTGTTATAATAGGTACTGCCATTATTACCACCGTAGACCCATAAAACGTCTTGGTAAGCCCAAGCCACAACTCCCGTACGGGCTTGCGGTAAAGAAATTGAACTACTGTTCCACAATCCAATCGAGCCATCGCTATTTATATTGTCATACGAAACGGTACTCACGGCATTCCCAGAGCTGTTGGTGCCACCAATCACATAAATAATTCCTTTGTAAGCAACCACTGCGCTTCCAGTGACTGCAGCGCTCAAAGAGTTAGTACTGGTGCGAGTTATGCTCATAGTACCTGGGGTGCTAATCGAAGCGTATTGAACAGTCACACCCACATATGTGCCATTACCGAAATCACCACCTAAAATATAGGCAGTACCATTATAGGTTGTGGTGCTGCTGTTCCAGCGTGCTGAGCTTAGGTTTGTAGTTTGTTGCCAGCCCCCCAGGCTACCATTGCCATTGATCTGAGCGAACCACGACTTATTTGATAAACTACCCCCGTTCCCGCCACCATACAGGTACAAATAACCTTTATAGGCATAGCCTGCTCCGAAAGCATTCGTACTACTTAAGCTAGTTCCTGTTTTCCAGCCACCTGTAAAACCACCTGAACTGCTTAATTTAATATAAACAACACCGCTCTGATACGATCCCGAGTTGTCTCTTCCGCCCATTATGTACAAATAACCGTTGTAAGTCGCATACGCCATATTGGTCACTCCAGTGCTAAGAGCCGTACCTGGCAGCCATGTACCCACCGTACCATCAGCATTTATAGGAGCGTACTCTGTTGCCGTATTAACTCCGCCTACTGTTTGACCACCAGCAGCATACATATATCCGTTTGAGGCGACCGCGGCAATTCCGTATGCCCCAGTAGTCGCAAAGTTTGTGGTAGGCTTCCATGTGCCCAAAGAGCCGTCACTGTTTATTTGCGCATATTGGACATCTTTATAAATTGTAGACAGGTTTGTACCTCCGACTAAATACATATAACCGTTATATGCCAGTGCTGATGCATAGAAACGACCATTAGCAAATGTTGTATTATTCAGAGTGAAGCTGCCTAAAGTCCCATTACTATTAATAGGTGCGTACTGCACGCTGTTCAGATATGATACGCCAGTGTAGCCACCCAACACATACATATAACCGTTGTAAGCAACCATTGATTGTCCACCTATGGCTGTTACGCTATTTGTGAGTGAACTGGTTGAGTTCCAGCTGCCAATGGTACCACCAGTGGAAGCACCACGAAGGAGTTGACCAGAGACCCCTGATCCGCCGGAGGCATAATCTATCATGCCTTCATCGTTGCCTGCTGAGAAGTCTGTTGTGGTGGTTACAACTACAGTGGGGTCAATGGAGACTGGGTATGTTAGCTTGGCAAGGTGTTCGGCGTTGACGGTCAGCGTCTTGCCATCGCTACTAAGATCAAAGCTGGCGTTAGCGGCACCAGTGCTACCATCGCCAGTTTGCTTAATAACTGGGGCTGGGATAACAAAAACCAGGTTGTTCTTTTCTGAGCTTTGGCGGGCTTTCATGACACTGGCTTTGTCAGTGTCACTGCCGTAGCTGATGTTGCTCGCAAATAAGGTTGGGTCGGCTGAATAAATGCCCAAATCGCCGCTCCCGTCATCTACCAGACGAGCTTCCAACTCTTTGGGCAAGTTCAAGGTGTAGCTGAAGCTCAAGGAATCATTCGACGCTTTATTGAGCACTAAGTCTTCTTTTAATCCATTGCCTTTAGGTGTGTAGACAGCCTCTGCGCCGCCAGGTAGTGGGTACACCACTCGCCCATCAGCTTTCCTAGCAAAGGCTGCGCTATATGTTGGGGTCAAGGTGAATGAAAGATTGAGATTATTGTCGTAGTAGGTAGTACCTTTAGCTGGATCAACTGGGAGCTTAACTGAGTAAGTATTTTTATCTGTTTTGCTGGTTCCGCCGACCTGTTGCTGCATGAGCTTGGATGCTGTACCCTGAGGCGTGGTATTTTGTTGGTCATTGAGCTGAGTCCCAATTGCGCCTTTATTGAAGTAGTAGGCATCAGTGCTAGCATCAAAAGACAGTTTGCTAGTCAGATTCTTATTAGTATCGCCGACGAGTTGACTGACCGAACTTGATAACGCGTAGGTTCGAGATTGCAGAGCAACGTTTAACAGCGGCACGACTGCCGAGAACAGAAAAACAGTGGCGGTACCTGCCATAAGCATGCGCTTAGCGTGAGGCTGCTGTGCAAAATCACTGTTTTCGAAGCGAACCAGCTGCCTAGTGACGATCTGCTGGGTCTGACGGACCAAACGAATGCGCAGAGGTAAATAAGCCACCGCTCTTAGGTAATGGCTGAGTCTGCGTTGTAACCGATTTGCTCGCTGTTTCATTTTAATCTGTTTCTGTTTGCGTTTACCTCTATAAATTATACACCTACCCCGAACAGGTATCCAGTGGTTGCTTAGTTTGCGCATTGATATCAAAATACGCCCCGCCCCGTAACCGAATACTCGGCGCGGGATGCGTTAACGAATAATTCACGGTTAGGGTTTGAACGCTTGAAGAATTCTCAGGGTTGGGGCCAAAAGCAACTGCTAAGCTATCATCAAAGTTGATAGTTATTTTGATGTATTGGATGGCCTGACCGCAGTTCGCCTTAGCGGTCGTAACCCCAAAGGAACCATTAGCCCCCGCACCGATGCTACTCACAGTTACTGTTGAGTTTGCCCCACCATAGGTATTAGTACTCGTAACTTGATTAGCAGAAATATTCAGGCTATTGCCCAGATTCAAAACCTTACTATACTGCCCAACCCGCGCAATCGTACCAACCGCTGAGTACTGCACATCTGGACAGGTCGTAGAGGAAGAAACAGTATTGCAAGAATTATAATACGGGGGTGAATTAGACGCTTTTGACACGCCTCCGATCACATACAAATAGCCATTGTAGGCTATACTAGCGGCATTATTACGTGTATTCAAAAGTGTTCCAGTCGGTGTTTGCCAGGTACCTAATGTACCGTTACTGTTAATGGAGGCGTAGTAAACAGTATTGCCTTCTGTGGTGCCCGGAGCACCACCACCCAGAACATACAAGTAGCCATCATACGCAGTAAGCGTTGGACTAGTCAAATTTAGGGGGAGCTGCAAGCTGCTAGGGGTACCGAGTGTACCGTTGCTGTTGACTGCTGCATACGTCATCGTAGTAGCTGAGTACATTTGGTAGACATAGCCGTTATAAAAGAGTGGTGTGCTATTAGTATTAGCTGGATCCGCTAACAAATTAGTTGCTTGCCAGGTACCGATGGTGCCGTCGGCATTTATAGGAGCGTACTCGGTGGTTGCAGCATACGTAAAAGTCCCACCCCCGTCATTACCAAACATATCGCCAGTGCAATCTGGGACATATGAATTTTCCGTAAATGAGGCGTACGATAGGGTGCCGGAGTAACTTGCGTAGATGTAACCGTTATACTCTCCAAGGACCTGTGAAGAGGGGAAGGCTTGTGCATAATAGTGACAGGTGCCGTCATCGAAGCCACCATAAAAATTATTATTGATAAAAGGTGGTGGTCCATCATATTTAGTGCCAACACTGGTCCAACTAGCAATTGAGCCTGCGCTACCCATAACTGCTTTATAGGTGCTCCAACCGTCGCTCATATAAATAGTACCGTTATATAAAAACGCTCGGGGGTTTGCAAAACTTACTTGAAGTTCACCTTCAGCGCCACTATTGTTGAACGGAGATTGAACAAAATTCCAGGTGCCTATGGTCCCTGTGGTGCTGATTGTTGCATATTCGCCAAATGCGCCGTTACTATCAGCTTGAGAGTACTGCCCGCCCAGTGCATAGATATAGCCATTCAAGATAATCGGTGTAAAGTTTGAGCGACCAGCCTGCATAGTAGCCGAACCCTGCGCCACCCACGTATACGTTGTGCCCGAGCCACCATTATTTATGGGCGCATACTGTACAGTTGTGGTGTAGCCACCCCCACCACTGCTGTAGCCATCTACCACATAGAGTGTGTTGTTGTATATCATCGAAGCATTGGCAGTTACGCTAGTAGTGTTACCCCCGGTAGACGTCCACGTTGAATCAATACTGCCATCGCTCTTGATTGATGCGTATTGGATGTCGCCAAGGGTGCTATTGCCAGCCGTATCTGAACTACCTTCGATGACGTATAATTTGCCGTCTGTGGCGCCTAGACCCAAATTGGCTCTGGCTGTAGTGAAACTGGTGGTCGTTGACCAACTACCGAGGGTGCCATCACTTTTTATCTGGGCATACTCGACATCATTTGCAGTGGCATTACCACTCGTGATGCCGCCAGCTATGTACATATAGCCACCATACGCAGTTGCGCCTAACGCAGCGATGCCAGGCGTGCCCGTAAAGGTACTTGTCGTGTTCCAAGTGTTTGGACTACTCAAAGATGCATACAGTACGCTGTTGTAATACGCCCCGCTACCATTTGTGCCACCAAGCATGTAGGCATAATTACCATAGGTGACTATTTGGTGCCCCGAGCGTGCCCCAGTAAAAGTTCCCCCCGTTAGTGAACAATTTCCACCAGCACCAGTAATATTACTGATCGCACACACCTGTATGGTGTTTATTGTGCTACTGCCATTGCTACCGCCCGCAATATAGAGAAGACCATTATTAGTAAATGCCGCTGCACCGACCAGCCCCACATTATTGTAAAGATGCGAGCCACTAAGTACCCATGTCCCGAGGCTACCATCACTATTGATCGTGGCGTACTCAATATAATACATTGGGCCACTACCGTTGTTGTTGCCGCCAATATTGAATAATTTGCCGCCGCTGGCGACAAGCGTAGAACTTTTGCCTACACCAAGCGTAGCAGTGTTATTAAGATTGGCGATTGCACCCGCAGGTGTAACTGATGCGTATTGCATATCGATTGATGATGGTCCTCCTGATCCGCTACCACCAATGATGTAGAGTTTGCCATTGTAGGCAGCTCCACTAAAGTTCATCCTGCCTGTTGTAAATGAAGAAGTTGTTTGCCAATTACCAAGACTGCCATTAGCGTTAATTTGGGCAAAATAAACGCTGGTATAACCACTGGGTCCTCCGGTATATCCACCCAAATAATATAAATAGCCCTCGTAGGCAAAACTAACACCATACGCCAAATTTGCCGGTAGACTAGAACCAGTAAACCACCCGCCAGTTAAGCCACCGGAGCTACTAATTTTTATAATCGAAACTGCGCCAGTCAAATACCCGCCATTGGCAAAGCCACCCGTAAGGTACAAATAGCCATTGTAGGCAGTGGCAACCATACCAAAGTTCCATCCACCGCTAAAAGCAGTTGTTGGATACCAGGTGCCCACGGTACCATTCCCATTAAGTGCAGCGTATTGAACATCGTTGTAACGAGTAGTGACCCCACCTACGGTAGATTGTCCGCCCATAATGTATATATAGCCGTTGTAGGCAGTTGCCGCCTGGCTTGTGCGGGCAGTTGTAAAGCTTGTAGTCGCATGCCAACTACCAAGTGTTCCATTACTATTGAAAGGTGCATACTGCACGTCGTTGTAAGATGTTGTAGTAGCGCCTACAGTAGAAGAACCAGCCATAATATATAAATATCCGTTGTAGGCAATAGCCGATAGATTGGAACGACCGGTTGTAAAACTAGGGTTGCCATTGTTTGCGTCTCCCCAGGTACCTATCGTTCCGTCACTGTTGATGGGGGCATATTGTACTTCATTTGTGTCGCTCCCTCCGTTTGTTCCTCCAACCGTATAGATATGCCCTTCGTAGACTACACTTGCTTGTCCGGCTAGCGTACCGCCCAAAGTTGTGACGGTTGTTGGTGTACTCCATGATCCCACTGCACCGCCGGTAACTACTCCTCGCCCTACCTGCCCCGAGGAATTATCTTGGTGTCCGTCATCACTGTATTGGATATCACCCTCATCGTTACCACCAGTTTGGAAGTCTGTTGTGCTGGTTACTACGACTGTTGGGTCGATGGAGACTGGGTAGTTGAGCTTGGCTAGGTGATTGGCGTTCACGGTCAGAGTTTTGCCGTCGCTGCTCAGATCAAAGCTGGCGCTGGCAGCACCCATATCGCCATCGCCCGTCTGCTTAATAACAGGGGCTGGGATAACGAAGACCAGATTGTTCTTTTCGGAATTTTGACGAGCCTTCATGACAGCTGCTTGATCTGATCCACTGCCATATGAGATGTTGTTAGAAAACAGCGTTGGGTCAGCGGAGTAGATCCCCAGATTACCGCTCCCGTCGTCAACTAGTCGCGCCTCAAGTTCCTTTGGTAGGTTCAGGGTGTAGCTAAAGCTCAGGCTGTCACTCGATGCCTTGTCTAGCACCAGGTCTTCTTTCAGACCATTACCCTTGGGGGTGTAGACGGCCTCTGCGCCACCTGGCAGCGGATACACCACCCGGCCATCGGTCTTGCGGGCAAAAGCCACGCTGTAGTCTGGCGTTAACGTAAACGAGAGGTTGAGGTTGTTGTCGTAATAGGTTGTGCCTTTGCTGGGGTCGACCGGCAGTTTGACGGAATAAGTGTTCTTGTCGGTCTTGCTAGTGCCGCCGACCTGGGCTTGCATGAGTTTGGTTGCGGTTGCTTGAGGGCTAGTTTGCTGATCATTCAGCTGGGTATCAATAGCGCCCTTGTTGAAGTAATAGGCTTTGGTTGTGGCATCGAAGCTCAGCTTACTGGCTAGATTCTGATTGACAGAACCGACCAGTTTGCTAACAGGCTCCGATAAGGCATAGGTGCGACCCTGCAAAACGTTATTTACAACAGGGACAATAACCGAGAAAGCCAATACAATAGTAATCCCACCGAGTAGCAGACGTTGAGTGGCGCGTTGCAGGCCGTGGTAGTAGTGGTCGAACCTTACAAGCTGCTTGATTACTTTGCGGCTAACATAGCGTACCGGAGGCAGCTGCAGCACAAAATAAACCAACGCCCCTAGCCTGGCCCGCAATGTTTGAGCTGTGCGCTTTCCCCATTTCATAGCCTAATACTTGCTCTTATATAGCAGTTGTATATTACCGACACGGACTGTGGCAGGACTGGTGGCATTCATGCGAATACGTACCGTTAGGTAGTCACCCGCCGTGTAACCTGATGAGTCAAGAGCACTAGCCGTCTTGTTGGCCCAGGCGGTAGCTGAGCCTGGTGTGATATTCAGAGCGTTTACGTTGCTATCTGCCGAGCCATTACTCTTGGTAATAGTTGCTGCCATGGTGCCGTAAGTGGTATCAGAGGTGTAGCCACTGATAATAAACGGATTAGAAGATGCCCAGCCAGCGAAGTCGCTTGGGATTGGCACTTGGACTACTACATCATAGCTTTGAGAAGAACCAGAGGTGGTCGTCCATTGGTAGTAATTCATGCGGTTGGTTGAGTTTGTGCTGTCGTAACCGGCAGTCATCGTACCGGTGTTGTTAGTGTTGATTGGGTCTGGATCGAGCACTGCGCCAGCGTATTCAGCTGTTAGCAAGATGGTCTTGGCGTGCTGCGCTGTACCATTCAGAATTGGCTCGAAGTTAGCGTTTAGCACCAGTCCGTTGGCAGCTGTACCGAAGATGATCTTTTGGGTAGAACCACTGGTAGTGTCAACTGTCATGTATGTAGCGGTGTTTGTGGCATTTTGAATTTGGAAGGCTATGGCTGAGTCGGCGCCCGGCTTAATAATCACGCTGCCCTGAGTTGCACTCCCGGTACCACCACTGATAGTAACCGAACCACCCGTGCCATTGGTGGCCGTACCACCGATGATGTTAACCGCACCGCCGGTAGAAGTAGTTACCGTGTTGCCGCCAGCCTGACCACCCTGGATGGTCACCGTACCACCATTACCAGTACCGCCAGAGCTACCACTTGTAGTATTGGCAGCGCCACCGGCAATACTAACAGCACCACCGAGGCCTGCGGTAGAAGCTGCTACACCACCCTGAAGGTTTACCCCACCGCCGTTGCCGGAAGCACCACCGCCGCTGGTGCCACCCGTCAGATTCAATGAACCACCCTTACCCGTACCGTAACCGGCACCCGATAGCACAGATACCGAGGTGCCATCGGTGTTGCCGCTACTTTGCGCTGCCGCACCGATGGTGCTCGCTTGCTGAAATGTTAGGTTACCGGAGTTATCGAGGATGACCTTGGTAGCACCGTTGCTACCGAGAGAAAGTGCGCTGCCAGTCGCTGCTTGAACTTGTGGAGTGGACACATTGGTACCGAAGTAGCCTGTACGGAATAGGGCACTTGATGAGCCCACATCAATATTGCCTGCCGTCGATACGGGTAATAATGCCGTGTTAATCGCTACGTTGTATAGGTTCGATAGGGCGTTGTTGGCGCCACCAGCAGTGCTGGAAGTGCCCTGACAGCTACCCGCTGCCGTGGTACAAACAAGGTAAGTACCGGCAGTGGCTGAGCGATCAAAGTTATACACGATGTTGCCTAGCCCGCTAGTTTGCTGAGTGCCTGAGAAGCCAATACTGGTTGAGTAGGCATTCGAATTATTACTGTTCGTAATGTTGATGTTGTTGCCTTGCAAATTGATTGTTGGTTGATTTGAACCGGTACTGCGACCGATACTAATGACGGATGCATTCGTGCCGCCAATGCCGACCTGACCACCTGTGGTTGTACCCGAACCGGCATCAATACCAACACTACCACCTGTACTGTTTGTACCACCGGCGCTGCCACCCTTCAGGTTAAGGGTACCGCCGGTACCGCCGTTGGTATTCGTGATCCCTCCCTGGAAGCTCAAGTCTTGACCGTTACCAACTCCGCTAATGTTTGGCGCAGTGCTAACAGTGGTACTCTGGGCAAACGTTAACGAATTGGTACTGAAGCTCGCAACATTAGCTCCACTCGCGTTCAGGTTTAAGAAGGTGCCGCCTGCCTGTAATGTTAAGTCTTTAGTACTAGCCGTAGAGATACTTGTTGTATTAGCAAACGCTAAATTACCAGTCTTGCTAAAGCTAGCCACCGTACCGCTACCGCCATCAAGATCAAGCAAATCACCAGTACTACCGCCACTCTTAAAGCTGGCTACAGCTCCGGCACCACTGCTTGGGCCTACTACAGACAGTTGACCTAAGTTATTGGTCGTATTTATGCCTACGAAGCTGCCGTTGTCATAGATCTGTGATTTAGCAATCACTGAACCGTTATCATTGGTGTGGAATTTGGTAATGTAGTTCAGATTACCCGAGCTCCCACCGTCGTTAACCACACCGCTGCCAGAACAGTTCGCCTGATATTGCAGACAGATTATGTCAGTGTGTGCAACCGGGCTGGTCGTTTGCGTATCATCAGGGATGGTAAGTGTGGTGCTGTTGGTTTGGGTGGAGGATATGCTGACCGTATTGGTACTACCGGCTTTCAAAATTAAGTTTGGTGTGGTGACACTGGTACCAAAGTTCGGTGAATCACTGATAGTTAAGTTACCAGTGCTGGTATCCAGAGCCAAATTACCCGAAGCTGAGACCGCTAGTGTTCTGTTCTGTGTCAAAGCTGGAATGGTCAGGCTGTAGTTGCCACTCAGTGTGGCCGTCTTTAGCGTAGTCGCATAGCTGTTGGCGCCTGTGCTGCCGTCTTTGAAGAGCAGCTGTCCCAGATTGCCACCAGAAGGACCGCTGCTACCCAGCGTCAAGCCAGTGGTACCGGCGAAGATCGGATTCGAAGTAGTGCTAATGCCCTGAATAGTGTCAATGTTGCCACCGCCATCAACTTTGAAGTCAGTGCCGTTAAAGCTAGCTAAGCCCTGGCTACCCAGCACTGAGTTAGTGCCGTTAACACCAGCATTCTGAATTGTGACCGTACTGCCGCTACCAGTAGCGTTTGTAATTGTAACTGGTCCAGTTGCACCGTTCAGGCTAGCTACACCACTTCCGCCGCCGCCACCTAAACAGGTCGAGCAGGAGATAACACCGGCTGAGCTAACGGTTATACCGCCTGTACCAGCTACAGCAAAGACACCGCCTGCAGTTGGCAGCTTAATAGTTGCTGGTGCAGTTGGCAAATTAGATGGGTCATAGGCTATTGATATGCTATTAGTATTGTTGCTGGCGTTGTTGAAGGTTACTTTTCCTGCCGTGCTGCCAGAACCAAGTGCGAGACTCTTGCTAATAGTAAGCAACGTTGGCGCACTGTAGTTGTCCTCTGTAATAACCGAGTCTTGGAGGCTACTCGTGCCACTTGCGATTGGAATAGAGTTCTGCGAAAGTGTACCAGTCAAACCGCTACTGCTCACGCTCCCACAATTCGAAAGGTTGCTGGTACAGATAGTGTAGCTACCGGCCGCCAGCGTACTGTCGTTGGCGAAGTAGTAGCTAATGTCGTGCGTTGGTGCGCCATTACCACTATTCAGCTTACCGAAGCCAACAGTGGTGGTGTGCCCATTAGTCGTGCCAACGATGGTTGAAGCACCGGATCCTTGAAGTGTGAACTGCTGCGCTGGATCACCAACTGTTAACGCCCCGGTTGGCGTAATAGTATTGGTCTTAAGACTCTTAATGGTCGTGGTACCACTGTGATCAAGTACCAGCGAGTCGGTGCCGGCAGTTTGCAATTCAAGTAAGTTGGAGTTACCGCTTGCATTAGTCTGGTTAATGTAGATACCGACACTACTATCTGGAGCAGTTTGAATACCACTCGGGTTAAGCAGAACACCTAGACCCTGACCAGTCACACAGGTGCTACTGTTTTTGCTGGTACAGATAGTTTGGTCGGGACCACCGAGTGCTGGAAAGACAAAGGTCTCTGCGCCGCCATTAATAGAGAACTTGATGTTGTTGTTATTTGAGGTTATTTTCAAGTTGCTGTTGCCTGTACCGTCAACTGCTGCATTATTCACCAATCCAGAACCCGTCAAAGTTAACCCGGCAAACGTCGGTGAATCCCCTGTACGTATATCCTGGACGGTGTTTATGTTGCCATAGCCGTCGAGCTTGAAATTAGTGTTGGTAAAGCTGGCGATTCCTCGCGTTCCAAGCTTGCCGGTAGATACTGTTGGGTCACCGTCCACGCCTGCGCTATCAATGGTAATAGTGCGTGTTGCGGCCACGGTTGATGAGTTATTAAGTGTCAGAGCTCCATTAATTACATCCTTATTGGCATTATTTGTGCCCTGGATGCTGACGACACCGGTCGAGCCGGTTGCAAAGTCACAGTTAGTGGTCTTTCCTACAAGATCTTCGACACAGATCGTGCCCGAGTAATCAGGGACATTGATTGAACGGGTACCTGTGGGGGCAACGAAACCGACTGTCGTAGTGCCGCCAGCAGCACTAATCTTAAGTGTAGAACCAGCGTTACCTTGCAAATTAAATTTCTGATTTGTGGCACCAAGCCCGAAATCGCCACCAGGCGTAATGGTTAAGGTTCCACTTGATTGCAGCACTGGTGTGTATATACCGTTGCTGCCGCTAACTGTTAACGCCTTGCTGATGGTGATGTTGCCATCAGTAGCACCACCACTAATGTCCTGGCTAATAGTCGAATTGTTCAGTAGTTGTGTGCCCGAGAAATACGCAATAGCACCCGACGTACCGCCGGAACTCGAAACCGTACCACCCGTACCGGTACAGTTGTGAGCATAGTACAAACAAACTGTATCAACGTAATTGCCGTTAGCATCTGTATGTTGAGTCGACGACGGTATAGTAATAGTTTGGTCATGAAGGTTATCTGCTAGGGCCTGTAAATTAGTTACGTGACCCGTGCTTGCATTAGTAAAGATCAAGTTGCCTGCAGTCGAATTTGATACACCTAGCGTCAGATTGCCGGTATATGTGCCCGTAGTAGCTTTAATGTCTCCACTATTAATGCTAACGCCGTTAAGGGTATTCGTGGTTGCAGCCGAAATTGCACCGGTGTTATCAACTACAAAGGTTGCAACGCCACTTTCAGCCAGATTTAGCAGGTTACCGTTGCCTGTCTTATTAATGTCTATGGCATTATTGTCACTGGCGTCAAGCTGAGGCGCGCTTGGACCCAACACCACAGTGCCGCCGGCGGTGGTATCGATCGTGTAATTGCCGTTGCCGTCATTGTTAACAATTAGGCTCGAAGCGTTAGAGGTTAAGCTTACTACGCCGTTGTTCTTAATAGTCGCACCAGATATAGCGATGCCATTGCCAGCCACAAGATTCACATTACCCGTTAAGCCCTGAATGCTGCTAACTTTAGGCGCGTTAATGCTGCTATTCACCGATTGCAAGAAGGTGCTGCTTACACCTAGAGTGTTACCGCTAATCTGCAAACTATCCCCGAGATTAATTGGCCCGGAGCTTCCACCCAGGCTACTAACACCTTCCAGGCTCACAAATTGGCTGCCGTTATAGAAGTACGGCTGATTGGTGCTTTTGTCGTAGTAGACCTCACCGGTAGTTGGTGAGGTTGGGGTGCTGGTAGGTGTTAAAACTAGGGTTTTGTTGACGACCAATTGGCCATTGACGGCCAGCGAATCGGCCTGTGCCAGCTGTAACTGACCACTGCCGCTAATGCTGCTGGCTGGGACGTCACTAACATTGTAGTTAGACGGTTTCTGGCTGTTGGCGGTGTTCGTCTTGTGGCTGGTCAGGTTCATGAACAACAGGCTGGCGCCCACCACTAGAGCAATCAGGCCAATAGTGGCCCCCGTTAACCAGAAAGCTGTCTTGTCCAGACGAAATGGCGATACGCTGGTGCGTATCTGGTCGGATGGCATAGACACCACCTTGCTGCCGCCAGCTTCCAAACTAGAATCATAATCTGATCCATTGAAACCGTTGTCTGGAGTGCCGAGTAGTTGGTCCATATATTTTTTGTTTAGTTTTTGTATCTTATCTACAGATAGATTTATACTTAGGTTAAGTTTACCGCTTGTGCAACAGCTATACAAGCAATAATGAACACTTTTTGTGTACATTTTGCACAAGTTATCCACAGGTTCCCTTTAACAGTTTCTTTACAGGGGCGAATCGAGCGCCAACACCTTTGGGCTCACCTGCCTTTGCCAGGCACCTATTGAGTTTGAGTATATTTTTTATTGCTAACCGATTAATGCCCCTGTAATTTGGAAACATTTGTTGACTTATTTACATCTTACAGTGTTTTGGTGAGATTTTTTATTTTGAAGTTTTCCCTTCTGTCCAACACCTTGAAATTTGACCAAATAATGCATCATAACTCCTGAGAAATAGCTGTATTTATTACAGCGTGGGGCTAGCCTCTGTTGCTATCGCCATCATCATGCCCAATTATGTCAAACTTTTCCACAGATTGCAGCACTTTGTAAGATTTTAGGCAGCTGCTCCTAGCCGTAAAGCCTAGTATGCGGATTGAGCAGCTACGTATCTGCTTGTGGAGAGTAACTAACGGCATACCAAGGGAGGGTTTTGGATGCGTTTTATGATTATTAATCGTGGTCAAGGTGGCAAGGATACTGAGTCGAGCACTCATGGTGTTGTGGTGCGTCGCCCCGGCAACAAGCATGTGGTTATTAGCCGTCGCTCTGGTCTCAACAGCCTAGTCATCACTCTGATTGTGCTGGCTGGTGGCGTTGCTGCTGTAGCTATGGCCAACCCCAGCACTAATCATGCCTCTGCTAACACAAGTAGCTCTAGCCCATCTGGTGATAGTACTGCTCAAACTGGTGATTCTTCTGCCTCTTCCGGTGCCAGTGCTGGCCAGTCCAGCAATTCTAGCTCTACTTCAGTTGACACGTCTACCACTGCAACTGATGACGCCCCTGCATCGACAACCGTCACCGTGAACGGTCAGAACATTGATGTACCGACCAACGGCAGCAGCCAACAGACTGTCACCAATTCTGATGGCAAAACCACCACTGTTACCGTGACCAATAGCGGCGGCACCGTGGGGGCCACCACTAAAAACAGCTCAACTCACAGCCATGTGTCAATTCACAGCTCCAGCAATCTGCAACATAACATCGTGGAGGATAGCAACTAGCGCCGCGCGTGGCCGGTCGACTTGAGAAAGCCAGGCAATTAGCTTTCTCAAGTCGGGTGACCCCGCATCATCCGAACAATAATAATTAATCATCAACCCTAAGGGAGGTACGTATGAAAAAACAATTAATCCGTGCCGCTGCAACGACCGCGTTGGGCCTCAGCCTTACAACCGGTTTTGCAGCTGCCGACATCAGTGGAACGGGACCCAGCTCACACAACAGTGTGAAGTCTGAGATCACCAACACTGCACACGTAAAAAACAATAACAACCTTGGCGTGTCTAACAGCAACAGTCAGTCCGCCACGAGTGGCAAGGCCAAGACAAGCCACAACACCACTGGCGGTGACGCTACAAGTGGTGATGCTAGCAATAGCAACGACTTCAGCGCTTCAGCTACGGTCGACAACAGTGGTCTGTGGTCAGCCAATTGGAACATGGGCAGTGGTGGCGCTACTGGCGACATCAGCAACACTGGTCCCAACTCCAACAACACTATCAGCTCTAAGGTTAAGAACGAGCTGAAAGTTACCAACAACAACAACGTAAGTGTTACTAACACCAACAGCCAGAGTGCATCTACTGGCAGTGCGGAAGTTAGCGGCAACACAACTGGTGGCTCAGCCACGAGCGGCAGTGCTTCAAACAGCACGAGCAGCACAGTTGACCTTAGCGTTACTAACTAGTTCTCATCTGTTAGATCTGTTAGCAACCTGAAAAAATGGCGTTGTTCTGGCCCAAAGGGAGCTCGCTGCAATATGGCGGCTGCTCCCTGGCCCGGCCAGGAATATATCTGTTCGACAGCAATTGGAGGCATTAATACCATGATTCGACCTAAAAATTTTATCAAACAGGGCTTTATAGTGCTCAGTATCATAGTGCTGAGTGGTGGCCTGATGCCAGTGGTAGCTTTTGCCGATGACCCCAGCACCTGCACACCGCCCGGTCTCGGTGCCGGCGTCCACAAGCCAGTCGGTGCTGATGCCAGCACGTACACCTATAATTGCGCCAGTGGGCTCTGGGAAAATGCCCATTACACGTATGATCCAACGACGGGCGTGACCACGCCGAAAGACCCAGTCGTCTACACTTACAACAGTGCGACTGGGATGTATGACACAACTGTTTGGAACTACAACGCTCCAACCAATAATTACGTACCTAACACCGTATCTGTGACCACACCTCCGGCTGGGGCTACTGTCATTGGTGGTCCAGCGCCCGCCCCAGCCCCTTCAAGCATTAGTAACACCGGGCCGGATTCTAACAACACCATCACCAATGATGGCGGTGTCGGTTCGGGCAGTATCAGTAATACGGGGCCGAACTCCAATAACACCTTGGGTGGTACAGTCAACAATACTCAGAATGATCTCACGACTACAAATGCTGCGCTCACCAACTTGCTCACCGGCAGTGCCGCTACCGGTAACGCGGTAGTCATCGGCAATACTACTGGTGGTAGCGCTACCTCTGGCGATGCCAGCAATATGGCCAATATAGTGAACTTGCTGCAGTCGGCTGGCAATGCGCTGAGCAGCAACACTGTCACCTTCGTGGCCAACATCAATGGCGACGTGAATGGCGATCTGACGTTTGACCCAGCGGTGCTCGGCAGCCTGCAGCCAGCTGACAATACTAACGCCGTCGGCGACAATAACCTAACTTTGAACAATCAGGTGAATGCTGGCATCAGTAATGATGTTAATCTGACTTCTAACTCTGGAGATGCCACCGTCAAGAACAATACAACAGCTGGTAACGCCACCTCTGGCAGCGCCAAAGCCATCGCAGATGTTGTAAATGTTATCAATTCTGCTATCAGCAGTGGCAATTCTTTCCTAGGTGTCATCAACATTAATGGCAATTTCAACGGTGACATCCTGATGCCGCAAAACTTCATCAACGCCTTAGTCGCCAACAATGTGCCGACCGTAACCATCAATACCACTGGCCCGGGATCTAACAATACCATTACTAATAACACTGGTTCGAACACCACCAACGTTACGAATACCAATAATGAGGGTATCACTAACAACATTAACAGCACCGCTGCCTCTGGTACGGCTGCTGTCACCAATAACACCTCAGCGGGCAATGCCACCTCTGGCAAAGCCAGTAATAGCATCACCGCCTTCAATCTGACTGGCAGCAATGTGATCGGGAACAATGCCATACTTGTCTTCGTAAACGTTCTGGGTAGCTGGGTTGGCATGATCGTCAATGCGCCGCCCGGTACCACTGCTGCCGAGCTTGGTGGAGGCGTCACCTCTAATACGAGCGGCCAATCCAACAACACCACCAACGTGAACAGCACCACAAATCAGCAGATCAATAACAACATTAATCTAGCTTCCAAGAGCGGCAACGCCACCGTCGATAGCAATACCAAGGCTGGCAACGCCACCTCTGGCGATGCCCAGAACGCCATCAATCTGTTGAATGTCGAGAATAGCAATCTGTCATTGGCCGGCTGGTTCGGCATCCTGTTCATCAATGTATTTGGCAACTGGAATGGCAGTTTTGGTGTTAACACCTCAGCCGGCGACCCAATCGCTACCTCAAATGGAACGAGCAGGTCTACAGGCTCCGTGCCCGCTGCTTACCACGTCATCGGCTTCGTACCGCATGGTAACTACGCCGGTGCCAGTGGCTCTTCAAATGGTAACAGTGGGAGCGCAAGCTATCCCCAGCAAGTCAGCAGTGCCGTACTGGCTGCTCACATCAGCAAAACCAATGGCGGTAACCCGAACCCTAGCCTACACAGCGCAAAGCGTAGCCTCTGGTTGCCAGCTGCTGCCATTGCTCTGTTCATAGTCTTTGTTGTCGCCGACCGCTACGCCGCCAGGCGCAGTGACTAACCAGTAATCAGAGCACCTCTTATTTGTGCTTGGCTGGAGACGAATATCTCTAACCACTAGTCTTCGGGGACATCCTCAATCTCTACCGATGTGCCTAAAGCAGGTATCTTATCGCTGATCGCCACCAGAAGTCGTTTTGGCGATTCAAGACGCAAGTTTCCATACAGCAACTTGTCACCTACCTTCTTCGAAAGAGCGATGGATGGCAAATCGACCCATCTGGTGTAAAAGTCAGCAAAAATAATCGTCACCGGTAAGCTAATAGCTGCTGTAGCCACCACCGCAAGCTTATACCCATAGCCAGGCAACAGTCGGTAGAAGATGAAACTCGCCAGTGTGCCCATAACGATGAAGTGTGTCAGATACAATCCAAATGATATTCGGCCCAAATACTGAATCGGCCGCTTCTCTAAGAAGTTTGAGACCTGCTGCAAACGCAGAATAACGACTATGGTCAGGATGGCCGCCACAACATGCATAAAGATTTCCAGCTGGCTCGGGAGAAAGAACGGCACACTGACACGATTATAGATCGATGGGTAGATGCTCGAAGTAGACCATGTGCCAAGCAAAAGAATAATCGGCGTAGCCGCCACTGCGAGCCAGACATTGATTTTATCCTTAAGGTCGGGCTTGGTGACATAGACATCGCTAATCGCCATGCCTGCGATAAATGCCAGATAATAGGTCTTCAAAAATATAAGGCCAAATAGAGCGTAGAATACCCATCGATTATTCAGCTTACCCAGGAGCGCCAGGAACATAAAGACCAGGAAAGAACCGTATAGCTCATAGTGCATGGTCCAGAGCACTGGATTGTAACTGGTGTATACATTGAAGTTGCCGAACCATATACCGTAAAGACCCTGGAAGAGCGCCTGCCCTAAATGCGCCGGGAAAAGCCAGAACGTGGCCAGCCAGTTAGAGGATTCACTGCCAGCGGCAGCCTGATGGGCATAGACTAGACCGAATCGCAGCGCCAGATACCCCAAAATAATAGAGATAAGAGCCGGCGGTAAGAGGCGGAAAATTCTACGAACTGCGCTCGATCGAACAGCCATAATATCTTTGGTCTGGAAAAATTTGATACTTAGCACAAAACCACTCAGGACAAAGAAGATGCAGACTGCGAAGTTGCCGGCAAATGGCAGTCCCAAAGGTGTGGTGGAGGCGGCACGATCGAGAAAAGAGTGGCGCTGCGTGGCAACATAGCCAATCAAAAAAGGTGCAAAAGCCGTCGCATAGTGCAAAAACACCACAGAGAGAGCGGCCAGCCCTCTCACTCCATCCAGACTATTGTTTCGTCTATTTTTTTCGGCACTCACTACCTATATAGTATATAGGACTCGGACAAATTACGCTGTTCGGCGCCAGCAGCATTGCCTCTTATAGCTAAAATAGATGTCCAAGTCACCCTCAAGACTTCTCAACCCTTGTATTTAAACTGTTTTTTCGGTAAAATACTTCGGTAGTTTGGTCTAAAAAAATACAAGGGGACATAGCTCAGTTGGCTAGAGCACCTGCTTTGCAAGCAGGGGGTCCAGGGTTCGAGTCCCTGTGTCTCCACCATTTTCATCTGGAAAATGACTACAAGGGCGATTAGCTCAGCTGGTTAGAGCGCGTCACTGATAATGACGAGGTCGGAGGTTCGAGTCCCTCATCGCCCACCAAATAAACAGTCTCACCTTTTGTGAGGCTTTTTTATTTACTTATCGACTCGCCGACGAGAAAAAGACCGTGACCTGGTTGAGGAGCGTCTACGCCAAGCGTAGCAAGCACTCGCACGCAATCTGCACGAAGATCTTCATACTGCTCGGCTGTGTCTGTTTCGACCGTGGTATGAAGCATCAGTTTCAGACCTGGTAATATCTTCGGTCCTACGCCATAGATCATTTCACTGCGGCGGCGGGCCACTAAGAGCGTCGATCCAGTATGAGTCTTGTTGCCGCTCTCCATAAGAGCGACACCCTCCTCATGAGTAGGATTTATAGCCTTAACACCCACGGTATACTCCTCATCACGATAGATGCCGTGCATCATTAGCCCTAATTCAAGCTCTAATGCACGTATATCAAGGTGGGTTATCGGTCGATCCATCTCTTCCGTCCACAAGGTACGAAAATCGCCTTCAGGCCATCTATTAGGGTCAATCTGAGTCATTATTACATAGTAGCACTATAATCCCTGTTAACTATAAGCAATTCGCATATTTTGTGGGAACTAAAAAGAGCCCTTTCGCAGGGGCTCTTTTTTTAGTTTATTAACTAATTCTTAAACTTCTTGAAGCCTGCTGTTGGCAGGTGCTATGATCAAAGTATGACTGATCAACAATTTACTGAATTGAAAGATATGATCAACGGCCTAGACACTAAACTAAGCGCTCGAATTGATGGTGTCGAATGCAGCCTAGAACATGCCATTGAGCGTAAAATTAACGATTTGCGCGAAGAAATGCTTGAGGGTTTTCGCGGTGTCGCTGCTAGTATTACTTCTCTCGGCGACCTAATCGACCGCAACTACTATAGCTTAGATGCTCGCGTCACCTACCTCGAACGCCACACCGCCACTCAGGGCTAAATCACACCTCTGCTACCTGCCACAATTCTTCAAACATCGCTCGCATAGTGTCGGTAATATATTGATTTGTTACTACGGTTACCATTAACGAGGGATCGTACACCGTAAAAACAGTGTTATCTTCATACAGAACCACTTCACCCTTATAGGGCTGATCACCCATAAAACGCGTTTCGAAGCCTCTGCTAGCGAAAGCCTCGCGAATGCGCGTTTCATGAGGCCCTTTATGAAACAATGCTCGCGTACGCACGCCGGCTGCTTTGCGTTGCATCAGTAATTCCCTAAACAGTTCGAGATCGCTCGTATCTGAAGGCACATCATTACTGGCTACTAATAGCACTTCGCTTGTAGAACGGACCATATCTTCTAGTAGTGTCTGCACCCCTTGCATGCCTGCCATATGCACCACACCTGGCTTATTCGTCGCTAAAGAATGAACTGACCGCAACCGCGGCATCGCAGCCCGTAAGCTGGCCGCCGCTTGCATATGTCTCTCCTGCTCCTTTTGTAAGTATTCATTGAGCACCGAGGGATCGGTAGCATTAAAGCGTTTTATCTTGTGAGCGCCATCAACCCCTATCAAGCCTTTTTCCTGCAAGCTTTCTAGCAGCGCATACACGTTGGTGCGTTTTTCTTGCATTGCTTCGGCAACCTGCGCTGCAGTTCTCTCTGGATGTTCTAAAAGCAGCAGATAGAGCTTTGCCTCTTTGTTACTCAATCCTAGCTTAATGAGCGCCTCTTCCATGCACGCAATTATACCTGACTGCCCCATTTTGTCAATTTATTTTTGACAATTTTGCTATCTGTTATTGGTCACTTTTTCAAGCTATAATTGACTAATTACTGAATTTATTCTATGATATAAAAGCTCAAGAGAGCAGTAATACATGAGGAGAAATATGAGAGAATCATTCCCTATCAAAGCAACGGCAGCCTTGCTGAGCGTTAGTGCGGCACTCGGCCTTACCGCTTGCAGTACTCCGTTTAATAGGCCCGACCCCAACCAATTGACAGCCTGTTCGGATGAATGGACAATACAAAACCTTGATCTGAATAACGCCAACATGAGTCAAGCCATGGCGGCTTTAGAAGCTGGCCGAAGCGACCTCGTTACAGATATCGAAAATACTATCGGCAACAGCGATAACCAAATCCAGGTTTCTGAAGTCCCTCCCAAATACCAAGTTGCCGCCAACCTCTTAATTGGCAAGATCAATGAATATTGGTACGACACTTCAAAGCACAAACTAAGTACGCCCCGAGATGAATTCTGCAAGGATGCAATAACATCATCCTTTGGCGTATACAAAAGCCCCGCTTACGTAAACGCCACTGCAGCCCTCGAAGCCGCCGGCATCAAAGTTAATGAATAGTAAAGGAAGGATGCATACCTATGTCGGAAGCAGCATTTCAACTACAACCCAGTACCGTACCCATTAATATCGAAGCATGGGCAGTAACGGCTGATCGTTATAACCATCTGAAAAAACTTGCAATCGGCATGGCGATTGCCGATGACTGTTCGCTGGCACGTTCGTGGCCCGAACAATGGTCGTTACCCTCAGATATACCCCAGCCGGATGACTTAGAGCGTACGGTATACCACCTTCAGCAAAAAGAAAGAAACTCTCGAGATCGTATGCCTAGATGGGGTGATACATTTAAAAGTTTTGATGAGCTTCAACCAGATGCCACTGAAAATTTTCTAGAAACAGTCGCTAATGCTGCCTTGAGTTCCCCAAGAGTGCGACGCTCCGAGAGAATCTTTCTCTCACATGCTATTGACTCATTACAGAAAGCAATAATGACTGGCGCTAGATACGGTAGCCCGGGCGTGCCTTATTCACCAATACGTGGCGACTCTGGCAAAGATTGGCTCCATATTTCATTGGGACTCTCACGAAAGCCAGGCGTTCGCGGGAGTGAGGACTTACGCGTAAGATTTACTAAAGATGACGGTCAATACACGGATGCGACTATTACACACACCGCTATCGACCGTGACAGTCTACGGCGAGAGGAACGATCATTAACGGTTACAGATGAAGATGTTGCTCGAGTAAATGCAACTATCGATCGTCTTCGTGACGTCGTGTTCCGACTGGGTCGGTTTGACCAAACTGTCAACTAGTGTGACCCGACAAAGCACGAGACATAAAAAGAGCCCTCTCGCAGGGGGCTCTTTTTTGATGGAGTCGAGGCTTCATCATCTGTTAAAAACTGAATTGTGCAAATACAACGTCATGTCCATTATAGGTTCAGAACTGATATCTTGTCCGTAGTTCCGAAGAACTGGATGGAAAAGTACATCGTCAGTACTGATGTTACGATGTACCAAGATCGACCTAGCTCGCGAGGGATTGCTCCGCTCACTGCTAGTATTCTCCCTAGAAAGGAGGTAATCCATCCGCACGTTCCCGTACGGATACCTTGTTACGACTTAACCCCAATCATCCCCCCTACCTTAGGGCTAGGCAAGCTAGCACGTCAGGTATTGGTGACTTTCATGGTTTGACGGGCGGTGTGTACAAGACCCGGGAACGTATTCACGGTAGTATAGCTGACCTACCATTACTAGCGATTCCGACTTCAAGCAGGCGAGTTTCAGCCTGCTATCCGAACTGAGACCGGCTTTGATGGGATTTGCTCCGTCTCGCGACTTGGCTGCCCTTTGTACCGGCCATTGTAGCGTGTTTGTAGCCCCAGACGTAAGGGTAATACTGACCTGACATCATCCCCCCCTTCCTCCCTGTTACCAGGGCAGTCTGATTAGAAAAATTCAACTAATCACAAGGGTTGCGCTCGTTGATGGACTTAACCAAACATCTCACGACACGAGCTGACGACGGCCATGCAACACCTGTCACTTGGCTCAATAAAGCACTCTCTCCTTTCGGAAAAATTCCAAGGATGTCAAGCCTGGGTAAGGTTCTTCGCTTATCGTCGAATTAAACAACACGCTCCACCGCTTGTGCGGGTCCCCGTCAATTCCTTTATGTTTTAGTCTTGCGACCGTACTCCACAGGCGGGATGCTTAACGCGTTAGCTTCGCTACTAGAGGGGTCGATACCTCTAACAGCTAGCATCCATCGTTTACGGCGTGGACTACCGGGGTATCTAATCCCGTTTGCTACCCACGCTTTCGTGCCTTAGTGTCAGGAATGAGCCAGTTATCTGCCTACGCCATCGGTGTTCCTTCTAATATCTACGGATTTCACTCCTACACTAGAAATTCCAATAACCTCTCTCATCCTCTAGCTTTGCAGTTCAAATAATGGATATTCGGTTGAGCCGAACGCTTTCACTATTCGCTTACAATGCCACCTACGCAACTCTTTACGCCCAGTAATTCCGGATAACGCTTGGATCCTCCGTATGACCGCGGCTGCTGGCACGGAGTTAGCCGATCCTTATTCATATGCTACCGTCATAATCGTCACATAT
>Ga0265327_10001095_pt1 | contig 37570 bp, 28 predicted proteins | sample 41621metaG_FD_202089 | JGI IMG/M metagenome (GOLD analysis project Ga0265327, IMG submission 202089) | Rhizosphere microbial communities from Carex aquatilis grown in University of Washington, Seatle, WA, United States - 4-16-21 metaG | ecosystem: Host-associated > Plants > Roots > Rhizosphere...
GGAAAACCGTCGTGCCGCTGAAGGTCGAGCGCTGGCCCATCGCGTTCCAATCGGCCAGCGCTTCCACGCCGGGCGCGTTTCTCGGCACATAAGCCAGCACCAAGCGCCCTTCGTCGTCCAGCGCGGCGACCGGTATCCAATGCGCGGCGATGGCCCCGGTGCAATAGTGCTTGGTGCCGTTGAGCCGGAAGCTGCCGTCCGGCGCTTTCTTCAGGCGCGTTTTCAGATCCAGCGCCGAAGACGAGCCGATTTCCGCCTGGGCATTGCCCAGCCGCGCACCGGCCAGCACTTCGCCGAAGAAAAACCGCCGCTGCTCCGCCGTGCCGTCTTGGGTGATGGCGTCCAGAAACACGAAATGGCTGTGCGGCATTTGGGTTACGGCGGGGTCGCCCCAAGCCAGAATCTGAAAAATGGCGACGATGGTTTGGTACGACACCCCGGCCCCGCCAAATTCGCGGGGCACGGTCACGGCCAGCAAGCCGCTGGCCGACAGCACGTCGAGTTCGGCGAACGGAATCCGCCGCTCCTTGTCCAGCGCCGACGCGCCTTGCCTTAAAGTACGCGCCACTTCACGGGCGATTTCTATCGCCTCCTCGTCGGAGGCGATCACATGCGCGTTTTCGCGCGGCTTGACTACAGCATTCATCTTCGCCTCCTGTGCAGGCTTAACTGGCGGCCGCGGCCGACTGGCGGATCGTGCCGGCGGCAAACGGAATGTCCGTATGCGGCTTGGCCTGGGCTTGCCCGCCACGCGGATGCTGCCACAAGCCTTCACGCTGTAGCAGCGGCAACACGCCTTCGGCGAACCAATACGCCTCTTCCAAATGCGGCACGCCGGACAGCACGAATTCGCTGATGCCGACCGCCGCGTAGTCTTTGATGCGCTCGGCCACCTCGGCGTGGCTGCCGACCAGCGCCGTGCCGGCCCCGCCGCGCACCAGGCCGAAACCGGCCCATAAATTTGGCGCGATTTCCAAATGCTCCAGCGAGCCGCCGTGCAATTCGGTCATGCGCTTTTGGCCGACCGCCTCGCTGCGGGCTAGGCCCGCTTGCACGGCTTTGATGGTCTCCGGATCAATCGCCGACAGCAGCCGCCCCGCCTCGGCCCACGCCGCCTCGGCGGTGTCGCGGGTGATGACATGCAGGCGGATGCCGAATTTCACAACGCGCCCGGCGTTTTTCGCCAGCCCGCGTATCCATTCGATTTTTGCCGCGACCTCGGCCACCGGCTCGCCCCAGGTCAGGTACACATCCGCATGCTTGGCGGCGACCGGGCCGGCCGGCACCGACGAGCCGCCGAAATAAAACGGCGGCACCGGATTGGGCGGGTGCGGAAGCTGTGCGCCTTCGACGCGCAAATAACGCCCATTGAAATCCACCGGCCCGCCTTGCCACAGCGATTTGACGATTTGAAGGAATTCGTCGGCCCGCTCGTAGCGCTCTTCCTTGTTGGAAAAATCGCCGTAGGCGCGTTGCTCGTGGGGTTCGCCGCCGACCACGATGTTCAGCAGCAGCCGCCCGGACGAATGCAGTTGGAAAGTCGCCGCCATCTGCGCGGACAGCGTCGGGGAAATCAAGCCGGGGCGGAAGGCGACCAGGAATTTCAGGCGCTCGGTCACGCCGGCCAGAATGGCGTCGGTGATCCAAGCGTCCTCGCACCACGCGCCGGTGGGCGTCAGCGCGGCGACGTAGCCGAGCTGCTCGGCGCTGCGGGCGATTTGGCCCAAATAAGCGAGATTGGCCTCGCGCGCGCCGGAGGCGACGCCGGCCGGCAGCCCGTGGCCGCCGCCGACGATGTAGCGGCTGTCGCCGTAAGTGGGTAAAAACCAATGGAAAATGAGGCTCATAACGATTCGCTTAGGGTTCTCGCCCCTCTCCTGGCGGGAGAGGGGCCGGGGGAGAGGGATTAGCCTGCGGCTTGCGCAAAGCGTAAAGGCTGGGCGGGCGCCTGCAAATTGGCCGGGTCGCGGTAGCGCGCGCCAAAGTGCTCGGCGGGCAGGCGCGGGCCGGCCCCGAACAAGCGCTCGCGCAGCGTTTCACCGTCGTTGTAAGATTCGCGGAAACGGCCCCGGCGGCGCAGCTCCGGCACCACCAGCTCGATGAAATCGCGGGCGGTCTCGAAGCTCAGATACTGGCGCAGGTTGATGCCGTCAATGCCGTCCTCGTCCAACCATTTTTCAATCGCGTCCGCCGCCTGCTTCGGCGTGCCGACGACAAAATAGCGGCCTTCGTTGATGCTGCTGATTTGATCCAGCACTTCGCCGACGGTTTGATCCGGGCGGAAGCGCGGGGCCGCGCGCGACCAGCCCGCGCCCTGCTCGCCGGCCGGGATGTTGCCGATCAGCTCGTCGCGGGGATATTTCGGATAGTCGATGCGCGACTGCGAATGCGCCAGCCGCCCGTCGATGCTGTACAGCTTGCGATAGCCTTCGAGCTTCTTGCGCGCTTCTTCTTCGGTCTTGCCGACGATGACGCCGGCCATCACCAAGAACAAGATGCCGTTCGGGTCGCGGCCTTGGGCGCGGACGCGGGCGCGGGTGTTGTTGATATTGGTGCGCACGGCTTCGCTGCTGAAACCGCCGGTGAACACGACTTCCGAGTGGCGGGCGGCGAATTCCAGGCCGGCCGGGGAGCCGGTCGCCTGGAACAGCACCGGCGTGCGCTGGCGCGAAGGCTCGGACAAATGTGGGCCGGCCACTTTGAAATATTCGCCGACGTGGTTGATGTAGCGCACTTTGCTGGGGTCGGTGTAAATGCGGTTCTCCCGATCCTGGATCACCGCGTCGTCATCCCAGGAGCCTTCCCACAGCTTGTACAACACATCCAGGTATTCGTCGGCGATTTCATAGCGGTGGTCGTGCGGCACTTCCGCGTCCAGGCCGAAATTACGCGCCGCGTTGGGCAGGTAGGAAGTGACGATGTTCCAGCCGATGCGGCCTTTGGTCAGATGATCCAGCGTGCTGATGCGCCGGGCGAACGCGAACGGCGGCTCGTAAGTCGTCGAGAACGTCGCGCCGAAGCCTAGGTTCTTCGTCACCTGCGCCATCGCCGGGATAATCAAGAATGGATCGTTGCTGGGAATCTGCACCGCCTCGCGCAAAGCCGTCTCCGGCCCGCCGCGAAACTGGTCATACGCGCCGATCACATCGGCCAGGAACACCCCGTCAAACGTGCCGTATTCGAGCAATTGGGCTAGTTCCGTCCAATACTCAATATCGTTGAAACGGTGGCGGTTATTGTCCGGATGCACCCACAGCCCGTGGACAATATGGCTGACGCAGTTCATCTCGAAAAGGTTGACGTGGAGTTGCTTCTTATCAGGCATGGCTAGTTTTCCGGGTGGCATGAAGTTGCGGGATTGCGTTTAACAAGGCGGCGGTGTATTCGTGCCGGGGATGGCCGAACACTTCGTTGACGCCGCCGGACTCGACGACGACGCCATCCTTCATGACCAAAAGCCGGTCGCTGACACGGTGGATGACGCCTAAGTCATGGGAAATAAACAGGCAAGACAGCTTGAGGCGGTCTTTCAAGTCGGCCAACAAATCGAGAATCTGCGCCTGCACCGACACGTCCAGCGCCGACACCGGCTCGTCGCAGACCAGCACCTCAGGCCCCGGCGCCAGCGCCCGGGCGATGGCGACGCGCTGGCGCTGCCCGCCGGACAGCGCCAGCGGCCGACGGCGCAGGTAGCTGCCGTCCAGGCGCACCAGCTCCAACAATTCGACGGCTTTATCGCGCAAGGCCGCGCCCCGGTAGCCGGCCACGCCCAAGGCTTCGCCCAGCACGCGCTCGACGGTGTAACGCGGGTCGAAAGAACTCAACGGGTCTTGGAAAATGACTTGGATGCGCTTGCGCTCCTCGCGCTGCTGCCGGGCATTGAGGCCGCTCCACGGCTGGCCGCGCAATTCGACGCTGCCGCTGTCGGGCGCGACCAGGCCCAGCACAATCCGCGACAGCGTGGTCTTGCCCGAGCCGGATTCGCCGACGATGCCCAGCGTCTCGCCCTGGCGCAGCGTGAACGACACGTCCGCCACGACCGTGCGCTTTTTCGCGTCGGGGCCTAGGTAGGATTTGTGCAAACCCGCCGCTTCGACGACCACCGGACGGCTGGCTTCAAGCGGGACCGGGCCTGTGGCCGCTGTCGGCGGCCGCGCGCCTTTGGCATGGACGGCCCGCGCCGCCGCCAGCAAGGCTTGGGTGTAAGGGTGTTTAGGGTCGTGGAAAATATCGGCTATCAAACCTTGCTCGACGATGTGCCCGTCCTGCATCACCGCGACGCGGTCGGCCAGCCGCGACACCACGGCCAAGTCATGGCTGATAATCAGCAGGGCGGTTTCGCGGCTGCGCAAAGATTCGAGCAAATCCAAGACTTGCGCCTGCACCGAGGCGTCCAGCGCGGTGGTCGGCTCGTCGGCGATCAGCAGCTCCGGGCCGCAGGCTATCGCCGAGGCGATCAGCGCGCGCTGGCGCAGACCGCCGGAAAGCTGGTGCGGGTATTGACGCGCCCGCCATTCGGGCTCCGGCACGCCCACCGCGCGCAACAACTCGATGACCTTGGCCTCGCGCTGCCTGCGATCCAGCGCGGTGTGCAACTGCAAGGGCTCGGCGATTTCTTGGCCCGCCAAGCGCAAGGGATCGAGCGAACCCAGCGCGTCTTGCATGATGAAGCCGACGCGGGTGCCGCGTATGCGCCGCCAGACCTGCTCGCTGAACGCGGACAAATCCTCGCCGTGCAGCCGCAGCCGGCTGGCCTGCACTTGCGCCTGGCGGCCGGCCAGGCCGACCAGCGTGCGCGAGGTCACGCTCTTGCCCGAGCCGGACTCGCCGACCAAGGCCAGGCATTCGCCCCGGTTTAGCGTGAACGAAATCCCTTTGACGACAGGCTGGGCGTCGCGACCGAAGCGCACTTGCAGATTTTCGACCTCGACCAGAGGCGCGGCGGCCAGCGCATTCATCGGCGCTTGCCCTCGCTGCGCCGCAGCAACTCGCGGCCCAAGGCCGTGACCGAGATGACCGTCAAGGTCAACGCCAGCCCCGGCACGGCGGTCAGCCACCAGGCGTTGGACAAGAAATTGCGCCCCACCGACAGCATCGCCCCCCATTCCGGCGAAGGCGGCGGCGTGCCCAGCCCTAAGAAACTCAGCGAGGCGCCGGCGGCGATTTTGCCGCCAATGCCGATGGCGGCCAGGATGAACACCGGCTTGATGGCATTCGGCAGCACATGCCGGAAAACCACGGTGGCCCGCCGTATGCCCAGCGTCGTCGCCGCCTCGACATAAGGCGCGTGGCGCACCTGGTGGGTTTGCGCCCGCACCAGCCGGGCGTAGCGCGGAATGCTGGCGGCGCCGACGGCAATCGTCGCGTTCAGCGTGCCCTGCCCCCAAAACGTGATGATGACCAAGGCCAGCAGCAAATCGGGAAACGCCAGCAACACGTCGATCAAGCGCATGATGAGGCCATCCACGAAGCGGTGCCCCAGCCCCGCCGCCAAGCCTAAGGAAATCCCGGCCAACAGCCCTATCGCCGTGGCGGCGAGGCCCATCAGCAAGGAAGGCCGCACGCCATAGACGACGCGGGTCAGCACATCCCTGCCGTTCTCGTCGGTGCCCAGAGCATGGGCCAGGCTGGGCGACAAAAACGCATGGCGGGCATTGGCCGCCAGCGGGTCGCCGCCGACCAGCCAGCCGGGAAACAGCGCGGCGACGATCAACACCAGCACAAACAGGCCGGCCAGCAGCAAGCCAGGGCGCAAGACACCCAGCTCAAAGCGGCGGGCGGCAAGGCTTCGGGGCGATGCCCAAGACTCGCCCACCCCGCCCGGCGGGCCGGCATACACGTCTTCTTCGCGTGTGCTCATCGCAGTCAGCCTTTAAGCAAGCGCCGGGGTGGACAGTGGCTTACTGCGCATACTGGCTCTTCGGATGGGGCAGGCCCAAATGGTGGCGCAAGGTCGAGCCGGTGTATTCGTGGCGGAAAATACCGCGCTTGCGCAATTCCGGCACGACGTGGTCGACGAAAATCTCCGCGCCGGACGGGAAGGCGTCGGGCATGATATTGAAACCGTCCGCCGCCCCGGCTTTGAACCACTCCTCCAGCGAATCAGCGATTTGCTCCGGCGTGCCGACCAGCAGCCGGTGGCCGCTGCGGATGCGCTTGGACAATTGGCGCACCGTCAGCTTCTCGCGCCGGGCCAGGTTGATCTGCGCCTCGAAGAAGCCGTGCGAGCCCTGCTCCGGCGGCGTCAAATCGCCGAGCTTGTGCCAGGGCAGTTCGGCGTCAAGATCCAATTCGCTAAGGGGAATGTTCAAACGCGCCGCCACTTGCCGGGCCAGGCCATTTTCGCCCTGATAGGCGTCCAGCGCGTCGCAACGCGCATGGGCCTCGGCCTCGGTGCTGCCGATGACCGTGGACAGCCCCGGCATGATCTTGATCGAATCCGGGTCGCGGCCCCAGTTGCGCGCCCGCGTCTTCATCTCCTGGTAAAACGCCTGGCCGTCCTCCAGCGTGGTTTGCGTCGTGAAGATCGCGTCGGCATAGCGCGAGCCGACCGACTTACCGCCCTCCGACGAGCCCGCCTGCACCAGCACCGGCCGGCCTTGCGGCGAACGCGGCACGTTCAGCGGGCCTTTCACCGAGAAATGCTTGCCGACATGGTTGATCTCATGGACTTTTTTCGGATCGGCGAAAACGCCGTTGACGTGGTCGCCGATGATGGCGTCGTCCTCCCAGCTATCCCAAAGCTTCAGCACCACTTCGGCGAACTCGTCGGCGCGGTCATAGCGATCCACATGCAAGGGCGCGCCGGACAGGCCGAAATTTTGCGCGGCGGCGTCGCCGGCATTCGTCACCAGATTCCACGCCGCCCGCCCGCCGCTGATATGGTCAACGGAAGCGACCCGGCGGGCCAGGTTGAATGGCTCGTTGTAGCTGCTCGACGCGGTGGAAATGACGCCGATGTGCCGGGTCGCCAGCGCGACGGCGGTCAGCAACACCGTCGGCTCCAGCCGGCCCGCCGGGTTCTTAGCCACATCGCCGGCCAAAGCCGGGCCGTCGGCCAGGAAAATCGCGTCCAGCATGCCGCGCTCGGAAATGCGGGCGATGTTGATGAAATAATCGACATCGACCAGCGAACGGGGCGAAGACTCGCCCGTGCGCCAAGCCGCGCCGTGCCCGCCCAGCCCTAAGATGTTCATGCCAATGCTTAATTGTTTGGGACGTTCGCTCATGGTGTTTCCTGATGAATCGTGCAGTGGGGTTAAATCACGACGGCGTCAACGCCGCCGGACAGGGAATCGCCGGGATTTGCCGCGCTCTGCGCCGTGGCTTCCCAAGCCGCGTCGGGAACCGTCCCGTTGAGGTAATAATCGCCAATCGCCCGCTCCCGGAAGATCGCCGGATTGTGCGAAGCGGCGGTTCGGGCGTTGCGCCAATGGCGGTCGAGGCGTCGGGTTTCGCTCGTTGCCGAGGCACCGCCGACCTCGAACAATAACGTGGTCGCTTGCAACACGGTGTCGATGACGATTTGCTGCGCTTGAAACGCCTTGATTTCGGTGGCGACGAACAGCGCCTCGTCCGCCTGGCCGGCCAGCGCGGCCTGGTACAAGGCCTCCAAGGCTTGGGCGACGTTATCGACCAAGCTGTCGGCGCTGTAAGACAGGCTGGCGAGGCGGCCGATGACGCGCTGCACCAAAGGATCGGCGCGCGGGCTGGAATAGCCCTGAATGCCGAAAGCCCGCGTGCGCGGGCGCACAAAGGCGATGCCGTCGCGCAGCGCGGCGCGGCCTATGCCGGCCAGACTCGCCAGCAAAATCAGTTGCAAAAACGCCTTCTGGTAAGAATTCTCCGACTTGGCCTGGGCCGGTGCCGGCGCCGGGAAGCGGCGGAGGATATGCGCGGGATCGACCTCGACATTGTCGAAAATCGTCGTGCCGCTGCCGGTCAGGCGCTGGCCGAAGCCATCCCAGTCGTCCTCGCGGGCCACCCCCGGCGCGTCGGCGGGGACGGCGACGCTGACCCGGGTGTCGCCCTCTATCCCCGCCGCGACGATCCAGTCGGCGAAGATTGTGCCGGTGCTATAGTATTTTTTGCCGTTCAGCCGCCAGCGCCCGTCCCCGTCCTGGGTCAGCTTGGCCGTGCTGCCGGTGGACTCGGTGCGCTCCGCCATCGCATAGCCGACCAACTTGCCGGCGGCGATCTCGGCCAACCAAAACCCTTGGGCGGCGGGGTCGGGATGGTTCAAACGGCCTTCGATGAAGGCTAAATGGCCGCGGAATAAATGCGACACATTGGAATCGGCTTCGGCGAGTTCGACCAGCAAGCGGAACAATTGCGGCAGGCTGGCGCCGAAGCCGCCCTGCGACTGCGGGACGCGCAAAGCGCCAAAACCGGCCTCGCGCAGCCAGCCGACCGCCTCAAACGGCAATTCCCGGGCTTGTTCGCGGCGCACCGCGCCTTCGGCGATACGCGCAAAAACGGGCCTGAAACCGCGCGCCAGGGTTTCGTAATCCGGCGGGGCAAACGCGCTCATGCGGCCGCCACCCGAGGATCGACCCAGGTGTAGACAATATCGACGAAGAGGTTGACCACGACATAAATGGCCGCGGCCATTAGCGTAATGCCGAGCACCAGCGGCACATCTTTGCTGGTGGTGGCGTCCACCATCAGCCGGCCCACGCCTTGGCGGGCGAACAGCGTCTCCGCGATGACCGCCCCGCCCAGCAAGCTGGCGAAGATGAAGCCGGACAGCGTGACCAGCGGAATCATCGCGTGGCGCAGCGCGTGGCGCAGCCTGACGGCGGCGTCGGACATGCCGCGCGCCCGCGCCGTCATGATGAACGGCTGCTCCAGCACGTCTTCCAATTCTTGCCGCAGCACTTGGGTCAGCACCGCCGTGATCGGCAAGGCCAAGGCCAAGGTTGGCAACACCAGCGACTTGAAGCCTTGCGAGCCGGAGGCGGGAAACCAGCGCAGGCGGAAGGAAAAGCCCAGCAGCAGCAAAATCCCCAACACAAACGAAGGCATCGACGACACCACCAGCTCGCTGCCGGAAGACAAGCCGCGCAGCCACTCCGCCCGTTTCGCCGTGAGGATGGCGAGGGCGGTGGCCAGCGTGACCGCCAGCGTCGCCGCGCTAAACGCCAGTTCGACAGTCGCGCCAAGCTGCTGGCTGATCGCCTTCAGCACCGGAATATGCAGCCGGTACGATTCGCCTAAATCGCCCTGCGCCAGTCGGCCGATATAGTGCAAATACTGTTTCGGCAAGGACTGGTCCAGGCCATATTCGCTGCGCACCCGCGCCAGCACCTCAGGCGTGGGCATCGCGTCAGGCCCGCCGAGAATGGCGATGGCCGTGTCGCCCGCGGACAGGTTGACCATCACAAACGTCAGCGTGGCGGCCCCCCACAGCACGCCAAGGCCGGCCAGCAGACGCCAAGCGATGCGCTTGAGAATTTTCATGGCCGACCTTGCTCCAGCCAGAGGCTGGTTAAAAAAGGCGTGTTGTGGGAGGTGTCAAAGATCACGCCGCGCACCGGGCTGCGATAGGCGATGATCGAGTGGCTTTCGTGCAGGGGCACGGCAGGCACCAGTTCGGTCAGGCGTTGCTGCGCCTTGCCATACAAATCCTTGAGCAGCGCCGGATCGCTAGACCGCCGCGCCGCCGCCAGCCAATCGTTCAATTGCGGATCGTTCAGGCGCGAAGTGTTCTGGCCGATGCGCTTGTCCGTCGTCACCTCGTCGCCATGGTATTGGATATACAAGCCGTCGGGCGTGTTGGTATGCCAAAAGCCCGCGCCCAGCGCTTGGTAGCTATTCGCATTGCGGCGCTGGGTCAACTGGCCGGCCGGCAGCTCGGCGATTTTCAGTTCAAACCCGACGGCTTTGACGTCGGCCTGGATCGCGGCGATGATCGCGCTCGGCGTGGCGCTTTCGGTGACGACGATTTCCGCCGACAGCCGCTGGCCGTCTTTCGTACGCCAGCCTTCCGCATCGCGGCCCGTCCAGCCGGCCTCATCCAGCAAGCGGTTGGCCTCGGCAGGATTGAACGCCAACACATCGCGGTAAGCCGGGTCGTAAAAGCGCGTGTTGGAGGACAGAAAATCCGCTTTCAGCGCGTATTCGCCGAAGCCGGTGCTGTGTACGATGCCTTCGCGGTCGACCGCCAGCGCGAAGCCTTTGCGCACCCGGGCGTCGTCGAAAGGAGGCTTGGAGGTGTTGAACGTGATGCCCCGGCTGGGATTGCCAGTGCGGATGTGATTGGCCAGCTTCAGGTTAGCGTCGGCGCGGATCGCCGCCGCGTTCTGCGTCGGCGCGTCGATGCTCAAATCATGCTGGCCGGCCGCCAAGGCGTTGTAACGGATCAACGGCTCCGCCACAAACTCCAACTCGATGCGATCCAGGTAAGCCGGCCCCTCATGCCTAATCAGCGGCGGCGCCCAGTGGTAATCCGCCCGCTTGACGAATTTGACGCCTTGCTGGCGCGTGTAGCTTTCCAGCACGAACGGGCCGGAGCCGACCGGCGCCTCGCCAATGCCCTTGGGATTTTCCCGGATCGCCTTCGGCGATTCCATGCCCAGCCAAGACTGCGCCAGCACATACAGAAACGGTGAGTAAGGCTCGCGCAGCGTCGCCTGGAAAGTGAACTCGTCGATGACCTTGCCGTCCAGGTAAGGCGCGATGTAAGCCGCCGCCAACGGCGATTTCGTCGCCGGGTCGCGCATGTGCTCCAAATTGACCTTCACCGCCTCGGCATTGAATTTCACGCCGTCGCTGAACGTCACGTCGTCGCGCAGGTAGAACGTGTAAATCTTGCCGTCGGCGGAAACCGTCCACGACTTCGCCAGCCAAGGCGAAAGGCCGCCCTTCTCGTCCAAATAGACCAGATTGTCAAACAGGATGCGGCCCATCCACTGGACATTGGCCGAGGACGTGGCGTGGCCGTCCAAAGTGCCCGCGTCGGTGCCGACCGAAACCCGCAAAGTGCCGCCGGGCACGCCTTTTTCCTGCTCGATGTAGTCGCTGGCCGGGTATTGGCCATTGTCCGCATGGACGACGGCCGGACCCTCGGCGGGCGGATCGCCCGAGCCGCAGCCGGGGAGGACGGCGGCGGCCATCAACAACGCAAGCACTGGCAATCTGATCGTCTTCATCAAAGCTTCAACCCGTCCGCTGCTTAATATTGATAAGAGAAGCCGCCAAACAAGCCCAAACCGTCGCCGGGGCCAAACACGGCAGAGTCTTTGCCGGCCATGTTGTAGGTCGGACTGATCGCCGTGACGTATTTCTCGTTGGTTAAATTCCGCGCATCCAGATGAACCTCGAAGCCTTTTTTCGGCAAGCGGTAGCCTAGGCTGGCGCCAAAGATGGCGTAGGACGGCACGGTGAAGGTGTTGGCGTAATCGGCCTGGTAGCTCGACGAGATTTGCGCATTGAAACTGAGGAACACGCCTAGCGGATGCTCGTAAAGCAACTCGCCTTGATAGAAATGCGTCGGCAGGCCCGGCAAGGTGTTGCCCCTAAACACCGAGTCATGCTCAAAATAGAAATCGTTGAAGGTGTAGGCTTGGCGCAGCGTGAGCTGGTGGGAAAACTCCCCTTGCGCGGCGGCGGGCGCATTGCGGCCGCCTTGCCGCCATAGCAGCGTGTTCAAACCGACTTCGACGCCTTGCATGATCGTCGGGCTGGCGTTGATGTTCGCCGTGACCGCCGGCGGCCCCGGCGCGATTTGCACGGTCAGCAACTGGTTGTGCAGCCAAGACCGATACAAGGCGATGCTACCGTCGAAGATGCCGACTTTGCCGCGCGTGCCGATTTCCACGCTGGTGGCGGTTTGCTCTTTCAAATCGCGGAAGTCGGTGAGCAAGCCCCCCACCCCGGTCGTCACCGTGGAGCCGGAATACTTCCAACTGTCCGCAGGCTCGACGGAATGGGTGATATTGCTGAACACCTGAATATCCGGGGTCGCATCGTAGCGGACGCCAAAGCGGGGCGCGACGTTATAGACATCGCGGTCATAACTCTTATTGACCGGATAGGTGATGTCGGCGGTGCGGTTGATTTTGATGAATTGGTTGCCCAGGGTCGTCCACAAACCGGGCAAAACCTCCAAGTCATTGCTGAAAAACAATACCTGGTTGGAGCCGCCATAATGGGATTTCTTCAGCAATTGCCCATAGGTTTTGCCGGCGGGCGACGGGGTATTATAAGTCCACACATCGCCGGTGATGGCGTTGCTGCTGACATAGCCGAACACACTGTTGCTGGTCAGTCCAAACGGATGGTCGGTCCTAAAATATTTCAGCGAGGCGTTCAAGTCGAAATCCTGCCATTCGCTGCGCGTGCTGCCCAAAATGGTAATCGGGTAATCATGCGCCACCAAGCCAACCTCGACTCTGGAGTCGTCGTCAAAACGATAAGTCGTCTTGCTGCCAATCCACGACGAACCGGCATTGCGCCGACCGGCGTTAGTGGCGACATTGGATGGGTTGGCGATGTCTGACTTATTCTGCAATTGTTGCAGCGTCAAGTTGCCGGGGGAATCAAAAAAGGTGTAGCCATAGCGCACCGTCAACCGGGTGTCGAGTTTGTCGCTGAATTTATAACCAAAATTGCCGATCAGCCGACCCGTGTCCGAAGAAGAATGATCCTGAAAACCCGAACGCACAGAGCCTACCGCCGTCACATAATAGTCAGCCGCGCCGACGACGCCGCCGGTGCTGATTTGGCCTTTGTTATAGCCGTAGCTGCCGCTTTCCAAACGCACCTGAATCGGCGAAGACTGGTCATAACCGGTTTTAGTCACAAAATTGACCGCGCCGCCTAAAGCCAGTCCGCCGTATTGGAATCCATTGCCGCCTTTGAGCACTTCGGTATATTCCAAACCTAGCGGCTCCATCAATTCCGGCGGCGTGCCGCCCGGGCCGGTCAAAGGCAAGCCCTCAAACAAATAGTTCACACCTTCGCGGAAACTACCCGCCGCGCGGTTCAGGCCCGAGCCACGGATCGATATTCTAATAGCGTCGTTGCCACCCACGGCTTGCGCGTACACGCCCGGCTGGTAGGCCAACAAATCGGCGGCGGTTTGGGCGCGGCCCCGCTCGACATCTTCCAAGCGGATCACGCTGGCGGCACCTGGAACACGGTGCAAACCATGCTTTGCCGTCTCAATGGACGATGCCTTTTTACCGGAGACGGCAACTTCGCCCAACTCCGCCGGGTTTGCCTCAGAATGTTTTGCCGGTGCCGCCGGTTTAGCCGGTGTCGCCGCTTGCTTGGCTGGGGCGGCCGGTTGGGCCGGGCTCGCCGACTTGGCATGCTTTTTCTGGGATTTGCCTTTTGCGCTCGATTTGCCGGCCTGCGGCGCGCCGGTTTCCTGCGCGGAGACCGAACCGCCAGCGAGGCTCAATGCCGCGCCCACGGCCAAAGCACACAGCGCCAGGCGACGGTCAGGCCGCTGGCCCAATACCGCCCAATCCTCTCTATGAACTAATTTCATCAACTCGTTTCCTCTCTATAATTCAGATCCGCTGTGCCAAACGATTCCCTAGGCCTCGTTCTTAGCAAAGGCCTATCCAATGCCTTGGCTTCACCAAGACTGGCTGGAATCCTAATGTATTCAGCACACGGCCACGACTGATCGCAGGACTATGTTCGGGTACTTATTGATGACCTAGAACACATTTCATGCCAGCACTGAAAAATACCTCTACAGCCTTCTTTAAATACTTGTAAGTGACTGAATAAATTGGCTTAATAAAGATTGAATCCGGGTGCCCGGCACCAGGTTTGGCATTAGTTAAAGGAGAAGGATAGCGTGTGCGATTACTGCTTCGTTAGCAGCAGGCTGCTAGTTTCGTGTTGACTGGGACGCATTGGTCTGCGAGACCGACAGGCCGCCGGATTCACTGTGTGAATAGGAGAGCCGGAGCGGACGAATGCTTCTAGGGAAAGGGATATGGCCTAAAGGAGGTGCCCATGCCGACGGCGGCGGACATCCCTGAGACCGAAGAGATTGGCAAGACGCCTAATTGGCAAAAGGGCGAAGGAAGATGACGTGGACGATCATGGAATGGGTGAGGCCTGGCACGTAAGGCCATCCCCGCCGCTCAGGCTATTCGCGCCAGCCTTGAGCGGCTCCAAATCTGACTACACAGAGGACACCGTAGACCGGTGCGATTAGGCGCCAACCACTAGAATCACATTGTTGCTGACTACCCAGCCATAGAATGTCACCGCCGAGGCCAGGGTCGCTGTAATCCAACGGCTTTTCATTTTATGCCGGTCGAAAAACAAGAAAGCCGCAAAAGCAAGCCCTACTAGTTTGAGCAAGGTAATCGAACCGCCTAAGCCTAATTGGCCGACGAAGAAGCCGAGAACGGGATTAGCCTCATCGACATTGGCAAACTCCAGCCCAAGGTATGTCACGACGCCGTCCGCAACCTGCAATAATCCGAAAAAAACAATCAACAACGCATTCATGTCGCACCTCTATCAATATCCGCCAACAATAAGGTGCCTGTGCGACCCGGTCGATTCGAGGTCTGCCACCTTGTGGTTTCAGGCAAGGCATTGTTTCAACACCTTTGGCAACTTAAAAAAATTTTCAAGTTTATTTAAATTAAAGCAAAAATCGTACCATTTAAAAAATAACGGCAAAACTCTTTAAATTCATATAATTCATTGTTTTTTTAACTATACAGGCGGGCTTTAAGCCGTCGGGCGGGCGTGGCGACTGTTGGAAAAGCCTGAGAACCGCGCTCTTTGCCATGGCCCAAGTGGGCGGATGGGGCAAAACGGACATAGCCGACGGGCGCATCGCGCCCGGCCATGCGCTGGACGGTGCGGTTTTGGCAAATTCGGTGCAAGCTCTTTAAGCAAAAGGCCAAGAATCGACTAGGCGGGAAATCTTGCGGCGCGATGTTGGGCACTGTTGGCGAAAACCTCGCCCGCCTAGGACAAGGGGGCGGGTAAGCGTTCTTCAGGAAGGCACAGCGTTTATTGCCTAATAACTAGTATAGATCATCGAATCGCTTTCCGCCGTCGGAGAACGCCTGCCATCTTGCCCATCAATGGTGCGGGCAGGCATTCGGACGGATGGATGGATGGAGGAGACAGTGCTGACGAGGGGCGCGGGAAAATATTCAAGCGCTGGCGGATTGGCGTTAAGCCGGGCGGCAAGCTGCCTGGGCTCAATTGTGGCGCAAGCCGCCGCCGGCCGCTATCGGCTCGATGCCCATTTTGCGCAGCGTGGCCGCCGCCCGCAAACTGCCCGTCTTGGCCCAGATTTCATACAGCCGCAAGGTATCCAGTGACGAATTGAGCCGACTATTCTCGCCGACTTCGGCAAGAACATCGACAAATCCCTGGAACTTCATCGACAGCTCGGCATAAACCCCCTGGAGTGCGCGAATCCTGAGGGAACCGCGCGCCATGTCGGAAAGGCAGGAAAACGCGCCGCCGCCCATGCCGATATAATAATCCACGTCCACCAGCTTGCGGCTGAGACTGCCGGGGAAAACGCCGCCAATCAATAAGGCGACATCGCCCAGCCTGCGCAATAGAGACTGCCGGGTTTCCAAATCCCTGGCGGCCAGCGCTTGAGCGTAAAGCAAGGCCAAGGGCGGTATGGCCGGCCCGTCCGCCGTCAGCGTGAACAGATTTTCCGCTTTGCAGAAGTGGTCTAGCAAATTGACCAGATAACACACAGTATCTTCTTCGGCCTGCACGTTTTGGCTTGCCAAAGCCGCCGCCAGGGTGTGCCGGAAATGCTCTTTGACGCTCATGTCAGTAATGACGTGCGCCGGGGTTTGTTGGGCAGCGAACATAGCTTATTCTCCGAAAACTGGGAAGGCTGATAGTCCAGCAATATTGATGCCGCAGGCGGCTGGCACCGCCATCGGCCGCCTGGGCCAGTTCCTGGCGGGTGGACTGGCGCGGCCAAGCGAGCCGACTGGCCGTCTTTGTTTTGCCAAGCCACCATTGCTTCCCCGGCAACACCGACGCGCAGAAAATGTTCGCACAGCAGCAATACTGTGCAGCCCTCTCGGCGGCAGAGTTGTTTGGTTAAATCCATAGTCCGAAATGATCTTATCGGCGACTTGAAGAGTCGCAGCCATTTGGCTAAATTAGCAGCACCCTGGTTAGAGTGCTAACCAAAAACGAACCAACCTCTTGGTGTCAACCTTAAACTGTAGAAGGAGCAATATATGGCTAGTGCTATCCGTCCTTTGCATGACCGTTTGCTGGTCAAGCGCTGGGAAGAAGAACAAACCTCGCCGGGCGGGATCGTAATCCCCGACGCGGCGAAAGAAAAACCCATCAAAGGCGAAGTGCTCGCGACCGGCAACGGCAAACCCCTGGATAACGGCGGGCTGCGCCCGCTTGAGGTCAAGGTCGGCGACAAAGTGCTGTTTGGCAAATATGCCGGCAATGAAGTGAAAATCGACGGCGTGGAATACCTGATTCTGCGCGAAGACGATGTCATCGCCATTTTGGAATCCTAAAGATCCACGCGCCCTCGCCCGCCGGGCGGGGGCATGAAAAAAACCTTTGCTAAAAATCTGGAGTTGAAACCATGGCAGCAAAAGAAATCCGCTTTTCCGAAGATGCACGTCAACGTTTGTTGGCGGGCGTGAACATTCTGGCCGACGCGGTCAAGCAGACTTTGGGGCCGAAAGGACGCAATGTCGTGCTGGAAAGAAGCTTCGGCGCGCCGACCGTGACCAAGGACGGCGTGTCCGTGGCCAAAGAGATCGAACTGAAAGATCGCTTCGAGAACATCGGCGCGCAATTGGTCAAGGAAGTCGCCTCGAAAACCTCCGACGTGGCCGGCGACGGCACGACGACGGCGACGGTGCTGGCCCAGGCCATCGTCCGTGAAGGCTTGAAATCGGTCGCGGCCGGCGCCAACCCGCTGGACATCAAACGCGGCATCGACCAGGCCGTCATCGTCGCGGTGGAAGAGCTGCGCAAGCTGTCCCGTCCCAGCACCGACAGCAAGTCGATTGCCCAGGTCGGCTCGATCTCGGCGAACTCCGACGAGGCCATCGGCCAGATCATCGCCGACGCGGTCGAGAAGGTCGGCAAGGAAGGCGTCATCACCGTCGAGGAAGGCTCCGGCCTGCAAAACGAGCTGGAAATCGTCGAAGGCTTGCAGTTCGACCGCGGCTATCTGTCGCCCTACTTCATCAACAGCCAGGAAACCCAGTCCGTCGAGCTGGACAACCCGTTCATTCTGATTTACGACAAGAAGATCTCCAACATCCGCGACCTGCTGCCGCTGCTGGAGAAGGTCGCCAAGTCGGGCCGCGCCTTGCTGATTATCGCCGAGGATGTCGAAGGCGAGGCGCTGGCGACCTTGGTCGTCAACACGCTGCGCGGCATCGTCAAGGTGGCGGCGGTGAAGGCGCCGGGCTTCGGCGACCGCCGCAAAGCCCTGCTGGAAGACATCGCCGTGCTGACCGGCGGCACGGTCATCACCGAAGATTTAGGCTTGAGCCTGGAAAAAGCGGAGCTGTCCGACCTCGGCCACGCCAAAAAAGTACAAATATCCAAGGAAAACACCACCGTCGTCGACGGCGCGGGCCAGGCCGACAAGATCAAGGCCCGCGTCGGGCAAATCCGTGCCCAGATCGAGGAGTCCAGCTCCGACTATGACAAGGAAAAGCTACAAGAGCGCGTGGCCAAGCTGGCCGGCGGCGTCGCCGTCATCAAAGTCGGCGCGGCGACCGAAGTGGAAGTGAAGGAAAAGAAGGCCCGCGTCGAAGACGCGCTGCACGCCACCCGCGCCGCGATTGAAGAAGGCATCGTGCCCGGCGGCGGCGTCGCGCTGATCCGCGCCCAGGCCGCGCTGAAAGACTTGAAGGGCAAGAACCACGACCAGACCGTCGGCATTGCCATCCTGCGCCGCGCCATCGAAGAGCCGCTGCGCCAGATCGTCGCCAACGCCGGCGAGGAGCCTTCAGTCATCGTCAACAAGGTGCAGGAAGGCACCGGCGCCTTCGGTTACAACGCGCAAACCGGCGAATATGGCGATTTGATCGAACTGGGCATCCTCGACCCGACTAAAGTGACCCGCTACGCGCTGCAAAACGCCGCGTCCATCGCCAGCCTGCTGCTCACCACCGAGGCCATCGTCGCCGAGATTCCGAAAGAGGACAAGGCACCTCTGCCAGGCGGCCCAGGCGGCGGCTACGGCGACTTTTAAGCGCAGCAGACTGGTAACCTGACCCCTTCCCTACCTTATAGCCCTGCCAGGACTGGCAGGGCTTTTTTTTGTGGGCTTGCACCTTGACACCGACAGTTTGCGTAGAGCGGGCTACACCAGCCGGCCGAGGCCGGCCCGCATTGCTGGCCTGGCAGCAAGCCGCCGCCAACACTGTTGGCCGGGCAGCAGCCCGCCTACATTTTTCTATCCAAGCCATTGATTGGCTAAACCGAAGGGCTTGGCCTAAAAATTGGTTGACCCAGCCCGTCGCACCTTGCGTGCCGCCCGCGCAACAAACCTCTCTGTTTTTGGCGGCACGCTTTTTTTTATTCAAGCACCCGGCGCACCGGCTGACACAGAGGACGCTGCGCCGTCCGCGCCTTGAGGCTATCGGCCCGCGTCTGGCCGCGCCCGGCCAGACGCCGCTTGGCATGATGGCTTGCACCGATTAACCGCTGACAAACGCTAAACCGACACCATGAGCACTCCGACCCTGCCAACCCCGGCCAAATATCCCGCCGCGCTGCGCGTCCTGCACTGGGCCGCCGCCGCCGCTTTCACCTTCCTGTTCGTGACCGGCCCTATCATGGTCGACCTGGACAAGACCGACCCCTTCCGCCGCGACTTGTTCAATTGGCACAAGTCGGTGGGCGTGATTGCCATCCTCTTGCTGGCCGTCCGCCTGGCCGTGCGCTTGCGCTCGGCGCTGCCGCCCTTGCCGTCCAGCTTGCAAGAATGGGAGGCGAGCCTGGCGCATTGGGGCCATCGCGGCCTTTACGCGCTGATGATTGCCACCCCGCTGGTCGGCTGGGCGGACTCCAACCTGCACGACCGCCCAGTGAAGCTGTTCGGCCTGGCCCTGCCCAAGCTGTTCCCCACCGTCGAAGGCGTCGGCGGCGTACCAGGCTATATCCACACCGTGCTGGCCTACACCTTGTTAGGACTGGTCGCTTTGCATGTCGGAGCCGTCATCAAGCACCGCTATGTGGATCGCGCCGACGTGTTGCCGCGCATCCTGTAAGCCTTGGAGTAACCGACATGCCCCATAAAAGCATCGGCCTGGACGACAGGCTGTATGAATATCTGCTCGCGGCCTCCCTGCGCGAACCCGGCATCCTGCGCCAATTGCGCAAGGAGACCGCCACCCTGCCACATGCCGGCATGCAGATCGCGCCCGACCAAGGCCAATTCATGGCGTTGCTGGTCAAACTGAGCGGCGCGGCCAAGGTTTTGGAAGTCGGCGTGTTCACCGGCTACAGCTCGCTGGCGGTGGCCTTGGCGCTGCCCGCCCACGGCCGCGTCACGGCCTTCGACATCAACCCGGAATGGACGGCGGTGGCGCGGCGCTATTGGGCGCAGGCGCAGGTCGCCGACAAGATCGACCTGCGCCTGGGGCCGGCCATAGACGGCTTGGACGCGCTGCTGGCTTCGGGCCAGGCGGCGGGCAGCTATGACTTCGCCTTCATCGACGCGGACAAAGCCAATTACGACGGCTATTACGAGCGGGCCTTGCGCCTGCTCAAACCGGGCGGGCTGCTGCTGATCGACAATGTGCTGTGGGGCGGGCGCGTCGCGGATCTCAGCGTCGCCGATGCCGACACCGCCGCCATCCGCGCATTGAACGTCAAAATCCACGCCGACCCCCGGGTGGACATCAGTTTACTGCCGGTTGCCGACGGCTTGACTCTGGCTCTGAAACGCGGCGCGCCGGACTTGCCCGCCCAGCCATGAGCCGCACACGCCCCGCCATCATCAGCTTCGATATCGACGGCACCCTGGTCGATTTTAAGGCGATGCTCGACGCCGCCTTGCAGGGCGTCGGGCAAGCGCTGGCCGACTTGGGCGGCGGGACGGCGCTCTGCGCCCAAGACCTGCAAGCCCTGAGAAACCAAGCCGCCGCCGAACCAGCCTACGCCGGGGCCGGCCTCGAAGCCCTGCGCCGCGAATCCTTCCGCCGCGCCGCAGCCGGGCTGGGCCTGGCAGCAGACGCCCATGCCGAGGATCTTTGGCAAGTGTTCCTGGCTTCGCGCCATCCGCAGCGACACCTCTACCCCGATGTCGAGCCCAGCTTGCAAGCCCTGCACGCCCAAGGCATACGACTCGCCGCCGCCTCCAACGGCAACACCCCGCTGCGGGAATCGCCGCTTTCGGCGTATTTCGAGGCTTGGTTTTACGCCGAGGAAATCGGCGTCGCCAAGCCCGCCCCCGGCTTTTACCAAGAAGCCATTCGCCGCTTGTCGGCACAGCCGCAAGATATTCTGCATGTCGGCGATTCGCCGGCGGAGGATTACTGGCCGGCCTTGGCCTGCGGCCTGCGCGCTTTGCTGCTGCATCGCGGCGGCGGGCCGGGCGCGGCAGACGCGGCGGCGGTTGCTTCGCTGCATGAATTGCAGGATTATTTGAATGCAATATAACCATAAAATCAAATATTATTTATATCCCCTTTAATATTAGGTTATATTTTCTCCCGGCACCGCTTAGGCGAATCCATTAGCGGTTGACAATAATCCGCCAGCGTCAATATTAAATTTCTGGAGTAAAACCACATGCCGGGCTCTAAATATTCATCAAGGTTTGCTTGGCTGGCGGCGGCGCTGTCATTGCACGCGGCAGACTCCGCAGCCACCGACGGCCACGTCCTGCATGGTGCCGGCTCAATCAACGAATCGATGGGCGGGGCGGGCATCGCCACTGCCATCGACGCCACCGGCTCCAATTACAATAACGTGTCTTCGCTGGCGTTTCTGCAACGCAGTTCCATTGAATTCGGGGCCGAATTATTCATCCCCGACCGCAGCTTGTCCAGCTCGTTTGCCGGCTTTGGCAGCGGCACCGTCAATAGTAAAACCCGCGAGGCTGTGATTCCAAATCTCGGCCTGGCCTATAAAATCGACGACGCATGGACAGTCGGTTTTAGCGCGTTGGGCATTGGCGGCTTTGGCGTGGATTATCCATCAACCTTGCCGGGCGGCAGCCCGATATCCCTGCCCCAGCCCTATGGCTTCGGCGCGGTGTACTCCAATTACCAGCTCCTGCAATTGACGCCTTCGCTGGCTTACCAAATCAACCCGAATTTGTCGGTAGGGCTGGGCTTTAACCTGGACTGGGCCTCGCTGGCGGTAGACCCCTGGCCTGCGACCACCCCCAACGCCTCAGGCTATCCCAGCGGCAGCCACGCCTCCAGCGCCTGGGGCCAGGGCTTCACGGTCGGGGCGACCTATAAGGTTTTAGCCAATCTCAGCCTGGGCGCAAGCTTCAAAAGCCCGCAGTGGTTCAACGATTTCAGCTGGAACTCACAGCACCCCAATGGCGCGCCCGCCAATTTCTCCTTCCGCCTGGACTATCCGATGATCGTGGGGGCCGGCCTGAGCTACCAGCCTGTCGATGACTGGACCTTGGCGGCCGACCTCAAATGGATCAATTACAAAGACACGCAAGGCTTCCAAGCCAGCAATTTCACCTCCACGCCGCGCGGCCCTTATGTGCAAGGCTTTGGTTGGCAGGACATCTGGACGTTGGCGCTGGGCACCCAGTACAAGCTGAACTCCCGCTTCACTTTGCGCGGCGGCTACAACTACAGCGACAACCCGATTCCGTCGAACCAACAGTTTTTCAATGTGTTCGCGCCGGCGATTGTGCAGCATCATCTGACCGCCGGGGCTGGCTTCAACGCCACGCCCAATTTGGAACTGAATATCGCCTATTACCATGCCTTCCAGAATACCGAATCCGGCCCGTTCATCAGCAACGGCGGCCCAGGCTACCCGCCGATCAACCAGGCCATACCCGGCAGCAAAGTCACCAACCAATTGTCGGAAGATTCCTTCTCCGCGCAAGTGTTATACCGCTTCCAATAGAAGCTATTGACGGGTCGCCCCGCCCACGATGAAAACCCGCGCCTTGCAGCCTATCGCCTTGAGGAAACCTTTCATGAAACGATGGAAAACCAGGCCAAGCTATGCCAGCTATGTGTTTATCCTCGGTTTTGTCCTGTTCGGCCTGGCTGCTTACGCGGACAAGCCCGTGGCGGGCGAATACCCCAAGGAATTCCGTGTCGGCTACCAGAAGTCCAGCACCTTGATGCTGCTGAAAACCCGGGGCGTGTTGGAAAAGCGCCTGGGGCCTTTGGGGATCGAGGTGAAATGGTCGGAATTCACGTTCGGCCCGCCGATGCTGGAGGCATTGAACGCCGGCAGCATTGATTACGCGACGACCGGGGAAACCCCGCCGGTGTTCGCCCAGGCGGCGCGCAACGCGCAACTGGTGTATGCCGGCCAGGAGCCCAGTTCGCCGCACAGCGAAGCCCTGCTCGTGCCGGCGAATTCGGCCATTCATAGCCTGGCCGAACTCAAGGGCAAGAAAGTCGCCGTGGCCAAGGGCGCGAACGCGCATTATCTGCTGATTAGCGCCTTGGTCAACGTCGGCTTGAGTTTGAAAGATATTCAGCCAGTCTATTTGCAGCCCGCCGACGCTTACGCGGCATTTGAGCGCGGCGCGGTCGATGCGTGGGCGATTTGGGATTTCTACCGCGCGGCGGCGGAAACCCGGCTGAACGCCCGCCTGCTGGCCGACGCGACCGGCCTGGCGGACAATTTCGAGAATTACACCTCGCGCCGCGAATTCGCCGGACAATACCCAAAACTATTGGCGATAGTCTTGGATGAAATCGCCCAGACCGAGGCCTGGGTCGCCGCCAACCCGGAACAGGCCGCCGCCGTCGTCGCCCCGCAGCTGGGCCTGGAGCCTGCGATTGTCGCCCTCGCCATCAAGCGCCGCCATTACGGCGCGGGGCCGGTCACGCCGGAATTTTTGGACAGCCAGCAAAAGATTGCCGACACCCTGTATTCAATCGGCTTGATTCCGCAAAAAATCCACGTCCGCGAGGCGGTTTTGCCGCCTCCTTTGGCCCAAGCAATAGGCTATTGACGCTTCGCGGCGGCGGTTTTTAACCGCGCCTTTGCAATTTAGATGAGGAAACCCCGATGAACCTATTCTGGTTCCTGCCTACCCACGGCGACGGCCGCTACTTGGGCACCACCCAAGGCGGACGGATCGTCAATATCGGCACCTTGGACTACCGCCCACTGCCAGAGGCGGCCTCTTGACCGGCAAAGCCTATGCCGCGAAGGTCTTGCTGCCCTGGCTAGTGCCCGCGCTGTTGCTGTCCGCCTGGGTGGTGCTGGCGAAAATCGGCTGGATCTCCTCGCGGGTGTTCCCGGCGCCTTGGGAGGTCTGGCAAGCCGCGCTCAACTTGGCCGGCTCCGGCGAGTTGTGGCGGCACCTCGGCATCAGCGCGGGCCGCGCCGGGCTGGGCTTTATGATCGGCGGCGGCATAGGCTTCACGCTGGGCATGGCTAACGGCCTGTCGCCGCTTGCGGAAAAGCTGCTGGACAGCTCGGTGCAGATGGTTCGCAACGTGCCTCACCTGGCTTTGATCCCGCTGGTGATCCTCTGGTTCGGCATCGACGAGGAGGCGAAGATTTTCCTGGTCGCCCTGGGCGTGTTCTTCCCGATTTACGTCAACACCTTCCACGGCATCCGCACCGTGGACCCGCAGTTGCTGGAAATGGCACGGGTGTATGGCTTAAGGCGGGCCGGCCTGTTCCGCGAGGTCATCTTCCCCGCCGCCTTGCCGTCGATCCTGGTTGGCGTGCGCTATGCCCTGGGGCTCATGTGGCTGAGTCTGATCGTCGCGGAGACCATCGCCACCACCTCAGGCATCGGCTATCTGGCGATGAACGCCCGCGAGTTCATGCAAACCGACGTGGTGCTGGTGGCCATTCTGCTCTATTCGCTGCTCGGCAAACTGGCCGACAGCCTGGCCCGCGGCCTGGAGCGCAAGCTGTTGCGCTGGCATCCGGCCTACCGGGCCGGCTGAGACCCACAACCCACCCCACGACACCCCGCATGCCCTCGAAAATCCTCCCCTTCAACCGCAAGCCCGGCGGCGCGCCGGCCGGCGGGCTCTCCACCAGCCTGCGCGGCGTCGCAAAAATGTACGCGGGCCTCCCGGTTCTGCGGCCGCTGGACTTGCAGATCGAAGCCGGCGAGTTCGTCGCCGTCGTCGGTCGCAGCGGCTGCGGCAAAAGCACGCTGCTGCGGCTGATCGCCGGCTTGGAAACGCCTTGCCAGGGCGAAATCCGCCACGACGGGCAGATCCGCCAAACGCTCGGCGGCGATATCCGCGTGATGTTCCAAGAAGCCCGCCTGCTGCCTTGGCGCTCGCTGCTGGACAACGTCGGCATCGGCCTGACAGGCGACTGGCAGGCGGCGGCTTTGGACACCTTGCGCGAAGTCGGCTTGCAAGGCCGCGAGCACGACTGGCCGGCCGTGTTGTCGGGCGGGCAGAAGCAGCGCGTAGCCTTGGCCCGCGCGCTGGCCAGCCATCCGCGCCTGCTGCTGCTGGACGAGCCCTTGGGCGCACTGGACGCGCTCACCCGCATCGAGATGCAGAACCTGATCGAAAGCCTCTGGCTGGAGCAAGGCTTCAGCGCCGTCCTCGTCACCCATGACGTGGCCGAAGCCGTAGCCCTGGCCGACCGCGTCATCTTGCTGGAAGACGGCGGCATCGGCTTGGATATCGCGGTCAACCTGCCGCGCCCGCGCCAGCGCGGGGAAGCCGCCTTCGCCCGCATCGAAGGCGAAGTGCTGCGGCGGGTGCTGGGACAGCAAACCCCCAATCAGCCGGCGGCGACGCAGCACATTTAGGCCGCCTACCTGGGCACGCCAAACGGCCCTGCCTGCCTCAGCAATGGCCGCAGCGCTCGGAAACGGCGGTCAATCGCCTCGCCCCGCCCCGGAATCGAAGCGGCCAGCCATGGCTTTTCCTCGATAAGCCGACAAAAGCCCGATAGCACGCTTAAGCCTGCGGCCTTAGTGCCAGCGCTTTTAGAAATTGATATGATTCCGGGCGCCAAATATCCCTTGAATTTGTAACGGCTTCAACGCCAGCCCTGGCCTGGCCTGGCCCGGAGCAAACCCTACAAAACACCAGGTAAGCGCATGCGGGACAACCACAATAAAAACCTCTGGGCGGCCCTTTGGCCTTCGCCCGACATCATACGCGGGGCAGGCCTCGCCTGGCTGCTGGCTTGCCCCGCCGCGCAAGCCGACGCCTTCCGGATTCCCTACCAGGGTGCCGCCGGCGCCGGCCAAGGCGAGGCTTTCACCGCCCAGGCCGACGACGCTTCCGCGCTGTATTACAATCCGGCCGGCCTCACCCAGCTCAGCGGCGTCCACTCCTCAGTCGGCGCCAGCTTCGTCGGCGGGGGGGTGGATTTCACCAGCCCGACCGGGAGCCAAGCCCACAGCGACTTCGGCGGCGAGTTCGGCTTTCCGACGCCAAGCAATTATTACCTGGTGGCGAAATTGAGCGACCTGGGCATCAGCGCGCTGGGGCCGCTGACCGTGGGCCTGGGCTTGACCTCGCCTTATGGCCTGGCCACTCGCTGGGACGGGCCGACGCCGTTTTCGTCCATCATCACCCGCGCCAGGCTGCCCATGCTCAGTATCAAGCCGACCCTGGCCTACGCGGCCAACGACATGCTGTCGCTGGGCTTCGGCCTGGACATCTACACCTTCGCCGGCTTCATCGGCGCGGGCGGCTACGAGTCGAGAAGCCTACAGCCGGGCGGGCTGGTCAGCAACGAGCTGAACGGCGACGGCACCGTGGTCGGCTACAACGGCAGCCTGCTGTTCACCCCGCTGCGCAGCGCCGAGGGCAAACCGCTGCTGAATGTCGGCCTGGTCTACCGCACCGGCGAGCGGCTCGGCCTGAGCGGCAATTACCTGGCCAACGGCATATCGGTGGCCAAGTCCAAAAGCACGCTGGTGCTTCCGGAGATCGTTTCCGGCGGCATAGCCGGCTGGCCCATCCGCGACCGCTTGCACGAATGGAAGTTGGAATACGACATGGAATTCGTCAATTGGAGCACGGTGCAAACCTTCGATATCGCCCTGTCCAACGGTACTTTGACCAGCGTCCCGCAACACTGGCATTCGATTTACACGGCCAGCGTCGGCACCGAGTTCAAATGGCTGGATGCCAGCGTGCTGCCGGCCTGGGATATCGCGCTGCGGGCGGGTTTCAACCACGCCAACAGCCCGATTCCGCACGACACCCTGAGCCCGCAATTAGCCGACTCCAGTTGGAACGCGCTGGCCTTGGGGCTGGGATTGAATTGCAAGGACAAAGGGCGTTTCTTCGGGCTGGTCGAATGCGGCGACGCCAGCAATAAACCCTTTACCGCCAATAGCATGGGCCTGGACATAGCCTTCCAAACCTTTTTCTATGAGCCCCGGCAGATTGCCGGAAACCTTCAACCCAGCGTGGATGGCCGCTACAAAACCACAGTGTTTGTAGGCTCGCTTAATTTCAACCTGAGTTATTAGGCGGAGGAGTTTTGATCCGGGTGCGCGGCCATGGGCGAGACTGCGACGCATCGCGTCAATGTTGACAGGTTTCGCCTCTAGCCGATATAGTTCGCGCCGGATATAAAAACCATTGGACAGCGCTCGGTTTTGCGGGCGCCGCTGCCCCGCCCCCAAGTTCAGCAAAGGACTGATCTTTATATGAACCCTGCCAGCCAAGCCGGCCAACCCATCCGCATTGTGCAAATCTCCGATTTCCATTTGCTCGACGACCCCGGGCAGGCCATGATGGGCATCAACACCGAACAAAGCTTTCTCGCCGTGTTAGAGCGGATTTGGCAGAACCACCGCCAGGCCGCGCTGTTCCTGATGACCGGCGACCTCGTCCAAGACGCCAGCGCCGCCACCTACGCCCGCTTGCGCCGGTGCCTGGACGCTTTGCCCGCCCCGTTTTATTGCCTGCCGGGGAATCACGACGAAGCCTCGCTGATCCGGCAATCCCTGGCCTATGGCAATGTCGCCTTCCAAACGCAGATTCTCTTGGACGGCTGGCAAATCATTTGCCTCGACAGTACCGTCCATAACAAGCCTGGCGGTTTTCTGGCCGCCGATCAACTCGCCCTGCTCGAAACCAAGCTCGCCGCAGAGCCCGCTCGCCATGCCCTGGTTTGCCTGCACCATTCCCCGCACCCCACCGGCGCGGAATGGCTAGATACCATGGTGCTGGCCAACCATGAAGACTTATTCGCCCTGATCAAACGCTTTCCCCAAGTTAAGGCGCTAGTCTTCGGACATATTCACCAAGCCATGGATATCGAGCGCGATGGCATACGCCTGCTGGGCTGCCCCTCCACCTGTTTCCAATTCAGGCCGGACAGCGCTCAATTTGCCTTGGACGAGCTACCGCAAGGCTATCGCTGGCTGGAGCTTTACCCCGACGGCAGCCTCAAAACCGCCGTGGTGCGCATGGAATCCGTGCCGGCCGGACTCGACTTGGCGGCGGGCGGCTATTGATCCGCGCCAGACCGCAGGCCAAGGGATTTGGCCACCCAGATACTACGGGTTTATTGCCAGATACGGTTGATGTGGTATAGTAATTTCCGGGTAATATTAAGGCTGCTCAACGAGGTTTAAACAATCATTATGAAAGCACGTTTATGAAGATCGAAAGACCCGTCAAAGTCGCCATCATCGGCACTGGCTGCGCGTCGGCTGTCACGGCGTTTGAACTCACCCGGCCAGAGCACCGGGGCAAATACGAAGTCACCCTTTACCAATTGGGCTGGCGCATGGGCGGCAAAGGGGCGTCGGGCCGGGGGCCGGCGGATCGCATCGAGGAACACGGGCTGCACATCTGGCTAGGCTTTTATGAAAACGCCTTCCGGCTGCTGCGCGAATGCTACGCCGAGCTGGGCCGCGACGACCCCGGCCGGCGCTTTGCCAACTGGCAGGACGCTTTCGTCCGCGAACCGCACATCGGCGTGGTCGACCCCTCCAGCAGCGGCGGCTGGGTGGCGTGGACTTCGCTGTTCCCGCCCGCGCCGGGGCTGCCGGGCGACCCCTTGACCACCCACAACCCCTTTGCGTTGAGCAATTACCTGGCGCGCGCGGCGGCCTTGCTGCGCTCTTTGCTGCTGGGCTTGTACACCTGGAAAACCGAGGAGGAAAGCGGCGAGCTGCGCGAACTGTCCCGCCGTTACGGCCAGGCCTCGGGGCTGCGCGAGGCGCCGCCGGAATCCATCGCCGCCAGCATGAGGCGGCTGCTGAAGCTGGGCATGTTGACGACGGCGGCCGGACTGATCGAAGCCTTGGCCCTGCTGGAGGTGGTGCTCAAATCCATCCCCACCTATCCGGAAAACCTGCTGCTGCGCTTCGTGGAAGGCATCGTCTCCGCCATCCGCGCCCACTTTGAGGGATTTGTCACCGAAGACGACGAATTCCGCATGAAATGGCAAATCATCGACCTCGTCTCCGCCATCCTGGTCGGCGCTTTCCGCCACCGCTTGCTATTAGACCCGCGCGGACTGGACGCGATCAACGACTACGAGTGCCGCGAGTGGATACGCCAAAACGGCGCGTCCGAGAGCAGCCTGAACTCGGCGTTCATGCGCGGCTTGTACGACCTTGCCCTGGCCTATGAAGACGGCGACCCGAGCAAGCCGGGGCTGGCGGCGGGCCAGGGGCTGCGCGGCGCGGTGCGGATGTTTTTCACCTATCGCGGCTCCATGTTTTGGAAAATGCGCGCGGGCATGGGCGACATCATCTTCACCCCGTTCTACCAGGTGCTTGCCAAGCGCGGCGCCAAAGTCAAATTTTTCCACCGCCTGGAGAACATCAAGCTGGCCGACCCGGCCAAGCTGGCACCGGGCGAGCGGCCTTACGTCGAAGCGCTGGAGTTTGACGTGCAGGCCAAGATCAAAGGCGGCGGCGACTATAACCCGCTGGTCGATGTGAAGGGCCTGGCCTGCTGGCCCTCGGCCCCGGACTTCGACCAACTGCAAGACGGCGAGACAATGCGCCGGGAAGACTGGGACTTCGAGTCGCATTGGGATCGCCGCAAGGTGGACACTCTGACCTTGCGCGTGGTGGACGACTTCGATTTTGTCGTGTTCGGCGCCAGCGTCGGCGCCGTCCCGCACACCTGCAAAGAGATCCTGGCCCGCGACGCGCGCTGGCGGGACATGGTCCGCCATGTCAAAACCGTCGCCTCGCAGGCCGTCCAGCTCTGGATGGGCGAGGACATGCGGCAGTTGGGCTGGGCCGCGCCCAGCGTCACCTTGTCCGCCTTCGTCAAGCCCTTCGACACCTGGGCGGACATGGAGCATTTGATCGTGGAAGAAACCTGGCCGACCGAGCCCAAGGCCATCGCCTATTTCTGCAATGTGCTGGCCGACCCGCCGGTGACGCCCGACCATTCGGACACCGACTACCCCGCCCGCCGGCGCGACGAAGTGCGGCGCAATGCCATCCACTTCCTCAACCACCACATCGGCCATTTATGGCCCGCAGCGGTGGACGACAATGGCTTCCGCTGGGATCTGCTGGTCGATTCCGCCGAGTCGGGGCGAGGTCCCCGGGCGCGCGGCGAAGCGCGTTTCGACTCGCAATATTGGCGGGCGAATGTCAATCCGACCGACCGTTACGTCCAAGCCCTGCCCGGCACCCTGAAATACCGCATATCCCCTTTGGACAACACTTACGACAACCTGACCATCACCGGCGACTGGACTGATTGCGGGTTTAGCAATGGCTGCGTGGAGGCTGCCGTCATGTCCGGCAGGCTGGCCGCCCATGCGATTTCCCACTACCCTCCGCTGGAGGACATCATCGGTTACGACCACCCTTGAGAATCTAAGACACTGAACTATAGGGGACACCACCATTATGACCAAGCAAGAACGGCTCCACCGGCAGGATCCAAAACGCGCCGAACCCATCCGCAACATGACCGGCTATCTGCGCAATTCCCACTCGTGGGGCGAAACGCCGCCGGGCGAGGAGAGCGGCAAAGACGGCGAAGGCGCGAAAGCCCAGGAGACCGTCGACGATGTGCTGACCCATGGCGTGAACCTGGGCTACAAGATCATCGACGAGCACATCCTCCAAGGCCGGCGCGTGGCCGACGAGTTGCGCCAGCACCGCCTAGGCGACGAGAAGGGCACCGGCAGCGAGGTCAACGCGCTGGTCGCGCGCCTGCTCGGCGTGACCAAAGACGTCGGCGCGCTGTGGCTGGACTCGCTGGAAATGGCCGTGAAAAGCCCGCGCCTGCTGACCGGCCTGGTCGGCGGCGGCCGCCACCCCGGCGAGGCGGCCGCCGCGTCCCCCGGCGTCGCCGGGGGCAACCTCAGCATCGAAGTCGCCTCCGTGCGGCGGACACAGGTGACGCTGAACCTGCCGCCCGCGCCGCAGGCTTACACACCGCAAGTCCACGCTTTGCACGCGGTAGACCCCGCCTTCCCGCCGCTGACCGGCGTCAGCTTCCAGGCGGCGGCGGGTTCGCGCAGACCGGCGCTACTGGTCGAAATCCCCGACGCGCAGCCGCCGTCGACCTACACCGGCGTGGTGGTCGACAAGGAGACCAACGAGCCGGTCGGCAGTTTGGTCATCCGCGTGCTGGCTTGAGGCCGCCCATGTCGATATCCGCGCGCGGGCACCAGGCCCGCACCTCGCCGGTGATTCCGCAGGTGTTGGAAGAATACGGCGCCCTCACCCGCAAGGCGGTGCAGAGCTACCTGCCCAGCGGCTCGCCGCAACGCTATCTGTACGATTTGGTCGCCGACTATCCCTTGCGCGGCGGCAAGATGATGCGCTCCAGCCTGTGCATCGCCACGGCGCGGGTGTTCGGGGCGCGGGTCGAGGACGCCGTCTGCACGGCGGCGGCCATTGAGCTGCTGCACAACGCGCTGCTGATCCACGACGACATCCAAGACGACAGCGAGGAGCGCCGCGGCCGCCCGACCCTGCACAGCGAGCACGGCATGCCGCTCGCCCTCAACGCCGGCGACGCGCTGTCGCTATTGAGCATGCGGCCTTTGATGGACAACGCCCGGCTGATCGGCCCCCGCCAGGCGACGCAGATTCTCGCCGAGGCCGACCGCATGGCCTGGGAGTCCGCCGAAGGCCAGGCCATGGAGCTGGGCTGGTGCCGCGACAATTGCAACGGCCTGACCGACGAAGACTATCTCATCATGGTGCTGAAGAAGACCTGCTGGCTGGCGATGATTTTCCCGTGCCGGGCCGGGGCCATCATCGGCGCGCACGACGCGGTGGATCTCGACCAGTTCATCCGCTTCGGCTTTTTCCTGGGCGCGTCGTTCCAAATCCAAGACGACCTGTTGAATTTCGTCGCCGACAGCCATTACGGCAAGGAGTTGCACGGGGACATCTGGGAGGGCAAGCGGACGCTCATGCTGAACCATGTTTACCGGCAAGCCACCGAGGACGAGCGTGTCCGCATCGCCGAAATACTGGGGCTTCCCCGCGGCCAGCGCAGCCTTGTCCAAGTCAATTGGATCAGGCGGTTGATGGACATCTACGGGTCGGTGGACTATGCCAGCAAGATCGCCCACGGCCTGGCCGGCGCGGCCTTGCACGAATTCCACACCATCTATGCGCACTTGCCCGATTCCCGCGACAAGCAATTCATCGAAGGCTTGTCGACTTGGGTGTTCGAGCGGACCTGATTTGATTTGGCGTTAAACCAGCAACCGGAGGAAGAGCACGACCATGGCAGAAAAAATCGACAAACCCTTTTACGTCAACCCTACCGGCCTCGGAGGCCCCAGGGACTTGGAAGTCAGCCCGCCGTTCATATTCCCCGGCGTGACCGCCAGCATGTTTCCGCTGCAAGCCAACATCTCGCGGCTGACGGACTACTGCGACACCTACCTCAACATGGACATTCCCGACGACATCGTCCATTACTTCCCGGCCCTGCCCTATGTGTACCTGGCGGTCATCAACTACGGCAAGCTGTCGCCCTTGCTGTTTTCCGCGCAGAACACCGGCTGGGTCGCGCAGGACGAGGTGTTGTTCCTGATCCCGCTGGAAGTGTGGAGAAGGGAAGGCAAGAAGATGGTTTTCAAGGAATGGGCTTGCGTGTCGCCGTTCATCTTCGTCAACAACACGGTGTCTTTGACCACCGGCCGGGAAGTCTACGGCTGGGCCAAGGTGCTCGGGCATGTCGATAAAAACAAATCCACCTGGCTGAAAGACCCCACCGCCCCGCTGCGCGTGTTCGGCCTCAGCGCCCCGGTCTTCGCCAAGGAGTACGCCGGCAAGCGCGAAGAAAACCGGGTTCTGCTTGAAGTCGAGCGCGCCGCGCCGGCGAGCTTCTCCACGCTCCCGCCCGATCCTAGCCGCTCCGCCCTGCTCGGCCTGCCCGACGCCGCGAAAGCGTGGCTGGGGCTGGCCGGGAGCGCCCTCGACATGGCGACGGCCTGGCCGGTGCGCGGCTACCGCACCACCCGCTCCGTCCGCAGCACGCTGGAAATGACCAAGGCGGCGGCCGGGCAAGTCCTGCGGCTGTTTCCCAATCCATTGCGGCGCACGCTGGTCGACAAGACCGCGGCCAGCGAACTGGGCTTCGGCAGAATGGCCGAAGCGTTCGCCAACCAGATCACCCTCAAGCAATTCCGCGAAGCCGGAGACCCGGACAACGCCTGCTACCAGTCCCTAGTCAGCTCGCGCATGGGCCTCGACCGCATGAACCGCTGGGGGCTGCTCGGCGATTACTCCGTGCTGTTCGGCGACCCGTCCGGCGGCTACTCCATCCGCCTCCACCAATACGAGGCCTACCCCATCGTCGATTCGCTGGGCCTGAAAGTGCAGCGGATCGAAAAAGCGGAAAACGCGCATGCGGCCATCCTCAAGCCAGTGTTTCCGTTCTGGACCGACGTGGATCTTTATTATGACAAGGGCAAGACGATTTGCTCCCGGCACCGCGGACTGTTCAACGACAGCAACGGCTCCTTGTGGCAAGCCGGATCGCCCGGCAAGCCCGTGCCGGAAGCCCCCAAGCCGCCGCACGGCCCGCATTTTGCGAACCCCGCCGAACCCTTAGGCGCTCAGGAAACGCCGCCGCCCGCCCCCCAGCCGCCGATGCCTGAGCCGGAGCAGGCCGACAGCGGCAAGCCCATCCCTTACAACACCGTGCGCGGCGGCTCGACGCAGGCCATCGCCGGCCCGTTCCACTTCCCGGACGCCACCTTGCAGGTATACCCCCTGCTGGCCACCCGCGACAAGCTCAACGAGTTCATCGACAACTACCTGAACACCTCGCTGAACTCAGGCGGCGGGCGCGAGTCTGGCCTGTGGTTCGAACCGTTCGGCGACTATGTCTACCTGATGCTGGAGAGCGTCGGCAGCGTCGAGGGAGTCATGTGGTCGGAGACCAACAACATCGGCTGGTGGGCCGACAAGTCGGTGTCCTTCTGCGTGCCGGTGAAAATGTTCAAAGACCGCAAATTCCACAGCCTCGCCTTGCTGACCCCTTACCGCTTCGCCAACGACAACCGCGCCGTCATCACCGACCGCGAGATCAACGGGCGCATTTCGGTGATGTCCACCATCAAGGGGCTGCCCGACGTGTGGCTGGAGGAGTCTGGCCCGGTCAAGGAGCGCAAGTTCTTGGAACTGAGCACCGAGACCTTCCCCGCGCTGGACGTGGGCGTCAAATCCGAATCCACCGTCTTGCTGCAAATCAACGGGGATTTGGCGGAAGATGTCTATAACGGGCCGCGCTGGCGGCTGGTCGGCGAGCGCTGGCGCGCGCCCCTGCTCGGCGAGCTGAAACGCAAGACCGACTATATTGAAGACCACCCGGCGCTGATCAACAGAAGCAAAGCCCTGGCCTTGCAAATCTTGGCGCTGAAGGCCCCGATCAACTGGCTCAACCTCAAACAATACCGCGACGCCGAAGATCCCAGCCGCGCCTGCTACCAGTCTTTGGTCAACGTCAGCCGCAGCATCGAGCGCGTGTTTGACATCCGCGAAATCGAAGACCGCTTGTTTGTGCGCATCACCGACCTGCCGGACTTCCCCATCGTCAAAACCCTGGGCCTGCAAGTCATGAGCGTCACCTCCCGGGAACGGGTCGAGCAGATATTGCAACCGATCCGCCCATTCTGGATGCGCGTCAGCATCAAAGAAAACCTGGGCGAGACGCTGGCCTGGCAAGTGGAAAGAAACGCCTGGAATTTCACCGAGGCGATGCCGCAAGAGCATGCCCAAGGCGCTTTGCGCGTCGGCGAAAGCCTGCTGGACAAATTGCAGCCGCAGCGCTTGCAACAGCAAACCATCCGCTGGCTGTTTAGCGCATTGAGCGAGGAAACGCAGGAAATCCAGGACAAATTGTCGGCATTCACCGAGCAGGCCAGCAAAAAACTGCTGGCCGAGTTCACCTCTTCGCAAGCGTCGCGGACGCGGCGCAAATCCAAGGCGCCGCCGTGCAACAGCACCACCGAGGTCGTCGTGGTGGAATCCTTGAAACTGGCCGGCGAGAACCTGCTGCCCGCCGAAAAGCTGAAAAAGCTGAAAAAGCTGTTCCGTTCCATCTCGACCAACGACTTATACGAAGTTGTGGAAGCGCTGACCTATTGGCTCGCCCAGGCCGGCGTCAGCATCAGCCCGAAGCGCTTCTCGGCGGCGGAGGCGCGGAAGTGGCTGGCGGAACTGGACGACCTGCAAACCGTCATCGAACCGATCCTCAGCGACGAGTGGGAAAACTGGGGCGATCCGCGCTGGCTAAAAACCGGCGCGAATGACCAGCGCTTGCCTAGGAAGCCGGATTTTTGCTTCCCGCACGACACCTTCCAGCGGGACAGCTTGTTCGGCGGCTTGCTCAACGAGAAGGAACTGGAAGACTTGAAAGCAGGGCATATCAAGTATGAAGACTTCGAGAAAGGGCTCATCACCCTCAACGGACTCAGGCTGGTCGAAGGCCGCTGGGTGCGTTATGAGCCGCCGGCCAAGCAGACACTCGAATAGGCGCGGAGGCGGCAAGCATGTCAAAACGGCTGCTCGTCTACGGCCCCACCGGCTTCACCGGCAAGCTGATCGCCGCCCAGGCCAAGGCAAAGGGCGTCCCGCTCACGCTCGCCGGGCGCAACGGCCGGCGCGTGCAAGCCGTGGCCGAACCCTTGGGCTTCCCATGGCTGGCCTTGGGCCTGGACGACGCGGCCCGGCTGGACGAGGCGCTGCGTCCATTCGACGCGGTCCTCAACATCGCAGGCCCTTTTGCCGAAACCGCGCAGCCGCTGGCGCAGGCTTGCCTGCGCACAGGCACCCACTACCTCGACGTCACCGGCGAGCCCAATGTCTTCGCCGATCTGGCCCGGCTTGACGAGCGCGCGCGGGCGCGCGGCGTCATGCTCATGCCCGGCGTCGGCTTCGTCGTCCTCGCCACCGACTGCCTGGCGGCGCATGCGGCCAGCCGGCTGCCGGGCGCCAGCCATCTGCGGCTGGGCTTCAACAGCACCGACGCCATTTCGCGCGGCACCCTGCGCACCGCGATGGACCAGGTGGTCGGGACGGCGGCGACCCTGCGGGAAGGGCGGCTGGTCGAGGCGCCCTTGGGGCGGCTGGAGCACTGGTTCGACTATGGGCAAGGGATGCGGGCCAGCATCGCCTTGACCTGGGCGGACTTGTTCACCGCGCCGCACACCACCGGCATCCCCAGCGTCGAAGTCTATGCCGAGGCGGGGGTGTTGACGCGGAATTTTTTCGTGCTGTGCGGCTTGTTTGCCGCGCCGCTGAAGTCGCGGCCGGCGCGCTTGCTGATGGCGGCCCAGGCCAAGCTGTGGCCGGAAGGCCCGTCGCAAGCCAAGCGCGGCAAGGCCCCCCGCGTCCTGGTCGCCGAAGTCGAAGACCGCGGACGCAGAAAACTCATCTCGCGCCTGCACACCCCGGACGGCTATGATTTCACCGCGCCCGCCGCGCTGGCGGTCGCCGAGCAAGTCCTGGCCGGCCATTTCTTGCCCGGCTTCCAAACCCCGGGCAAGGTGTACGGGGCCGATTTCGTCCTGTCATTGCCGGGCGTGCGCCGCGAAGACCTGGACGGCTACAGCCGCCCCTTGCCGACCCCCGCTCAATAAGGCAGGCCCAGGACGCCGGCCGCCGCCTGCCACTCCCCAATGTGAACCCCGTCCTCCGCCGCGACCTGCGCGACCGCCTCCGCCAGCAAAGCGCGGGCCTCGGCGGCGTCCGCATCCACGGCATGCCGGTGCAGGCCCAGCGCGGCGCGCAGCTCGAACAGCTTCGCGCCTTGCTCGCGGGCGACCGCCCTGGCCGCCCTCAGCTCGGCCATGCCATTCTCCCGCTCCCCTTGCGAAACCAGCAACTCGCCGCGAACCCGGTGATACTCGGCGAGGAACAGCCGCACGCCAAAATCGCGGCAGTGGACAAAGCCCTCCTCGATGGCGGCCAGGGCAAGCCAAGGCTCGCCTGCGACCCGGTGGGCTTCCGCGAGCTGGTAGTAAAAATACTCTTGGTGCAACAAAGCGCCTCTGGTGTTTCGGGCCTGGATGACCGTCTTAAGCGCCGTGATGGCGTCGGCGTTCCCGCCCATCAGGCTCCGCGCCGAAGCTAGGCTGGCGTTGCCTATGTCCAACATGTATTGCAGTTGGGAGCGCTGGGCCACCTCGACGAGGGTGGCCGCGTGGCCGGCGGCAAGGTCGAAGCGGCCGCGCAATTGCTCCATAAAGGCAAACCAGACATGGCCGTAAGCGGTGTCGAACGGACGGTCGAGCCGCGCCAAAGTCGCCTTGAGCTGCTGCTCGTAATGGAAAGTTTGGCGCGCGTCGCCGGTTATCCACGCCATAAAAAACAACAGCGACAGGCAGCCCATCAGCGGGTCGTGCGGCGAAGGATAGTCCAAGTGCTCGCCGTCGCAACTGCGGTACAGGCGCACGCCTTCGGCCAGTGCATCCGCCCCCTGGCGTAGCGACCCGCCAAGCACCAAGGTATAGCCCAGCGAATTGCAGGCCTCGATTTGATAATCGGGCCGGCCGGTCTCCCGGCCCAGGCGCGCGCATTGCTCGGACAGATCCAAAGCCTTGGGCAAATCATGGCAAACAATATAAAAACTGACCAGCCCGCGCAGCACCGGGTACAGCTCCGCCGTGTCGCCCAGCAGGCCGCAAAGCTCCCGCGCCCGCTCGTAGGCGACCGCGACCTCCGCCGCCGCATAACCATGCACGGCCTGCAAAGCCATGCCAAGTTGGATCTGCAAGCCCAGCTCCAGGCTATGCCGGGCCGGCTCCTCGGGCAGCAGGGCGACCTGAGCCAAGGCCGCCTCGAAATGGCGGCGCGACTCAGCGTAAGCCGCCAGCTTGCTGCTGCGCCGCCCGGCCTGCTCCCAGTAGTGGATGGCCCGCGCCGGCAGGCCGGCGCTGCTGAAGTGCTGCGCCAGCCACTCCGGCTCGGTGGCGCCGATGCCCGGAAAGTCGCGCTCGACCACCTCGCCTATGCGCCGGTGCAAGGCGGCGCGGTTGCTTT
>Ga0265327_10001096_pt1 | contig 37556 bp, 27 predicted proteins | sample 41621metaG_FD_202089 | JGI IMG/M metagenome (GOLD analysis project Ga0265327, IMG submission 202089) | Rhizosphere microbial communities from Carex aquatilis grown in University of Washington, Seatle, WA, United States - 4-16-21 metaG | ecosystem: Host-associated > Plants > Roots > Rhizosphere...
CTCGGCTTCGCTACACCGTCACGGCCACGCCCAACCGCCCGGATTCTCAGGGCCGGGTGGCCGACATCGGATTCCAGGACGTCACGCTGCATCATGAGTCGAGCCACGTGGACACAATCATCAACATCGACGATCCGGGCACGGGAACGCACGATCTCGGCGATCGCGACGGAACCTACTTCCTGATGGTCTGGGCGAAGGGTGGTACGACTGAGGCCGACGGGCCAGGCGGCATCCCGAGGAAGGGCTGGACCGATACCGTGGTGACGGTCGTGGTCGAGCAGCTGAGCTGACCCTGAAACACGCGGCGCCAGGTTCCGCGCCGGCTGCGACCGTGTGGATCCCTGGTCCGCACCAACGCGGACTGCACTGTGCTCGTCAGGTTCGACAGCACTTTTGGACGGTTTGGTCTATGTGCCGACGGGAGTTGCGACGGTGCTGCACGCGGCCTGACCGCGTAGGCGGAACCGAGCGGTCAAATTCGGTGTCCGAACCCCCACCCGGGTGCCAGATAGCCTTATCTCCATGGGGATCACGACGCACGTGATGGAGTACACCGGCGGCTGGGCCGCGACGATGGACGGCGGCTCCGGCCGGCTGCAGTTCCTCGGCCCGCTCAGCGCGCTCGGCAAGGACGGCAACTGGTTCATCACCTTCTACGCGCTGCCGCCGGGCAAGAGCTATCAGGAGATCCGCCACCAGGACACCCCGGAGTACATCCAGGCCGCCGGAGACGCCAATGCGATGATGCTCGACATCCGCAAACGCGGCGGCGAGACATGGGGAGCCGAGTCGGTGCGCTACTTTATCGGCCGCACACATGTTGGGATCCCGCCCCTCAACGTCCCGATCGAGCTGCCCCGCGGCGCTGAATACGTCAGTGCCCCTGAGGTATTCGAGGCCGCGGAAGCCGCGGACATTTTCATCTCGTACTACCGGACCGGAGACATCCCGGCCGGCTACGTGCTGCGGCCTGTCGAGGGCTACACGGCCGGCGGCAATCTCATAGATCTGCGAGGAGCCGCCGGCGTATGAGAAGACGCCCGCCGAACTCTTCGACGACTGGAACCTGGGCACTGTGGGCACTCAGGTGCTCGTCAGGCCCCGCGGGGCCGGGGACCGACAGGGGCGAGTTTGGTCAGGAATTAGTCGAAATCTTCGTCAGTCACCGTCATTTCGCTCTCGGTATTCATGCGCCCTCGCCTCGGTCGGCGCTAGTGCGGGACTTCGTCGAGGCCGTTGCCCGCGAGCGTCTCCAGCATCGCCGCCACCACCTGCTCGGCGGTCCAGTCGTCAGGCGCCGAGATCAACGTTCCCCCAGCCAGTTCCGTCGCTGTGAGCCCGTCCACAACCCGACTGACCACACCAACCTCGGAGCTGACCCAAGTGCGGTAGCCGGCTCCGATCTTCCAATTGCCACGGCGCGCAAGGCGATTGGTGGCCGAGTCGGTTAGCGTCAGCGTCGCAGGCCGCCAGGTTGACGTGACTGCCGTGCACACCGCGTCGCCTACTTCGCTGGTGAGGCCGCCGCGCGAGGTCCCCCGCAAGTCGATATGGAGACGGTGGCTGGGCACCCTTCTGCCGATACCGATAGACCCGGCATGCACCGAGACGTTCACGGAGACCGACGGACCCGCACCCAAAAGAACCACTGAGTAGCCTTCGCTAGAAAGGAGCTCACCCTCCTCCCCTTCGGGGAGCGCCTCGCGCACCGGGTTTCTGCGGACGATGCCGGCCAATGTATCCGCGGGACCCTCCCAGCGATCGCCCCGTGCTGTGGCCCACTGCGTAATCCCCGAGAATTCCCCGATTTTAGCCAGTAGCGCGTCGGTGCGATCGGCGATCCACTCGGGAGACTCGGCGGTCGCGACCCAGACAGAATTAACGAACGCGTTGCCGGTCCACACGGGAGACGTGGATGTCGATGTCATAGCTCTCGACCCTACTTTCATCGCTTCTCAGGGGTGTAGATCACACGGACGTCGAGTAGCCCGCGGCTCTCCAGGAGGTCGCGCATAATCGCCGCGCTCTGGGGATTCGCGACATGCCACTCGAGAATTGCCCCGTCGGGCAACGCGTTCAGTTGCCGCTGCGCCTCGTTGACAAGACCCTCCCGGATGTTGGCTGTCCATGGCGCGTCCGGGTCCTTAAACAGCGGAGCGTATTCACGCTTAGCGTCGAGGAACACCTCCTGATCGCCGCGCATGATCGGGCCGCTGTCCATTCTGACCGGCGTGCCCGTGTCGGGGTCGACCAAAACGTACTCAGGGATGCGTCCGTCGGGTGTCCGTTCGATACCACTGATCTGCTCTTGGTAAGGCATCCACGGCTTCTCCGGCCCGCGGTTCATGTACTCCCAGCCAGGCGTGGTATCCCCCCTGGTCCACGTCGGATCCGGCGTGCTTGGTGGCCATCCACCAGGGTGGTACGGATCACCCGAGTTGTAGTGCATCCCCTGGTGTGGGTCGAACGCATCCGGCGGCGGAAACAGAGGCGCTTGCACCGGTTCTGGGACGTGGTGCGCCGATGAGGGGTCGGGTACCGGTGCGGGGTGTTCCACCGGCATGTCGGCGGCAGGCGAGTGGTGCCCGGCTGGCGGGTCCGCATCGTGGGGCACAACCGGCTGCGCGCTGTGCGGGACGAGTGGCGTTTCTACGGCGCGAGGCGCGGCCGGTGGCTCGATCACGTGCGGCACCAGTGGCGGTTCCACCGGGTGCGGCACTACCGGTGCCGGCCCGTACTCCAGCGCATGCGCGGCCCCCGGTGCCACGCCACGTTCGAGGGCGCCCACCTCGGGCAGCATCGCTCGGCCCAGTAGACCCTCCCCGCCGAGCGGTGCCGTCGAGGCCGCGGCGGTGCCGTCGAACAGCTTGTCGCCGAAGTATTTGCCGGGGTGCTCGACCATCTCGGGGATGTCGTGTACCGCGGAGTTGAGGGCACCGATCGGGCCCAGCGGCCCCATCGGGTCGCGCAGATGCAGCGGGTCCTGCGCGAGATGCGAGAGCTGCGTTTTCCCGAGCTGCTCCCACGACTCCGCTACCCCGGGGTGGCCCTCGCCGCCGGTGCCGGTGAGGTTCTGCAACGTGTTCACCGTGGAGTCGAGCCGGTTGTAGAACTGGTCGTGGGCGTCGTTGATGAAGTTGTTGAACTTCTCCCCCAGCTGCTCGCCGAGGCTGGGCGCGGGTGGCTTGGTCATAGGCGCGGTGTCTGGCTTCGGTGGAGCCGGCAGCGGCTGCTGGGATTTCGCGACGAACGCGTTGATCTGCTGCTCGATCTGGTCGCGCGGCACCCCCTGGCGTGCGAGCATGTCGCGCATGGCAGTGACTGCGGCCTTGGTCTCCGGGTTGCTCGGATCCAGCTTCGGTGGCGCCGCCGCTGGCGGTTGACCGTCACCCGGCTTCGGAGTCGCGTTGTCATCGACACCCAACAGCCCTGCGAGCCCGCCGTTGGCCTCGCTCGCGTCCGCAGGCTTCCCACCGGGTTGGTCCTTACTGTCCGGCCCCGCTTTGTCCTGCGGCGACTCCTTCGGCCGGTGGTAGTCCACCGCCTTCACTGCCGGGTCGTGCCGCGTTCCGTCCTCCGGGAAAGACAGCTGGCCAAGCGGTGCCAACGCGGCGGTGATGCGGTCGCCGGTCGTCCTGTCGATCGAGACCAGCTGCTGCAGTGCGGCCCGGATGTCGTGCGCGTGCGCTGTCGCCTTCGACTGCCGGTCCTCGGTGCCGAGCAGCAGCGACGGCATTCGGGTGTCCCTCACGGAGAAGTCCTGCCCGACGGTGAATCCGTCCTTCTCCGCGGTACCTATGGCGTTCTGGACCTGCCGTTTCGCCCACGGAATGTCACCGACGGCGGTCGTGGCATGCCCCGCGGCGGCGTGCAGGGCATTCGCGGCACTGCGCACCGTTACCAGGTCGCCCCAGGTGCGTTCTGCGGCCGCATCCGCCCCGGCGCCTTCCCAGGCTGTGCCGCCGGGACGCAGCACGCCGCTGTGGATGGCCTCGAAATGGCTCTCCCACTCCTGCGCCGTCGCCGTCCAGTGCGCGGCTGCGGTTTCCAGGTGGGTGACGTCCCATGCCTGTATGTCCGCGCGGGTCAGTGCGCCAGGACTGCTGGCACCCATCAGACCTGCACAATAGTGCTGATCGCCTGGGCGGAGTCGCCGTCGGTGCCGGTGTAGTCGGCGGCCGCGGCGCGCAGCTTGTCGCCCGTCGACGTGGCGCGACCGGAAAGCGCTGCGGTCGCTGCTCGCACCAGGGCGTGACCATGTGCGACGGCCGCGGTGGATGCCTGCGTGAGGTGACCGGCGGGAGCCGGTGTCGCGGCGGCGGACAGCGTGATGGCGGCGGTGTCGCACGTCGCGGCGTGCGAATTCAGGCCCTCCGCGTCGACCTTGATGGCATGAGCCATGACGATTCCCCTCCCCAGGAGAGCCCAGGATATCGACCAGTTGCCCGGACACTGCGTGCCCGGTCTCCCCCCCACCTGGAGTGCAGCAGGGGGTGCGCCAGCTGCGCGGGCGCCGGAATGTGCCGCGGGGCAGAGATGTCTGCCGGTTCGACCGACCACTCGGCGTCCGCGCGGAACAAGCCACTGCGCCGGTTTCCGCGCCTCATCTGGGTTGGCGGCCTCCCGCACGCTGGCGAACAGGTTGGCGCTGGTCCTCCCCGGCCTTGCAGCACCCCGAGCGGTGAGTCGCGAGTGGCAGAGCGGGACGGTCAGCCAGGGGCTGCGCTTGTACCCACAGGTGGCCCTTACGCGACGAATTCCAGTACCAGCCGATCTCGGGGTGGTGGATGCGGCAAGCGGGCCTGCCGCACGCTGGCCTCGGAGTACGACCGAAACATGTTGGCGCGGTGGCTATATCCGCTGCGCGTCCATCCAGTCGGTCGTCTCGGCGACGGCGGACCGAACTCCGACAGCCCGCACCCGAGGCTAGTTCTGCTCCATGTCCGCGTCGGGCTCGTCGGCGGGCTGGGCGGTGGCGTCCGACACGGCCTGATCCCCAGCCGCTGACTCCCCCGCGACGACTTGATAGAACCACTTCGCGACGTCGGAGATCAGGTGCCTGCGGCCAGGCCCATCGGTGAAGAAGTAGTCGCTCATCTTCTCGTGCGCGCCCTGGTTGTCGGCGACCGCGCCGGTCACCGCGTCGTCGAAGTCCGGGGACTCCACGAACTGCTTCGGGGTGTTCACCTTCGCCTGCTGCACCAGTGCGTCGTCGTCCAGCAAGGTTCGCAGCAGGGCTTCGAGGAACGAGACCTTCTGCGATTGGGTGAAGTCCTCGGACCCGAACAGGTCGTTGAGCCGGTCCAGCACCTGCTGGAACGCCACCATCTTCGGGTCCCGCTTCTCCCCGGAGCCGGCTGCGGTGATTCCCGACAGTCCGACCCGCGCGCCCAAGCTGATGTCGCTCTTGCCCTGATCGATCTGTTTGACCTGCTGCAGCACCACATCGGAGAGGTCGATGGGCGCGGTGTAATTCTCCGACTGGATGAACCGGTCCAGCAGTCGCAGGTAGATCTGCTTCTTCTCCAAGTCCGGATCGCCGTAATCGATGATCTGCGACATGAAGTCGTAGAGGCGGACGAATGATCCGACGTCCTTGCGGAACATGTCGAGTTCGGCCAACGCCGCCTTGTCGCCCTCGCCACCGTTGTCGATCAGCGCCGCGGTGTACCGCTCGGCGAACCGCTTCTGACCCGGTCCGACGGCACCAGCGAGGGCGCTGTTGCCCTTGTCCTTCACGAAAGCTTCTGCACACTGGTCGATTTCGGCCTGGGTGTAGATACCCATGGTGTCGAGTTTCGCGGCGAGGTCGTGTACCAGGTTCGGATCGGTCGCGGTCTCCAGGAACGCGTCGGTGAAGTAGGGCTCGAACGCTTCCTTGATCGCCACGGGGTCGTTGACGAAGTCGACCACCTGCGTCATCGCCGCGGTCTTCGAGACGCCGGACGGGGTGCGGTAGGTGCGGTTGAGCCGTGAAAGTGTCTGCACCGCAGTCACACCCGACAAAATTCGGTCAACGTACATGGCGCACAGCAGCGGCTGGTCGAACCCGGTCTGGAACTTGTTCGCGACGATCATGATCTTGTACTGGTCGCCGCGGAACGCGGTGCGCAGATCGTGCACTCCCGGGTTCATTGTCGCCTCGGTGAAGTCCTCCGGCCCCGACTCGGGGTCCTGCACCGCCCCGGAGAATGCGACCAGAGTCCCGTAGCCGTAGCCCTTCTTCGCGATGTAGTCGTCGATCGCCAGCTTGTACCGGACCGCGGCCTTGCGAGAGTCGGTGACCACCATGGCTTTTGCATACCCATCGAGCAGCCGCGCGACGTTCTCCGCGAAGTGCTCGACGATGATCGCGGACTTCTGGCTGATGGTCTGCGGGTTCAGCTTCACCCACTTCATGACGGCCTTGGTGGCTTCGCTCTGGTCCACCTCGCCGGTGCCGCTGGCGTTCTGGCCGATCTGGAACGCCAGCTTGAACGAGTGGTAGCCGGTCAGCACGTCGAGGATGTAGCCCTCCTCGATGGCTTGCTTCATCGTGTAGACGTGGAACGGCACCGGGTCCGCATCCGGTGATGGCTTGCGGCCGAACAGCTCCAGCGTTTTGCCTTTGGGGGTGGCGGTGAACGCGAAGTAGGAGATGTTCTCCGACGCGGCCCGCTCGGTCGCTTCGGCGGCGAGGATCGCCTCGACGTCGACCTCCCCGCCCTCTTCGATCGTCTTCAGTTCCTCCGCGGTGAGGACGGCCTTGAGCTTGCCGGCGACCTGCCCGGACTGCGACGAGTGCGCCTCGTCGGCGATGACGGCGAAGTTCTTGCCCTTGAGCCCCTTGTGCTCTCGGATCTCGTCCATCGCGAACGGGAACGTCTGGATCGTCACGACGATGATCAGCTTCCCGGCCAGCAACGAGTTCGCGAGCAGCCCCGCTTTCGCGCCACCGGTCTTCGCCGCCGTGTCCCGGTCGATCGCCACGACGATGCCGTGGTCGTTGTCGATCTGCTTGATCGCGTCCTGCAGCTGCGCGTCGAGGACGTTCCGGTCGGTGACCACTATGACCGAGTCGAAGACCTTCTGGTTCTCGACCTGTAGCCGCGCCATGCGGTGCGCGGTCCACGCGATCGAATCGGTCTTGCCGGACCCGGCGGAGTGCTGGATCAAGTACCGCGTGCCGACGCCCTCGGCGGTGACCGCGGCGGTGAGCTCGGTGACGGCCTCCCACTGGTGGAACCGGGGGAATCGCAGTGTTGACGACTTGGTCGTCTTCCCGCTGATCGGGTCCGTCGAGGCCTCGTGCTTGATGTACATCAGCCGGCCCAGGATGTTCAGCCAGGCGTCGCGCTGCAGGATGCGCTCCCACAGGTAGGAGGTGCGTGATCCGTTGGGGTTCAGCGGGTTTCCGGCACCGCCGGTCTCCGACCCGCGGTTGAACGGCAGGAAGTGCGTCTTCTCGCCGACGAGGCGGGTGGTCATCCACACCTCGTCGTTGGACACCGCGAAGTGCACCAGCGCCCGCGCACCGGACTCGAACAGCGGTTGTGCCTTCCCGGTTGCCGGGTCCTTCGGAAGCCGGGAGGTGCGGTACTGCGTGATCGCGTCGGCGACGGTCTGGGTGAAGTCGGTCTTGAGCTCGGCGGTGGCGACCGGTAACCCGTTGACGAAGAACACCAGGTCCACCGACCGGTTGTCGGCGGTCGAGTAGTACACCTGCCGCATCACGCGCAACCGCACCGCGGCGTAGTCGGCGTTGCGCTTGGCGTTGAGCGTGGACTCCGGACGGAACACGCACATCTGGAACTTTGCCGCCAGGTGCGCGAACCCCTTGCGCAGGAGATTCAGGGTGCCGCCGCCGTTCTCCAGCGGCACGTCGAGCACCTTGACGATCCGGTCGAGCAGCTGCCCACGCTGCTTCTCGAGGTCCTTCGAACCCGGCTTGACGACCTTCTCCAACTGGTCCGGCTGCGTGTCCGCCAGCCACCCGAGCACGTCCTCGGGGAACAGCGCCCGCTCCTTGTCGTAGCCCGCGTCGTTCGGGGAGTAGAGCCAGCCGCGGGCGGCGAGGTACTCGGCGATTTCCTTCTCGAACTCGATCTCGTTGTGCTGCGCCATGTTTCAGGCCACCCCCCCGCGCACGTCGATCTGCCCGGTCACCGCCGCGGTGATCAGCGCCGACCGGCGTTCACGAGCCAGCTCGATGAACCGCTCGGTCTCGGCGATCAGGGTGTCGATCTTCGAGGTCTGCCTATCCAGATAAGCCGCAATGCGGCGCTGCTCCTCAAGTGGCGGTATCGAGACCGAAAACGCCCTGAGCGCCGACAGTGGAAGGTTATTCGCTAATCCCTCAGCACCGCTGATGGCGCGACGTACTTGAACTCGGTAGTGCCGAGAATTACAGAACCAGTACACAAACCGCGGCGAGTAGTGCGGGCGCAGACGAAGGCGGAAGAGCTTGTCGGACAAGATGAGGTCGTAGTCAAGAGCATCGACGAGCGCTGCGGACCCAACCAGATCGGGGCTTCCGCTCGCGCGGGACACAACAAGATCCCCAACCGCGACCGCTATCAGCGGATCGATCGGGAACGTCGAGCTGAGGCGCTTGTGTTCGTCCTGCCTGAAGACTCCCCGGTTGACACACCCCGACTTCAACACGCCCCATGACCCTGGCTCGTCGGCGAGACCCGCCTCAGCTTGCGGACTTACCCCCTGATCGATTCCTTCGAGCAGGAACTTGAGCGCTGCATCAGCCCACCCATCATCAGGTTGAAGCGCCGTATCCACGACCGCGTTTCGTCGCTCGCGCAACAGGTCAACCGACCGCTGCTGCGCCTCGATGAGCGTGTCGATCTGGGCGGTCTCCCGGTCCAGGAAGTCGGTGATGGACTGCTGCTCGTCGAGTGGTGGCACAACAACCTCGATCGCAGCCGCGTCGGCTTTGTAGATCGTCTGATGTGTAGACCCCATGTTCAGTCCACGAAGTTCAGGAGCCATCGATCGAAACTGGTAGTTCAGATACTCCGGCAAGAGGTCCGGTCCGCAGACCCAGTTCCAGAAGTCCTGGCTGGTGGCCATCGGGCGCGGCATGATCCCTGAGAATCCGACAGACGCGGTTCGGGACAGAACGACGGTCCCTGCCGGGAGCAACTCTGCAGCGGAGTTCTTAAGCCCTAGCTCCGAGATGCAGTTTGCGGTTTCGCCGAGGTAGATGCGGTGGCCGTCGCGGATCTGCCAAACATCAGCCAGGGTGAACCACGGGATTGTGGTGTCCTCCCAGTATTCAGGGTTCGAGCGACTAGGGGTGTGGCCGGTCTTCATCGACGCGTAACGACGAATATTGGCGCGGCGCCACCCATCTGGGAGATCGCGGGTCATCGGACCTCGACCTCGCGCAGCAGTTCCATGATCTTCGCGACCTGCTTCTCCAGGTCGGCGTCGATTTCCGTGAGCGGCCGGGGCGGGACGTACTTGTAGAAATGCCGCGTGAATGGAATCTCGTAGCCGACTTTGGTTTTCGCGGTGTCGATCCAGGCGTCGGGCACGTGTGGCAGAACCTCGGCGTCGAAGTACGCCTTGATAGTCTCCGCTCGGCCGGTGTCGCCGTCGATGTTCCCGCCGAAAGTGAACGGAATGTTCTCGGTGTCCCTCAGTTTGGGGTCCGGCTTCGGGTTGCCCTTCCGGTCCGTGGACACCTTGCCCGTCTCGGTCCGCAGTGGCCGTTCCACCGTAACCGTCCAGTACCCGAAATCGTTGGCGGTGAAAACCTTCGAGTAGTCGCGGTCGGCTTCATCAAAGGCGTCGTACAGCGCCAGGATTCGGTCCCGCGCACCGGCGTCGACCTCACGGCTCTTCGCGCCCAGGCTCTTGCGCATCTTGGTCCAGAACGAGGTGGCGTCGATCAGCTGCACCTTGCCGACCCGCTCCGGACGCTTCGTGTTGTCGAGGATCCAGATGTAGGTGGCGATGCCGGTGTTGAAGAACATGTTCGTCGGCAGGGCGACGATCGCCTCCACCAGATCGGACTCGAGGAGCCACTGCCGGATCTGCGACGGACCGGATTCCGCTGCGCCGCTGAACAGGGGCGAGCCGTTGAGCACAATGCCGGCGCGGCCGCCGCCGTCGTGCGCGGGCCGCATCTTGGACGCCAGGTGGGACAGGAACAGCATCTGTCCGTCGCCTATCGCCGGAAGCCCGTGTGAGAAGCGGGAATTCGACGCCAGTGACTCCTTCTTTACGGACTCCTGTGAGGCTTTCCAGTCCACGCCGTACGGAGGGTTGGACATGCAGAAGTCGAAGGTCCGGTCGAAGAAGAGATCCTCGGCCAGGGTGTCGCCGAGCTTGATGTTCCCGGCGTCCTGTCCTTTGGCGATCATGTCGGACTTGCAGATCGCGTAGGACTGGTCGTTGATCTCCTGCCCATACAGCCGCAGCCGCGCACCCGGGTTCCGCTCCAACAGCCGCTCCTCAGCGACGGACAGCATGCCGCCGGTGCCGGCGGTGGGGTCGTAGATGGTGCGGACGGTGCCTGCTTCGAGCAGAGCCTCGTTGTCCTCGGCGAACAGCAGGTCCACCATCAGGCGAATCGCGTCGCGCGGGGTGTAATGTTCACCGGCCTCTTCGTTGGAGGCCTCCGCGAACTTGTAGATCAAGTGCTCGAACAGGTCACCCATCTCAGCGTTGGACACCACATCCGGGTGCAGGTCCACCTCGGCGAACTGTGACACGACCAGGTACAGCCGGTTCTTCTCGTCCAGGGTCGCCAGCTCGTTCTCGAACTTGAACCGCTCGAAGACGTCGATGTTTGTGGAGAACGCGGTGATGTAGTCCATCAAGTTCGCGCGCAGGCCCTCCGGATCCTCTAGCAGCGCCTTGAAGTCGAAGGCGCTGGTGTTATAGAAGGCCAGGCCGGTCTTACGCTTGACCTGCACGTCCAGGGCGCCGCCGGCGTACTTCTCGGCCAGCATCCGGACCTCATCGCGAGTCGGTTCGAGGATGCAGTCCAGGCGCCGCAGGATCGTGAACGGCAGGATCACGCCGCCGTACTGATGCGGCTTGTACACGCCGCGGAGTTGGTCCGCGATCCCCCACACGAAGTTGCCCAGCTTGCTCAACCTGATCTCCCCTTCCGCCGCGCCGCTTCCGAGTCCGTGGAAGCCCGAGTCAGATGAGCCTAAGCGCCGGGTCCGACATGGTGGCCGCTGGTTGCAGTGTGTGTCGTTCGGTCTCACGGCGGTCGATTCAACGCAAGCCTCCCGGGAATTGACGGCCGCGGTGGTTACCCTGCGGGGATGGGAGACGGGGATTCACAGGAAGCCGGTTTGATCGAGCTGAAACCTGCACGGCCGGGTGAAGAGACCGCGGAGATCATGATCATCGTTAAGACCTACCCCAACCCAAGCGAGACCTACGGCGAGTCCGTGTGCGTGGCCCGGCGTGCGACTCGATCGCGGCCAACCCGAGTGGATCCGGTTGATACCTTAGGTACGTGCAGACTGCGCTCAACGAACTTGTGCAACGGGTCGCCGAGACCCTGCTCGGCGCTGGTGTCGAGAACAGCGTCGCGGCCAGTGAACGCGCATTAGAGGACGTGGCAGCACATTTCGGTCTCGATGTGGCCTTCCTGCGGCACAACGACCACACGATCCACGCGACCATCCTGATCGCACAATGGCCGATCCGCACCTACGTTCCGGATCCCGATCCGATCGGCACCGTCTACTTCAAAGATGCCGACCCGGTCTTCGCGATGGCCGAGCACATCAAAGAACCGGTCATCCTGCGGCCGCCGTCCGAGCCGGACGAATTTCAGCAGCGCATCGAGGAAGGTACGACCATCCCGGCCGTCTCGATGGCCGCAGTGCCGATGACGGTCGCCGACCCCACTGCGGGTCCCTCGGCGTTGGCCACCACGGGCACGCTCGGCTTCATCAAATACGGCGACCGCGAGTGGACACAGGACGAGATCACCGTCCTGAAAGTCATCGCTTCGATGTTCACGCAACTCAAAGGACGGGTCGAAGCGCAGGCACTGATCAAGCACCTTGCCGTGCACGATGATCTGACCGGCTTGCCGAATCGGCGAAGTCTGCTCGCCCATCTGGAGGGCCGGCTTGCCGCTGGACAACCCGGCCCGGTCGCGGTGCTCTCCATCGACCTCGACCTGCTCAAGGCCGTCAACGATCTTCTCGGTCACGAGGCCGGCGACCGGGTGCTGATCGAGCTGAGTGAGCGCCTGCGCGAATACGCGGCAGACAGGGCGTTCCTCGCACGTCTCGGCGGGGACGAGATCGTCGCTGTCCTCCACGACCCTACCCCGCTCGAGGATGCGTGTTCATTCGCTGAAGAGCTACGCAAGGAGGCGACCAAGCGGTCATCTCTGGACACGCCACACATCAGAATCAGGGTCAGTATCGGTGTTGCGGTGGCGATTCCGGGCATCGACTCCGTATCGGATCTCCTGGGCTATACCGATCACGCATTGGCCGAAGCCAAGGCGGTCGGAGGCAACACCGTTGCCGCATTCAGCGACGACCTGGCGGCACAGTATGCCCGCCTCGGCGACATCGAGGTTCACCTGCCGGACTGCATCGACAGCCAAGCGCTGTGCCTGCATTATCTGCCCGAGGTCGATCTGCGCACCGGGAACCTCGCCGCGATGGAGGTGCAGGTCCGGTGGAACCATCCCAGCCGTGGGCTGCTGTTGCCCGAGGAATTCATGCCGGTCGCCGAAACCATCAATTTCGCCGCCACCCTGGGTCGCGAAGTCTTGCGCCTGGCGTGCCGGCAACTCGCGCAGTGGCGGCGAACGGGACTGGCCCACCACGTGATGCTCCGGGTGAAGCTCTCGCCCGCTCAGGTCGTGACCGACGGCTTCGCCGAACATCTGTCGCAAACGCTGACCGACTTCGACATCCCGCCGACATGCCTGTCCCTCGAATTGCCCGAAGACCTCCTGGTCGTGGAGGCGGAGCGTTCCCGTCAGATCCTGTTGTCCCTCAGGGCCATCGGTGTGCACCTCGCGTTGGACAATTTCGGCGCCGGGTACAGCTTCCTGCCCAGCCTCAAGACGCTACCGATCGACTCGCTCAAGGTGGGCCGGACGTTCGTGCACGCTCTCGACGACGAGGGTGCCAGCGGGATGTTCATCCGTTCGATCGCGGCGCTGGCCGAAGCGTTCGGCCTCGAACTGACCGCCGACGGGGTCGAGACCGAGACCGCGGCGCAGCGGCTGGTCGCCGCGGGATACGTACGGGCACAAGGACTTCTCGTGTCCGGGCCGGTCGATGTCGACGGCATGGAGGCCATGCTGCGGTTGCCGGCGCTGCGGCCGCCGATACCGGCTCCCGCACCCGCCTAGCACTTCAGCGACGCATCCCAGCGGCAGTCAGGGCCGCGCCCGCAGGGTCAGTTCTTCCGCGCGGTGAGCAGCAGCGCCGGCAGCTGAACGCGGCCGGCATCGTCGATCGGGAAGTTGTGCGGGGGCAGACCCGGGATATCGGGCAGTTTGACGGCCACGAACGACGGCCGTGTGGAAACCTGAGTCCAGTGCGCCGACACCGCGTCCCGCACCTCGGCCTCGGTCACCTGGTTCGGGATCGGGCACGGCGAATCCGCCGGCAGGGCGTCCTTCGTGAACACCAGCAGGTGCAGCACCGCGCCGTCGGCGGCAGCATCCAGGATGCCCCGCAGGTAGTCATCCCGTGCGTCCACCGGCAGCGAGTGAAACAGCGTGCAGTCGATGACCGTGTTGAATTTCTCGGTCAGTCCGAGTGCGCCGATGTCGCGCAGGTCGCCCTGCAGAAACCGGGCAGGCAGACCGCGTTCCGCGGCGGCCCGGCTGGCTTCGTCGACCGCGACAGTCGACAGGTCGATGCCGGTGACGTCGTATCCGCGTTCGGCCAGCGCCAGGGCGACATCACCGACGCCGCAGCCCGCGTCCAATACGGGCCCGGTGACCTCGCCGGCCTCGATCAGCGCGAGAATTTCCGGCTGGGGCGCACCGATGTTCCATGGCGGCGGCCCCATGAAGATCTCGTTGCGATAGGCGGCGTCCCAGTCCATCACTTCGCTCATGGCCACAAGCGTAGAGGGACCGCGCAGACGAGGCCGGAACAGCACCGGTGTTCGGCACTCAGCGCGGTCGTCACAGCAGGCTGTCTCACGCGCATCGCCACGCGGCTCGCGGATGTCCGGTCCTGGGCGGCGGTGTGAGGGGCGGTTGTTTCGGGGGCGATCCCTGCAGCGTCAGGCCAGATGCTCCCGGAAGAACGCGAAAACCCGCCGCCAGGAGTCCTCGGCCTCGGGCTCGGAGAACTCCATGCGCACAAGGCTTTCCACCGTCTTGAGCGGGCGGGGAAGGCCGAAATCGGTCATGAACCCGTGGCCGACGTCGGGGTACTCCTTGACGTCGTGTGGGACACCGGCGCGCGAGAGCACGGATTGGAGTTGCTGGGCCGCACCGGGTTTCACGATCAGATCCCGGGCCCCGTAGCTCGCGACGATCGGGCAGGACTGTTCCAGGGTCCTGATGTCCTTGGGCGCCAGGCCGTACAGCGCCGCGGCCGCGGAGTAGCCGCCACGCGCGGCGACGACGAGAGCGAAACCACCACCCATGCAGAAGCCCGCGATGCCGGCCTTGCCGCTGCAACGTCGGTCGGCGAGCAGATGCCGGCGCGCGGCGTCGATGTCCTGGTAAGCCGGGCCGATGCCGGTGAAGTGCGAGCGGATGGTCATCGCAACACATTTGATCTTCGGGCGGTGGCCGCCGTACAGATCGGGGGCCAGCGCCAGGAAGCCGGCGTCGGCGAATCTGTCGGCGCTGCGCCGCAGATCGGTGGTCAGGCCGCGCACGTCCTGGATGACGACGACTCCGGGCCAGGGCCCGGGCCCGTCGGGAACCGCGAGATATCCGGGTACGGGGCCGGCGGGAGTCGGGTAGCGGATGGCTGGCATGCGATGTCCGTTGCTGCGTCGGGGAAACCCTGCACTTGCAGGGCGCCGGGAAGTACCTTGCCGGGCGTCCTATGGTGACACAGCGGCAGACGGCGATCCGCGGCGAACCGATCTGCAGCCGTGTCAGCGCTTCGCGATCACGGTTCTGCCGGCGTGGTTCGCGTCAGCGTGATCGCTACTGATGCCCATCGACCGGCGAGGTACTGACGGTGACGTTGCCGCCCTGCCGTTTGGCATCGAACAGCGCGCGATCGGCACGCGCGATGACAGCGTCGAGTCGCCGGTCCTGGTCGTCGCTCGAGCCCAGCAAGTCGGCGCGGGCACAGCAGCTCACGCCCACGCTGGCGGTGGTCGGATGGGCCGCGGGGACAGCGATCGCGTACCGGATACGGTCGGCGACCCCCTCGGCGCCGCCGGGATCGGTCAGATCGACGATGACGAACTCCTCGCCGCCCGTGCGGGCCACCAGGGCGCGGCCCCGCACCGCTGCGGTGATGCGCTGCGCGGTGCGGGTCAAAACGGCGTCGCCGACGCTGTGGCCATAGGTGTCGTTGATCTGTTTGAACCGGTCCAGGTCCACGACCAGCACCGCCACTTCGGTGGCATCCGTGGTGTTGTCACACAACAGATCAGCCAGGTGCAGGTGTAGTCCGCGTCGGTTGAGCAGCCCGGTCAACGGATCGGACAGCGCGTTGTTGGCGTCGTTGCGGAGATCCCAGATCTCGAGGTGAATACCCATGATGGCCGCCATCGCCGGCGCCGTGATGGCGAGCAATCGGACGATGAGGATGCCGGCGCCGACGTTGGCGTCCGGGCTGATGGCCACGGCGAATGCCGTGGTCGACACCAGCACCCATCCGGCGTGTGCCGCAATGATTCTCGGCCCATCGAAAAAGAGAAGATGCATCGCGATCAGACCGAAAGTGTTGAACGCAAAGAACCCCGTGAGCCAATTCGGGTCGTGTAGCACCATCACGGTGATGCCGATATCGCAGGAGGCGGCGAACCCGATCGACACGCGTCGCGAGGGCCACGGTCGAAAGCACCACATATAGGCCCAGACGAACATCAGCACGGCAAACAAGGCCACTGCGGTGCGGGAGGCCACCTTCTCGGTGGCGACGGCCGGCAAGAGAACGACCAGTGACGTGGCCCCATTCAGGCCGAGGCTGAGGCCGATGGCCACCTTGATCGCATGTGACGTAGACCTTTTCGCGAAATACGCCACCTGAGCGGCGTAGTCGACCGGCTCGTTCCACCACCGGCGCACGCGTCCCCGGTACACGGCGAAGCTCCGCGTATGTGACATGTGCATCGGCGCCCCCCGGCCCTGCTGAATTCACCATCCGGCAGCAGCTTACCGCCAGCAATATGCCTGTATCGGATTGCAAGTCGGCTGTATCGTAGTACGAGTTGTGTGTATTGTTTTCTCGCATGGAGTCCGTGTTCACTCGTCGACGCGAGCCCGCCAAGCCCAGCAGTGCGGAGGAGATCGTCGAGGCGGCGCTCACGGTATTCGCTGATCGCGGTGTCCGCACTTCGACGCTGAAAATGGTCGCGGAAGAAGCCGGCGTCAGCATCGGACGGGTCCAACACCACTTCAAAACCAAAGACGAACTCGTCGCCGCTGTAGATGACCACGCGGTCGACCTGCTCGCCGCCCAGATTCAGAATCCCGATGCGCCGCCGGAGCAAGCGCTCATGGCCATGGGGCAACGCTTCACCGGCGTCCTCATCGAAACCCCGCACGTGCTGCAGTACATCTGCCGCCAGATGGTTGAAGAGGGTGACCTCGGTAAGACCATCTTCGACGGCATGTTCCAGATCAGCGAGGCCCAGCGAGTCCAGTTCGCCGAGCGCGGTCAGACGCGTGAAGGCCTCGATCCGCTCTGGGGTGCGTTGCTACCGCTGATCCTGCGGGCGGGCACCATCCTGCTGCGCAACCACATCGAGCGCTATCTGCCCGGCAAGTTCCTCGAGCCGGACGAGATCCGCCGCTGGGATGCGGCTGTCACCGCCCTCATCCGGCAGGGGCAACTCCGGCCCGACGCATAAGTCGGGTCATCCACAGGCTTGAGTCGGCCGACATACGAGGGGGTGTCGGCCGACTCGGCACATCGGTGCCTTGGCCCGGTCCGCCACCCGGCGACGTCGTCAGCGCAGCGTGATCCGCGCCCGAATGGGTCCGCCCGCAACCAGGGTGAACGGCGCCACCATCGGGAAATCATCGTCCACGGAATGGATTTCGGCGTGGCGAACAATCGTCGCCAGCGCCAGCGTGGCCTCCAGCATCGCGAAGTGATCACCCACACAGCCACGCGGGCCGCCCCCGAACGGGATGTACTGCCAGCGGTCCCGGTGTCGGCTGTTCTCCTCGGTGAACCTGTCGGGGTCGAACACCAGCGGGTGGTCCCACAAGGCGGGGTCGCGATGCACGGACATGCGGCCCATCACGATCATCGTGCCGGCCGGGATCCGGTACCCGGCAACGGCCACGTCGCGGGTCGCCATCCGCGAACCGGTCGCGCCCGGCGGACACAACCGCATCGACTCCTTGAGCACCTGGATCGTGTAGCCCAGCTGTGGAACATCGGCCGGGGTCAGCGCCCGGTCGCCGAGCTGGGACACCTCCTCGACGAGCCGGTCCTGAATATCAGGGTTGCGGCCCAGTGCCCACAATGCATACGCGATTGTGGTGGCGGTCGTGTCCTGGCCGGCGAACATGAAGATCAACAGCTCGTTGGCGATATCCAAGTCCGACAACGGCTTACCCGTGTCGGGGTCCGAAGCCGCGATCAACTGCTGCACCAGCGGCGCATCGATGTCGGGATCGGCCCGGCACGCCCGCACGACGCCCAGCGCGAACTCTCGGATCGTCGCCGCCGCCTCGTATGCCCGTCGGCGGGCGCGCGTCGGAACCCAGCGCGGCAGACTCACCGGGCTGATCGCCCGGGATACCGCGTACGTCACCGCCACCCGCATCGGTGCGTCGATCGACTCGGCATGATCGGTCAGATCGAGCCCGAACACACTGTGTCCGAGCGCGCGCATGGTGATGCGGCGGGCCGCGGCGTCCAAGTCCACCTCGGCACCGTCTTCCCAAGCGCCGCACACCGATTCGGCGGCATCCGACATATGGCCACCGAACGCCGCGACCGATTGTCTGGTGAACACCGGCTGAATCGTGCGCCGGCGCGGCTTCCACTGCTCGTGGGCCACCACGAACAGGTTGGCGCCGATGATGCGCTCCAGCTCCCGGCTGACGTCGCTGGTCTTGTCGATCGAACCGTCGTGGCAGGTCACGGTGTCCCGGATGCCCTGCGGCGAGGTGACCACCACCAATGGTGGCATCAGCCACTTCGGGGCCAGGGTGAACCGGGTGACCGGACCGCCGGCATCGCGCAGCACATCGGTGCCGGTGTGGAAGCTGCGGCAGGCGGCCAGCCGCTCCTTGCGGGGCAGCGGGTTGACCGGAGGGAGCGGTAGGGATGCGACGTCAACGCTCGATTGGTCGACCATGCCAGCTAACCCCTGACGCTTTCGTCAATTGGTGTAGGCGCCACCTCGCTGCGCATAAACAATCCCCCTGGCCACGCACTCAATTCAATTACGCGACGTTATCAGCCTCGACGGTGGATATCCACCTGTGCAATAGTGAGCGAATGCCGAGCCAGCATCAACTGCCCGCCGGCATCTACCGCGCCGACGCGACGCTGCGCAAACGCGCCATCATGGCTGCAGGACAAGTTGATTCGTGCTTGAACGCCCATATCAACGGGTTCCTCCTGTGGCTGGTCGGCGACACCGACGAACTCCCCGCCCGGCCCGCGCCACACCGTGGCGAGGACCCGAATAATGCCGATGCGCATTCCACAGAATTGAGAGCCGATAATGCAGCCGTCTGACCCGAACGAATATCGCCCGCAAATACTGGACCCCACCGCAGCGGCCGACGCGGCCATCCTCGACCGGCTGCGATCGGACCCCCACGTCCAAGTTCTCGACCACTACGGCATCGAACGGGACAACCTCCGCCGACTGCGCCCCGCACCCACCACGGCGCTGGTGGACGAGCCGGGCCGTTGGGCCTGGTACCCGTGGCGGCGGACCCTGGTGTCGGTTCTGGGCCCCAACGGCTTCCGCGCACTGCGCCTGGACCGCAACCGCAACGGCATCACCACCGAAGAACAGACCCGCCTCGCCGAACTCACCGTCGGCGTCGCCGGCTTGAGCGTCGGCCACGTCATCGCCCATACCCTGGCCACCCAAGGACTCTGCGGGCGGCTACGCCTGGCGGACTTCGACCTCATCGAACTGTCCAACCTCAACCGGATACCGGCTACCGTGTTCGACCTCGGTCTCAACAAGGCCGTCGCCGCCGCCCGCCGGATCACCGAACTGGACCCCTACCTGCCGGTCGAGGTGTTCCACGCCGGCCTGACCGCCGACACCGTCGACGACTTCCTCGACGGACTGAATGTCCTTGTCGAGGAATGTGATTCGCTCGATATCAAAGCCATCGTCCGCGTGGCCGCCAAGCACCAGCGGATCCCCGTCCTGATGGCCACCAGCGACCGCGGCATCGTCGACGTCGAACGGTTCGACGACGAACCCGACCGCCCGATCCTGCACGGACTCCTCGGCCCACTCGACATCGGACTCCTCCCCGGCATGACCAGCAAGGAGAAGATTCCCCACATCCTGCGCCACCTGGAAGCGGAGAAACTCTCGCCGCGCACCGCGGCGTCCCTGATCGAACTCGACCGCACACTGGCGACCTGGCCACAAATGGCCGCCGACGTGATCATCGGCGCCTCTGCGGTCGCCGAAGCCGTCCGGCGCATCGGACTCGGCGAAGAACTGCGCTCAGGCCGCGGCCGCATCGACATCGGCTGGTCCCTCGACCAACTCGCCGAACCCCTAATGGCCGCACCACAGCCCACGTCGTCCCCGGAGCAGCGGGTTGCCCCCAGCAGTGTCACTGGCCAGATAGCGTTCGCCGCGATGCGTGCGCCCTCCGGCGGCAACGTCCAGCCGTGGCTGATCGACGCCGGCCCCGAGGCCCTCACGATCACCCTTGTCCCCCAATACAGCCCGACGATCGACGTCGCGTTCCGCGGCAGCGCCGTCGCGCTCGGCGCCGCCGTCTTCAACGCCCGCGTCGCCGCCGCTGCCCACCACGTCCTGGGACCCGTCACCTACGCCGAGCACCGTGGTGCGGCGCCGCTGCAAGCGACGCTCCGTTACGGCGCCGACCGCCCCGACGACATCGCCGACCTGTATGCCTCGGTGCTGCAGCGCGCAACGAACCGTAACAAGGGCACTGCCAGGCCCCTGGACGACACCGCCACAGCTACGCTGGCCGCGGCCGCCGAACGCGAAGGCGCCCACCTGCGGCTCATCACAGCGCCCAGCGAGATCGACTCCGCTGCAAAGATTTTGGGTGCCTCGGACCGCATCCGATTCCTCACCCCACACCTGCACCAGGAGATGATCGCCGAACTGCGCTGGCCGGGCGATCCCGACCCGGATGCCGGGATCGAAGTGCACAGCCTGGGACTCGACGACGGCGGCCTGACCATGCTCCAACTGCTGCGCCGCCCCGAAGTCATGGCCCAACTCGCCGACTGGAATGCCGGTGACGCGCTGGGCGACGATATGCGCAGCCGCATCAACGACAGCTCGGCCCTTGCCCTCGTGACGATCCCCGGGAGCACGCTGCGGGACTACGCCACGGGCGGCTCCGCCGCCGAAGCGGTTTGGGTTCATGCCCAGCAGCTGGGTATGGCCGTGCAACCGATCTCCCCGGTCTGGCTCTACGCCCACGACGCCGCCGACCTGGAGAAGCTCTCCAGCCGGTTCGCCGACCAACTCGGCCAACTGCAAGGCGATTTCCTCGAACTCGCCGGCATAGGCTCCGGCGAGACGATCGCGCTGATGCTGCGCCTGACTACCGCCGCACCGACGGTGGTCACCAGCCGCCGCAGCGAGACCCGAGTCCGCATTACCGGATAGTCGCCGCCGAGCCCTTCCCGTCTGCTCGATCGGTTCTTATCGTCGTCCCTGAAGACGAGACGGATGAGAGCCGGCGATCGGTTTAGTGATCCGCAGAGTGAGTGGTTGGTGCTCAGAATGCGTTGAAAGCCAACAATATTCGTACACAACTTTTGTTGCCTGCCGCGGTGTCGCTCCCGGAACTACCGACCAGGTGCAGAGATTGGGTGCAGGCCGATACCGAGATGCGTAACTGGGCGACACTCGCCGGACCACAGCGGCATAACTACATTCGCTCTTTCGTAATCAGACAGGCCCGGAGTCAGGCTGCCGAACACCCGGCGTGGACGGGGTGAGAGCTGTTGGCTTTCAGTCGGTTACCGATCAACGTGATGAGGAGTCCGGAGGCTATTGGCGTCGGACCTGTTGGTGCCGCATTTATCCCGCCGATCACCGCCAGCGCAGTGACGCTAGATTTCTGCTGCCGGCACTCTTGGTGCGCCCCGAACTCCCGCGCGTTAGTCGGCGCGGGCGGCCAGCCTTCCTCACATGGACAGCTACGCTCCCGTTTGTGCCGCTCAGTCGCCGGCCGAGTTGGCTGTCGGTGCAGTTTTGTCATCCGTTCAGCGGATATGCGCCGCGCGAGAAGGGTGGTTACCTGACCTCTGCAATTCCTTGAATTCAGCGGAGGAACAATGGATCTCTTGACCGGCCTGTTTTTTGGTCTCATCACGCTCGTCGTGGTGATGTGGGTACTGTCTGTGTTGGCCAAGCGGCATGTCGTGGTTCACACTGCGCTGACGCCGGATCGGGCTGCGGCTGTATGCGACGGGAAGTTTTCCGGGCTGGCCTGGCGTCGAGTGGATGGCCGAGGTGCCTTGAACTATCAAGCGCGGGGATTCAGCTTCAAGGGCGCGACCCCGCCGGTGATGTCGATTGACATAGAGCCGCTTGAGGGGGGTGGCACCGGTGTCGAGTTCTGGATGTCGGCGTGGACGAGCCAGTTCGGCATGGTTAGTCACGTCGAGAAAGTCTTCTGGAAGCGGTGGACGCTGCCCCGGGCGATCCAGGCTGCCGAAGCCGCGCAGTCGATTGCGTGACTCGCGTCGCATTCCCACGCTTTCCGAACGGGCCTCACGACGCTGCCGACCCGGCCCAGCCGACGCGCACACGGTTCGTGAGACGATCCCGCGGTGCGGAAACTCCGCTCCGCTGGGACCGTCTCATCAAACCAACGCGCATTGATACGCGGATCGCTACCACCACAGAGCTTTTCGGCGCCTTGCTCTGAGACCGAGACATTCGACTGACGCACGCCGATCAATCAACATCGGCTTGAAAACCGAAGCTTTGTGCATCGTCGTGTGTGGTCTGCCGGTACCGCATCGCACATCTTGTCCGGGCCGATCGTGCCTATGCCATTCGTGGATTCCGGGCTGCGCTTCGCCATGCCGACCGCAGCGGGGACGCGGCTGGCGCGGCTTCTCCCACGCCGGCGCCTTCCCGGACCGCAGCGGTGCGTCGTACTTCCCATACTCATGCGAAGTCCGAAACCGTGTCGGTTGAAACGGGTCAAGTTGTGCTGACCCAAACGCGGTGAAAGACCATACGACGCAACGACAACTCGGTGCTCGGTCGGCGGTGGACGCTGAAGTTGCGCAGATGAGCATTGCAGCCCCGACGACCGTAGTAGTCGGCACAGGAGCGACCATCGGCGCCGCAGTCCTACCGGCGCGCGACGGTTACGGCCCGCGAGGCGAGCCCACACGAGAACGACAGTGCCAGTCGCTATTTGTGCATAGATGCGCCGCGCGGTCGCCCCGTGCGGAAGAAACCGCACAGCCCTCATCCCTCAGAACAACGACCGAACACCATCAACAGTGGCCACTGCGCCGTTGAATCCGGCTTGCACTGCGTCGTGGATGTACGGGGCGATCAGATCGAATGCCACATCCTGAAACTCATCCTTCGCATAGTCCATGGCGAACGCCTTCGCGGTATCCATCAGAGCCGAGCCCCCTGAGCTTTCACGAGTCGTTTGCGATACCGTGGTCAAGAGCTCCTGCCCGTTCTGCGTGAACGTGGAATCGCCTGCTCGTTTGCCGATCGCGACCATCTGCACGCCCATCGCAGCAACGAACTCGGCTGCCTGCAGGCGCGCGCGCTGTGTCGCACCCGGTTCGGGAATTGCAAACGCGGCCACGAACCCCAGACTGCGGAATTCGGGACGGGCATATTGCAGTTGGCTCGCAGTGGGGACGGTGTCGGCGACGCCGTACAGGCCGCGGAGCCAGCCCAAGTGGCTGTGCGCGATACGCGCCGCCGCGCCCTTGTCGCCGAACTCCCGCGCCGCCGCGATCGTCACGAACAAATATTGTGTAACGAATGCCCGATTCACGGTCAGTGTGGTTGTTCTGCTTTGGACCACGGGCCGCACATGCGCCTCGACCTTGGCGATCGCCGCCTGGTATGACTTCTTCTGCGAGCGACACCGGGCGACGTCCGCGGCCCACAGGTAGTACGCCAGGGCACGCGTGCTGCCGCTGCCGAGGTGGCCGGCGCACGCGTCGCCTGCGGCCATGTAATGCGCGAAAGCCTGTCCGTGTTGGGCGCTGTCAGTCTTTCGGGACGCGAGGCTCTCGTGTCGCGCGGCGCGCTCTTCGGCTCCGGCTGAGCGTTCGGTCGGCGTCAGATCAGCAATCGCATCGTGCGGCAACCACTCTCGGACCGGCGCCACCACCGACCACAGGTACTTGTTCTGCATGAAAGTCCACAGATTGTTGCTCACAAAGTAGATCAACACCGCAACATGGAAGAACGCGCCGGAAACCAGGATGCCGAGCGGGAACACGTACAGCGCCAGCTTGTTCATCATCGCCGTCTGCGGGTCTGTCGCGGCAGCTGAACCGGCCCGGGCAATGGACGCGCGGGCATTGACGTGGGTCAGGGCCGCCGAAGCCGCCATGAGTGCCACGGCCAGTACGACGATGCTCGTCCGGTCGGGCACTCCTCCGAACGGACCGAACGCCTGCAGCTGATTAGACGCCGACCGTATCGACACCGAGAGCGGAACGCCGAACAGTCGCGCCTGTAGGAACGACTGAACATCCGTGGCGCTGAAGAAATAGTTCGGCGTGTTGGCATTGGTGACAAAGTCCAGGCCGAGCTCCGTTCGGCCTGTGCCCGTCCGGTTGAACGAATGGATGACATGGTAGAGCCCCACGAAAATGGGTATCTGCACGAGCATGGGAAGGCATCCCATGAGGGGGTTGAATCCGTGTTCGTTTTGTAGCTTCTGCATTTCCACCGCGAGACGCTGGCGATCCGTGCCGAACTTCTTCTGCAAAGCCCTGATCTGAGGCTGGAGTTCTCGCATCTGTCGTGTCGCGCGCGCCGATCGGACCATCGCGGGAACCAGGGCCAGCCTGATGGTGAACACCAACAGTACGACCGAAAACGCCCACGAGAAGCCACTATCAGGGCCAAGAATCCAGCTGAGGCCCTTGTGCCAGAACCACAATATTCCCGAGACGGGGTAGTAGACGAAATCGAGACTGAGCCAATCGTAGGTCACCGGCGCTGCTGCCTAGTCGTTGTCATCTCGCGTTTCTCCCCTCAACTCCGACACGTGTCGACGCGGTTTCCTAGATTAGCTGAAACCGGGCATATTCTCATACTTCCTCGATATATCAACCGTTTGACCGACATACCTCGGGATATCGAGTTTGCTATGTTTTCGCCAGTGGCCACTGATCCGGCCATGCTGGCCTCGGGACCCGCCGGCCTCTACATCGTCATGAAATCCCACTCCTACCGACCGACGAACAGAACGGAAACCTCGACGTGAAGATCAAGGATCTCGCCACCGGAGCATTGGTGGCATTGACGGCTACATCGTTCCTGCTGGCGGGATGCTCAAAGCATCAGAATTCATCGTCGAGTTCGAATTCGGGCAGCTCCTCGTCCAGCGGATCGAGTGCCAGCGGTACAGGTGGCGACATGACGTGTAAGGCGTTCCTCGCACAGGATAAGAACGGAAAGATCGCCACCATCGAGGCATTCCTTTCCTCCCGTGGGCAGAGCACTTCGAAGTCGAACATCACGGCGACCCGGCTCTCGGCTGAAGCCTTCTGCCGCACAACGGGTAAGGACAAGTACGTCAAGAACGTCGAGACCGGATAGGACACGCGGCCTGCACCATCGTGTGTTGATGGCGCAGATGGGTGGCGTGGTCATCGCATTCGCCGATCAGTCGTGCTGACGCGCGGCTTCCGGTGCACATCGGAAGCCGTGCAGCGGCGCCACCGGGCATAAGGGCTCTCGCGCCATTGATGATGAATCTCGCTGGAGCACCGTGAAAGTCGAGTTCAGTCGACGAGAACCGGACGGTGCTCAGGCGCTGACCCTGACGGCGGCGCACCCACACTCGCCAGAATGGACCCGCGCCTGGACGCCGGCGAACCGGCACCACTCCCGATCACCGCTCGTTGAAGCGTCGTTTCACGTCACCGGCGATGCGCAGGCCGGCTTTGGCCGCGCGTTTACTGGCGTCCGCGGCTTGGGTGGCGCGTTCGGACTCGATGGCTTGGCGAGTGCGGTCGGCGGCCAGTCGGCCGACGGTTCCTGCGGTAGCTACCGATTGCTGAACCCGGTCGGGTGCGTTCTCACGGATTTGACCGGCGACCGTCTGGGCTTGACCCGCGAAATTCTGAGCTTGAATGGCCGCGGCGCCCGCCGCCGCGCGGGCGACCTGTGCGGCAGCGGCGTATCCCTGCGCGGGTACCAGTACCACCGCGCCAAGTCGGTCCACGACGCTGCGCCCCGAAGTGAGAGCTGCAAATCCATTGATTGCCAACCACGCTACTGCGACCAACCACAGCAGGAAGGCCATCGCGAACGCGCCGAACATGGGCGCGACGCAGGCCGCGGCAAACAGCCCGATATCGGTCACCGCTCGCAACAATGCCCACGACAGCGAGTGAATCCGGCCCGGGCCGGTCGATGGGGCGGACGCCTGGCCCAGGCGTAGGTCGACCACCGCCATACCGAGAGTCCGGTTGGCGAACGCGGCTGCCACCCAGAAGTAACCTGCCGCGACGACGACAACCGCAACCAACCCCGCCACGGCGTACAACCTAAGATTGCGCAGTTCATCCGCGCCCGCGCCGACGCCGAATTGCTGCCAATCACCATGGCTGGACAACAAATTCGAGATGCCGATCGATCCGATGTCGGAAACGGACCTGAGCGAGTCGATGATCAGCGAATAGGTGGCCCAGCCGACCACCCAGGCCGCGATCGCGACGACCGCGAAGTCAATGACCCACGCTGCCAGGAGTTTACCTCTCGGTGGCGGTGCCGCGGGGGTGTGCTGGTCGGCCGTTGCGTTGGACATCGTCACCGCCTTCCTGCGAACGCACTTTGCTGTCGAACGCGGGTCTAGAGACTATGCGATCATCGACGCGTTTGATGTCACCCGAACGGGCGACAAATGGCGATCGGATGAAGCTGTGAAATAGCTGAATACCCGATTGCCAGACAGGCGGCAGCAAATTCATCAAGGATCATCGATGTCGAAGACGGAGACGAGGGTGATCGCGTTGTGTCGTAGGTCGAACGGCGGATAGCGCCTGCCACGGCCGGATGGTTCCATGGCGTTGCATCACCGACGTACGCATGTTCGTCACGGCTTATGGAAGGTAATCGAATGAGCGTCAGTCTCACCAAGGGTGGCAACGTTTCGCTGACCAAACAAGCGCCCAATCTCACTGCGGTCGCCGTCGCGCTGGGGTGGGATGTCCGCACCACGACCGGTACCGACTTCGATCTGGACGCGAGTGCGATCGCCACCGGCGAGAACAAGCAGGTCCTCACGGATCAGCATTTCGTGTTCTTCAACAATTTGCGGTCGCCGGACGGTTCCATCGAGCACACGGGCGACAACCTCACGGGCGAGGGCGATGGCGACGACGAGGTCATCAATGTTGACCTTGCGGCGACCCCGGCAAATGTCACCAACATTTTCTTCCCGGTGTCGATTTACGACGCTGACGGGCGCAGCCAGAGCTTCGGCCAGGTGCAGAACGCCTACATCCGGGTGGTCGACCGCGCCAACGGAAGTGAGCTCGCCCGCTACGACCTGACCGAAGATGCGTCCACCGAGACCGCGATGGTGTTCGGGGAGCTGTACCGCAACGGTGGCGAGTGGAAGTTCCGGGCCATCGGCCAGGGCTACGCTTCAGGTCTGGCCGGCATTGCCCGCGACTACGGGGTCAACGTCTAACAGCCGACGTGACAGATGTCCGTCGGCTGCACCGACGGATATCTGTCGCCGCAGTGTGTATTCACGTCATTCAAGGGAAATCGGCCATGCTGTCTCGCACCTTCGGCATCTCGTTTCTCGTTTCAGCTGTCGCGCTGCTGGTCGCTTTCCTCTACGGAGGCCCGCAGGCGCTCGTCCTCGCCACGATTCTCGGTGTGTTCGAGGTCTCAATGTCGTTCGACAATGCGGTCATCAATGCCACTGTGCTGCAACGGATGAACGAGTTCTGGCAGAAGATGTTCCTCACCGTGGGCATCCTGATCGCGGTGTTTGGGATGCGCCTGGTGTTCCCCCTCGCTGTCGTGTGGATCACCGCCGGCCTCGACCCGGTCCGGGCCATCCACATCGCGCTGAACCCACCAGCGGACGGCGCCACCCACTTCGCCGACGGCTCACCGAGCTACGAGACCGCCCTGACCGCCGCACACCCCCAGATCGCCGCGTTCGGCGGCATGTTCCTGATGATGCTGTTCCTCAACTTCATCTTCAGCGAACGCGAAATCACCTGGCTCAGTTGGCTCGAACGCCCACTGGCCCGCGCCGGCAAACTCGACCAACTCGCCGTCGTCGTCGCCCTGGGCGCACTGCTGGCCGCCGCCGCCTTCCTCGCCGACGACGCACACATACCCACAGTGCTGTTCGCCGGCGTGCTCGGACTCGGTAGCTACATCCTCATCGACGGGCTCGGCGCGATGTTCAATGTCGACGAAGACGACGAGGACACCGAACCGGCCGGCCCGACCGAACTGGCCAAGACCACGGGCAAAGCCGCGTTCTTCCTGTTCCTCTACCTCGAAGTGCTCGACGCATCCTTCTCATTCGACGGCGTCATCGGCGCCTTCGCGATCACCAGCGACCCCATCATCATCGCCCTGGGTCTCGGCTTCATCGGCGCCATGTTCGTCCGATCGATCACCATCTTCCTGGTCCGCCAAGGCACCCTGTCTGACTACGTGTACCTCGAACACGGCGCACACTGGGCGATCGGCGCCCTGGCCGCAATCCTGCTGATCTCCCTGGGCATCCACGTCGACGAAATCCTCACCGGACTCATCGGTGTCGTCCTCATCGCCGCCGCATTCGTCTCCAGCATCATCCGCAACCGACGCGCCACCGAACACCAAGCAGACCAACCCTCCACCGTGGCAACGAACTGAGCCGGACATGGGAATCGACTACACCAAGCGGCCGGCCGCCGCTCCCACGCCGGCCGCAACACCGGCGGTGAACGTGTCGAAGATCAGTCTGACCAAGACCGCCCCGCGGGTGAATCTCACCAAACCGGGTGAATCCCAAGGGGTTATGCGAGTCAACCTGAACTGGTCAGCGGGCGGTGGCGGCGTCTTCGGCCACCAGTCTGTCGACCTCGACTTGGGATGCCTGTACGAGCTTGCCGACGGCAGCAAGGGCGTGATCCAGGCGCTGGGCAACAGTTTCGGGTCCCAGCACCGGCCGCCCTACATCTCTCTGGACGGCGATGACCGCAGCGGCGCGGTCGCCGGCGGCGAGAACATGCATATCAATCTTGTTCAGCCGCAACAGTTCCGGCGGATTCTGATCTTCGCGATGATCTATTCGGGGGCGGCCAACTGGGCCGCTGTCGACGGGGTGGTGACCCTGTACCCGACATCGGGACCGCCGATCGAGGTGCGCCTCGATTCACCGGTGAACGGGGCCGCGATCTGTGCGGTCGCGCAGGTGTACTACGCCGAAGGCGGCCTGCACGTGCATCGGGAAGTCAATTACATCAACGGAACTCAGCCCGACCTCGACCGCGCCTACAGCTGGGGGATGCGCTGGACGGCGGCACGCAAGTAGGACTGCCCGACGGTCTTCGCTCGGGCGCCGCCACGGCGACGCCGGTCGTGAACGTCGACTGGGCGAGAATCAGTCAAAGACCCGGGTCCGAATCCCGTCGAATGAAAGTTGAAGTGCCACAACTATGCTTGGATAGTTGTGGCACTGATCGTCGGCAGGTCAGCCGGCGACAAGACGCAGGAAATTCTGCCGCGGTCAGCCGTTCGACCGACAGACGCCGCCCATGCCAGTGGGTAATCTCGCCGCTGGGCACGAAAAGAGGAGGACCGCGATGGCGGTGAATATGCAAAAGGGCCAACGTGTTTCGCTGTCCAAGGCGGGCGGAGGAACCCTAACTCAGGTGCGGATGGGGCTCGGCTGGGACGCGGTGAAAAAGCGTGGACTGTTCGGCGGCCGCAAGGCACAGGAGATCGACCTCGATGCCTCGTGCATGGTCTACGACGCAAGTGGGAAATTGGTCGATGCCATCTGGTGGAAGCAGCTCAACAGCCGCGACGGCTCCATTGTTCACACGGGCGACAATCGAACGGGTGCCGGTGATGGCGACGACGAGTCGATCATCGTCGATCTGCAGCGGCTGAGCCCCAACGTCCAGACCCTGGTCTTTGTGGTCAATTCCTTCACCGGTCAAGATTTTTCGCAGATCGAGAACGCGACGTGCCGTTTGGTGGATGCGACCAACGAGACGGAGATTGCCCGCTACGTGCTGAGCGGTTCGGGTCACCACAATTCGCAGGTGATGGCCAAGGTGAGCCGCGACGGCGCCGGCTGGTCGATGACCGCAATCGGAGCGATCGCCAACGGCAAGACGTTCCACGACCTGGTACCGGCGGTCCAACAGCATCTCTGAGCCATTTCCAGGTGGCGGCGCCACCACCGGTCTTGCGGTCTTCGTGTACCGCCCCGCTGCTGGGGCGGTACACGAAGAGTAAACCCCTGGCGGTCCGGCCAACGACCCAACCGAGGGCCGACGCGCGCTGTCACGGACCAACCGAAAAGTCAGGACCCTTAGGTGATTCCAAGCTGCCGCGCCGGGCCTTTGGAAGGCTGTTCGGGGGTGGATACTTGTGGTCACACCCAGCGATCAGCCGACGTTGACCCCGTAGTCACGGGCGATTCCGGCCAGGCCGGACGCATACCCCTGACCGATGGCACGGAATTTCCAGTCCCCGTCGCGGCGGTACAGTTCGCCGAAAATCATTGCGGTCTCTGTCGACGCATCTTCAGAAAGGTCGTAGCGGGCGAGCTCCCGACCGTTCGACCCGTCCAGAACCCGGATGTAGGCGTTCTGGACTTGGCCGAACGTCTGACCACGAGTGTCGGCATCATAGATCGACACCGGAAACACGATGTAAGACACATTATTTGGCACTTGGCTGAGGTTGACTTCGATAACTTCATCGTCGCCGTCGCCAGAACCATCGAGGTTGTCGCCCGTGTGGTGAATCGACCCGTCAGGCGAATCGAGGTTGTTGAAGAAGATGAAGTGCTCATCGGAAAGCACGCGCTTGTTCTCGCCGCAGGCGAGGGCACTGGCATCGAGGTCGAAATCGTATCCGGTGGTTTGACGGACATCCCACCCCAACGCAACGGTGACGGCCGTCAGGCCCGGCGCCTCCTTGGTCAGCGAGACATTTCCGCCCTTGGTCAAAGTGACGACCATCGAAGTACCCTCCCCGTGAATTGCGCACATATTCGTGGTGGGCGCGCACGGCTCCCAAACCGGTACAGTTATACCGCACCGGTCTACGGCACGTTTTGCGGTCTACGAGCCCCGCTGCTGGGAAATACCTGTACGGCGCCGTAACGATCTCTTAGCCACTCTGCGCCGTATCATCGCGGCCGCCGGTTTGTCGGCCACTCAGGGCAGCGCCAAGCGGATCACGCCGCCCAACCACACCACGTCGCACTAATGTCAGCCGAACGGCGTCTTTTCTGGGTTCAACCGCCACCAGCCATGCCACGGTATGTCAATATTGCCTGAGTTCGCTGTGCGCCTGCTGTCACACGGTTGGACCACTGGGTGGATCTGCAAGGAAGGACATCGTGGCGTCACCGTTCAACCCGTTCACCTCGGACGCGAATTTCGCGCCCCCGCCGACGGGGGCCACCGGTTTCGGGGGCTCTCCCTCAGCCGATGGCAGCGCCTTCGAAGTAGCCAAGCCCCCGGTGGTCCTCCTCGGTGTGGCTGCAGGGATCGGCGTCGTCGGAATCATCCTCGGCGCGGTGGGATTCGGTTCGTGGCTGGCGATTACCGGCTGGGTGGCCGCCGGCCCGCTTGCGATCGGCATACTCGCGCTGTTTGTCTACCGGGACACCGCACGACGTGCGCTTCCCGCCTACCTGAGCCCGGACGGCATCGGATTCCTCTACGCGGGTGTCGTCCTGGTCGTGGTCGTCGGCATCGTGGTGTCAGCGCTGGGCTTCGCATGGTGGGTGGGCCATCGATGAGGGCGTCTAGCGGCAGCCGGCTTCTCGCGGGGGCGACGTTGGCTTTGCTGGTGTTGGCGTGCCTCGGGGTGGCCGCACCGGGTTCCGCCCAGCCGACGGGGACAGGCGTCGACCGCTTCGGCGCCTGCCTGGCCGCGCAACGTTCAGGCCAGCTCCTGCTGATGATCGATGAGTCGTCGAGCCTGCAAAATACCGATCCACAGGCCAACAGAGTGGGCGCGGCAAAGTACCTCGCCCGCCAGCTCGCCGACTACGCGGATCGGACCGGCGTGGCGATCGACGTGTCGATCGCCGGATTCTCTTCGGATTACACGCAGGAACTCGGGTGGACGAAGCTCGATAAGAATGCACTGCCGCAGGTGGAATCAACCCTCGACTCATTCCGGACTCGCAACACCGGCAACGACACCGATTACTGGTCGGCTTTGGACGGCGCGCGCGCGTCGCTTGCCAATGCCCCCAAGCCGTCTGAAGGTCAGCGGTGCCAGGCACTGGCATGGTTCACCGATGGGAAGCTCGATTTCAGCCAAGCCGATACCACCAAATCGTTTGCACCTGGTGTCAACCTCAATTCGCAGGCGGGAGTCGATGCGGCGATCAAAGCCGCACAGGAGAGCATCTGCCGTGATCGTGGCGTTGCGGATCAGATTCGATCTTCGGGCATCGTCATGTTCGCGGTCGGCTTGTCTCCGAAGCCTCAGGACGTACCTGACTTCGACTTGATCAAGGCGATCGCGACCGGCGAGCCCTCCGGCCCCGTGGCGTCGTGCGGTGCCATCACCTCGCCGGTTCCGGGCGATTTCTACCTGGCGCAGAACATCGAGGACTTGCTGTTCGCTTTCGACAAGGTGGGGTCGCCGGATCAGCAGCCGATCGAAACAACCAGCGGTGCATGCGCGCGCGTGATCTGCGAGGAGGCCAAGCATCGGTTTGTGCTTGACCGCTCCGTTCGCAGTGTCAGCGTGTTGGCGGCGGCCGACCGCCCCGGCCTTGTCCCGTATTTGGTCGCGCCGGATGGGACATCGCTGGATTTGAGCGGTGCGGCGAAGACCGGAACGCTCGGCGGTGTCACGGTCGACTCCCGGCCGCAGAGCGACAAGTCGGTGTCGTTCCGCATGGCCGAGTCGGATTCGCCGTTGTGGCAAGGGGTTTGGGCACTGGTCTACGTGGACCCGACCGGTGACGCCAAGGCCACTACGCGATCCAGCATCCACATCGCCGGCGATCTGTTCCCGGCAGCGCCTGACGCCGCCAAGACCATCCTGCGCAGTGGGGAAAAGCCGACGGTGTCGTTCGCGATCGTCGATGGCACGCGTAAGCCGGTCGACCCGGCGACGTTGCTCGGTCGGGCGACGTTCTCGGCGGTACTCGTCGACGCCAAGGGCGCCGAGCATCCGATTGCCAGCGATCTGACCAACAACCAGGTGGCGACACCGCAGGTGGTCGACCTCTCGCAAGTACCCCCAGGTTCGGCGATCCTGCGCCTGACGTTGGGCATCACGACCGCTGATGCGCACGAGGCGAATGGTGTCGCGGTCCCCGGTACGAAGCTGGCCCCCCAGCGTGTCGATCTGCCGGTGAACATCGCGCCTCCGGCCGGATACCCGACCGTCGACGGCCGAATCGATTTCGGCAAGTTGGAGGGCGCCGGCGCCCTGTCCGCGGCGCTGAAAGTCAAGGGCCCGGGCTGCGTGTGGCTCCCGCCCGACGCCAAGAACACGGTGCATGGTGCTCCGGACGGCGCCGGCGACATCACCGTGAACTCCTCGGCGAACACGCGGAGCAGTTGCGTGAAAGTCGCTGACGGCGAGGAGAAGTCGCTGCCGATCACGATGTCGGTGCCCAACGCCGCGACCGGAGCCGCCAACGGAACGATCGAGGTCCAGCTCGGGCCCGACACCGCCGATGGCAAACCGATCACCGTCGACGTGGCCTACACGGCATCGCTCGAAAAGCCGCTGAACACGTTCAACTTCGTTCTCGCACTCATCACCGCTTTGGTACTCGGGCCTGGGCTGCCGCTGGCGCTGCTGTACCTCGCCAAATGGTGGGTGTCCCGCATCCCGGCCCGGGGGCTGCACGCACAGCAGATTCCGGTACGGATATCGGGAGACACCGTGCTGCGGGAGAACGGTCCGTTCGCCCTCGCGAACGGCGAACTCACTCAACTGGTGGAGGGCCTCGACGGGCCCGCCCGTCGGCTCGACCTGGGTTCGGGCGTGAGCCTGCAGGCGAAAATGGGGTGGGCACCATTCGGTGTGGGCTACGTGGTGGCGAAGGCTTCCGGCCGGTGCGGCGCCGCGGGCCGATCGGGTGCCACGACCGGCAAGACTCCGGACGCCAAACTTCCTCTGGCCGTGCACAACAACTGGTTCGTCCTGCACGATCCGACCGGTCCCGCTGAGCTGGCGACAGTCGTGATCCTCGCGAGCGTCGACGCCAACGAGCAGGTGGTTCAAGGTCTGGTCCATGACATTGCCGGCGCGTTGCCCCGGGTGCTGGTCGACCTGCGTGCGCGGGCCGTGCCGCCGACCGAAGGCCAGCAGCCGCCCGTACCCGACGCCGGACCGAATCCGTTCGGCAATCAGTCCAGCAATCCGTTCGCCGGTTCAGGGGCACCGGGTGGGAATCCATTCGGTGGGGCACCCTCACCCGGTGGAAGTTCGTTCGGCGGATCGTCCTCGCCGGGCGGGAGCCCATTCGGCGGATCGTCAGCATCCGGCGGCAGCCAATTCGGTGGCGGTACCGGACCGTCGGGCCCTCCGACGAGCCCCGGCAGCAACCCCTTCGCATGAGCTACGCCGGGTCGCGCCACTGGCCGCGGGCCGAGTCGTAGCAACTAGCTCGTAGACGAATAGGTAAGGAAGACAACGAATGCGCAAGTTCCTCGTCGTCGGATGTGGCGGCTCCGGTGGAGCCACCTTGGCGTACATGATGGATCAGCTGAGGTCTGATCTCGCCGACTACGGGGTTTCGAAGCTGCCCGCAGCCTGGCAGTTCGTTCATATCGATGTGCCGACGGCACCCAGCGACGTCGCGGTCGGCAATGTGCGGACTCAGGGCGGCGCCTACATCGGCACAGGGCCGCAGACCGACAACTTCAAGGTTCTCGACAACAGCGTGAGCCAGTTCCTGGCGGGGAACAACGCGCTGGAGACGATCGCCACCTGGGCGCCACGTGATCCCGGCGAGGTCACCGTGCCGATCAGCGAAGGTGCCGGTCAGTACCGGGCCATCGGTCGCATGATCACCTTGAACCAAGTGGGCCGGGTGAAGGAAGAGCTCACCAACGCATGGCGAACGCTGTTTCTGCCCTCCACCGATGCGGAGATGAAGGCACTCCCGGTGCCCGGCGCTGACGCCTTTGACCCGAACGAGACGCCGGTCGTCTTCGTGGTGTCGTCGATGGCGGGTGGCGCTGGTGCGTCAATGGCGTTGGACGTCTGTCGTGTCTTGACGCTGATCGATGGCCTCGACCCATTGAAGATGGGTGTCTTCATGGTCGCGCCCGACATTTTCGACCAGCTGCCGGAAGGCAAGCGCACGGGCGTGCGGGCCAATGCCCTCGCCATGCTCGGTGAGATTGTCGCCAGCCAGGCCGGTGCTGCTCGCGCGCACGATGTCACGCTGCTGGGGGCGCTCGGACAGAGCAGGGGAGAGGGCGAGGAAACGCCCTTCGCGCGGGTGTTCCCGGTCGGCCGTTACGTCGGCGCGCAGAGGTCGATGTTCGGCGACGGCAGCCAGACCGCCGTGTATCGCGGATTGGGCCGAGGGCTGTCCGCGCTGATGATGTCGGCCAGGGCGACGCGACAGTTTGTCGAATGGGATCTGACCAACGGCGCCGGCGTTCCAGGTGACACCGAGTACCACGGCTGGGGCAGCCAGTGGTCGAATGTGCCTTGGGGGGCTTTCGGTTTCGCCAGCTTGAGCATGGGCCGTGACCGGTATAAGGAATACGCGGCACAGCGGATCGCTCGCAGCAGCGTCGACCTCTTGCTGACCGGCCACAGGCAGGCCAACAACTCAGCCTCAGATGACGAGCAGGTACATGCGCTGATCGCGCAGCAATGGCCGAACATCAGTGAGCGGCTCGGGTTGCCGACGCCGGTGCACGGTGGCGTGGCCGGCTGGCTGATGAGCAGTGTCCTGCCGAAAACTGCTGCCGCCCAAATCTCCTCGCGTATCGTCGACGGGGCGGTGCGACCCAACGTGCCGCTCCAGGACGGGGTGCCGGCAAGTCAATGGCACGACGTCGCCGCGCGTGCGCTGCACAACCAGCGCGAGCACCTCCTCGTCGCGGCCCGTAATACCGCTGAACTCGAAGCGTTCAAGTGGCAGAACAGTTTCGTCGCGAACCTCGAATCCGCGATCACTGGTGCGCTCGGCGACCAGGGGCTGCCGTACGCCACCGGCCTGCTCAAGGCAGTCCGCAGGACGCTCAAAGATGACATCGTGCCCAGCGGGCCGGACCTGTTGGCGCACGCGCCGGGTGAGCGAGTGGCCGACATGGATGCTGGTATCAAGTCCCGGCTCGCTGCGATGAAGGGCAAGCTGTCCGGCGCGGGACAGTTCCTCGACGGCATCCTCGCCACCACCAACACCGCGGTGCAGACCCAGGTCTATGCGATGTTGGCTGACAAGGTCGCCAAAGCGGCCGGGGCCCTCACCACGGAGGTGCTCGACCCGTTGATCGCCGCCCTCGACGAAGCACAGACGGTGCTGCGGGCCGTCGAGAAAACGCAGGCCCGTGACAAGGGACTGGCATATCTGAAGACCGACGAATACTCGGCGTGGCCGTCGGAGACGGACACCCGGGTGGCCGCGCGATTCTCAGAGGCCGACAACGAGGTGATGCTCACCAGCTCAGTAGAATTCGGCACCAGGTTCGCCGAGCATCTGCCGCAAGCAGTCGGCGTCGATGTGGCGGGACCGCGCGGTCTCGAGCTGGGAGTGCGTCGTGCGGCGGCCCACGTCATCACCGGCCAATGGGAGACGGTGGTGGGCATCAAGGCGCCCGCTGACGAATGCGCTGTTGTTGAGCGCACCGCCGAATGGTGGTCGAGCATCTTCCCGCGCAATCCCGAGACAGGGGAGACCAAGGTCGCGCAGCGCGCACGTTACGACGTGCATCTGCGTCCGGCCGAGATCCTCGACCGGGCCCGCCGCTTCGTGGGGCGACCGGGCTACTCGTTCGAGCAGTTCAGCGCGGTCTCACTGCGGGACTTTGTGTATGGCACCGATATCAACAGCGAGTCGGCGCTCGCCGAACGGCACCGGGACATGGCGATCAAGTTCGGCGAAGCGCTGGACTTGGCGCGCCCGCTGGCCAGCGTGAACGAGACGGTCATGCAGAAGCTGCATCCGAAGGTGAACCAGATGGAGTACCAGTACAAGTTCTCCGCGGTCCCCTTCGCGAATCATTCGGTGGTCGACAGCCTGAAGTCCACGCTGGGCAATCAGCCTCGCGTCGATGACGCCAGCAAGACCGCCCTCGATGGCGCACTGGTCGATGAGCACACCATCAAACGCATCGACATCTTCGGGTCGTATCCCAACTACTCGCCGCTCGCCTATACCGCGGTGATTCCAGGAGCCGCGCAGGAGTGGGCCTCGGCGCTCCCGGCGCAGCGAAATGCCTTCTGGCAGTGGCGGCGATCGCGGCCGCTGGCGGCCGCGTTGCCGATGCACGACGCAGAACGGCAAGCCTGTGTCGCCGGCTGGATCGTGGGCCGCATCGTCGGATTCATCCAGTTACCACCGAAACCGTACTCCGACCCGGCCTACGTTTGGGACGCTGCGGCGGCCAGCTGGCAACCGTTCCCGAACCCACTGCTGACTCCCCCCGCCAAATTCGCCGAAGCCTACGATTGGCTGCCGGCGATCTTGGAGTCGTCGTTGATCGCGATCGCCAACTGCCATCAGCCGCCGGTGATGTCGTCGATGCTGCCGTACGTGGCCCTCCGCAAGATCTACGACAGCACCGTCGACCGACCGCAGGACGCCGACGCGGGGTTGTTCCATCTGGCGG
>Ga0265327_10001097_pt1 | contig 37542 bp, 28 predicted proteins | sample 41621metaG_FD_202089 | JGI IMG/M metagenome (GOLD analysis project Ga0265327, IMG submission 202089) | Rhizosphere microbial communities from Carex aquatilis grown in University of Washington, Seatle, WA, United States - 4-16-21 metaG | ecosystem: Host-associated > Plants > Roots > Rhizosphere...
AGCCGGCAGCGTGAGATCGGATTGCTATTAGTCGTGGTGACCATTGCTACGTCGCAATAGTCACCATTGAGACATCACATCAGTGCCCATCAATACGTCGCAGTGAGGCACCCGGCCGGACGCTTACAGCTTTTCGTCGATCCGCCCGACCAACTCCGGACGCAGCTCCTGCTCGACGCGGCGCAGCACAGCACAGCCTGTTCGACGCTTGAGTGCCGTGAATGCCCGATGCGCATCGCATCCGCCGCGCCGATTTTCGACGTGAAACCTACAAAGTAACCATCGAAGCGAAACACCTCACCGGTGGCGACGGTGATTCGCCCGTGCCAGAGAATTTGCAGGAAAAGATCGAACACCAAAGGGTGCGCTTTCTCGACTTCGTCAAGGAGGTCATATTCCCGACAAAACTCTCACTCGAACCACTTTAGTCAACGGGGAGCAGATCACGTTCTCTTCTTCTTCGGGTTCTATTTTACTACGCTGATATTGTCGAAGTAGGCTGAAACATTTGCTCCAACGATGTCGTTTACACGAAACAGGATTTGCGAGGCGTTGCTCACGCTGTTGCGAAACGTCGCGCCGGTGACCTTCGGAGTGAGCAAATCCACGAAGTAGATATCGTAGGTGTTGCTGCTCTTGTTTACTACAATATTCATTTCATACCAGGTGTTCACCGTGATCGTCCCACCCGGCAAATCGTGATACACATTTCCACTGGTAACATAGAGGATCTTACCAAGCCCGCCGTCATAAAACACACTGACCGCGTCGGTTCCCGCCGAATCCTGGATATAACCCAATGATACACTAGCATTCGTCTGATTGATCCTGAATTTGAAATCCACGTCCAGTGCGCCCGATGCTTGGGCGGTAAATGTCTTCGTCGCGGCAAGATTGCCGACAAAGGAACTGCTATTGTTTATGAGCATGCTCTTGTCCGTCGTGCTTGGCACATTCTGCACAGTTACTAGCGTCGGGTCACCTACGGCCCATCCGCTCGGAACGCTTCCGGCCGTGCCACTATTGAAATCGTCAGCCAATAACACCGTCGGTATGCTCTGATCGGTCGTTACATTTAGGCCGTCGAAGTATGCTGAGACATTTGAACCAGCCACGTCGTTGACGCGGAATAGAATCTGGCTTATGTCGGTTACACTATTCCTGAAGGTTGCGCCAGTTACCTTGGGTGCGATCAGGTCTACATAATAGATCGAATAGGTGTTTGCTGTCTTACTCACGATCAGTTTCATATCATACCAGACGTTGGCGGTGATCGTGCCTCCTGGCAGATCATTATAGACGTTGCCATTCGTCACGTAGCGGATTTTTCCGAGGCCGCCGTCATAGAACACGTTCACCGCATCAGTCCCAGCAGAATTCTGGATATACCCCAACGAGACGCTGGTATTCGTGTTGTTGATCCTGAACTTGAACTGCGCGATGACCGATCCGGTGGTTTGAGAAACGAAGCTCTTTGTAGCGCCTAGGTTGCCAACATAGGCACTGCTATTGTTGATAAACATGCTCTTATCCGTTGAACTCGGAACGTTCTGCACCGTGACGAGTGTCGGATCGCCCACAGTCCAGCCTGCCGGAGCCTGCCCGGTTGTGTCAGAATTGAAGTCCTCACTTACGAGCGGTGTTGGGCCATAAACGCGAGCGCCGGTGGTATTATAAACCTGATTGTCAGCGGCAAATACCGTCTTTGTAGAATCAGGGGATAGATAGCTCTGGCTGGTATTCTGCAGGCGAATCGTATTGTTTGTAACTAGACAACTCGTATTACCGGAACCAAGCATCCACGATATATTCCCAGTATAGAGTGAACTGTTATTTCGCTCCAAGATACAGTTCGTGACTACGCAAGAATTATTAGCCGATGATAGCCAGCTCGCGTTATCTCCAAACAACATAAAGCCAGGACCGGCATTGTCGTGGATATAGCAATTATCGACTATTACATTACTATTGGCGTCTTCAAAATCAACTCCGTCTCCATCCGGAGACCCATTAGGCGTTAAGGTATTCTTTAGTTCCGAATTGAGCACCTGATAACCGGTGCAATTTGTTAGCTGAATGGCCGCGACGCCCCAATACATCCCCTTTAAGTACCCAGTCTGATCAATAACGCAGTTATCAACTTTACCACCAGATACGCTTGTAATGATGAGGGCACCAGTGCGGTAGTTTTGTGTGCAGGTCAGATTTGTCAGGTTTACGTTGATGAAAGCATCATTGTTAATGGGCTTGGCCCCAACTAAGCCTATGTTAATACTGCAGTCGGTTTTCAGAAAAGTGCAGTTGGTTATAGTAATGTTGCTGTAAACCGTATTGCCAGTCTGGCCCGGGTCGTCCCCTCGCACAATTACGCCTGCTGAGTAGACGGCCCACGCATCGAGCGGATCAGGCGTGGAAGTGTTATTTGAATCGGTCAAGTCATGGAAATAGCAATTTTCCACCCAAAGATAGTCATGACCGAACGTGGTATGGTTGTATAGTCTGATGCCAAGACGCGTATTGGAGATTTCCAGGTTCGTATACTTGTAGCCATGGTAATCGTCTTGGATAATGGCATACATGATCGAGGCGCCTGGGGAAACAATCGGCTTATTCCCAGCTCCATAGGAAGTGATGGTTATCGGCGTCGTTGCGGTCCCGTTTCCGTGTAGCGTCAATGTCTCGCCCGTCCAAGTGTCGCCGCTTTTTAGCAGCACCTGGTCGCCGGCTACGAGCGCCAACGCGGATATCTTCCCGAGCGTTTTCCATGGGCTTCCGATATTTCCGTTACCTGTTGTGTCGCTGCCCGTGGAGAAGCTGACGTAGTATGACACGGCCGATGCTGGGGGTGAAGCGAATGCACCAAGCATTGCGATGATGGCTAATGGGAGAAGTTTTAGGGAGGACATAACGTTATGGGGTTGCGCGACTTTACTCAGGAGGGGAAAGCTGACTGCGAGATGGATAAGAGGCATAAATCTACAGGGCTGGTGCAAGGGGGCAAAAGCGCGCTCGTCGAGATGTGGAGTGCTCTTGATTGCCAGAACGCGACTGGCGACGGAAGCTTGCGATTTCTGCTCAGCCGAAGCTTTGAACTCATGCGATGAACAGTTCAAACGGGAGCAACTGAATGGTAGAGCAGTAGTGCGCCATACGATCAAATGAGCATGTCCTCCCACAATCCGGCAAGAGCAAGGAAGCTGTCTCTGTGCAGTAAATCGGAGCCAGGAAATATTCACCACTGTCCGCTTGGCGCGATTCAAGCGAACCCGTCATATCATCCCATTGTGGGATCGTCGCATCTGGTGGCTGTAACAGCAAGGTAGAGCACACCGTTATCGTGCATCAAACTAGAGCAATCAGTTGAAAGGTATTACATGTCACCCGCAGAACTGATCAGCACGATTCCCGTGGCTCACTTGGCAGTATAATCCGGCCGGCGACACTTCGGAATCTTCCGGGGAGTGCCTTACCTCAGAACATGCGAATGCGATAACACCTACGCAGTCGCTAAGGCTATTACTGACTTCCACTTAAACTCTAACCCAAGGCGCCACACGATCCGGACCGAAATGCATTCGCTGGCTGCAAGTGGCCATTGTCCCGGCATCACCTGTCCTCTATGAATAGTCGCCTGATCTACGAACGCACTTGTGAGGGTACCCAACGATGCGGGAAATCGCCAATGTCCCGGTGGCGCGGGCGGAAAGGCTGCAGGTGGAGTTAGATCGGCATCGGAAGATGGTGCTTGATAAAGTGGCGCCGCCTTAGCGTGATAAATATTGATCCTTCGCTGAGGCAGCCCGTGTAAGTTTAAGCTTTGATTTTCCGCTCGAGGCTCCCGTGCCAGTGGCGGCCGCTTCTTGCCGGTTCTCAAACAAAGTCGGCCCTGCTTCGCTCAGCGTTACTGTCGCGTGCGAGCCTGTGAGGGTCTGCATCTGGGTGACCGTGTCCTGCAGCAGGAGGGATTGGCTGTTTAGTTGCTCGGCCGCCGCGGCCGTCTGCTCAGCGCTCGCAGCGTTGGCTTGCGTGACCCGATCCATCTGCGAAACCGCGGTGGTTACCTGGCCGATCCCCTGGCTTTGTTCGTTCGATGCCACGGCAATTTCCCCAACGAGCTGATCGAGCTGTTCGATCCGGGCCTGGATTGCGGCAAAACTCTTTGCCACCTCGGCGCTGATCTGAACACCTTGACGGCTTTGCACCACGGAATGCTCTATCTTGGTGGCGGTTTCTTTCGCAGCATTCGCGGAGCGCTGGGCAAGGGCTCGAACCTCCTCGGCCACGACGGCAAAACCGGCACCATGCTCGCCAGCGCGAGCCGCCTCTACGGCTGCATTAAGCGCAAGGATGTTTGTCTGGAACGCTATGTCATCGATGGTTTTTAGAATCTTAGTGATGTCTTGAGAAGCGGATACGATAGCTTGCATGGCGTTTTGCATTGCCTGCATCTGCCCAGCGCCTGTTTCTGCGGAACTGCGCGCGGCCGTAGCGGCAGCCTTCGCCTGCTGAGAACTGTCTGCGTTGCGCCTGGTCATCGAGGAAAGCTCTTCAAGTGAGGCTGAGGTTTCCTCGAGGGAGGCAGCCTGTTCACTCGCTCCTTCCGCAAGTGACTGACTGGCAGTAGAGACTTGGCCGGCTGCGGACGCGGTCTGATCCGAACCCGCACCGATGGTTTCAGCAATTGCGCGCAGCGGTCCGGTGATGAATCGCCGGTTGAAGAAATAGAAGGCGAGGGCGATGCCAAACGACAGCGGAACCAACCATGTCACGCATTGCAGCATACCATGGCGCGTCGCAGCATCGATGCTGCGAAAATCCGTTTTGAGCACAAATGCACCGTGGATCTCCCCAGCCTTCCAATTCTCCATCGGGAGCCCGACGATGTCCTTGCCGTCGTGCGTCGGGCTGTTTGCAGGGTCGCCATGACAGGTGAGGCAATCTGCCGTCAGCTTGATCGGCCGAGCTAAGATAACGGTATTCGCAGCCCGATCGACCTTGATGTACTCGGGCAATCCTTGCTCTTCGAGAACAGCAAGGATTTCGCGCTCTGCTGGCAATGGATTGTTCTTCGAGTTGCGAGCCTGATTCTTAGGGATACGAAACTCGTAGCCCTGTTGTTTTGCGACCCGATCGATTGCCTCCCAAGCCGCGACAATCGGAATGGTCCGGTAGATCGTGGAGTTGCGGAGGTCTCCACTGGCCCGATACTCGGCGAGCAGTTTCTGGCGATCAAATGCCCCGCCCTGCCCGAGTTGCGAGATGCCCTCCCGGACGCTTTCCGCCTCGACGATCGCTGCGCGCATGGTATCAAGCGTCATCGCGACGCCCTGCTTCTCGATGACGATTTTCTGCACCCAGAGGGCTACAGCCACGGCGAGAACGACGGAGCCGAGGGCAGCGGCAATAATTTTGGTTCCAAGGTTCATGGGGTATACGAATGTTGATCGGGAAATGAGTTTGGGCTCACTGCACTCGAGCAGGGTTGGGGTTGCATGGAGAGGTTCGTCGCGCTGGGTAACGGCGTGAGCGAACCGCTCAGGATTTGTGGATAAGATCTTTGGAATTACTATTGGCCGCGGCCGCCTGGATAACTCGAAGCGAGGCTTCTCGTTTGGATTCCATTTTTCGCGCTGGGGGCCGCGTCATATCGGTGGCCTTCCTCCCAGACAGAAGATTTCGGACCGAAGCGCCCACTATAGATGACGAACCTTTGCCGGTAAGCGCCTGAAGTTGGGCAACAGCCTCTTTGAGCATGATGGACTGGCTGTTCAGTTCCTCAGCAGCTGCCGCGGTTTCTTCGGCGCTACCTGCATTCGACTGGGTGACCTGATCCATCTGAGAGACGGCAGTGGTAACTTGCCCGATGCCTTGGCTCTGTTCGTCGGAGGCGGTCGCGATTTCCCCAACCAGCTGGTCGAGCTGCTGAATCCGGGTCTGAATCTCAGAGAAACTCTTCGCCACGTCAGCGCTGACGTGAACACCCTGCTGGCTCTGCTCCACGGAGCGTTCGATCCTGGTCGCAGTTTCCTTGGCGGCATGAGCGGAGCGTTGGGCGAGCGCCCGTACTTCCTCCGCTACTACCGCGAAACCGGCTCCGTGCTCGCCGGCGCGAGCCGCCTCAACTGCGGCATTTAGGGCGAGAATGTTTGTCTGAAACGCAATGTCATCTATCGTCTTGAGGATTTTCGTGATATCCTCCGACGCTGATTTGATGGTTTGCATGGCAGTCTGCATCGCTTGCATCTGGGCCGCCCCGGTGTCCGCGGAACCACGCGCGACGGTCGCGGCAGTCTTGGCCTGCTGCGAATTGTCGGCATTGCGCTTCGTCATTGAGGAAAGTTCCTCAAGAGAGGCGGAGGTTTCCTCCAACGAGGCCGCCTGCTCACTCGCACCGTCGGCCAGCGCCTGACTGGCAGAGGAGACCTGGCCGGCAGCAGCAGCGGTCTGATCTGCACCGGAACCAATTGACTCCGCAAGCTGCCGAAGCGGGCCAGTAATACTGCGAGCTATGATGTAGGCAACTGAAGCGCCCAGCACGATCGCCCCAAGGCTGATCCAGGTAACCTCAGACTGCGTGTGTTGAAGTCCAGCCTGCAGAATTGGGCCACCGTGGTTCTGATCGGCAACAAAGGCCAATTTCAAGGATTCTATCTCGTGATCGACGGTTTCTCCGATTTCCGCGAGTTTCCGCCCCGCTTCTGCGAATTGGGCCATGGCCCCGCCATGCTGACCAAGACTGGCCAGGACGGAAAACTCCTCCGCATGCCCGGCCATCTGGTTTTCAATTTCCCCGAGCATTCCAAGGCGTTCCGGCTCAGCCCGCAACTCCGCGGCAACCTCTTTCACAAACTCTAGAGCCTTAGCCTTGCGTTCACTGTAAGCAGCTACGTCGGCCGATTTTCTTGAAATCTGGAAATCTTTGGCCGCAAGCCGCATCTCAAGGAAATTGGCCTGAATGCGACCGGCCAGCATCGCGTGGCGAGCATCCTTACGGTATTCCACAAAATCCGTGAACGCAGTGTGCAGATTGATGCTACTCTCCAAGGCGAGCCCAGCAAGCACCACGAGAACGCTAACAAATCCTGCGGTAAGGCGGGCATTTACTGTCCAGCGCTGCATGCCCATAAGAGAGAAGCGAGAGGCGCCAGCAAGGAGCACCGCACCTGCGACGGTTCCGAGCCCGATCGTAAGGTAGCTCAAACTGGTGGCGCGCACTTCCGCATCGGCGAGCGCGGCAGCGCGAACGGCCAACGGCGCGGCCTCGGCAACGACGGGCCCTGCGGTATGCCCCTGTTGTTCGCTCCCGTCGGTATAGGCGAGCAGACGTGCTTGCTCGGGATGCTCGCCGCGCCATTGCACGTTACCCGTTGAAAGGTCGTAAACAGCTCCGACTACCTTCAACTTTCCTGTTTTGACGAGGTCGCGGACCGTGGCACTATTTTCAAAAGTATTTTCGATTGATTGCCAGACGTTTGCCTCGACCGCTTTGGCAATGAGTGCGGCCCCTGTGAGTCCGGGGCTGGCGAGTTTGGCCTTTTCAACTGCGGGCACGATGGCGTCGACTAGCTGCGGAAGGTTCCCGTGAACCTCGGAACCGTCGACGACTGCCTTGACGGCCCCGCAGGAACTGTGCCCCAGCACCACCAGCAACTGAGCGCCGAGATGCTCGACACCGTATTCGATAGAACCAATTTCGTCGGTCTTGGCCACGTTGCCAGCGACCCGGACCACGAAGAGGTCACCCAGCCCCTGGTCGAAGATTACCTCAGTGGGCACCCGCGAATCGGAGCAGGTGAGAATAGTTGCGAAGGGGGCCTGACCCTTGGCTACGTCAGCACGCCGGTCGGTCGCCTGATTGGGGTGGGTTGAATGACCCGCGGCAAAGCGGGCATTGCCCTGTTCTAAAACTTGTAAAGCATCAGCAGACGAGGCCGACGCAAAACCTAGCACTGGCCAGAACGCGACAAGGAGGCAGCGGAGTAATTTCACGGGCTGTTGGGATGCGGAGGTCAAAGCGCTGCCGCAACCAGCTGGTGGGGGTGGCAAAGCATGTTGGTTCGAAGACGCATCTCCTCCCCCGTGAAAACCCAGTACCCGTCTGAACGACGGCCATAACCTCTGTAGGCGATGCACCAGACCAGCGATACCTGGGAACGCGATGAAGGCAGTTGCGTTCGCGGATCGAGCGGAAGCAGAAGGTGTTCTGGTATTGAGTGGCTTTGAGGGAGACATACGCACGAGGTTTCATCGGAGCATATTGATCCGAATGACCGTTGCCCCGGCCCTCACCAGCCTAAATCTGGCGCGAGCGCGGAGGTCGCACCGTGGTATGCACCGCAACGAACTATACCTCTATCGGCTCCTCTTCCTTCCGCTGTAACGGTTTTACAATCAGTCACGAAAACAGCAATGCCTGCGTCACTGTATTCCCCTCACCGATTCCACCGGATATACATTTTGAACAAGGCGGCTCTAGTCCAGAGAAGACGTCGGTTGCACTAAGACCAACAGCCCAACTCACTCTCTCCTGAGTTTGGCCAAGGATATAGCAAAGGTCGATGAATGGGCCTGCATTTCCGCTTCGAGCCCGCAAAATTCAATTCTTTCCATTTCGGTAAAACCACGGTTTTCAGCAATGATGTCTAGTAACATTGAGCGCTTGCGCTCGATGAGGAGAACTTGTTCGCACATAGCGATGGCCGCGGAAGCGACGAGTAACGGTTTTTCTGCGGACATTGGCTTACGCATCGCAGTGGGTCAGCGTCATCTCACCCGCTGGAAACATCTTCATCGAAAACCAATAAATTTAAGACTATACTTCAGCATATCGGCAGTTAATTCGCACACTTTAGCCCATGTGGGCGCAAGTTTTCACAACCGGCACCACTGGCGGGAACGATTGCCAGCGGCATCAATCTAAGATAGAGTTGTTCGTGTTGGAGTTCAGAGAAGAATCCTGAAAGTCGCGCGGCTTAGCCAACTACTGAATCGGCGATTGCGTTCCACGGGAACAGTCCGGAGTGACGACCGTGGTGTTTTACGTAGGCACGATGCTATAGACGAGTTCCTTGTTGTTACGGGAGGAGTCACGGCGAATGGACTGTTGGGTGATGAGGCCGAACCAACGCTCAACCTGATTGAACCAAGAAGAATAGGTCGGGGAGTAGTGGACGTGGCAACGCGGCCGGGCGGCGCGCCAAGCACGAACTTTGAGGTGCTTGTCGATGGCCCAGCTATCTACGATGAGATGCCGGCCCGGGGGTGGCCGGGACGCTCACATCGCGGTGTCGCAGGATGGCGAAGAACTGCTGACGGCGGTGCCAGGGCCTTCACCGTGGATGACCTTGCCGCTTTGCCCATCGAGGGCGGCAAGCAGCGAGGTCGCACCATGGCGCAGGTAGTCATGCGTGATGCCTCCCCCGCAGCCCAGGCCCATAGGCAAGACCGGCCATTGGCACTCCAAGGCTTGAATCCGGCTATTCTCATCAACGCAGAGGACCAGCGCCTTGTCCGGCGGGTTAAGGTCGCCAGAGTCGAATGCCCCCCAGCTTGTCAAGGAGCTAGTGGGGCCATGCACTGCCGGATGTGTAGGAACTACAGTATAAATCGCAAATAATGCGTGCCATTCATGCTTAGCAGTTGGAGGCATCGAGCCGAACATACCGTTATTGCCACCCATTTGGGTCGGCCAAGTCGGGCAGCCCGATTTCCACCATACTCTCTACCTGATCTTCTCCTAACCTACCCCGTTCGGCTTTCTCCTACCCGAGGGATCCGCGATCAAACCATGCAATCGGTCAGCCGGCGTCTACTCACGTCGACGCTATTTCTATTTGTCGGAATCTGGACCACTATCCTAATTGGCTTGGGATTGTGGGAGCGACATGAACCAACTACCAGACCGGAGTCCTCTGCCTTGCATTCCGCCAACACAGGGAGTCATTTTTTAGGGGGAACTTTACTGGAAGGCACCCTTGGGCTCGGCAGCATCGGATGCATTGCCGGCTTGCTCCTCTGGTTTCGCCGAATGGATCAGGCCCGGGAGCAAACACTGTCGGCATTGCGCAAAAGCGAGCAAGATCTCGCATCGGTCCTCGACTCGATCGAGGACATCGTATTCTCGCTCGATGCCACCGGACGGATTCAGGCGGCATCGAAATTGAGCGACAAGTGGTTGCGGATAGGTTGCGCACGACCATGCATCGGTGCGTGCTATGCCGATGTCCTTTCTTCCGACACGGTCATGGCAGTTCGAGCAGCCTTGGAACTATTGACGACCACCGGGAAAACCCAAGAAATTGACTATACGACCGAGTCGAAAGGCCAATTGATCTACTGGAACGGAACTGTGACCTGCCGACGCCATGCTGACCGTGCCGGGTCCGGCGCACTTGTAGTGATACGTGATGTAACTCGCCGCGGCAAAGCCGCAACCGCGCTTCGAGACAACGAGGAGCGGTGGCGGCTGATCTACGAACGCACTTGTGAGGGTATTGTCTTGAGCCGCCTCGACGGAACCTACGTCTCCGCGAATCCGGCCGCGTGCACAATCCTCGGCATGTCGGAGCGCGAGCTGCTTGTGAAGGGCCGGACACTGGTAGCGGAACCGTCGCGGGCAGCATTCGAACGATTGGTCGAACAACGGGACAAGAACGGGGTTGCCCGCGGAGAATTACAGCTCCGCCGCGCCGACGGTACGCTCGCCGATCTCGAAGGCTCGTCATCGCTCTTTCGCCTAAGCAATGGCGAAACACGCATCGTGACCATCGTGCACGATATTACCACCCGGAAGCATGCGGAGCGGGCCGCGCAGGAAAACGCCCTCCGTTGGCAGACCGCGCTAGAGGCAGCAGGAGACGGCCTATGGGAGTGGAATCTCGAAACCGACGACGCGTATTTTTCCCCGACGGGAACGAGAATCCTGGGCCTAGAGCCCGACGAAGTATCGCCGCGCATGGACGAGTGGAGAAAACGAGTTCACCCCGATGACTTGGCGCCAACGATGGTACTGCTCGAGCAACATTTGGCCGGGCGCACTGAAACCTACCAAACCGAGCATCGCCTCCGCTGCAAAGACGGCACCTACAAATGGATACTTGTGCGCGGCCGGGTGATCACCCGCGCATCGGATGGGCGTCCACAGCGCATGGTCGGTACGCACAAGGACCTGAGTGGGATCCGCCAAGCCGAGCAAAACCTCCGTGCAAGCGAAGAGCGCTACCGCCGCCTGCTCAACTCGACCACCGACTATGTGTTCACGGTTACGTTAACCAACGGGCAACTGACGGGCGTAACGCGAACAGACGGTTGCCTCTCCGTTACCGGCTACACCGCGGAGGAGTACGCCTCTAACCCGCAACTCTGGTTCGAGGTGATCGCGCCGGCCGATCAGCCCGCGGTGAGAGCACACTGGGAAGCGGCCCTGCAAAGCAACGCGGGCAAACCGATCGAATATCGGATCGCCCACAAGAATGGCTCAAACCGTTGGGTGCGCGGCACGCTGGTAGCGCGCCACGACCCGCCAGGCCGGTTGGTAGCAATCGACGGACTCGTGCAAGACATTTCTGAACGCAAGGAAGTCGAAGTGGCTCTGCGCGAGAGCGAGGAAAAGTTTCACCAAGCGTTTCATCACGCGCCGCTCCTCATGGTTGTGACCAACTTGGCTGACGGCCGAATCCTCGAGGCCAACGCGCTGGCGCGGAAAGTTTCCGGCTACAATCCGCAAACCGACCTAGGACGAAGCGCCGTCGACCTCGGCTGGTTCACCGAGGCGGACCGCAAGCGGCTTGTCGGTTTGCTGCAAACCCAGGGGTTCGTCACGGACGCCGAACTCGTCGGACGAAAGCAAAACGGCACGAGCATCCATTGTCTCGTCAACTGCCAACTGGTCGTAATCGCGGGCGAAACACGGGTGATCACCACACTGCAGGACATAAGTGCGCGCAAGCGGGTCGAGGCGGAATTGCACGAGAGCCACGCGAACTATCTCGGGCTATTCAACACGGTGTCGGAGGCCATTTACGTCCAAGACGTGGACGGCGTGTTTCTCGATGTAAACGAGGGGGCCACGCGCATGTACGGCTGTTCCCGCGAGGAGCTGGTTGGTCAAACTCTGGCAACGGTCGCAGCGGTCGGTCGAAACGATCTTGCGGCAATTGCGAGTCTCCTTCTCGGCGTGGTCGCTACCGGAACGCCGGCCGTATTTGAATTTTGGGCCCACCGAAAGAGCGGCGAAGAGTTCCCCAAGGCCTGTGTCTCGAGCCGTGGAAAGTATTTCGGTCGGGACGTGATCATCACCACGGCCCGCGACATCACAGAGTGGAAGCGAGCCGAAGCCACGCTGCGAGAGAGCGAGCACATGTTACGAGAGTCCCAAATCGTTGCGGCACTGGGTAGCTACGTGCTGGATATTGAGGCCGATGCCTGGCTCAGCTCGGCAGTCCTCGATGGGATTCTGGGCATCGACGCAAGCTTTGCCCGCTCGACCCCGAGTTGGACTTCTCTCATCGCGCCGACCGATCGTCCGGCGATGGCGGACTACTTCACCCGAGAGGTAATTGGCAAGGGAAGTGAATTCGACCGCCAATATCGTATCGTCCGGTTGAACGATGGCGTCGAGCGGTGGGTGCATGGTCTCGGCAAACTGGAATTCGACGCCAGCGGGCGCCCTGTTAGAATGCTCGGAACGATTCAAGACATCACGGACCGGAAACGAGCGGAAATGGCGCTCCGCGAGAGCGAGGAGCGCTACCGGATGTTGGTCGAACTTTCTCCCGAAGCCGTGTTCGTGCACAACCGTGGGCAGATACTCTTTGCCAACCGTGCTGCGGTGCGGCTGACTGGCGCGGGCTCGCCAGATCAGGTGATTGGCACGAACGTTTTGAATTTCGTGCACCCGGAGTCGCGAGCCGTGGTCGAACAGCGAGTCAACGACAACGGCCCCGTCGGCCAGGTCCTGCCCGCAATGCGGCAGAAATGGCTCCGACTAAACGGCGAATTGATCGAACTCTCGGTCGTAGCAACGCGCATAATGTTCAATGGCGTCCCGGCCTCCCTTGTGCTTGCCATGGACATGACCGCGCAGCGGCTGGCCGAGGCGGAGTTACGCAAGTTGTCGCGCGCAGTGGAACAGAGTCCGGTGACCGTCGTCATCACCGATGCAGCAGGGAGGATAGAATATGTGAACCCCAGTTTTACGACTAAGACGGGCTACACCATGGCGGAAGTGCGCGGGCAGGCCACCCGCGTTTTACGCTCCGGCGAAACACCGCAGGACTATTACCGTGACCTTTGGCTGACCATCACCGCCGGGCGTGAATGGCGGGGCGAGTTCCACAATCGAAAGAAGAATGGCGAGCTCTTCTGGGAAGCAGCCACGATTTCGCCGATCTTCGGGGAAGACGGCCACATCACACACTTCCTTGCGGTGAAGGAAGACATCACGGAGCAAAAGGCCGCAGCGGACCGCATCCGCGAGCAGGCAGCATTGCTGGACATCACGCAGGACGCGGTCCTTGTGCTGAGTCTCGACCGCCGGGTCACGTTCTGGAATCACGCAGCAGAGAAACTTTATGGGCTGACCAGCCCGGAAGCGATGGGCCGCCCCTACGAGTCGATTGCCTATCGAGATCCACCGACGAACGACTACGCCGAATGGCAGCAGCTCCTCGAAAAAGGCTGCTGGTCGATCGAGCGCAGGCAATTCGCCCGCGGCCGCGGTGAAATCGTCGTGCAGATGCAGGCCACCCTTGTTCGCGATGAGCGCGGCTCGGCGAAGTCGGTGCTGCTGGTGGTCACGGATATTACGGAGGCAAAGCACCTTGAGGCCCAGTTCCTCCGCGCCCAGCGCCTCGAGAGCCTTGGTTCACTCGCCAGCGGTGTGGCCCACGACCTCAACAACGTGCTGACGCCAATTCTCATGTCCACAGGAATGCTGGCCGACGGTGCCCGAACCACATCAGAGCGCGAGTTGATCCAGCTGCTCAGTGACAGTGCACGGCGAGGTGCCGACATCGTGCAGCAGCTTTTGCTTTACGGTCGGGGCAGCGACACACCGCGCGCGGCGATGAGCGTGGCGGCGGTGATCAAGGATATGGAACAGATGATGCGGGGATCCTTTCCCAAAAATATTGCGATAACTACCAGGGTGCCGAGGGACCTCTGGTCGATCAAGGGCGACCGCACGCAGATTCATCAAGTCATCCTGAATTTTTGCGTGAATTCACGGGACGCCATGCCTTCGGGCGGCCGACTTTCCGCCCTCGCCGAGAACATCCACGTCGACGCCGAGTTTGCCAAGCGACACCCCGGGGCGGAACCGGGACCCCACGTGGCGGTTCGAGTATGCGACACCGGGACCGGCATTCCCGCCGAACTGCTCGACAAGATCTTCGACCCCTTCTTCACCACCAAGCCAATCGGCAAGGGCACGGGACTGGGACTCGCAACGGTCCTTGGCATTGTGCGAAGCCACCGCGGTTTTGTGACCGTCGAGAGTCAGAAGGGAATCGGGACGGAGTTCAGAGTCTACCTCCCCGCCGAGGCTTCAGCCGGCAAGCTGGTTGGCGCGAACGCCCACCGGAAACGTTTTCATAGTCACGGCGAACTTATTCTTGTGATCGACGACGAGGCCAACATTAGGCGAGCCTTGGTGAGCATGCTCAGGGCCCAGCACTACGAGGTGATGGTCGCGTGTGACGGCGCCGAGGGCATCGCAGCGTTTGGCCAACAGGCAAAGACAATCCGGCTCGTGATCACCGACATGATGATGCCGGTGATGGACGGGACTCAGGCAATTCGGGCGTTGCGGCAGGTCAACCCAGACCTGCCGGTGATCGCCATGAGTGGCCTTCCGGCCCAGCGCAGCGAATTGGAGGCAACCTTCGGCCCCCGCTTCCGGTTCCTGCCGAAGCCGTTCCTCATCGAGCAAGCGCTTGCACTTGTGGACGAACTTCTCTGTGAACCCTCTCCTTCCCCATCTGGCGATCCAACCGCACCGAAATAGCCTCCCCCCATACCACGCTGGCTTCCCGAATTCTCCTCATTGACGACCGTCGGAGCCTGCGTGGCGACCTGCAGATGCTTCAGGCCGAGCACCCGGACTGGAAGGCGATCGGGCGGAGCCATCAACAGCCAAAACGCATGGACACTTGTCGTGGCGGGCAGACCTGCTCCCGAATTTCAGAAGCACCGAGGGAGTTGGCATGGGCAAAGGACAGGCCCCAGATAGCGAAGGGAGAAATATTCACGGCAAAATTGATATCCGTATTCTGTGGAGCGGCGACGGCGGCAAGAGCGTCGCGGAAACGCCATCAGCCTGCGGAAACTATCGTTCCGGATGGAGTCCGACGATCCGGCCCAGCTGACCTCCAGGTCACGAGCCGCTATTAAAGCCTCCACTAACCCACTTGGTCGCTAGTTACGGAGCCGGTCGCTCACTAACGGGTCATGTTAGTTGGATAGGCTATGCAGCACAGATGAAGCTGAGCGCGCCGTCGCCCCAGATCGAAAGGGCATAGGTAAACAGTTCACCATATTTCTGTTCGTGCCGAACAAGCGAGCCGTTCAAAATTTGCCTCAATTAGCAATTTCGAGCAGACGGCTCTCATATTCACCCAGGCTTTCAACGGAATTGGAAGCGAGATTCTCTTGCTGCCGAAAATCACGATTTACCCCTCGGTTACTAGCACCCCGCCACGCCCGAAAACAAATGCCCCATGAATATAATATTCCCACGCCTCGCTCCCAGCCTGTCCACTCCCGAATCATGTGCGTTGTCCAATGATCGGTTCCTCACTTGCCGCAAAAGCACTCCTTGGTCTCTGAACTTCATAAAAGCTCCTTTAGCGAAGGCGATTCTTGGGATCAGCTTGGCCCTGTGCTTCGTTGTCCCGTCAATCGCGGCCACCAACATTGCGCCCTCAGCCACGCTCAGCGTGGACTCAACGAACACTACCTATACGAAAGACAAAGCGGTAGACGGAATCAAAAGTGACAATTCGAGTCGATGGGTTTCGGCGAATACCGCCGAACCTCATTGGTTTGAACTCGATTGGGCGACCAACCAAACAATCAACAATGTGAAAGTTTGGAGCGGAAACATGACTGCCGCCGGCTGGCAGATTTACTCCTATAAGCTCCAGTCGTGGAGCGGTTCGGCATGGGTTGATATTCCTGGGGCGAGTGTCACCAACAATACAGCGGATGGATATTCAGGACAGTTTAACGACCTTAATTTCACAGCCGTGACCACGGCCAAGCTCCGTATGTATATCACAGATGCAATAAACCAAACTGGCTATACTGACGCCCGCCTATTCGAACTAGAGGTTTGGACGCCGAACACCAACCTTGCCCCATCCGCCACGGTCAGCGTGGATTCCACCAACAGCACCTACACGAAAGACAAGGCGGTGGACGGGGTCCAAAATGACAATTCGAGCAGATGGATTTCAGCGAATACCGCCGAACCACACTGGTTTGAGCTGGATTGGAGTTCGAGCCAAACCATACGAAACGTCCGGGTTTGGAGCGGAAACATGACGGCTGCGGGCTATCAAATTGGTAGCTTCAAGGTGCAATACTGGACCGGATCAGCGTGGCAAGACACTGGGGCGGCGGTCACAAGCAATTCCCAAGACGGCTTCTCAAATAATTTTAACGACCTGATTTTTCCCCCAGTTACAACAACCAAGCTGAGATTATACATAACTGATGCGTGCTTGTTTGGAGCTTATACGGACGCACGGTTATTTGAAATAGAAGTGTATGAGTTTCCGTTGTCACAGGCGTCGATACCGCCCCCGTCGTCTCCAACCGTGACGAGGGCCAATGTGAAGCAATTTATCATCGATCTAGCCGAATACATTCTTTCGATTCACCCCAGTACCGGTCACATGGGAGGGACTGGCGGGGATTATGATTTTGTCTATGTTCAAGGCTCTTATGTAATCACTCTAGTCGGGGCATATGAAATAACGGGAGACACCCGATATATTAATGAAGCCAAGGCTTGGAGTGATTGGTTCATTACGCAACAGATTGTGTATGATAACGGAAATAAGGGTTATTGGACAGATGGTGGCACCGGGAGCACATACATTGCTGATACTTCATTAGCCGCTTTGGCATTAGCCAGAACATACCCCTATGCCAGCCCCGCCCAGAAGGCCAGTTACCTGCTCGCATTGCAAAGATTTCTCCAGCGCATGCAAGCAACCGGCTTCATAACGACACCGGGGTTCTATAGAGGTTCGATGAACGTATACGGGGATGGCAGTTCTAACGGATATACTACAGCCACAATATTGGCCTCAGCCTTGTGGTCTTCGTATTACCATCTAACCGGAGATCAGAATGCGCTGCAAATCGCTTCCGCTACAGCTGAGTGGGTGGTTGGAACAATCGAGGCAGACGGATTGTTGCCCATGTATATAAACGGGGCCAGACAACAGACCGGCGTCGAGGATAACATCAATGCGATCGGCTACTCTGCCCTGGGATTGGCCACCACCTATCGGCTAACGCCATATCAGGACACAAAAGCTATCCTGAAGAACAGTAATATCCAATTGAATATTCAGTGGCTGTTAGCTGCACAGACCACTCAAGGCTACTGGTCGGCCCCTGTCGGAAGTGCAGGGAATATCCGGACGCCGATGATCGGCTTGTACCTAGACTGGTATTACAATGAGATCGATCACTCCCGAGAAGATGTCCGCCTAGCTGTATGGAAATGGTACAGTTACCTGCTGACCAATGGAACGTACGATAGTAATCGTTATCGCTGCCTGGTCGGAGTATTCATGACGGACCTTTTCACGAGGGGATCCAGCGGCAGCTCAATGAAGGATGCTCCGGCGAGCGTTTGGACGCAAACTACTTCAGCTGATTTTAGCGCCGGCGATATCTCTCAGGTAGTCATCTCTGGCAATAGCGTCATATTGCCAGCCGGGGTAAGCGGAGAGAGAACGTATACTTCCTCAAAGCACGATATGGGGGGGACGATCAATGGCTATGATGCAATAGATTTTGATGCGGTAGAAGAAATTACTTATCCCAACTCAAGTGTGGAATACGGCGTAAAACTCCAGATCAGAACCGCTACAACAGCAGCCGGCCTTGACAGCGCAACATGGTATGGGCCGACAGGCACGACCGACTTCTACCGTTCCTCCTTCAGCCAGATCAACCCGATACACAATGGTCAGCGGTGGGTGCAATACAGAGCGATTTTGTTCACCGGAACGGCCAACTATCCTGTATCGTTGGATGCAGTGACCATCATTGGTAATAGCACTGCCACCCCCAATGACAATCCGTTCAACAACTAAAATTGGATTGTTCGAAAAATACGAACCTTTGCTGCGGCCACAAGAAATCACGTCCTCGAATCGTCAGCTGTAGCATCAGCTGATCTATTGAACTCACAACGTTCCTCCTTGCAACCACAGCCAAAGCAAATGGGCGATACTTCCCAGTCACACCGCCCCTAAGGGGCGGTGCGATGATAACGCCATCGCTCGCTCGGTGAGTCCACCAGCGTCGATACAGCTATCATCAAGGATCGCGTCGAAATGGGGCTCGTTCCGTAACACGAGAGCAGGAGCAATATCCACCCTTCAACATGCAATGTTCCTGTCCCCTCTTCCAGATCCTCATCGTGGTCGGCACCGCGTGGTGCATCAGGGCGGCGCTTGATCTTTCGTTGGTCAATTTCCCGGCCGTGGTGGCGTTCATTTTCTGCGACGGCATTTTTATCCCCAACTGGCGTTGCAGGCTGGCCGCTATGGCGGTGCTAATCTCGTCCGATCGAGGCTCAACTACCATCATGCGAGGCCGCTCGGCATCGATGGGTATTGCGCGCAGAACCCGCAATTGAAGCAACTAAGCCCTTGAGCAGGTCGTTCCGCTCGACCAGGCCATGGGGCAACAGCACCGCGACGAGGTCGTTCACAAGCAAGTAAAGATCTCCGGAGCAACCTCCGGGGTATTTGACAAGGCCCCTGAAAACCCGTTCGAGCAACATGCAATCCACACTTAAACCCGTTCCACCGACCAAGCCCGAGCAAGCTGCTCCGGGGCATCGGACCCACTGCGAATGAACTTGCCCACCATTCTTGAGCCAAGGCGCAAGTGCGAATCTGCTCTGGTGCAACTGCGTCTGGGCGCTACTAAACCGATGGCCGACTGGCTGCGCGAACATCTATTCGGTCATGTGCTCCCCTTTTGGGAAAGATATTCCCTAGATGCCCAAGGTGGTATTCTCACCTGCCTGAATGACGCAGGCGAGATTATCAGCACCGACAAATGGCTGTGGAGCCAGTGGCGCGCAGTTTGGGTTTTTAGTCGGATCTATAACGAAATCGACCGTGACCTCCGCTGGCTGAACCATGCCATCCGGATTGCGGACTTTTGTACGCGGACCGGCTGGGATGAACAGGCGAAAGGCTGGGTCCTGGTGGTTTCGCGCGATGGAAAGGTATTACGCGGATGCGAAAGCACCTACGTCGATGCATTTGCCGTTTACGGACTAACGGAGTTATACAGGGCAACTCGAAATGATGACACACGTCAACTGGCCTGCAAAACAGCTGATGCGGCGATGCGGAAACTATCCCACCCGCACGATACAATCCCTCATTTTCCCTATCCAATTCCGCGCGGCACCAAACCACACGGTATTCCCATGCTGTGGTCTCTTTCGCTGGCGGAGCTGGGGCATGCATTGCAAGACGAGAAGTATCTCACCGCTGCAGCACAGTTGTCCGATAATATCTTCCACGATTTTTATCGTCCAAGTCGCGATCTTTGCCTCGAGCTCGTCCAAGCCGATGGCCGTGAATACTCACCACCGGCGGGGACGGCTGTTGTTCCGGGACACGTGATCGAAGACATGTGGTTTCAGGTTCATGTGGCCAAACTGACCCGCCGCCAACCGGTTGATATCGAAGAGATGCTCCGTTTGGTCCTGCGCCACCTGAAACTCGGCTGGGACCTTAATCAAGGCGGGGGCATCCTGCTTGCCGTCGACGCGGATGGCCGTGAGTCTGTAGGATGGAGCTTCGCCGACACAAAACTGTGGTGGCCCCACACGGAGGCCCTCTATGCCACACTCTTGGGGGCGCGGCGAACTGGCCGTCCAGCTTTTCTCGAATGGTACGAGCGACTCTGGCGCCTATGCTTGGACCACTATGTAGATTGGAAACACGGGGAGTGGCGGCAGAAACTTGATCGCTCGCTTGCCCCCCTCAACGGCGTAATCGCATTGCCCGTCAAGGATCCCTTTCATTTACCGCGTAGTTTAATTCTCCAAATCGAACTATTGGAGAAGGGACTCTGACAGGCCTCGACTTTCCCTGCCACCCCGACTGTTGGTCCGGGATGTACCCGCGCCTACATCCCCCTTCGAAGGATTTGTGCAGATCAGCCGCCCTCTCGCAGAGGTATGACCACAATCTTGGGGGACATGCAGATCATCGTTCAGCCCCGCTGCGCGGGCGCGAGAGGCGATATAGGTAGATGTGCTGTCGCTAAGAGCATTTCGAGGAGTGTACTTACTCTCGTTCTTTGACAGCCACGAGCATTGCTCGCCGCCTTTGTGCGACACTCGAGCGGAGCGCGCTACATAGCGCTTCGCCGGATAATTGCAGCAAATCGAGGGTGTGGCCGGCTAGGGCATACGGCACATTATGTTGCGGCTCAAATATGGGAGCGAACGGATCAAACAACTGCACCCAGTCGGGGCGCTCCACCGCGGTAGTATACAATCGCCCGCGCGACGTCATCGATGATGACTCCAAGCCTCACCCTACCAACCCTTCCCCCAGGCCCGGCTACCATGCACTCTACATGTTGCCTACTCTCATGGTGGGGCAGAAGATAAAAACAGATGGAGACGGCACGTCTCGAGGCGTGACATAAAGCAGGCCGAAGTGAGCGTGCCCCTAAATCACCCCAGCCGGGGCAAAGCGCCGACTTCGATCAACTGCTCTTTGCCAATTTTGCCAACTAGCAGGCAGACCAGCGCGAATGCGATCACGTAAACAACGGCACACGCGATAAAGACCGGGGTGTATGAAACGTTTTGCACAGTCCACCCGATGAGCTGCTGCGTAACAATGCCCGCGACTCCGCCCAGCGCACCGGCAAGGCCGGTTACGGATCCGATAACGTGCTTCGGGAAGAGTTCCGCGGGCAGCGCCATGAAGCCCCAGGCACCGTGGCAGAACATCGCGAAGCTAATCAATGCTACCCCTAGCGAAGGCGAAGGCACACGGATGATAAGCAGACAGGAGACAAATAGTAGACACGAGCTGACGAACATGATGGTTTTCCTTGCACGATCATGCGACCAGCCCACACCGATAAGGTAACGCGGAATGGCGCCGCCAGAAATGTTTCCCAGCGCCAACGCCAAAAAAGGGATGCCGCTGTATTTGCCAACCGCGACAAGGTCGAAACCGCGCTCCTGCTGCAAATATTTGATTATCCAGAAAGTAAAAAAATACGAACACGGATCGAGCAAGACCCGCGCTATTACACAGCCCCAAACAGCCCGCATACGAAGCAATCGACGGAGCGGCACAGCATCGCTTGGCGGACCTGGATTGTCATCACCTTCGATCAGGCGGAGTTCTTCGCGCCCAAGCCAGGTGTGCTCCCGGGGAAGCCGATAGCAGGCTGCCCAGATCGCGACCCAAACAAAGCCAAGCCCGCCACCAAGTACGAACGCCGAACGCCAGCCCCAAGTCAGCGCGATCCAAGAGATGAGCGGGGCTGCCATAGCGGCGCCGATGGCGATGCCGCCGTTGAAGACACCGACCGCCAGGGTCCGTTCGCGCATGGGAAACCATTCCGAGACGGCTTTGATCCCAGCTGGAAAATTAGCCGGTTCGGTGGCGCCAAGCAGAAACCGAAAGATTGTGAACTGGGTAGCTGTTCGGGCAAAAGCGTGCAGCATGCTGGTGAATGACCAACCAGAAACAAACACCAGGAACGATCGTCGCGTGCCGAGCTTATCGACCAGCCACCCGCTCACGGCATACATAATTGTATAGCTAAGTAGGAAAGCCGACGTGACGTTGGCATACTGTATGGTCGAGATGTGCAACTCGTTTTGGATCGTCTGTGCGAGCACCGAAAGCGTCTGGCGGTCCAGGTAATTGAGCCCGGAGGCCACGCACAACATCGAGACAATATACCAACGCAGGCCTGCCAGTTTTCCTGATTTCATTGTGTGATGATGGCCAGCGATCGCGGGAGGTTTGAAGGCAATGGTGAATCAACCACAGACGCCTAGAGGAACACGTTAGTGAGCCCAGTTTATGCTACCATGTAACATGGACAAGACTTCCGCATGCAAGTCCGCCAAAGGCGAGTCATGCGAAAGCGGAAACGACTATCGATGGTTTAGCGCGTGCGTCACGCTGGGTTGGCTGTGGTGCCCAGCGCATACAGGGAGGGCCGGGAAAGTTCGCTCAGCGGCGGTAAAGGTAACCAGGCCGGATTTTTTCGGCCAGCGACATCATCGTGAAATTCATTAGCTGTGAGAGTTTCCGTCTGTCTTCTTTGAAGCGCGACTCGTCAAACATTATTGAAGTTGTAAAGGCGAGTTCGCGATCTGCCGTCAACGACAGGGCGTAGCCCTCAGGGCGATATCGCGACCAGACATATAATAGAAAAGGCATGCCCCCCACCTTGCTGCCCCATTGCGAGTTGTAGTCCATGGTTTTTGTGGCACCCAGCCCGCGCAGATTCGAAGGCATCCAGTCAACAGATTCTTCGATACGCTCAAGTGCCTTTTTATGGCGGGCTGAGGTTGGCTCAAGATAGGACAGACCGGCGGCATAGGCCTCGAAGGCATACATCAGGAAAGAAGGACCTTGTTGATCGAGATTGTATTTTACCGGGAGTTGCTGGTGGAAGTTCTGCGCGTTGAGCCAATCGATCGCCCCCAATCCGGCATCGAGATACTTTTGCTCACCGGTGGAGCCGTAGAGGAGAAACGATAGCGAGCCAAAGGTCCCAGTAGAGCACCACCACGGTCCATCGTATTCACGCCAAATACCGTCCGTAATTCCTCCGCCTCTCACATATGACTTGAGCACGAGATCAGCAAAGGACTTCACCGACTGAATGTATTTTTCCCGTTTGGCGTGGTCGGCTGTTCTAACGGCAGTAGCAAGCACCGCCATTGCGATGCAAGACGAGTCCGCAGTAAACCAATCGCCGGTTGTATCGCCCGGCCTCCGATCATAGTGCATATAGTAGGCCCCTGAGGGGCTCATTCTCTCCTGAAAATCAATCATCTTGTCGGCCCAAAGCTGGCAGGCGTCCAAGTAGCGCTTTTCTCCCGTGAGATCATACGCAACCGCGAGCGCTCGGATGGAGTAGGATCCCATGTAGTAAGCCCGGTGTCCAATGTCCGGAACGTAGCCAAGCTCTTCCGGGTCAAAAAAACTCGGCTTGCTGAGTTCTTCGCACGACAAGTCGCAAAGCTTCAGAAAAACAGCCTGTAACGCTTCCGGCTTTGAAAAGGCTGTGTTCGTGTCCGCACCACGCACCGCCCCAGTCGATACGAGCGCAACAATCAAAACCAATGCCCTGAAGAAACGAATTGTTTTCATAGGAGAGTCGCGCTGTATCGAGCCGGGTGTAGTGCGCCAGAATTAGAACTTGTAAGTAACTGAGGCCCGAAGATTCCTCGGTGTTCCAGGGAACACAAGGAAGCGATTGACCGAGGCAGCCAAGTATTCCTTGTTCAAAACGTTGTCGACGTTGATCTGGAATTGCCACGATTTCATTGCATAGCCTACTGACAAGTTGACTAATGTTCGGGGTGGCAGCCAAAAACTCGGTTGATTCGGGATAACGTTGGTCGGCGTGCTCGCGGCAGTTAGCCCACTGGCTTGGTCACCTGGAACCCGACCGAGGTAACTGGCCCCAAGAGAGAAATTCAAACCAGTGAGCGAACCTTTCTTGAATTCGTAGCGCCCCCCAAGTGAGCCGGATCGCTCAGCGGTCCCACGGAAAGGGACATTGAACGGATCACGATTCTTGAAGTCCGTGGCACTTCCAAGCAACAGGAACCCCTTGGTGATTTCGTAGGCGAATTCGAACTCCCACCCCTTGGCAGTGCGATCAGAGAAAAGGTTGGGTAGCGGAGGATTCGGGGCCGGCACGGTAAGATTACCTGGATTCGCTATACCGACGGCCGACTGCGCGATATGAAAATGCACTAACGATGCCTGCAATCTATTCCCCAGCATGCGGACCCGCATGCCGATTTCGTTCTGAACGCCTTCAGAGAAGGGTGGCGTTCCGGCAGCCGAGAAACTCGTAGCCAGTGGCGATGCATTCTCCGAATGGCCGTAAAATACAGAAACATTAGTGAGAGGTTTGAGCACAATGCCGTAATTGTAACTATCAGTGCTCGCCTTCGTGATGGCCAGGGTCTGGGCAAGCAAGTCCTGCGAGGAGTTGGAGAACTCAATGTGCGAAATACCACCTGAGAGCGAAATGCGGTCGCTCCACATCGACAGAACCTCATTCCCGTAATATTGTCGCGAAAGAAGCCGGTCGGCAAAATTTTGGATTAGGTTCCCCGGAGTGTATGGCTGAAGGACGACGGCATCGATGTTGAACGAAGCGTTGGAGATCGCCCGGTTAGTGCGTATAGGGTAATCATCATCCGGCTTCTGGCGGGCATATGCGAAGCCGATAGCGGTGGTGGACTTGGCCTTGGCAAATGAGCGTTGATATACCCAGTCGTTCTGAAAATTTTGGTTGATGAAATGATCAATCGAGAGATTGCCCGCCTGAGTGAAAGTGCGCGACGGGGCCGGAGCTGGAGACGGGAGAAAATCTGGGGCCGGACCGTAAATGATACCGGGTGTCCAGAGCCCCGTGCGTGGATCGCGCGAACCCCCATTGTCGCCACCAAATGTTAGTTGGGAAAATTGAAGATCTGCAATATAGTAGCGGGCTGCAACACGCATGGAGAGATGTTCGGTCAGTTGGCTAGTGAAGAATGCCCGGTATTCTTGGCGGCGTTCCTCACGATTAATATCATTATTATAGAGCTGAATATCCTTGGGGACACCAGCGAGCAGCTTGGCGTCATTGGTAGACCCAGACGAAGGATCGACTGGAATACCCAGATAATTCGTGCCTCTCCAACTGGCGAGCTCCGCTTGGACCGTCAGCTGATTTTGGGGGTTGAAACGATAAGTAAACGAAGGCTCGACGATAAAAGAGGCCGTGCTAGCTCCCTTGTAGTAGTAGTCATAGTTGCGAACTGCGCCAACGACCCGATAGGCAGCTTTCCCCTCACTGCCTGAGATAGGTCCTGTTGAATCAAATTCTACGCCGCCCGCATCGAATAGGCCTGTAGAGACGGTCAAGCTATTCTCGGGAGTGAAGAGCGGTTTCTTGGTTACATTATTAATGGTGCCGCCGGGATTACCGGCGGGCGACAGAATCGCGTTCGGACCTTTGACAACCTCAATACGATCAATGATCACGGGATCCATGTTGCTCTGAGCAAATGTCGCAAACCCATCCACATTGCGGCCGACAAACTGAAACCCCCGAATCGTTATGTAATCCGCCGCGTTGGAGATGATGTTCTGGCTAACCCCGGGGACATACTTGAGGGCATCCACCATACTCTTGGCCGCAACGTCCTTAATCAGATCCGACGTGACAACATTTACTGTTTGAGGGGAAAGGAATATCTCTGTGCTGACGCGACCACCACTGGTGGAATCAGCCGCTTGGTATCGGTTGGGCTTCTCGGCATTGACTTCGAAAACAGAAAGCTCGATGACCTTGTCGCTGGTCGACGCCGGCTCCACCGCGTCGGGTGGAGGAGCAGGTTGGGCGAATCCGATCGAAGCAGTCGCAAAAATTGCAGTGTAGCTTAGCAAGCCCGAAAGCGGGCCCGTGCGAGTGAGGAATGATTTCCTCAGCGTAGGGTTGGGGTTCATCGTTTAGGTTGGGTTAAGTGCCGACAGGGAAACCCGCCAGCGAAATTGGATTGGATGGTATCGCCTCGAGCCGCACTGGGAGCGGCCTCACAGGGGTATCAATGGGAGTTTTTCGCCTTGACCAACCATGATGGCGGTTAACAGTTTACTTGATGAACCTGCGTCAGGTAGCCCGTGCAGCGGGCCTGTCGGTGGCAGCCACTTCGTTCGCGCTGCGCGATAGCCCCAAGGTATCTTTGGCCACTAGGGTCCGGGTACGGGAGTTGGCCCTCCAGTTGGGTTACCAAGCCGATGCACGCGTCATCGAAGCAATGCGCCATATCCGAAAGCCGCGGGAGGCTCGGCAGTCCGCTTGTTTGGCCGTTTGCTCGTTTTATGATCACCCGCGTCCCTGGGAGAAATCCACGCATTTGTCCCGGGTTTACTCCGGGATGAAGCAGCGCGCGGAACAAGTCGGCTATAGACTCGAGCCCCTTTGGCTGCGTGCGCCTGGCATGACCTACCGCCGGTTCCGAGGCATCCTGCAGGCTAGGGGCTTGGAAGGTATGCTTTGTTTCGGAAGCTCTGATGTGGATCAGCTTTTCCCGTCGGAGATCAACCTTTGCGCGATTGTCACTGTAGGTCTTAGTATCCGAACGCGGCTGCACCGCGTAGTGAGTCATTCCTTTGCGGACACCACCGTCGCGCTCGATCGCTTACACCAACTCGGCTACCGCCGGCCCGGTCTCGTAGTGAGTAACTACGAGGAGCAACGAAGCGCCCGTGCGCATACCGCCGCGTATCTCGCCTGGTGTGAACGGCACCTTGGTTTGCACGCAGCAATGCCTATTTTAAGAGTGGATGAAGTTGAGGGGGCAGCGGTGCTCGGATGGTTGGGCCGCCACAAACCGGAGGCCATTGTCGTTGTGCACCAAGGCACCGAACTTTTACTCCTGCGAAGCGCACTTCGTAAAGCCGGGGTGAGAGTGCCTGGTGACTTGGGGGTTCTGGCGATCAGCCCTGTTCTGGAGGGAACGGATTTTGCGGGCTTAGAGGAAAATCAGTCCCTCATTGGCAGATGGGCGGTTGAGTTGCTGGCAGCGCGAATTGCAAACCGCGATTTTGGCATTCCTTTGGATCCCCGAGTCGAGATGGTCGAGAGCCAGTGGCACGAGGGCAATTCGTTACGGGTTTTCAAGTCGGTGAACTGTTAACCGATTACGCCATCGCGCGAATAGCGTACGATAGCCAAGTATTCCGGTTTTGATGAAACTCGGAATGGGATTCTACAGGCACCTGCTGACACGCGGAAATTTTGCTTTCGCGCGTCAGATTGGGGTCACACAGATCGTGGCTCATCTGGTTGATTATTTTAGAGCCGCCACACACGGCGCCCGAGACGACTACCCTAGCGACACGGATCGCGGTTGGGGCCTTGTCGGTGATTCTTCCATTCTCTGGACGCTCGAAGAATTCCTCGGCCTCCGACTCAAATTGGAGTTAGCCGGACTGACGTTAGGAGCCGTAGAAAATCTTAATCTATCGCATTTTAATGACATGCTCTTTGACGGGCCACAGCGCCGTCGACATATCGGAAACGTAAAGACAACTATTCGCCGAGTTGGTCAGGCCGCAATTCCCGTCCTGGGCTACAATTACAGACTTGCCGTGGCGCAGGTCGCCCGAAAGCCCGTTACGCTAGTGGAGGTGCGGTATCAGTTGGCATTGAGCAACCCGCCGATCGTCCCATGACCAATGGTCTATTCTGGAACACGGTCTATGATGAGCAAGCCCCTACGGACACCGTGCCGTCAATTACTCACGCTGAACCTTGGCAACGCTTGGTTGCGTTTCTCGGTGAAGCGCACCCCATCGCTGCGGAGGCCGGCGTGAAGCTCGCCGCACCTCCCGGGCGATCCGCCAACGTCTACAGTCCGCCGGCTCCCGCAGTTCGTCTACCAGCCCCAGCACAGTCAGAAACCGATAGGTCTCAATCCGAGCCCTCCGAACAGGTAGAAATCTGCATTCGCTCACTGGCCGAAGGCCGCGTCTACGAAGCCGCGGAACCTGCGCTACCCGGGAACGGGGGAGCCCGCGTTCGTTTCTGAACGTTCCATGCCACCGACAAGGTCCCCTCTACCCATTCAACATAAAACCAACAATAAGATGAGCAGGAAATTCACGATACCAACAGAAATTTATGACCAGCGGGAGGCCATGGGCGCTGCGGCGGCACACCAGTTCCAACGCCGAGTGCAGGAGGTGGTCGAAGCCAAGGGCCGGTGCCGTGTCATCTTCGGTTGCGCGCCTTCGCAGGATGACTTCTTTCGCGCACTCGTGCGCGAGGCACAAGCCACGCCAGGCGTTTGGCGCCGGGTCGAAATCTTTCACATGGATGAATATATCGGATTACCCGGGAGCCATCCTCAGAGTTTCCGAACCTATTTGCGGATCCATTTCCTGAACCACGTCGAGCCAGCTGCGCTTCACCTCATCAAAGGTGAAGCGTCGTCTGGTGAGATGGAAGCCGAGCGATACGCCACATTGATTGGCCATGCGCCTATCGATGTCATTGCGATGGGTATCGGTGAAAACGGCCACGTGGCATTCAATGACCCCCCGGTGGCTAACTTTACGGATCCGTATCTGGTCAAGGTCGTAGCAATGGATGACAGCTGCCGGCAGCAGCAAGTCAATGATGGCTGCTTTTCCAGTCTCTCAATGGTTCCTCGGTTCGCCGTGACGATCACCTTGCCGGTTTTCGCCCAGGCGGGGAGTCTTTTTTGCATTGTTCCCGGACTGAGAAAGGCTCGGGCTGTGCAGCGAGCATTTCTCGACCCGGTCAGCCCTGCCTGTCCAGCAACGATCCTGCGAGTACACCCACGCGCCAGGCTCTTCCTGGATCGCGATTCTGCCTCGCTCTACCAGTCGGCAAGCGGTCACTCTTGAGGATGGCGCGAAAATCCCGAACTTCCCGGAACCCGGTTTCCGCGGATCTCGCGCGGTCGCGCCCTGCGAAGCATTTGCAGCGGGTCGTGAATGGCAAGTCCCCCCCCCGGTCAGGTCAGGGCGACGGTTTCTTTGACCTTCAGGTTAATGGATTTGCGGGTGTTGATTTCCAACAACCCGAGTTGCGATTCGCGGAGATCCACCGAGCTATGAAGGCACTGCACGCCCACCAAACCCGTCGAATACTGTTTACCCTGATCACCGACCGAATCGACGGTCTTTGCAGAAAACTGGAACGCGTCGAGGAATTCCGCCGTCATGATGTGATGGTGGCTCGCACCATCGCAGGCTATCATCTCGAAGGACCATACCTGCGGCGAGAGGTCGGTTTTAGCGGCGCACATGATGCCAGCCTGATGTCCCGGCCCAGGATAGCGGAGTTTGAACGCGTTTGGAGCGCATCGAATGGGAACATCCGACTAATCACCTTGGCGCCCGAACTGCCGGGTGCCGCGGAGTTCATTGCACATGTGGCGGCCAAAGGAGTTCGCGTGGCGATCGGCCACTCCAATGCTGATGAATCACAAATTGATATCGCCATTGCGGCAGGCCTGCGACTATGCACGCATCTCGGCAACGGAGTGCCGCAACAGATGCACCGCCATGATAATATCATGCAACGATTGTTGGCCCGGGACGAACTCACCGCTGCATTCATCCCCGACGGAATCCACTTACCCAACAACGTGCTCAAGAATTTCGTTCGGTCGAAACCAGCCTCCCGTGTGCTGTTCACGACGGATTGCATGGCGGCCGCCGGCGCCCCACCAGGCCAGTATAGTTTGGGACGCCTAGTGACCCAAGTGGGCGAGGATGGAGTCGTCCGGCAGCCGGACGATCCACTTTCGTTTGCCGGTTCATCCCTAACTATGGACACAGCTTGCCGAAATGTGGAGGATGCCTTGGACTGGTCACGCAAGAATGCCGTAGCTGCTTGCTCAAGCCGGGTCGCCCAGTTTTTCGGGCTATAGAGAGCCACTTGATGACCCCCGAAGCCTCCCAACACCTCATACCTACGGCCACATGATCGCCATCCGCCCTCAAATCGCAGCCAGCTCCTTCTCCAGTTGCATCGTTGATCCGAGTTGCAGTGCGGTGAATGGTGCTTGGTCGATGAAATACACCTGTGCGTCGAGCTGTTTTCCGCATCCCGGTTTGAATCACAATAGTTCAGCCGGCTTGATGGCCTATTTCTCTCGGATTATTCGCGGGAGCGCAGGTCTCTTCACCTTGTCCACGGTTACTGTCATGAAGACCTGGGCCGGAGAGAGCCGGTTTATTGGCCTGCTTGAGAATTCACCTTTCCAGCTGGCGGCGCCAGCCCCAGCGGTCGAACCCACCGTGGAATTCCGAGGATATATTATTGAGTCAGGAATCACGATGTTTTCTCTGACCTGCCCAAGCACCAAAGGCCGTAGTCAAAGTGCCTGGGTGGTATTGGATGAGCTCTTTGCCGACTACGTGGTGCGATCCTTTGACCAGGCCACTGACACCGTGCAAGTGGAACATCGCGGGAAACGCCTCACCCTTGAACTGAAGTTAAACCGAGTGCAACCATTGCAGGCGCGACAACCTCCAACGATCGATGTCGATCCACCAATTGTGGCAGATGATAAACCACAACCCGACTCCATCGTTGTAGAAACCCTCCGTCGGCACCGAGCGCTACGGCAGGCCAATACCGTGAATCATGATTGAGCACAACCTTGACCGCACTCATCGCCCGGCCAGAATAAAGCGCGTAAGGAGCGCGCCACTGAATCAGGTATCGTGTAGGGGTGAAATCCCCGACTCCGGTATACCCCACCCCATGTCCTCCATCGATGATTTCGTCTCCCTCCAGAAGTCAGGCCGGAAATTCAATCCACCCGCCGCCTTCCAACGGCGGGCCAATCTTACGCAGCTAGGCGAATACCGCGGCCTCTATCTGGAGTCGATCAACGCTCCGGACAAATTTTGGGCCAAGCAGGCCAAGGAACATCTCGTCTGGCGGAAGCCTTTCAAGCAGGTCTTGGACTGGAAACCACCCCACGCCAAGTGGTTCCTGGGCGGAAAGTTAAACGTTTCCGAAAACTGCCTCGACCGGCACCTCGGCACAGCCCGCGAAAACAAGGCCGCAATTATCTTCGAGGGCGAGCCCGGGGATGTCCGGACGATCACCTACAAGCAGCTGCATTTCCACGTCTGCCGCCTGGCCCACATCCTCGAGAATTCGGGCATCAAGCCCGGCGACCGCATCGCCATCTACCTGCCGATGATCCCTGAGGCCGTGATCGCCATGCTGGCCTGCGCCCGCGTCGGCGCCGTGCATACGGTGATCTTCGGCGGCTTCAGCGCCGAGGCCATCAAGGACCGCATCAACGATTGCAAAGCCAAGCTCGTCATCACCGCCGACGGCGGCTGGCGTCGCGGCAAGATCATCGAGCTCAAGGCCAACGTGGACCGCGCCATCGACGGCACCCCCACCGTGCAGACCGTCCTCGTCGTCAAGCGCTGTGGCAACGCGGTCAACATGGTCGAGGGTCGCGACGTCTGGTGGAAGGAAGCCTGGGAGGGCGCGCCGAACAAGCACGCCGCGAAGGCCTTCGATTCCGAACACCCGCTCTTTATCCTCTATACGTCCGGCTCCACCGGCAAACCGAAGGGCGTGCTGCATACTTCCGCCGGCTACCTGCTCGGCGCCAAGCTCACCTCGCACTACGTCTTCGACCTCAAGGAGACCGACCGCTACTTCTGCTCGGCCGACATCGGCTGGATCACCGGTCATAGCTACGTCGTCTACGGCCTGCTCTCGAACGGCTCGACCGTGTTTCTATACGAGGGTGCGCCCAACCAGCCGGAGCCCGACCGCTTCTGGCAGATGATCGACCGTCACGGCCTGACCATCCTCTACACGGCGCCGACCGCCATCCGGGCTTTCATGCGCTGGGGCGACAACTACGTCCTCCGCCACCGCCTCGACTCATTGCGCCTGCTCGGCTCCGTCGGCGAGCCCATCAACCCCGAGGCGTGGATGTGGTATCACACCATGATCGGCAAGAAGAAGTGCCCGATCGTCGACACTTGGTGGCAGACCGAGACCGGCAGCATCATGATCGCCCCGCTGCCGGGCGTGACGCCAACCAAGCCCGGCTCCGCCACGCTCCCGCTCTTCGGCGTGCTGCCCAAGATCGTCGACGAGAATGGCAATGAGGTGCCGCGCAACTCCGGCGGCAAGCTCGCCATCATGCAGCCCTGGCCCTCGATGCTCCGCACGCTTTGGGGCGACGACGATCGCTTCAAGAAAACCTATTTCAGCGAATTCCACGGCAAGCCCGGCGTCTACTTCACCGGCGACGGCGCCCGGCAGGACAAGGACGGCTACTTCTGGATCGTCGGCCGCATTGACGACGTGCTCAACGTCTCCGGCCACCGCATCGGCACGGCCGAGATCGAGAGCGCACTCGTATCGCACCCCGCCGTGGCCGAGGCCGCCGCGGTCGGCCGGCCGGACGAACTCAAGGGCCAGTCGCTCGTCGTTTTCGTCACGCTCAAGTCCACGCATACCGCCAGCGAACAGCTCAAGGAGGACCTCCGCGCCCACGTCGGCAAGGAGATCGGCTCGCTCGCCAAGCCCGACCAGGTCCGCTTCGCCGCGGGCCTGCCGAAGACGCGTTCAGGGAAAATCATGCGCCGCCTGCTCAAGGAACTCGCCACCAGCGGCGAGATCAAGGGTGACACGACGACCCTCGAGGATTTTTCTGTCCTCGTCTCGCTGCAGAGCGAAGACTAAGTTCGCCATATTTCCCTTCCTGATTCGCAACGTGCCCCTCGATAAATCCGGCAAATCATCACCTTTGGCGCCACAGGTGTCCGCAAGGTATCAGTACAGTCATTGCGGGCCTTGCCGTTCGGTTTGAATTTGGGAGTGCTGGTAACCTGGTGCAAGTATGGGCCACGTTGGGCGCTGATTTAGTAACCGGAAGGAAGAAGAACTGCTCTCCCCACTGCTGGCTCATCAAAGACGCTCCCCTCTTCTTAACCGAACAACTCGAAGTGTTATGCGTGTTTCCCTCAGTGTTGTTCTCCATGGTCGAGAACAGTTGCGCGACACTATGGCCGGCCCGCCGTGGGCCCATCGTATTCCCTTCGCATGAAACAGGAACTTAACATTGAGGCGATCCACGCGCCGGGCGACAGTCTCCTTGCCCAGGTCGCGCTGGTCCTCCAGCGCAGCGTGGTATCACCGCCCTGCTTGGTGTGGTCGACGATCCCGGAAAGCCGAGAGGCGCGGATCTGGGTCACGATCGCAGAGACCGGTAACGATTTTCCAGAAATGCTCGCTGAACTAGAGCGGGTTCCCGGAGTGACGCGGGTCCAGTTGCTCCGGCCGCTCCAAGCGCCGCCGGGGAACCTCGGCGCTAGGGGCCCTGCTTCATTGCCGGTGCGGACCGATTGACGGGCGATTTGCCCTGCCGAAGCGATCCCCGGTTTTATCCGTAACGCTGGATTGGGCGGGAGATTTTTTTATATATCCGCAGCATCGGCCCATCTTGCGTCCTCATCGCCTGCTCCAAGCCGAACGTTTCCCACAGTTTGTCAGCTTGGGTGCGGAACTATGCTGAGGCAGTTCACCGGGCATCTGCTGGACCGAGGTCGCCTGCTGGCACGAGAGATACCTCGGATACGCGGGGGGCGCTGAGGCGGTATGCTTCCGCAGCGAGGGCCGCCGCCAGATGTTTGCTGGCGGACTAGGTGGTAGCGCGAGTGGTGGGAAGGCTTATGGCTTAAACATCCTGGAAGCAGTCGTGTCCGGGGGCGCCGGCGGCCACACTAGCGGGGCGGGGATTGTCGAGCCGTGTCTTCCAAGCCATCATTTGGGAGGTCAGCTTTGACGAGGCGGCGGTGAAAGAAGAGTCGATGCCGAGGCATTGCAGCGCCTGTTGTTTTTTCCCCTCGAGGGCGAGCCGCAGCACATCCCCGGCTTCGTGGTGGAAGCAGGAATGCAGGGCGGCGATTTCCCGGCATCCCGTGGACTGCCGTTCCGTTTCCGGCAGGGCGTGGAGCCACCGGCCGAACTCACACTGGTCGTCGGCCGAGGCCTTCTCGGGCGTGATATCCGATGCGCCGCTGTCGATCGCCTGCTTCAACCGGTTCTTCCAAGTGCCGTGCGCGGCGATGGCCCGGTTGATCTGATCGACATGGGCGGCCGCGGTCGGTGGCGGCGGAACCTCGGTCCGGCCGCCTGCAGGGCGGAAGCTGTGGCCGAGAGGCTCGATCCGGGCCGGCCTGAGCCATTCCCGGGCCCCCCGTCCGGTGGAGACGGAGGTGTTGGCCGTGGGTGAGGGGCGGGAGGTGGAGGCGCCGCCCACGAGCTGACGGAGGTGACCGACGGTCTCCTTGAGTGTGACCGCCTGGGCGCTGAGTTCCTCGGAGGCGGCAGCGGTTTCCTCGGCGCTGGCGGCGTTGGACTGGGTGATCTTGTCCATCTGGCTGACGGCGGTGTTGATCTGGCCGATGCCTTGGTTCTGTTCCTGCGAAGCCGTGGCGATCTCGGCGACGATCTCATCGACCTGACGAGCCTTTTCGACGATGACGTCGAGGGAGCGGGCGACCTTTCCTGATATCAGGACACCCTGTTCTCCGCTCTGGATGGCGACCTCGATCTTGGCGGCGGTCTCCTTTGCGGAGTTGGCGGAGCGTTGGGCAAGGGCGCGGACTTCCTCGGCGACGACGGCGAAGCCGGCGCCGGCCTCACCGGCACGGGCGGCCTCTACGGCGGCGTTGAGCGCGAGAATGTTCGTCTGGAAGGCGATCTCGTCGATCGTCTTGATGATCTTCCCGATGTCGTTGGACGAGGTCTTGATGGCGTCCATGGCGGAGCGCATCTTGGCCATGTCGGCGTTGCCCGCCTCGGCAGCGGCGCGGGTTGCACCGGAGAGGATCTTCGCATTGCCGGCGCTGTCGGCGTTGCGCTTGGTCATGGAGGAGAGTTCCTCGAGCGAGGAGCTGGTTTCCTCGAGGCTGGCGGCCTGCTCGCTCGAACCCTCGGCGAGAGACTGGCTGCTGGCCGACACCTGGCCGGCGGCCGAGGCGACCTGACCAGCGGCATCGTCGAGGACACCCGTCATCTGGCGCAACGCGAGGTTGACCCCACGGATGATAAACCAGCCGGCAGAAACGGCGAGAATGAGGCTGACGCCGGACACGCAGAGGGTGCGAGCAACGGCTTGGGCGGAAGCATCGATGATCTGGCCGGTGGCCTTCACTGCGCTGTCCTGATTCCATTTCAGCATCATGGTCGTTTGATCCCGGTAGGCGTCGAAGGCGGGCTCCAGCGTGCCTTGAAGGAAGCTGCGGCTCTCCTCACTTCGGCCGCTTTTTAGAAGTGCGAAATAGGCGTCGCGCGTGCTGAGGTAGCTCGTGCGGATTCTTTTTAACTCTTCGTAATTACTCCGATCCTCCGATTGGGAAATGGAGGCCTCGTAGCCCTTCATGGCCTCGGAAATGGTGACGGCATTCTCTGCAATCTTGGCCAGGTCGCCGTCGCGCCGGGCCGGATCAGCCGCCAGAAGCGTCCGGACGTGAGCGCGCAGCGAATAGGTGCTGATCTCCGACATGTAGACGACGCCGGGGATGGCGTCATCCCGCAGGCGAGCGACGGCGAGGTCTTCAATATGCCTCAGGGTCGAGACTCCGAGGCCTCCGACGATGAGCAGGAGAGCGAGCAGCAGCACGCCACCCGCAATGATTCGTTTGGCGATGGTCCAGTTTTTCATAAGGGGCGGATTGGGTTGGGTTTTGGCCGACGGAGTAGAGGACGTAAGCCAGGAGCGGCGCCGGTACGGCGGGCCGGGGTGTATTTGTGCGCCCGGCAGCGGTCCCAGATGGCGAGACAGGTGCCTCAACTGGGCCCCGGACCGGAACTGGTGGAGTGGCGGAGAGGTTGAGAGTTTTGAACATAGAAGGAGTAGTCGCCAGATCCACACGGGGTCCGGCCGGACGTTGCTCCTTTCCTTGCAGGTCTAATCCTGCCGGAAGAGGCGATCGCGCTAAAAGCACACCGCAACGAACTATGGTGGTATATCGGCCTCCGCTCCGCCGGTTTTAGCGGAAGCTTTGCGATGAAGGGACCGCTTATGCGGCGCGTCGGCACGTCTTATGCGGCCTCGCCCTTGGCCGGCATCTGCGGGAGTCGGACCCGCCGCTGGCCGAGGTCCTTCGAACGGACGCTGTGTTTCGCCTTTCCGAGCCCCTTCAATGGTCTCACTGATGGCGGAGCGCCAGGGCAGATTGCCGCTGGCGCCCGTCGCATCGGCGAAGGCTGGTCGGCCTCGGAGGCCAAGCTGCGGAAGAGTTAAGAAATTTATTCTGCACGGCTTCGCTGTTCTATTTCGCCCCGGATTTCTGTCGTCAGGAGCCGAGAGACTGTCGCGGGATAGAGCGCGCAGGTCATGGTAACACCGATAATTGGTCACCGAGCGCTTTAGTAAAGGAGTAAAATGCACCCAAATCGATCTGCTCCATGAAGTTACCAGCACCCGGCAAACCAGCAACCGCCACTGTGACATGACGCTGGAGCCAGCATGCTGCAACAGCCTTACAGGACTGTGCGGGGCATAAACAACAACAGCGCGGATTTGCCTGTAAACGCTTGTGGCGGTTAGGTAATTACCCCTGGCCCCTAAGAAGACCCCGGCCTTAAATATTGATTAAGGGCTTGCAGAATAACCTCATCCTGGCACTACGAGCATCCCAAGGCATGACTCTCAGAGGCATCATCCTTGCGATCCCGCGGACTTCGGTCTGTGGCGCGCGGCGCATATGAAGCATTTCGCTCAAAATCAGCCGCTCTGTGACGAAACCCATACAGGCGATTTCCTGTTTGCCCTCGGGCGCTTGGGTTATCACTCTAGCCCCTTTTCCGGCTACCATCGGGCCAGGGTCTGCCGTTTCACAAGCACCAAGTCTATCGTCAGATGTCACTACTCCCCGTCATGATCCTACTCTCCTCGAATCCGAGCGCCGCCACCGCAGAGCGCGCTGCGGATGCGGATGCTTCGTTTCCGCCCATCGCCGTTGTTCCCAGCGCTCCTCCGTTGGTCGGGCCAGTTTCTCATGGATTTTCTCCGATTCCTTCTTGGGGCTATGAACCTGCCAGCGGTGCCCTAACCCGCGAACGACAGGTGCATTTAGATCGCTATTCCTACGAGGCGGCCGAGCGCTAAGCGCTCGTGTCGTGACTGGGAGCGTTTCGGTTTGCCATCGGCAACGAACCTCGGTCGCGTTTAGTTTCCAATCTCCTCCCTGAGGGCCACAGGGAGGCAGACCCGAAAGCCGGAGGGCATTACGCCGTCCGGCCTAGACCCTAACACTACCCTATGAGCCCGTTCCGGCCCAGCCAAGCCGCCCTATTCAAATTCACTTTTGCCCACCTACCGGAGCCCACCTCCCCGTTAGTTGACCGGCCTCAACTTTTCGAGCCACCCCGAGTGTTAGTCCGGGATGTTGTTATGGGTTGATCTATCGGTTGTCGTTGAAGCTGTCCCGACGGAGGGAGGCCGGAGGCCGACCGGAGTCGGGGCAG
>Ga0265327_10001098_pt1 | contig 37523 bp, 39 predicted proteins | sample 41621metaG_FD_202089 | JGI IMG/M metagenome (GOLD analysis project Ga0265327, IMG submission 202089) | Rhizosphere microbial communities from Carex aquatilis grown in University of Washington, Seatle, WA, United States - 4-16-21 metaG | ecosystem: Host-associated > Plants > Roots > Rhizosphere...
TCAGCGGTGGTCTCCAAACTCCCAAGAACCGCGCGTCATTGCAATTCAAACCGAGAGTTCTGGCTATCCGAAATCACCCGCAAAGCCAGTGTTCATGCGGGTTCTCTGGTTTTTGCAGGCCCGACTCCGTAGGAGTGCGTGGACGACTGTCGTCCAAGACAGGACGGCCAGGGTCCCTCAGCTGCCCGAAACCCTGACGTGCCGCAGTGAAGTCGAACAAAAACGGAGTCGGCCAGCGCTTTTTTTCCGGGAAATCCCGATGCCGAGCGGCATAAGCAAACAAGCAAAGAGTTGAAGGCGCGGCCGCTTTGACGTCGGAAAATCCGCCCTCCAAGAACAGAGGCGAAGTCGGGAGCGGCGTGAATTTCCAGCAAATGCGATCAGTGTGCGAGGCCGTGCGCCAAGGCTTCAACCTCACCCTCGTGGCCGAAGCGCTGCACACCTCCCAGCCCGGCGTGAGCCGCCAGATCCGCGAGCTGGAGGAGGAACTGGGCATCGAGATCTTCGAGCGGGCCGGCAAGCGCCTGACGCGCCTGACGCCGCCCGGCGAAACCGTGCTGCCCATCATCGAGCGGCTGTTGCAGGAAGCCGACAACCTCAAGCGCGCCGGGGCCGACTTCGCGCAGCAAGGCCGCGGCACGCTGACCATCGCGGCCACGCATTCGCAGGCGCGCTATGCCTTGCCCGCTGCCGTGCGCGACTTTTCTACCCGCCATCCCGAGGTGCAACTGCGCATCCACCAGGGCTCACCCAAACAGGTGGCCGAGCTGCTGCTGGCTGGTGAGGCCGACCTGGGCGTGGCCACGGAAGCGCTGGCCGACTATCCCGACCTCGTGGCCCTGCCGAGCTATCAGTGGACCCACAGCGTGATCGTTCCGCCCGGCCACGCGCTGGCGCAGGATGCCGAGGCGGGGCGCACGTTGACCCTGGAGCGCCTGGCCGAGTTTCCGGTCATCACTTACGAGCCCGGCTATACCGGCCGCAGTCATATCGACGCGGCCTTCGAGCGCCAGGGCCTGGGCTTCAACCTCGTGCTCTCGGCCATGGACGCCGACGTGATCAAGACCTATGTGGAGCTGGGAATGGGCGTGGGCATCATCGCGGCCATCGCCTTCGATGAGGCCCGCGATAGCGCGCTGCGCGCCATCGACGCGCGGCACCTATTCGCCTCGAACATGACGCGAGTGGCGCTCAAGCGTGGCGCCTTCCCGCGCGCCTACGTCTACGACTTCATCGAGACCTTTGCCTCGCCGCTCAACCGCGAGCTGGTGGAGCGCTCGCTGGCCGCAGCGCCCGGCACCCGCTTCGAGATCTGACGCCAGTCCAGACCTGGACCATCGACGTCCTCAAGAAACTCCCTCACGAAGGGCGTAGCCGGCGCGAGCAGCAGGTCCTCGGGCGAGGCGATCTGCTCGATGCGGCCGGCGTTCATCACCACCACACGGTCGGCCAGCTCCAGCGCCTCATCTTGGTCGTGGGTGACGAAGAGCGTGGTCACGCCGGTGTCCTCATGCAGCTGGCGCAGTGAACGGCGCAGGTCCTTGCGCACCTTGGCGTCGAGCGCGCCGAAAGGCTCGTCCAGCAGCAGCACACGCGGCTCCACGGCCAGGGCGCGAGCCAGGGCCACGCGCTGGCGCTGGCCGCCGGAGAGTTGATGCGGGTGGCGTGCGCCAAAGGCTTCGAGCTGCACCTGCTTGAGCAACTCGCTCACGCGGCGCTTGATCTCAGCCTCGTTCGGCCGCATGGCGCGCGGGCGCACGCGCAGACCGAAGGCGATGTTCTCGAACACGCTCATGTGGTTGAACAGCGCGTAATGCTGGAACACGAAGCCGACCTGGCGCGAACGCGCGTCGCTGGCGGTCACGTCCTGCCCGTTGAAGAACACCTGGCCGGCATCGGGCTGCTCCAGCCCCGCGATGATGCGCAGGAGCGTGGTCTTGCCGCAGCCCGAGGGGCCGAGCAGGGCGATCAGTTCGCCGGGCTGGACTTCGAGGTCGATGCCATCGCAGGCCTGCGTTCCGCCGAAGCGTTTTTGAATCTTGTGGACAGCGATGGTCATGCGAGGAGGGCTTTCTTCAATTGGTTCTGCAGCCGCGTTTCGGCCAGGTATTTCAGGCCCAGCGTCACGAGTGCCAGCATCGCCAGCAGCGAGGCCACGCCAAAGGCCGCGGCGAACTGGTACTCGTTGTAGGCAATCTCGATGTGCAGGGGCAGGGTGTTGGTTTCGCCGCGGATGTGGCCGCTGACCACGCTGACCGCGCCGAACTCGCCCATGGCCCGCGCGTTGCACAGGATCACGCCGTAGAGCAGCGCCCAGCGAACATTGGGCAGGGTCACACGGCGCAGCATTTGCCAGCCGTTGGCACCCAGCACGTGGGCGGCCTCTTCCTGGTCGGTGCCCTGCACCTGCATCAACGGGATCAGCTCGCGCGCCACGAAGGGCACGGTCACGAAGATCGTGGCCAGCACGATGCCGGGCAGGGCGAAGATGATGCGAATGTCATGCGCCTGCAACCATACGCCGAACCAGCCCTGCAGACCGAAGATCAACACGTAGATCAGGCCGGCGATGACGGGGCTGACCGCGAACGGCAGGTCGATCAGGCTCAGCAGAAAGGTCTTGCCGCGGAAGTTGAACTTGGCCAGCGCCCAGGCCGCGGCCAGGCCGAAGACCAGGTTCAGCGGCACGCTGATGCCGGCGGCGATCAGGGTCAGCTTGAGCGCGGAGAACGCATCGGGATCGCTGAGCGCAGCGACATAAACGGCCCAGCCCTTCTTGAAGGCCTCGGCGAACACGATGCCCAGCGGCAGAAAGAGGAACAGCGCCAGGAAGGACAGCGCCGCTAACGTCAAGGTCCAGCGCAGCCAGCGCGCTTCGGTGATGGCGCTGTTGGTCGTCATTTGCTTCCCTGTCGGCTGCGTGCCCAGGCCTGCAGGAGATTGATGGTCAGCAGCATCACGAAGGAGGCCACCAGCATCACCACGGCGATGGCCGTGGCGCCGGCGTAGTCGTACTGCTCCAGCTTGGTGATGATCAGGAGCGGCGTGATCTCGCTGACCATGGGCATATTGCCGGCGATGAAGATGACAGAGCCGTACTCGCCCAAGCCGCGCGCAAAGGCCAGCGCGAAGCCGGTCAGCAGGGCCGGCATCAGCGGCGGCAGGATCACGCGCCAGAGTGTCTGCAGGCGGCTCGCGCCCAGCGTGGCGGCGGCTTCCTCGCGTTCATGGCTCAAGTCTTCCAGCACCGGCTGCAGCGTGCGCACCACGAAGGGCAGGCCGATGAAGACCAGGGCCACCCATACGCCCAACGGCGTGAAGGCGACCTTGAAAGGCAGCCACTTGCCGACCCAGCCATTGGGCGCATAGAGCGCCGTCAGCGCAATGCCGGCCACGGCCGTAGGCAGGGCAAAAGGCAGATCCACCAGCGCATCGACGAGCCGCTTGAACGTGAAGCGGTAGCGCACCAACACCCAGGCCACCACGAGGCCCGCCACGGCGTTGAGCAGCGCGGCCAGCGCCGCCATGCCGAAGCTCAGGCGATACGACGCCAGCGCACGCGGGGTGGCCACGGCATCCAGAAACTGAGCGCCGCTCAGGGTCGCCGTCTTGAAGAAGGCGGCCGAGAGCGGCAGCAGGACGATCAGGCTCAGGTAGAGCAGGGCCAGGCCCAGGCTGATGTCAAAGCCCGGCAGTACGGAGTGCTGCCGGCGCAAGAGGCGGGAAAGAAACATTACTTCTTGGTGTAGATTTGGTCGAACAGGCCGCCATCGTCGAAGTGCCTCTTCTGTGCCACCGTCCAGCCGCCGAAGACGTCATTAATGGTGAACAGCTGCACCTTGGCGAACTGGTCGGCGTACTTGGCCGTCACCTTGGGATCGACCGGGCGGTAGAAGTTGCGCGCCGCGATCTCCTGGCCTTCGGTGCTGTAGAGGTATTGCAGATAGGCCGTGGCCACGTCGCGGGTGCCGCGCTTGTCCACCACCTTGTCCACCACGGCCACCGGCGGCTCGGCCAGGATGCTGATGGACGGCGTGATGATCTCGAACTTGTCCGGGCCCAGCTCCTTGGTGGCCAGGTAGGCCTCGTTCTCCCAGGCAACCAGCACGTCGCCGACGCTGCGTTCGGTGAAGGTCACCGTCGAGCCGCGCGCGCCGGAATCCAGCACCGGCACGTTGGCGTACAGCGCCTTCACGAAGGCCTGCGCCTTGGCCGCGTCACCACCATTCTTCTTCAGGGCATAGCCCCAGGCCGCCAGGTAGTTCCAGCGTGCACCGCCCGATGTCTTGGGGTTGGGCGTGATGACCGAGACGCCGGGCTTCACCAGGTCGTTCCAGTCGTGGATGTTCTTCGGGTTGCCCTTGCGCACCAGGAAGACGATGGTCGAGGTGTAGGGCGCGCTGTTGTGGCTCAGGCGCTTCTGCCAGTCGGCGGCCACCAGTTGGCCATGCTCATTCAGCGCGTCCACGTCGGCCGCCAGGGCCAGCGTCACCACGTCGGCCGGCAGGCCGTCGATCACCGAGCGTGCTTGCTTGCCCGAGCCGCCATGCGACTGCTTGATGCTGACCGTGTCGCCGGTCTTCGCCTTCCAGTAGGTCGAAAAGGCCTTGTTGTAGTCCACATAGAGCTCGCGCGTCGGGTCGTAACTGACGTTCAACAGGGTGATGTCTTTCGCCTGTGCGGCGAGGGATGCCAGGGCCAGAGCGGCAAGAGCGAGGAAACGGGTCATGGAGAGCAAGCCTGTCTTTGAATTGAGAGGCCATGCTAGAAAACCCTCGCCCGCACGGGAAGGAAGCAAATCGAGGCTGCTTATGCGGTTTTTGTTTCAGCCCTGAGTTGAGCCGCGTAATTCGTGTGGCTGTGTCGTGTCATCAAATGGTCATCGTCACGTAGCATTCTTGAGCCAGTCCCGATAAAAACTACAAGAAGGAGACGATATGCAGACCTAAAGCCCAAGCCTCTGGGCGCGCTGGAACCAGCGATTCCGCCAGTCGCGCCGACACCGCGAACTTCAGCGTCGCGCGCCATTGCTGGCTCAATGGGTTGACGAAATCCCCGCCTCGGTTCGCACGCATTGGCTGGCGCACGCGAGCGAAGAGGTGTCTGGCTGGCAGCCCGGCGGCGCCGACTGGCCGCTGGTGGCCGGCGCACTGATGCAGTTCTTCGACGCCTGCCGCCATGCCCCCGATTGCGCGCTGCCCTCGCGAGCAGCCGACTCGCTCTGGCACCTATGGCTGGCCCACGCGCCCGAGGGCCTTGCCAGCTTCCAGCATGATCACTTCGGGCGCGAGATGCCGCATGTGGCTGGCGACGGCATGGATCTCGAAGCCGGCCTCGCGCGCTGCTGGGTGCAAGCCTGCCGCAGCGAGCGCCTCTCGCCTCTGGGTGACCGGCTGCCGCTGGTGTTCGCAGCCGACAAGCTGCTCGGAACGCCGACAGGCTGGGCCTACGACCGCGGCCCCGGCCAGATCGTGCATCGAGATCTCGACGCGAGCGGCCGGCCCGTCGGCGAATTCCACCAGCACCAAGGCCTGATGCTCGCCGGCCTGGCGGGCATGGGCTTGCTCTACGCGCACGAGCTGGAGGCACCGCAGCGGCGCAAGCTGGGCAGCGATGCCGGCGGCAGCTATGGTGCAGCCTGCCTGGACGGCAGCGGCAGCGTCGATTGCAGCACCAGCAGCGATGGCGGCAGCGGTTGCAGTTGCGGCAGCAGCAGCAGCTCCAGTTGCGGATCGAGCTGCTGCGGTGGGAGCTAGAGCTGGATTCACGGTGTCGGCTGCGCACCCGCCAATGAACGCCACCGTGCCGCCAACATCAAGCTCTGATGCGGAGCACATTGCACGCGCCCAAGTCCAGCGCTCGCGCAGTGGTCGCTCGGCCTTGGGACGAATGTCCGCCGGAGCAGCTCAGGTGATGAGCATCGCGATCACGGCGATGGCCATGACCAGCGTGGCGGACCATCCGAAAAAGCGGTGCCGCGTGGAGATCGTCCATTCACCCATCAGCCGAGGGGACTGGCCGATCCACATCATGGCGACCATGATGGGCACCGAGATGACACCGTTGACGATCGCGCTCCAGACAAGAGCATGGATCGGATCGACCTCGAACACGCTCATCAGCGTGCCGACGCCGGTGGCGGCGATGATGATGGCGTAGAAGCCTCGGGCTTCGTGGAAGCGCCGCGAGAGTCCCGCGCGCCAGCCGAACACCTCGCTGACCGCGTAGGCGGCCGAGCCCGCCAGGACCGGCACCGCCAGCAAACCGGTGCCGATGATGCCCAGCGCGAAGATGTCAAAGGCGAACTCGCCTGCGACTGGCCGCAGCGCTTCGGCCGCCTGGGACGAGGTCTGGATGTTGGTGACCCCGATCAGGTTCAGCGTGACAGCGGTGGCCAGCACGATGCAAAGCGCAATCGCGTTCGAGAACAGCATGCCAACGTAGGTGTCCTGCTTGATGCGGAAGAGGTGCTCGCGCGCGTAGCCCGCCTCGGCGCGCAGCGAAACTTCCTCGGGCCTGCGCAGGCTGTCCTCCACTTCCTGGGACGCTTGCCAGAAGAACAGGTAGGGGCTGATAGTGGTGCCAAGAACGGCGACCACCATGCTGGCGTACTCGCCCGCTGAGGTGCTGGTCGGCAAGAAACGCCAGGGCTGCAGCGACTCGACCGTGGCACGCTGCCAGGGCACATGAACCACCATCACGACGGCAAAGTACGATAACAGGGCCAGCGTCAGCCACTTCAGGATACGCACGGACCGCTCGTACGAAAACAGAAGCTGGCCCAGGGCGCAGAGGGCGCCGAAGGCGACGACGTACAAATGCTGCTTGCCTGCGAGCAGAAGATGCGCAGCTTCCGCCATGGCGCCGATGTCGGCCGCGATGTTGATGGTGTTCGCCACCACGAGCAGGCCGACCAGCAGAATCGTCATCCAGCGTGGGCAGACGCGGGCGATGTTGGCTCCCAGCCCCTGGCCGGTCACCCAGCCGATGCGGGCCGACAGCATCTGGATGCCGATCATCAGCGGCGTGGTCAGGAGCAGGGTCCAGACCAGGCCAAATCGGAATTGCGAGCCCGCTTGCGAGTAGGTTGCGATGCCGCTGGGGTCGTCGTCGGCAGCGCCGGTGATCAGGCCCGGGCCGAAGCGCCGGGCCAGCTCCTTGCCGTCAGGAATTTGGTGGCGGATGGACGCGACGGCGCGAACCGCCAGGAAGAGGTTGCGAAGGATCTGTTGTTGCACGGGAGTCTCCCCGCCGTCGGGCGCGCGCGCGATGGAAGATGGCGGCGCTCCTTGGGCCGCAGGGTCAGCAGAAGTCCCGGGGAGAGGGGCCAGTACGCGAACGCGCCTCGGCAGACTCGAAGTCCCGGGGATGGTCAGGTCTTGCCTCCATCGCCCGGTTCTGCGTGCCGTCAGGGACGGCGGCTCAGAGACTGGACGGCGAAGGCCAGCAACTAGGTGCTGGTGTCATGGCAGTGCCGTCAAGTTGAGGAGCGCAGATTGTCGTGGCAGCCGAGCTGGAACGTCAATCCACAACTGTTGGTGCGAGCCCTATGCACGGGCGACAACGGTTACAGGTCGCTCTAGAGCGAGGCGACCAGCATCTGCCGATAGTCCGCCACGCTGGCCTCGCGTGGGTTGGTCGTGTGGCAATGGTCGGGCAAAGCGCGCTCGATGATGCGGTCGAAAAGTGACTCGTCCACGCCCATGGCCGCGAGGCCCGAGGGCAGACCCAGCCTTGCGTTCATCGCGGTGATCGCCTCGGCCACCGCTTCGCCCGCCGCGTCGCACTGTTTCAAACCCATGGCCTGCGCCATGCGCGGCAGCCGCTCGTCGTTCTGCAGCGTCGGCGCATTGAAGCGGACCACGGCCGGCAGGAACACCGCATTGAGCGTGCCGTGATGCAGGCGCGGGTTGAGACCGCCCAGCGCATGGCTCAGCGAATGCACGCAGCCCAGGCCCTTCTGGAAGGCCAGCGCTCCTTGCGTGCTCGCGCTCATCAGGTTCCAGCGCGCCTCGCGGTCCTGGCCGTCGCGGGTGGCGCGTTCGATGTGTGCCCAGCCGCGGCGCAGTCCTTCAAGCGCGATGCCATCGGCCGGCGGGTTGATGGCCGCCGACATGAAGGTCTCCAGGCAATGCGCCATCGCGTCCATGCCGGTGGCGGCGGTCAGGCCGGGCGGCAGCGCCAGCGTCAGCGCGGGGTCGCAGATGGCGGATCTGGGCATCAGCACCCAGTTGTGGAAGCCGAGCTTGCGGCCGTCGTCCACGATGATGATGGCGCCGCGCGCCACTTCGCTGCCCGTGCCGGCCGTGGTGGGCACGGCGATCAGCGGCGCCACGCGATCCGTGATGCGGCCAGCCCCGCCTTCGATGGTGGCGTAATGCGTGAGCGGCCCTTCGTGCGTGGCAGCGATGGCTACGCCCTTGGCCAGGTCGATGCTCGAACCGCCGCCGATGGCGATCAGGCCGTCGCAGTTCAGCGCCTTGTATTGCTCGGCGGCCGCGCGCACGGCAGCCTCGGTGGGATTGGGCGGCGTGGCGTCGAACACCGGCAGTGCGTTGGCAAATGGCGTTAGCGCCAGATCGAGCACGCCGGCCGCCCGCACGCCGGCATCGCTGACCACCAGCGGGCGTTTGATGCCGATGCGCTCGCATTCCGCAGGCAGCAGGGAGCGCGCGCCGAAGTCGAGATGGATGTGGGTCAGGTACTGGATCAGGGCCACGGTGCGTCTCCTACACTGTGCGGCAATCCTAAAGCGCTTGTCGCTTCAGAGCAGACTCATATCGCGTAGCGACGTGATGTCGGAACTAGAACCAATTCATGGACTCCTCTTTGCTGACTCCCCGGATGGCCGCCCTGCTGGAGCGCATCCACCGCGCCAGACGCCCGGCCTTCCACACCCTGAGCCCCCGCGAGGCGCGCATCGCCTACTGGGCCGGCGCCGAAATCCTCGACCTGCCGCGCGCGCCGCTGCCGCGGGTGGAAGACTTCACCATCCCCGGCCCCGGCGGCGCCTTGCCGGCGCGGCTGTACGCGCCAGTTGCCGATGCAGAACTGCCGCTAACGCTCTACCTGCACGGCGGCGGATTCACCATCGGCGGTCTGGAGACGCATGACAGCCTGTGCCGCCAACTGGCCCTGCGCAGCGGCGCGGCCGTGGTCTCGCTCGACTACCGGCTGGCGCCCGAGCATCGTTTTCCCGCAGCCGTTGAGGACGCCTTGGCCGCGCTCGATTGGCTGGCCGCCAACGCGCAAACACTCGGCCTTGACGGCCGGCGCCTGGCCGTTGGCGGTGACAGCGCCGGCGGCACGCTGGCGGCGGTCAGCGCCCTGCACGCGCGCGACGTCGGCTTGCCGCTCAAGCTGCAATTGCTGGTCACGCCGGGCACGACGGCCCATGCAGACACGCCCTCGCACGAGCGCTTCGCCGAGGGCTTTCTGCTCGACCGAGAAACCGTGGCCTGGTTCTTCAACCAATACATCGACGCTGCGCAGCGCGATGACTGGCGCTTTGCTCCGCTCAATGCCGAGGATCATGGCGACCTGGCGCCAGCCTGCCTGATCCTGGCAGAGGCCGATCCGCTGGTGGACGAGGGCGTCGAATATGCCGACCGGCTGCGCGCGGCCGGCGTGCCCGTGCAGCTCGAACTCTTCCGCGGTGTGACACACGATTTCATCAAGATGGGCCGCACGATCCCCGAGGCCCTGCAAGCGCTGGACGCCTGTGCAAAAGCGTTGAAGGAGGCGCTGCAACCATGAGCAAGAGACGACAAGACTTCCGCTTTGCCGAACGGCTGCGCGTGCGCTGGTCCGAGATCGACCTGCAGGGCATCGTCTTCAACGGCCACTACCTCAACTACTTCGACGCCGCGGTCGGCGGCTACTGGCGCGCGCTGGCGCTGCCCTATGCCGACACCATGGCCCAGCTCGGCGGCGAGATGTTCGTGCGCAAGAGCACGCTGGAGTATGTGGGCTCTGCGCGTTATGACGAGCTGCTGGACGTCGCCGTGCGCTGCGAGCGCATCGGCACCAGCTCGATGACGCTGCAATGCGCGGCCTTCCGTGGCGACGAGCTGCTGGTGCAGGGCGAGCTGGTCTATGTGCTGGCCGACGTGCAAAAGCGGGACGCCAAGCCCATTCCCGCGCCGCTGCGCGAGGTGATCGGGGCCTATGAAGCCGGCGAATCTGTGGTCGAGGTGCGCGTGGGCAACTGGGCCGAACTCGGCGAAGCGGCCGGCGCCATCCGCCAGGCCGTGTTCGTGGAAGAGCAGCAGATCCCCATCGAGATGGAATGGGACGAGGCCGATGCCAGTTGCCTGCACGCCGTGGCCTTCAACCGCTTCGGCCAAGCCCTGGCGACGGGCCGGCTGCTGGAGCATGTGCCCGGCGTGGCCAAGATCGGCCGCATGGCCGTCCAGCGGCCCATGCGCGGCAGCCGCATCGGCCGCGAGGTGCTGGACGCGCTGATGCGCAGAGGCAGGGAGTTAGGGTATGGCGAGGTGCTCCTGCACGCCCAGCTCTCGGCCCAGGGCTTTTACCTGCGCGCCGGCTTTGTCCAGCGCGGCGCGCCTTTCGACGAAGCCGGGATCGGCCATGTCGAGATGGTGCGTTCGCTCTGAATTCTGCTGGAGCCGGGCCATGCCCATAGGCATGAAGCACGCTGAACGCCGCGGCCCGACGATCAGCGACTGAAGCGCCCGCGCCAGCGCAGCCTTGGTCTGGCCCGCAAAGGGGCCGCTATGGATTTTCATCCAGGTCTGCACCTCGGCGCTGCCATCTCATTGCCGCATCACGCGCACCTCGGGCCAGCCCGAAAGAATGCGGTGAAGGCTCGGCGCATCGACCCTGGCCACCTTGTAGTACACGTACAGCTCGCACATCGCTCTCTTTCGTCGCTTGTTGGACGGGAAGAGTTTTTGACGTGGCGGTCTTGTCCTGTTTGTGCTGAGGCAAACGCACGAAGCCTGGTCAGGTAAGGCCTGATAACCGCCGTGATGCCGGTCACGGCTGGGGAATGAAGCGCTCCACATGGCGTGTGCCGATGCCCCAGTCGGCCATGGCCTGCGCGAGCGCCTGCTCGGTCTGCGCAGCATCAGGGCCGCTGTGGATTTCCATCCAGGTTTGCTGTGCGACATTCTCACTGTCGCGCAGCAGCAGACGAACGCCCGCAAAACGGCTCACCGCTTCGCGCACTTGCGCGGCCAGGGCGCGGTCGGCCTTGTAGTAGACGTAGAGCTCGACCGTCATTCGGCCTGGGCGAGCGGGTAGGGCAGCTCGCGCGGCCTCAGCAGCGGGCCATCGGGCGCGCCCAGGTGCAGGCTGCCGCTGGACAATGCGGCGATCTTGGTCTCGGCCAGCACCAGGCTTTGCGCGCCGCGCGGCGCCACGTTGGCCACCAGGCCGGCGGGCTGACCCGGGTCTTCGCTGTGGAAGATCTCCTGGCCGGGCGTGGCCGGGCCATCCATTTCGTACAGGTAGGTGCGGCGCTTGAGCGTGCCGCGGTACTGGCTGCGCGCCACCACCTCCTGGCCCGGGTAGCAGCCTTTCTGGAAGTTCACGCCGCCGAGCAATTCGAGGTTGAGCATCTGCGGCACGAACTGTTCGCTCGTGGCGGCCAGCACAGTGGGCAACCCCGATTCGAGCGTGCCCCATTGCCAATCCTCAGCCGAAATAACCGGCAAGTTCGGCGTAGCGGAGGCGGCTTGGGCGACCAGCCAGCGCGAGCCCGCATCGGCGTCCGGCAAGCGGATGTGCTGTGAGTCGCCTTCGCGGAGCAAGCCCCAGCGCGGCGTGCTGTCGGCGCCGCCCACCGCGCCCCACAAGCCGATCTCGGCCGAGGCGTCGCTGAGCTTGCACTTGGCGCGCAGCACGAACATCGAGAGCCGCTTCTGGATGGCCGGCAGCAACTCCAGCGGCAGGGCCAGCAGGACGGTGTTCTCGTCCGCCTTCCAGCCGATCATCGTGGCTAGCAGCCGGCCCTTGGCCGAACAGAAGCCCGCCAGGCGTGCCTCGTTCAAGCCGAGCAAGGCGAAATCCTGGGTCAGTTGGCTGTGGAGGAACTTGGCGGCTTCCGCGCCCTGGGCGCGGATCACGCCCCAATCGTTCAGGCGCACGGCGCCGGTCAGTGATGCGGTGGTCATGGTCGGCATTATCGCGACCGACGCAATCCCTTGCGTCGGTGCGGACCATTGGACGGACGGAGGGTTTCAGTGCGAAGCGAGCAGTTCCTTGACCGCGCGCGCCAGCACCGGGTCACTGCCATCGCGCACGCTGGCCACCGTCGGCTTGACCTCGATGTCGGGCAGCACGCCAACACCGACGAAGTCGCTGCCGTCGGGATAGCTGTCTCGTTTGACGCAGATGCGCGCCGTGCCGCCGCCGGGCAAGTCCAGCAACAGGGGCTGGCCTGTGCTGCCGCCGCTGGCGCTGCCGATGATGAGGCCGCGCTTCATCCATTTGAAGGCGGCGGCCGTGTCTTCGGCGGCGGAGAAGGTGGCGGCGTTGATCAAGAGTGCAACCGGCGCTTTGAAATGAGGCCCGTTCGAAGGGGAGACCGTCGAGGTGCCGAGTTGTTGCCACTGAATGACCGACCTGTCCGTGCGCCTGTACGGGTTGTCGCCACGAATGCGCTGTTCGGAGACCTGCAGCGGCTGATCGGTCAAGCGAGAGAGCAGGGCATAGCCGTTGCTGCTGCTGCCGCCGCCGTTGTCGCGCAGATCCAGGATCAATGCCTTCGCCGTCGCAAGCTCGCTCTCATGGGCGTTTAGCAGCTTGGCTGCCGCGCCGTTTTCGAATTGGCCGGCCTTGAGCACTGCCACACCGTCAGGCCGCAGTTCGAATCTCTCGCTCGCAGGTCCGGGCGTGGCGGTGTAGCCCTTGCGCGGAGCGCTGATTTCATAGTCCTGGCCGTTCGCGTGCTGAAGTTTCAAGCGAACGGGCTGATCGGCGGGGCCGGCGAGCAGCCCGTAGCTGTAGCCGCGTACCTCCCGGTCCTGCGGCGTGGAGCTGCTCAGAAACGGCGCCAGATACTCGGCCATATAAGCATCCACTGCATGGCCGTCAATGCTGAGCAGTTGGTCTCCCACTTGCAGGCCTTGGGTGAGCAACGAGGCATCGCGGATGCGAGTCACCAGTACCCTGCCGTCGACGTGCTGCGTGACCAGGCCTGGGCGACTGTAGAACTGCGCCGTCAGCTCCTTCGGTGGATACGCGTTGCTGTGGCCATCCTGCAGCAGCGCCGTGAAGCGCATCAGTTCTCGGTAGTAAGCGGCCGTATCTGCCGCGGCCAGCACGCGCGGGATGGCGTCGAGGTAGGCCTGGTTCCAGTCGAGATCCGGGACATGGTCGAACCAGGCAAAGCCGTCGCGGGCAGTGCTCCAGATCAGCGAAAGGCCGGCCAAGCGCTCATTGGCGGGCAGTTCCTCTCGATACTCGCTCTTGAAGCCACGGATCTGCCCGCGTGCATAGATCGCACGCAGATCCGCCGCGGCGGGCGATGCGATCAGCGCCCGCAGGTCGGCCTTACGTTCATCGATTCCGGCTGGGTCGTTCCAGTCCATTTGCGCCATCTCGTGCAAGGCGGCGAGCGCACCTGGCTGATCCTTCAAGCGCAGTAGCACCTTGGCCTTGTCGATCAGGAAGTTGTAGCGGCGATAGCGCAGGTAGCGATTGCCATCGGCAAGATCGCGGTTGAGCGGCTCGTCGAGCCGAGCCAGACCCTTATCAAGGTCGGCGAGGATTTGGCGCAGCTCGCTTTCATCGGCCGGCTTTCCCTCCCAAATGACGTCGCTGTGCTTGTCGCGCAGCGGGCTGACGTCTGCGTAAGCTTTTTCAGCGGGCGTTTGCGCCACTGCTGCGGTGCTCGTCAAGACCAAGCCGCACACGATCAGACGCAACGATTCGAGCCTCACGACCTCATCCTTTCAAGAGCGGCAAAATGCCGGCGAGCAATATCGCACGACTATCATCTCGCCCCTGTGTTCCGGTCCACTGCATAGATGAAACGTCTGTTGATCCTCTTGCTGCTCCTGGCAGCCGGCCTTGCGGGCGCGGTCGGCTGGTGGCTCAATGCACCGCTGAAACTGGCCGCCAGCACCGCGGAACTCTCGATCGAGCCCGGCACGCCGCCGCGCGAGGTGGCGCAGGCCTGGGTCAACGCGGGCGTGAAGGAGCCGGCGCTGCTGCTCTACGAATGGTTCCGCTGGTCGGGCAAGGCCAAGTTGATCCGCGCCGGCAGCTACGAGATCCAGACCGGCGTCACGCCGATCCAGCTGCTCGACAAGATGGTGCGCGGCGACGAAGTGCTCGAGCAGTTGCGCCTGATCGAGGGCTGGAACTTCCGCCAGGTGCGCGCGGCGCTGGCCAAGGCGCCGTCGCTCAAGCTCACGACGGAAGGCATGAGTGATGCGCAGATCATGGCGGCCCTCGGCGCACCGGGGCAGCCTGCTGAAGGGCGCTTCTTTCCCGATACCTATGCATACAGCCGTGGCGTCAGCGACATCACCGTGCTCAAGCGTGCCTACAAGGCAATGGCCGGCCGGCTGGACGCCGCCTGGAGCGAGCGCGCCGAAGGGCTGCCGCTGAAGAACATCGACGAGGCGCTGACCCTGGCCTCCATCGTCGAGAAGGAAACCGGCGCGGCCAGCGACCGCAGCCTGGTGGCGGCCGTCTTCATCAACCGCCTGAAGATCGGCATGCCGCTGCAGACCGACCCGACCGTGATCTACGGCCTGGGTGAGGCCTACGACGGCAATCTGCACAAGCGCGACCTGCTCAGCGACACGGCCTACAACACCTACACCCGCATGGGCCTGCCGCCCACGCCGATTGCCATGCCGGGCAAGGCCTCACTGCAGGCGGCCCTGCATCCGGCGGCCAGCAAGGCGCTTTACTTCGTCTCGCGCGGCGACGGCAGCAGCGAGTTCAGCGAAGACCTCGCCGCGCATAATCGCGCCGTGGACAAATACATTCGCAAATAGAGCAAGCAGTGACCGGCAGATTCATCACGTTCGAAGGCATCGATGGTGCCGGCAAGTCCACCCACATCGCCACCGTGACGGCGCGGCTCGCCCGGCAAGGCGAGGTGGTCTCCACCCGCGAGCCCGGCGGCACGCCGCTGGCCGAGACCCTGCGCGGGCTCTTCCTCCACCACGAGATGGACGACCTGACCGAGACCCTGCTGGTCTTCGCTGGCCGGCGCGACCATGTGCGCACGGTGATCGCACCGGCACTTGCCGCCGGCAAGACCGTGCTCTGTGACCGCTTTGCCGACGCCAGCTTTGCCTACCAGGGCGGCGGCCGGGGCATGAGTGCCGAGGTGCTGGAGTCGCTGGAACGCTGGGTGGTCGATAACTGCCAGCCTCAGCTGACCTTGTGGTTCGACCTGCCGGCTGCAATGGCAGCCGAGCGCCGCGCTGCTGCGCGCGATGCGGATCGATTCGAGCAGCAGGATCTGGACTTCTTCGAACGCGTGCGCGCTGGCTACGCCGTCCGCGCGGCCAGCGCGCCGCAGCGTTTTGCGCGCATCGACGCGAGCCTGAGCGTGCCCGAGGTGGCCGCACAGATCGACGCGGTTCTCACCGCCCGCGGCTGGTGACGCGCATGCTGCCCTGGCTGGAAGAACCGCTGCACCGTGCGCTGACCACGGCGCGCTCGCACGCGCTGCTGGTGCAAGGGCCCGAAGGTGTGGGCCAGCTCGATCTGGCGCTGCTGCTGGCGCAGAGCTGGCTGTGCGAGGCGCCTGAGGCTGACGGGCGGGCTTGCGGCAAGTGCCCGAGCTGCCATCTGTTCAAGGCCCGCACGCATCCTGACTTCCAACTGCTGGTGCCCGAAGCCCTGCGCGAAAGCCTGGGCCTCACCGACGAAGGCGAAACCGGCAAGGAGAGCAAGACCAAGCCCAGCCGCGAGATCAAGATCGACGCGGTGCGCGCCATGCTCAGCTTTGCCCAGGGCTCCAGCGCGCGCGGCCGTGCCAAGGTGGTGGTCGTCCATCCGGCCGAGGCGCTCAACGCCGTGGCCGCCAATGCCTTGCTCAAGACGCTGGAGGAGCCTGCCGGCAAGCTGCGTTTTGCGTTGACCAGCAGCGCGCCTGGCGCGCTCTTGCCCACCATCCGCAGCCGTTGCCAGCCGGTGCCGCTGGGCCTGCCCGATCAGGCCGCCGCACAAGCCTGGCTGGTGGAGCAGGGCCTGGCCGCCAACGAGGCTTCGGTTCTTTTGGCCGCAACCGGCGGCAGACCGCAGCAAGCACGCGTTTGGTACGAAGCCGGCCTACGCGCCAGCCACTGGACCGCCTTGCCGCAACAGGTGCAGACGGGTCAAACGCTCCTGCTGAACGAATGGCCGCAGCCGCGCGCCATCGACGCGCTGCAGCGCCTGTGCCACGACCTGCTGCGCCGGGCCCATGGCGCCGAGCCCAGCTACTTCCCGGCGCAGAGCCTGCCCACGCCGCCGAGCGCTTCGGCCCTGCAGAATTGGGAGCAGGCCCTGCGCCGCGCCGCGCGCCACGCAGAACACCCGCTCAATGCAGGACTTTTGATGGAATCCCTGGTGGCTCAGGGCCAACAAGCGCTGCGTCGCACGGGACGCTGAGGGCTACACTGCCGGGCATGAGCGAACAGCCCAAGTCCTCTCTCAACGCGTTGCCCGTGGCCAATGTCTCGGGCGCCAGTGCGGCCGCTACCGCGCGGCCCAGCGTGATGCAGCTGGTGTTCAAGGAAAAGGGTGCGCTGTACGCGGCCTACATCCCTTCGTTCACCGATGGCGGGCTGTTCGTGCCCACGCCACGCGACTACCGCATGGGCGATGACGTCTACCTGCTGCTCTCCCTGCCCGAGGACAACCAGCGCTATCCGGTGGCCGGCAAGGTCGCCTGGATCACGCCGCCTAACGCCTCGGGTGGACGCACACAGGGCGTGGGCGTGCGCTTCCCCAACGACGAGAAGACGCGGCTCATCAAGCTCAAGATCGAGGAGATCCTGGGCACCTCGATCTCTTCGAGCAAGCCGACGCAGACGTTCTAGTTTTTCTTTTTTCTCCTGATGTACATCGATTCGCACTGCCACCTCAGTTTTCCTGAGCTGCGTGCCCAGCTTCCCCAGATCCTCGACGAGATGAAGGCCGCCCGCGTCGAGCAGGCCGTCTGCATCTGCACCACCATGGAAGACGCTGCCAATGTGCGCGGCCTGGCCGAGGCGCACGCGCAGCTCTGGGCCACGGTGGGCGTGCATCCCGACGAAGAGGACGTGTACGAGCCCACGGTGCAAGAGCTGGTCGAGCAGGCGAAGCATCCGCGCATCGTCGCCATCGGCGAGACGGGGCTCGACTACTACCGCCTCAACGGCCGCAGCATCGAAAAGGACATGGAGTGGCAGCGCGAGCGCTTTCGCACCCACATCCGCGCCGCGCGCCAGGCCGCCAAGCCGCTGGTGATCCACACCCGCTCCAGCGCGGCTGACACGCTACGCGTGCTGGTGGAGGAGGGCGGCGAGCAGGCCGGCGGCGTGTTCCATTGCTTCACCGAAGGCGCCGACGTGGCGCTGGCCGCGGTGGACATGGGCTACTACATCTCCTTCAGCGGCATCCTGACCTTCAAGAACGCGCAAGACCTGCGCGACGTGGCGGCTCAGTTGCCGCTGGAACGCATGCTGATCGAGACCGACAGCCCCTATCTCGCGCCCGTGCCCTACCGCGGCAAGACCAACAGCCCGGCCTATGTGCCGCATGTGGCCAAGGTGCTGGCGGAGGTGAAGGGCGTCAGCGTGGAAGAGCTGGCCGAGGCGACCAGCGCCAACACGCGAAAACTCTTCGGCCTCACATGAAACGCATCCTGCTGTTGATCCTGCTCGCGCTGACCGCGGTTGCGCGAGCCGATGTGGCCGAGGAATTGGCCACCGCCGCCTATCGCGACAACCCGGGCGCGATCACCGAGATGCTGCTGCACGGTGTCGATCCCAATCTGCGCGATGCCAAGGGCCGCAGCGCGCTGGAAATCGTGCTGCGTGAGCAGAACGAGCGCGCGTTGAATGCGCTGCTGGCTTCTCCCCAGCTCGACATCAACAGCGTCAATGGCGTGGGCGAGACCCCGCTGATGCTGGCCGCCATCAAGGCTCGGCTCGACTGGGTGCAACTGTTCGTCAAGCGCGGTGCGCTGATCAACCGCGCGGGCTGGACGCCGCTGCATTACGCCGTCAGCGGCGAAGACAACGGCGTCAGCGTCTGGCTCATCAGCCATGGCGCCGACATCAATGCCCGTGCGCCCAATGGCAACACGCCGCTCATGATGGCCGCCAAGTTCGGCCCCTACGACCTGGCGCCGGTGCTGCTCAAGCTCGGCGCCGACAAGAGCCTGCGCAACAACGACGGAGCCACTGCAGCGGACTTTGCCGCCTCCGTGGGGCGCGAGCCGCTGGCCAAACAGTTGCGTTGACGGCATGGGCTTTGCGCGCGCGCCGTGAATAAATGCGCTGTTGATGTGTCGCCATCGTCAGCGAATGTGTAGGAATTCGCCTGACAGCGGCTTTGGTGCGGGGACGACTGTTTTGTGGCCCTGCGCGCCACTAGAGTTGCGCCATCTGCCAAGGCCAAACCAGGAGCCTCTCATGTTGAACGCCGCACTCACCAGCCCCTTCGCGATGCTGCTTGATCTGGATAGCGTCGTTGCCGAGATGGAACGCTCGGAGCGCCTGCAGCGCCTGCATCGCCGTGTCTACCACCCGCTCGACAAGCCGCAGATCCCCAGCGCGAGGAGCAAGGGCGGCGAGCTGCTGGACGAGATCGACGAGAACGACCTGGCCTGAGGGCCGACACCACTGCAAGCTCCCTGCAGGAGCGGCTGATAATGGCCGCTGTTTACCGCAGGAGTGTTGCAGATGGATGAAAAGAAGAGCAAGGGCGCTGCCGCGAATCCGCAGCGCCGCAAGGTGCTCCAGGGACTTGCCGCCACCGGCGCCGGTCTTTCGATGCTCGGACGCGCCAACGGCGAAAAGCCTGCCGCCACGCGGGCGCCCGCCGCAGATGCCGACAGCGCGCTGCGCGCCAAGATCAAGACCGTCGTAGTGATCTTTGCCGAGAACCGCAGCTTCAACAATCTCTTCGCCGGCTTCCCCGGCCTGGCCCAGCCGCTGGATAAGCTCCCTGCCGGCCATGACACCCAACTCGACCGCGACGGCAAGACGCCGCTGCCCACGTTGCCCGCCATCTGGGGCGGCCTGGTGCCGCGCGCGCAGCAGGTGGGCGAGAAGCGCTACATGCTGCCGCAGAGCGTGATTGCTGATTTGCCTAACGGAACATTCAAGCTGACCGATGGCAAGGGCGAAACCCTGCCGCTGGGCGTGGTCACGCGCGATCTGGTGCACCGCTTCTACACCAACCAGATGCAGATCAACGCCGGCCGCAACAACCAGTTCGTGGCCTGGGGCGACAGCGGCGCGCTGGTGATGGGCCATTACGCCCAGACGGGCCAGGAGCTCAAGCTCTGGAAGATCGCCCAGAAGTACACCCTGTGCGACAACTTCTTCATGGCGGCCTTCGGTGGCTCCTTCCTCAACCACATCTACCTGATCTCGGGCCAGACGCCGCTTTATCCCGATGCCAGGAACAGCATTGCCGCCAAGCTGCTCAGCAAGCTCGAAGGCGACGACCCCAGGGGCACGCGGCTCAAGCTCGCGGCCGATTCGCCCGCCTCGGCTCTGGAAGGCCCGCCAAACTTCGAGAACGACAGTGCGCTCACGCCCGATGGCTACGCCGTCAACACCATGGCGCCGCCCTACCAGCCGAGCTACGTGCGCCCGGCGCCAGGTGGCGATCCGCTGCGTGCCGACCCGGAGTCGGCCAACGTGCTGCCGCCGCAGAGCTACGCCAATATCGGCGACCGGCTCTCTGACAAGGACGTGAGCTGGGCCTGGTATTCCGGCGCATGGCAGGCTGCGCTGGACCACCAGGGCAGCCAGGCCGTGCCGAACTTCCAGTACCACCACCAGCCCTTCAACTACTTCGCCAACTACGCGCCGGGCACGGCCGCGCGCGCGAAATATCTGCGCGATGCGGGCCTGGGCGACGATGCCAAGACCAATCATTTCATCGCCGACGTCGAGGCAGGCCGCCTGCCTGCGGTGAGCTTCTACAAGCCGCAGGGCAACCTGAACCTGCATGCCGGCTATGCCGACATCGCCTCGGGCGACGCGCACATTGCCCATGTGATTGAAACGCTGGAGCGCAGCCCGCAGTGGCCCAACATGCTGGTGGTCATGACCGTGGACGAGAACGGCGGCTGGTGGGACCCGGTGGCGCCGCCGCAAGGCGACCGCTGGGGCCCCGGCTCGCGCATCCCGGCCCTCGTGATCTCGCCGCATGCCAAGCGTGGCCATGTGGACCACACGATCTGCGACACCAACTCCATCCTGCGCTTCATCACCCGCCTGCACGGCCTGGAGCCGCTGCCTGGCGTGAAGGGGCGCGACATCGCCATGGCCTCGCGCGGCCAGGCGCCGATGGGTGACCTGACCCACGCTTTGCAGCTGGGATAATCGTCGCTTTCTTTGCGCGGAAGGACGCCGTTATGGCCGTGTACCAGCTGGGCGAACATGCGCCCGAGATTGCCGCCGACGCCTGGATCGCCGACAGCGCCGACGTGATCGGCCGCGTGACGCTGGAAGCCGGCGTCAGCATCTGGTTCAACGCCGTGCTGCGCGGCGACACCGAGCACCTGCACATCGGCCGCGGCAGCAACATCCAGGATGGCTCGGTCTGCCATGCCGACGCCGGCTTTCCGCTCGTGGTGGGCGAGGGCGTGACGGTGGGCCACAAGGTCATGCTGCATGGCTGCACGGTGGGCGACCATTCGCTGATCGGCATCGGTGCCGTGGTGCTCAACGGCGCGAAGATCGGCAAGCATTGCCTGGTCGGCGCCGGCGCCCTGGTGACCGAGGGCAAGGAATTCCCCGACGGCTCCATGATCATCGGCAGCCCGGCCAAGGCCGTCAAAGAGCTGAGCCCGCAGCAGATCGAAGGCCTCAGGATGAGCGCCAAACACTACACCGCCAATGCTGGCTGTTATGCGGCGGACCTGAAAAAAATCTGATGAGCGAACTCCACAAGTTTCTGTTCGAGGGCATGCCCGTGCGCGGCATGCTGGTGCGGCTGACTGAAGGCTGGCAGGAGGTGCTCAAACGCCGCGAAGCCATCGGCGCCCACCCGCCCGAATTGCGCGCCCTGCTGGGCGAGATGACCGCCGCCGGCGTGCTGATGCAGGCCAACATCAAGTTCAACGGTGCCTTGGTGCTGCAGATCTTCGGCGACGGGCCCGTCAAGCTGGCCGTGGCCGAGGTGCAGCCGGATCTGACCTTCCGTTCGACGGCCAAGGTCGTAGGCGAAGTTCCGGCCGGCGCCAAGCTCGATGCCATGGTCAATGTGCACGGCCAGGGCCGCTGCGCCATCACGCTCGACCCCAAGGACAAGTTCCCGGGCCAACAGCCGTATCAAGGCGTCGTGCCCCTGCATGGCGACCAGCGCGAACCGCTGCTCAAGGTCAGTGAGGTGCTGGAGCACTACATGCTGCAGAGCGAGCAGCTCGACACGCGTCTGGTGCTGGCCGCCAATGACGAGATCGCCGCCGGCCTCTTGATCCAGCGCCTGCCGATCAAGGGCGAGGGCAATCTCGCCGGTGAAGCTGCCGAGCGCAACGAAGACCAGATCGGCCTCTCCGAGGACTTCAACCGCATCAGCATGCTGGCCGCCACGCTGACGAGCGAAGAGCTCTTGACGCTCGACGCCGACACTATCCTGCGCCGCCTGTTCTGGGAAGAGAACGTGCGGCGCTTTGAACCCCAGGCACCGCACTTCGCTTGCAGCTGCTCACGCCAGCGCGTGGGGCAGATGCTCAAGGGCCTGGGCCGCGAGGAAGTCGATTCGGTCTTGGCCGAACGAGGGGACGTCGAGATCGGCTGCGAGTTCTGCGGGCTGCAGTACCACTTCGATGCGGTCGATGTGGGCGGCTTGTTTGCGGACGGCGCTGTGCAGGGTGAGGGCAGCGGGACGGTGCAGTGAGGGCACGATTCCCGCGGCCCTTGATCACCCCCCCCGAGTTCAGGGGGCGCGGCGGGCCGTGAGCACTCCTACACATAGCAGGCGCTGACGCCGTTTGCAATGCCGCACTGCTGAAACCTACATGCTTCCCGCGGGCCATGGGAAGAGGGTAGCTCGACGAAAGCAGTACATATTGCACGTGTCGCCATCGTGATGTTTGCCGGTGGCCGCGCGGCGTTTGCACAGCCGCTGACGCAATGCCGTTCGAGCCGGCCGGGGACAATGAGCCTCGATCGTCGGCCGCGCGAAGCCCTGGGGCCGTCGCAGTTCACGATGACGATGCTCCGCGCACGCGTGAGCCAGGGCGCGTCCCTGATACGCAGCAATCTCCCTAGCCCGAATCCGTCCGGCTGGGCCTATCAGGCTTATTTCAATCCTTTCGTGGCCGGCGGCCTGGGTGGCCAGTGCACCGCATTCGCCTTCGACTGCGCGCTCGAAGTCACTGGCAAGATCATGGACTTCGATGGCAATCCGAAGACCTGGGTGAGCTACAACCCACTATCCCGTGGGCTCGACGCCCAGGCCGGGCGCGCTTGGGATCTGGAGCGGCGCAACGGCCAGCGCGTCCGGACACGTGGCCTTCATCGAATCCGTACGCGACGGCCTTGTCACCATCACCGAGGCCAACGTGAGCACGTTCAACAACACGGCCTATGGCGGCGACTACGACGGTGCCCCGCGGACCTTCACCGAAAGCCAGATGGCCGACAGAACAGGGCGGAACGGGCCGCGTCGGCAAACTGCTCGGCTACATCTATCTTCAGTGAGTGCTCCTCGCCGGCCGCTCAGGCCTGCGGGTCACTGATCGAATCGGCGCCGGTTTCCATGCGGCCGGCAAAGCGGCGCACGAAGCCCGGCATGCCATCGACGCTCATGCTGAGGTCATACCAATTGCCGCTCGCGGCCACCGGCCACAAGACGAGCTGGTTGCTCTGCGCCGCCAGGATGATCGAGCGGCTGCTCTTGCCGTAGGCATTGGCGGTCAGGCTGAGACGGCGCTCGGTGTTGCCATCATTGCGCAGGAGGATTTCGATCTGGCGCCCCGCCTTGTCGTAACGCAGCCGGGCTTCAAGATCCACCTGCGCCGCGTTGCCAACAAAGTGCCGATGGAAGCCGTTGGGCCCGAGCACCCACAGGTCGTAGGCGCCATCTGCCAGCGGCTTCCAGGCGTCGGACAGCTGCTTGCCCGCCTCGACCATGTAGCGACGCGGAGCGTTCCCCAGGTGATGTTTGTCGTAGACATGGAACACCGCAGCTTGCGAGCCGGTGTTGACGAAGTCCAGCCGCATGCGGCCTTCATCGAAGCCGGCAACCACCGCCAGCTCATAAGGCAGCGCCCGCGACGGGCGCACGCCCGAAGCCTGGCGCGGTGCCGATCCTTTCTTGGGCGGCGCAATGCGCGGCAGCACCTGCTGGGCGGCACGCAACGCGTCGGCCTGCGCCTTGTTGAGCGCGCCGCCCAGCGGCGGCACGGCGCTGTTGGGCTTGGCGAAGTTGAACGCGCTTGTCAGGTCGCCGCAGACGGCACGGCGGAAGGGCGAGATGTTCGTCTCCGGCACGCCGAAGCGCGCTTCAAGAAAACGCAGCACCGAGGTGTGGTCGAACACCTGCGAGTTGACCCAGCCGCCCTTGGACCAAGGCGAGATCACATACATCGGCACGCGCATGCCGGGGCCGAAGACACGACCGTCGGGCGCGGGCTGCTCCACCGGCATGCCCGGGCAGGGCGCCTGGGTGTAGTACTCGGCAGCCAGGTCAGCAGCGGGCAGCGTGGTCTTGCCGGCAAAGCTGCCGTCGCCGTTGGGAGACGGTGCGGAGGGGCTGGGCATGTGGTCGAAGAAGCCGTCGTTCTCGTCGAAGTTGACGAGGAAGACGGTCTTGCTCCAGACCTCGGGCACGGCGGTCAGCGCGTCGAGGACGGCGGAGATGAACCACGCACCTTGCACGGGGCTTGAAGGGCCGGGGTGCTCGGAATAGACGTCGGGAGGGATGACCCAGGACACCTGCGGCAGGCGGCCCGCCTTCACGTCCTGCGCGAAGGCATCGACGAACTGGCCCCCATCGAAGGCTTCTTCCGAAGCGGCGGGCAGCGTGTTGGCGATGCCCTTCAGCAGCGGATTGGTGGCGTCTTCGGCGCTGTCGTACGGTGCGTTTTCGGCATAGCCGCGCTTGGTATCGGTGGGCTGCCTGGCTTGCTCGTTCGCCTGCAGAAAAGGCGGATGGCCCAGCAGCGGATTGCAGCCGTAGTTGTTGGGGATGTTCTGGTAGACCTTCCAGCTCACGCCCGCGGCCTGCAGGCGTTCGGGGTAGCTGGCCCAGTTGAAGCCGCGCGTGGACGGGCCGGTCTCGGCCCAACTGTCCACGTTGTTGACGAAGGCCACATTGGCGGCGGGCCCGTTGGTGCCGGTCCAGTGGAAGCTGCGATTGGCATGCGTGCCCGTGTGCATGGCGCAGTGGTAGGCATCACAGATCGTGAAGGCGTTGGCCAGGGCGAACTGGAAGGGCACTTCGGCCTCTTTCAGATAGCCCATCGAGGTGGCAGTCTTGTAGCGCGGCCACTCCTGCAGCCGGCCATCGCCCCACGCGTTGTGCGAGTCCACCCAGGTGTGCGGAGCGCCCTTGGCGCGCTGCGCGTTGCCCTTGGCGCCGTCGAGATGGTAGGCCGAAAGCAGTACGCCGTCCTTGCCCGTTTGCTGCCAGACAGAGCGCCCTTCGGGCTGCGGTACCGTGAAGCGATCGCCAAAGCCGCGCACGCCGTTCAGCGTGCCGAAGTAGTGGTCGAAGCTGCGGTTCTCCTGCATCAGGATCACCACATGCTCGACGTCTGTCAGTGTGCCCGTGGCGTTATTCGCCTCGATGGCCAGGGCCCGGCGGATGGCAGGAGGGAAGGTGGCCAGCGCGGCAGCGGCCTGGAGAAAATGGCGGCGTGATGAGCTCATGCGAGCACTCTATACGACGCGCATGACGAAGCGCACGGGGGCGCCGACGCAGACTGTGAGACGCTGCCGCCATCCCTCCTTGGAGCATTGACGATGCACCCGCTGAAATCCCTCTTGTTCGGTGTCGTGACGTTGGGTGTCTCGGCGACCGCCCTGGCCCAGGCTTCGCCGCCACCGGCCTGCCTTTCCGTTGAATACCGCGCCTTCGATTTCTGGCTCGGCGAGTGGAACGTCCACGCCAACGGCAAGCACGCGGGCACCAACGGCATCCAGCGCGAGATCGGCGGCTGCGTGCTGCACGAACGCTATGAGACCGGGCGTGGCTACAGCGGCGAGAGCTTCAGCATCTACGACGCGCCGCGCAAGGTCTGGCACCAGACCTGGGTTGATTCCGCGGGGTTGCTGCTGACGCTGGAAGGCGGCTTCCACGATGGCAAGATGGTGCTGGAGGGGCGGACGGTCGGCGCTGACGGCACGACCACCAGGCATCGCATCAGCTGGACGCCCGATGCGGATGGCAGCGTGAGGCAGTTGTGGGAATCGACCAACGCGGCCGGTGCATGGACCGTAGCGTTTGATGGCAAGTACACGCGCAGGTAACGGGTTAGCTGAATGAATGAAGGGCAGGAATAATCAAGCCATGAACGTCCCAGAACTGCTGCGCTGGCAATGGGAAGGCTATCCCACCTATCACCGCTCGCGCTTCAACCTGCTGCTGCACATCGCCGTGGTGCCGCTGTTCCTGCTGGGCAATGTGGGCTTGGTCGTCGCCTTGTTGCAAGGCGCATGGCTCGGCGCGCTGGCGGGCCTGGTGTTGATGGTGATTTCGGTCGTGCTGCAAGGCCGTGGCCACGGACTGGAGGCTGAGCCGCCCGTGCCCTTCAGCGGCCCGGCCAATGCGGTATCGCGCATCTGCCTGGAGCAGTGGGTGAACTTCCCGCGCTTCGTGTTGTCGGGGCGGTGGCTGCAGGCGTGGCGCGAGGCCGCAAAGCCCTGAAGGCCGTGCGAGACTCCAGTCTCGTTTTGTGTTCGCCATCGACCCCAAGGAGAGAATAATGAAAGCCATCGCCATCCTCGCCCTGCTGCTGGCCGCTCCCATCGCCGCACTGGCCGCCAAGCCCTGCGAGGAACTGAAGACCGAAATCGCCGCCAAGATCGACGCGGCCGGCGCCAAGGGCTACTCGCTGGAGATCGTCAAGGCCGACGCGGATGCGGGCGATGCCAAGGTGGTAGGCAGCTGTGATGCCGGCCAGAACAAGATCGTCTATCGCCGTGAGGCAGCCGCTGCTGCTGCGCCGAAGGCTGCGGCCTCGGAGGCCAAGGCCAAGTAATCCGGCCTTACCCAGCGGCAGCCGTGGAACTGGCTTTGCCAGGCCACAGGGTGAGCCCCCTTGAGGGGGGCGAAGCGCCTACGGGGGTGGGCCCGTCATTGCGGCGTGCTCGCATTCGGGCACGTCGCAGTCGCAAGTCCAGCGCCATTCCGGCTGGGCGGCCTGGCGCTCGGCCAGGCGCGTAAAAAGCCCGGGCTTTGGAGCCGCAGGCAGCACGGGCGTGATGGCGTCGAGCGCCGCATCCACACGTGCCTGACCCATGCCGCTGACCATCGACCAGGCAACGGCGCCGTCCATCAGAGCCTGGCGGATCAGCGCGTCGATGGGCGGGCGCACATGCGGGCCTTCGCGTTGCAGGCCATCGGCTTCCCAGTCGATGTCCAGCGCGGTCAGCAGCGTCAGATCGCAGCGGCGATGAAAGGTCTGGCCCGATTCGATCAACGAACGGTCACCGAAGATGTAGTCGCTGTAGATGGCGGTCATCAGCGCGGTGGTGTCGCACAGGACCACGTCGTGATCAAGCGCCGCGGCGTCGATGGCAGCGGTTTGTGCTGCGGCGATGCCGGCCTGCTCCTCGGGCCGCGGCGTGCGGCCTTCGCGTTCGCACCATCCGCGCAGCAGTTCGGGCACAGCAACGCAGCGAAGGCCGGTGAGGGCGCTGATCTGCTCGGCCAGCGCGAGAGCCAGGCTGGTCTTGCCGGTGCTTTCAGCGCCAAGGATGGCGACGATGACAGCGCTCATGCCACGAGTTTGCGCCACTGCCGCCAGCCGATCACGGACAAGGGAATGAAGACGGCGTACAGCACGACGGTGAGCCAATAGCCCTTGAAGCCGAACAGCACGACGCTGACGAGGTTCACGGCGATCCATGCCGGCCAGTTCTCTTCGTACTTGCGGCCCAGCAGCCATTGGCCGACGAGGCTGCCCACGGTGGGGAGGGCGTCCCAATAGGGCAGGGGTGAATCGGTGAAGCGGGCCAAGAAGGCGCCCAGCAGCGGCCAGGCCGCTAACGTAATGCCCAAGCTGACCGCGATCCCGCGGCGGCCAAGGCGCTGCACGTGCAGCTGGGCGCCATCAGCGGCCCGCCCGCGCCGCCACTGCCACCAGCCCCAGAAGGCCAGCGCCACGAACATCAGCTGCAGCGAGGCCTCGCCGTAGAGCTTGCCATCGAGGAAGAGCCAGCCATAGAGCAGCGAGGACACGATGGCCAACGGCCACGCCAGCGGATTGACGCGCATGTTCAGCACGACCATCCAGATGGAGAGGACGAAAGCCACGATCTCGAGCCAGCTGATGGGGCTGCCGAGCAGGGTGAAGGCGGGTTGCAAGAACCCGTGCAGCGCTTCGCTCACGCTGAAGAAAGGCTAACGCCGAACCTGGACGTAGATTTCGTCCGGGCGGATCATGCCCAGCTCCATGCGCGCTTTTTCCTCGACCATCTCCTGGCCTTCCTTGAGGTCACGCAGTTCCGCCTGGAGCTGCGTGTTGCGCGCACGCGCCGTGTCGTTCTCAGACAGCGCCTGTGCCAGATCGCCGCGCAGCTTGGCGCCGTAGGGCAGGCTGCCCTTGCCGAACCAGAGCTGGCCCTGGATCAGCACGAGAAAACCGACGAGGATGACGCTGAGAACTCTCACGGGACCGGAGTGTAATGCGTGTCCCTCGTCCGTGGGTACACGGACGATCCCCCAAGGGGATGCCGATGCTGCCGGGGCTTGCCCCAGCAGCACATTGGCTCAAGGCGCCTTGGGGCGGCCCGGCGGCGCCTTGACGGAATCAACGGAGGTTGTAGAACGCCGCACGGCCCGGGTAGATCGCGATGTCGCCGAGGTCTTCTTCGATGCGCAGCAGCTGGTTGTACTTGGCCATGCGGTCCGAGCGGCTCAGCGAGCCGGTCTTGATCTGGCCAGCGTTCAAGCCGACGGCGATGTCGGAGATGGTCGAGTCTTCGGTTTCGCCCGAGCGGTGCGAGATCACGGCGGTGTAGCCGGCGCGCTTGGCCATCTCGATGGCGGCGAAGGTCTCGGTCAGCGTGCCGATCTGGTTGATCTTGATGAGGATCGAGTTGGCGATGCCCTTGTCGATGCCTTCCTGGAAGATCTTGGTATTGGTGACGAACAAGTCATCGCCGACGATCTGCACGTTCTTGCCCAGGCGATCCGTGAGGATCTTCCAGCCGTCCCAATCGCCTTCGGCCATGCCGTCTTCGATCGAGATGATGGGGTACTTGTCGACCCACGAGGCCAACATGTCGGTCCAGCCTTGCGAGCTCAGCTTGATGCCGCCTTCGCCTTCGAGCACGTACTGGCCGTCCTTGTAGAACTCGCTGGCAGCGCAGTCCAGGGCCAGGGCGATCTGCTCGCCAGCGGTGTAGCCGGCCTTGTCGATGGCTTGCAGGATCAGTTCGATCGCCGCTTCGTGGTTTTCGACGCTCGGCGCAAAGCCGCCTTCGTCGCCCACGGCGGTGCTGATGTGCTTGTCGTGCAGGATCTTCTTGAGCGCATGGAAGACCTCGGCACCCCAGCGCAGCGCTTCGCGGAAGCTCGGAGCGCCCACGGGGACGATCATGAATTCCTGCAGGTCGAGGCTGTTGTTGGCGTGCGCGCCGCCGTTGATGACGTTCATCATCGGCACGGGCAGCTGGCAGCCGTTCATGCCGCCGAAGTAACGGTACAGGGGCAGGCCAGATTCTTCGGCAGCGGCGCGGGCCACGGCCATCGAGACGGCCAGCATGGCGTTGGCGCCCAGGCGGCTCTTGTTCTCGGTGCCGTCGAGGTCGATCAGGGTCTTGTCGAGGAAAGCCTGCTCGGAGGCGTCGAGCCCCAGCACGGCTTCCGATATCTCGGTGTTGATGTGCTCGACGGCCTTGAGCACGCCCTTGCCGAGGTAGCGGCTCTTATCGCCGTCGCGCAGCTCGATGGCTTCGCGCGAGCCGGTGGATGCGCCCGAGGGCACGGCCGCACGGCCCATCACGCCGGACTCAAGCAGCACGTCGCATTCGACGGTGGGGTTGCCGCGGCTGTCGAGGATCTCGCGGCCGACGATGTCAACAATGGCGCTCATTCAATGTCTCCAAGTTCAATGATTCGTTGCGGCCCGCATGGTGCCAGTGATTCGTTACGGCGTCAGAACAAGCTGATCAGCAGGAAAAATCGTTTTCCAGCAAAGGCTGCTGCTTGACCACACGATCCAGCGCCACCAACTGCTCTAGCAGCGTCTTCATGTGCTTGAGCGGCACGGCGTTGGGGCCGTCGCTGAAGGCCTCGGCAGGGTTCGGATGCGTCTCCATGAAGAGGCCCGCCACGCCCACGCCCACGCCGGCACGGGCCAGCACGGGCACCATCTCGCGGGCGCCGCCACTGGTGCCGCCGAGACCGCCGGGTTTTTGCACGGAGTGGGTCACGTCGAACACCACCGGCGCGCCGGAATTGCGCATCTCGGCCAGGCTGGTCATGTCGGCCACCAAGTTGTTGTAGCCGAAGCTGACGCCGCGTTCGCAGGCCAGGAAGCTGTCTTCGGGGAGGCCGACCTCGGCCGCAGCGGCGCGGGCCTTGTCGATGACGTTCTTCATGTCCCAGGGTGCGAGGAACTGGCCCTTCTTGATGTTGACCGGCTTGCCCGATTGCGCAACGGCACGGATGAAGTCGGTCTGGCGGCACAGGAAGGCCGGCGTCTGCAGCACGTCGACGACGCTGGCGACCTCGGCCACCTGGCTGGTGTCATGCACGTCCGTCAGGATGGGCAGGCCGAGTTGGCGGCGCACCTCGTCGAGGATCTTCAAGCCCGCCTCCATGCCGACACCGCGCTTGCTGGTGCCGGAGGAGCGGTTGGCCTTGTCGAAGGAGCCCTTGTAGATCAGCGGGATGCCGAGCGTCGAGCAGGCTTCCTTCAGGCGGCCGGCCACGTCCAGCGTCATCTCCAGGCCTTCGATCGAGCAGGTGCCGGCGATCAGGAAGAAGGGCTTGTCGATGCCGACGTCGAATCCGCAAAGCTTCATGGTTAGGCTTTCTGTTGGTGGTCCAGCGCGGCCTTGATGAAGGCCGTGAACAGCGGATGGCCGTCCCAGGGCGTGGACTTGAATTCGGGGTGGAACTGCACGCCCACGTACCAGGGGTGCACGGTCTGCGGCAGCTCGACCATCTCGGTAAGCTTCTCGCGCTGCGTAATGGCGGAGATCACCAAGCCGGCCTCTTGCAGGCGGTCCAGGTAGTGCTCGTTGGCCTCGTAGCGGTGGCGGTGGCGCTCGGTCACGACCGGGCCGTAGATTTTGCGTGCCAAGGTGCCTTCCTTGACGTCGGAGCTCTGCGCGCCCAGGCGCATGGTGCCGCCGAGGTCGCTCTTCTCGTCGCGCTTCTGGATCGTGCCGTCGGCGTCCTGCCACTCGTCGATCAGGGCGATCACAGGGTGCTTCGTTGCCGAGTCGAACTCGGTGGAGTTGGCACCTTCGAGGCCGGCCATGTGGCGGGCGTACTCGATGGTTGCGACCTGCATGCCCAGGCAGATGCCGAGGTAGGGCAGCTTGTGCTCGCGCGCATATTGCGCCGCCAGGATCTTGCCTTCCACGCCGCGCTTGCCGAAGCCGCCGGGCACGAGGATGGCGTCGTACTGCTTCAGCTGGTCGATGTTCTCGGGCGTCAGCATCTCGGAGTCCACGTACTCGATCTTCACGCCCGCATGGTTGTGGATACCGGCGTGGCGCAGCGCCTCGTTGAGCGACTTGTAGGAGTCCGACAGATCGGTGTACTTGCCGGCCATCGCGATGGTCACCTGGCGAGCGGGGTTCTCCACCTCATGCACGAGGTTGTCCCAGCGCTTCAGGTCGGCCGACTTGGTGTTGAGCTGCAGCTTGGTGCAGATCAGCTGGTCCAGCCCCTGCTCGTGCAGCATGCGCGGCACCTTGTAGATGGTGTTCACGTCCCACATGGAGATCACGCCGTACTCGGCGACGTTGGTGAACAGCGAAATCTTTTCGCGCTCGTCATCGGGGATGCGGCGGTCGGCGCGGCACAGCAGCGCGTCGGGCTGGATGCCGATCTCGCGCAGCTTCTGCACCGTGTGCTGCGTCGGCTTGGTCTTCAGTTCGCCGGCAGCGGCGATCCAGGGCACGTAGGTCAGGTGCACGAAGGCCACCTGGTTGGGACCTGCCTTCAGACTCATCTGGCGCGCGGCTTCGAGGAAGGGCAGCGATTCGATGTCGCCCACCGTGCCGCCGATCTCGACGATGGCCACGTCCACCGCCTCGGGCGTGCCGTGTCCGGCGCCGCGGCGGATGAAGTCCTGCATCTCGTTGGTGATGTGCGGGATCACCTGCACCGTCTTGCCGAGATAGTCACCGCGGCGTTCCTTCTCCAGCACCGACATGTAGATCTGACCGGTGGTGAAGTTGTTGCTCTTCTTCATCCTTGTCGTGATGAAGCGCTCGTAGTGGCCGAGGTCGAGGTCGGTCTCGGCGCCGTCATCGGTCACAAAGACTTCGCCATGCTGGAACGGCGACATCGTGCCGGGGTCGACATTGATGTACGGATCGAGCTTGATGAGGGTGACTTTGAGGCCGCGCGATTCGAGGATGGCAGCCAGAGAGGCCGATGCAATGCCCTTGCCGAGAGAGGACACCACACCGCCGGTGACGAAGACGTACTTGGTCATTGGGTCGTGCAGCGCTGTCCTTGCGACAACGCTGTAGTGGGAAATTGCGATTATAGCGAGGCTGTTTCGCTGCCTAACGCCTGAAGCAATTGCAAGACCAGGGACGCCGTGTCATCGGGCCGCTCAAACGGGTAGAGATGCGAGCCTTCCATCCAGTGGAAGTGATGGCGCGCCAGCCGCTTGCTGGGGCCGGCGCTGGCCTGGCGCAGTTCCTCGCTCTGCGTGCCGGCCACAAAGGCCACCGGGCAGCGCGGCGGGTGGTTGCGCAGGATGCGCTCCATGTTGTGGGGCAGGGTGTTGTAGATCTTCGTCTCCACGTCGCGCGTGAAGGCCAGGCGCGTTACGCCGTCCGCGTCCTTGAAGCCGCTGGCCACATAGTCGGCCAGCACGCGCGGGTCCCAGCGGGCGAACTTGTGCTTGCTTGAAAAATGCGCCATCACCTCTTCGCGGCTGGCCCATTTCTGGCGGCGCGAGGCCGAGGTCTTGCCCGGCGGGATGCGGCCGATCAGGCCGGTGGCCTTGACGACCCGCACGCTGTGCGCGCGCCAACCGGCCACCACGGGCGAATCCAGCAACACCAGGCCCGCCGCCCACTCGGGCTTCTTGCAGGCGGCCAGCAGGCTCAAGGCGCCGCCCAGAGAATGGCCGGCCAGCATGACGGGCCCGTTCTTGGCGGGGTCGGCCTCGCGCTTGATGAAGTCGAGCAGTTGATCGCGCAGATGGACCCAGTTGCTGGTAACCGGGTAGGCCGGGTCGTGGCCCAGCATGGGCAGGGCCAGCACCTTCCAGCCGGCTTTTTCCCAGATGTCGAAGAGCACGCGGTAGGTGCCGGCCGGGAAGCCGTTGGCATGGGAGAAGACCAGGGTGCGCTTGTTCGTCGTCACGTCGTCACGTCGTCAGTTTCTTGAGCTTGTAGACCAGCTCCAGCGCCTCGCGGGGGCTCAGGGCGTCGGGGTCCACAGTCTGCATGGCTTCGAGCAGCGGATGTGTCTCTTGGGCGACGGGCGCTGCCGGCGGTGCGGCGAAGAGGTCGATCTGCGCGTTCTGGTTCTCGGCGCGCGATTCCAGTGCCTCCAGCGTGGCGCGTGCCTGGCGCACCAGCGAGGCTGGCATGCCGGCCAGGCGGGCCACCTGCACGCCGTAGCTGCGGCTGGCCGGCCCGGGCTGGATCTCGTGCAGGAAGACGATGTCGTCCCCACTCTCGACCGCGGCGACGTGGCAGTTCAGCGCCTGCGCATGCTTGGCCGGGAACTCGGTCAGCTCGAAATAGTGGGTAGCAAACAGCGTAAAGGCGCGCGTCTTGTCGTGCAGATGGCTTGCGATGGCGCTGGCCAAGGCCAGGCCGTCGAAGGTGGAGGTGCCGCGGCCGATCTCGTCCATCAGCACCAGTGAGTGCTCGGTCGCGCCATGCAGGATGGCCGCGCCTTCGGTCATCTCGAGCATGAAAGTCGATTGGGCGTTGGCCAGGTCGTCGGCCGCGCCGATGCGGGTGTGGATGGCGTCCATCGGGCCGAGCCTTGCGCTTGCAGCGGGCACATAGGATCCGATGGCGGCGAGCAGGCAGATCAGCGCGACCTGGCGCATGAAGGTGCTCTTGCCGCCCATGTTGGGACCGGTGATGACGAGCAGTTTGGTGCGCGCGTCGAGCCGACAGTCGTTGGCCATGAACTCGCCCGCGCCGGTTTCGCGCAAGCGGGCTTCGACCACGGGGTGGCGGCCGGCGGCGATGTCGATGGCGGGCTGGTTAACGAACTCGGGCTGGCACCAGTTGAGTGTGGCAGCTCGCTCGGCCAGGGTTGAGAGCGCGTCGAGCGAGGCCAGCGCGCGGCCGAGCGACGTCAGCGCGGGCAGTTCCTCGATCAGCTGGTCCAGCAGCAGCTCGAACAGGTATTTCTCGCGGGCCAGCGCACGCTCGTTGGCCGACAGCGCCTTGTCCTCGAAGGCCTTGAGCTCGGGCGTGATGTAGCGCTCTGCGTTCTTCAGCGTCTGGCGGCGCTGGTAGTCCATCGGCACCTTGTCCACCTGGCCCTGCGTGACCTCGATGTAGAAGCCGTGGACCTTGTTGAACTGCACGCGCAGGTTGGCAATGCCGGTGCGCGCACGTTCGCGGGTTTCGAGGTCGAGCAGGAAGGCGTCGCAGTTGTTCTGGATGCCACGCAGCTCGTCCAGGTCGGCATCGAAGCCGGTGGCGATCACGCCACCGTCGCGCAGCAGCACGGCCGGCTCCTCGGCCACGGCGCGGCGCAGCAGTTCCTCGATGTGCGGGGAGGCCTTGAGCCCCTCGGCCAGCTGATCGATCAGCTCGCTGCCGGCAGGCAGAGTCGGCAGCAGCTGCGGCAGCGCCTGCAGCGTGGCGCGCAGGCCGGCCAGTTCGCGCGGGCGCACCTGGCGCAGTGCCACGCGGGCGGCGATGCGCTCCACGTCGGAGACGCCGCGCAGCGCCTCGCGCAAGGCATCGAAACCGCCGTCGAGGAAGGCCGCGATGGCAGCGTGGCGCAGCTGCGCCTCACCGCGGGCTCGTTTCGGATGCAAGAGCCACTGCCGCAGCGCACGGCTGCCCATGCCGGTGCAGCAGGTGTCGAGCAGCGAGAACAGCGTCGGGCTGGCCTCGCCACGCAGGGTTTGCGTGAGCTCCAGATTGCGCTGCGTGGCGGGCGGCAAGTCCAGTAGCTCGCTGGCGCGCAAGACCGAGAGGCTCTTCACATGCTGCAGCGAGCGGCCCTGCGTGTGCTCCGCATAACTGAGCAGTGCAGCGGCAGCGGCCTGGGCGGCGGGCATGTCCTGTGCATTGAGGCCTTGCAGGCTGGCCACGCCGAGCTGTTCGCAGAGCTTGCGAACGCCCAGCTGGGTGTCGAACTGCCAGCCGGGCCGGTTGGTGACGGGCAGGCGCGCGGCCAGCACGGCGGCGGGCTGCCTCTCGCGGTCCACCAACACCTCGGCCGGAGCGAGCCGCCCGAGGAAGGAGGGCAGCTCGCGCTCCGCGCATTCGGCCAGGCTGATCAGGCCCTGGGTCAGTGACAGCCACGCCAGCCCCAAGGTCCTGCCTTGGCTGACCACCGCCAGCAGCACCGAATCCTGCTTGTCCGCCAGCAGCTCGTTGTCCGTCACGGTGCCCGGCGTGACCACGCGCACGACCTTGCGCTCGACCGGCCCTTTGCTCGTGGCCACATCGCCCACCTGTTCAGCGATGGCGACCGACTCACCGAGGCGGATCAGCTTGGCGAGATAACTCTCCAGTGCGTGGACCGGCACGCCGGCCATCACCACCGGCTCGCCGCCGCTCTGGCCGCGGGCGGTCAGCGTGATGTCAAGCAGAGCATTGCACTTGCGTGCATCGTCGTAGAAGACCTCGTAGAAATCCCCCATGCGGAAGAACACCAGCACGTCCGGGTGCTCCGCCTTGAGGCGGAAGTACTGCTGCATGACGGGGGTGTGGGCGGAGAGATCGGTGGTCATCGGGGCGGCGCAATGGACAAGGCCCTCCGGCGGAGGGCCTTGCGATAGGGACGGCGCCGAGTTTAGCGGGGCTTGACGAAGTTCAGCGTGAGCCGTGTCTGCGCGCGGTGACTTGGTCGCCGCCCATCAGGCCGTTGAACTGCATGGCCCAGAGATCGAGCGGCGCGGCGGCGGTGTCGTCATAACGGCGTGCATCGACGGTGATGCCGGCGATGCTGAGCGTGGCATCGCTGATGTCGGCCGTGGTGCTGGCCAGCGAGGTGATGGTGTAGTTGCCGACGTCGCCACCGACGTAGCTGTTCGTCAGATCGTCCTGCACGGTGTCAACGGTGAAGCGCGTGTGGCCCATGCGCGCCTCCACCACCTTGAGCGTGACCTGGCCTTGGTTGACTTGCTGCGGCGGCACCAGCACGCGGGCCAGCCAGCCCTTGGTGCGATAGTACTGAGCCACCAGGGCGGCGGCGTCCTCAAGTTCGGCCAGTGAAATCGGCCGGTTCAAGAAGCTGGCGGCAAGCGGTTCGAGTTCGGCGCTGCTGTAGTGCTGATTGCCCTCGAAGTTGATCCGCCTGATCCGGATCCGCGGCTCCTGTGCAGCTGCTCGATCACGCGTACTGCTGGCAGTCTCAGGTGGCAAGGGCTTGGGCAAGGCCTGCGTACGCGGCGGCTCCACTTGGCGCTGCAGGCTGCCGGCATCCGGCGGCTGTTGCGCATGCGCGTGCGCCGCAAGCCCCGCGATCCAAAGTGAAGCCAACAAGCGCCTCGACGTGCGCTGCTCCATCCCGTTGTCGGACATGGCCTCCCCCTTTTTGTCACTGCGAACAGGAGGTTGGCGCGACTACTGGAAAATAAACGGGAATATGTCTGCTTTTTTGGCCGGCGGCTTGTTTCGACGCCCCAGGAACAAGGGGTTTGTGCTGCAGATTTGCGGCCTCAGCCCAGATCGCCAGCTTCCTGTTTCTTGATGCGCACGGGGCCTCGCTTGCGTGCTTCGGCAGGCGCTGCAGGTTCCGCGGAAGGTGCCGCCACTGCCACCTCTTCTTCCTTGATCACACGCGTGTAGGGCGCGAGGATCTGCACCATCTGCCCGTAGATCTTGGGCGTGCCGGCCACGACTTCGCGCTGATGCAGGAAGTCGCTCTCGCCGGTGAAGTTGCCGATCAGGCCACCGGCTTCCGTGATGATCAGCGAGCCCGCTGCCACGTCCCAGGGCGAGAGGCCGGTCTCGAAGAAGGCGTCGTAATAGCCGGCAGCCACGTAGCAGAGGTCCAGCGCAGCAGCACCCGGACGGCGCAGGCCAGCCACCTGGCCCATCACTTCTTCAAACATCTTCAGGTAGCGCTTGGGGTTGTCGCCCCGGCGGAAGGGGAAGCCGGTGCCGACCAGCGCGTCGCCCATGCGGGTGCGCTTGGAGACACGCAGGCGCTTGTCGTTCAGGTAGGCGCCGCGGCCCTTGGTGGCATAGAACAGGTCGTTGCGGGTCGGGTCGTACACGACGGCCTGCTGCACCACGCCGCGATGCGTCAGCGCGATGGAGACGCAATAGACCGGGAAGCCATGGATGAAGTTAGTCGTGCCATCGAGCGGGTCGATGATCCAGACGAATTCGGAGTGCTTGGCGCCATGCTCGCGGCCAGACTCTTCGGCGAGGATGCCGTGGTCGGGGTAGGCCTGGAGGATGGTTTCGATGATGGCCTGTTCGGCCATCTGGTCCACCTCGGTCACGAAGTCATTAGGCGACTTGGTGTTGATCTTGAGGATGTCGAGGTCCAGCGATGCGCGGTTGATGATCGCGCCGGCTGCGCGTGCCGCCTTGATGGCGATATTGAGCATCGGATGGTGAGCGGTCTGCTGCGTCATGCGTTTCCTGAGACGTGTGAGGTGGACTGACAGTGGGAAAGAGCGTTCCCGGGCAGGCCTTGCCAGCCGGGATAATCGGACATTCTAACAAGACCTAGGAGCCCGCGCGGCAGAACTCCGAATCTGAGTGCAAGGCCCGATGCGGGTTGGGGTGGGTAACGATAGATTGGCTGCATGCCGACCAGCTATCTGCCCTACGCGCCGGACCAACTGCTGCTTC
>Ga0265327_10001099_pt1 | contig 37493 bp, 17 predicted proteins | sample 41621metaG_FD_202089 | JGI IMG/M metagenome (GOLD analysis project Ga0265327, IMG submission 202089) | Rhizosphere microbial communities from Carex aquatilis grown in University of Washington, Seatle, WA, United States - 4-16-21 metaG | ecosystem: Host-associated > Plants > Roots > Rhizosphere...
TTGATGAAAATCTGATATTTAATTGCGACAAATACGAACAGTCCATCGAAATTACAAAACAACTCATCGAATCGAACAACTTGCCGGACGGAATTTTTGCAGTGAATGACAATACAGCAATTGGCGCAGTAGTAACGCTCAAAAAATACGGTATCAAAATACCCGAACAAGTTGCTGTTGCAGGTTTTACAAACGGTTTAATTACTATGGTAACCGATCCGCCATTGACCACAGTGGAACAAAACGGTTTTTTTATGGGACAAAAAGCTGCCGAAATGATTTTAGCACGCATTACAAACAAATACAAAGGACCTCCCCGAATTGAAATAATTCCGACAATGTTAATTATCCGCGAATCGACCAGCAGGAATATTTAAAAACTTGCACACGTCGCAATCGTTTGAAATTTGAAAAAATAAAAATTTATTAAAAATCTCAATTTTTTTTTTGCGAAAAATCTTGTTTTTCTCTTAATCTTTATTTAGTTTTGTCAAAGCTAATGCTACTCTCTTTCTTTTTCGGTTTAGAAGAATATTCATTTATTGGATTTATCCGGTAAGGATTTTTTATATTGTTATAAAACTCCTTATCCTTCCGCACAAAATCTCTCAATATCGTATTATTAAATACTAAAACTTCAAATTAGCAGCAACGTTTTTGCAAAAAAATCAATGCTGAAAATTATTTGATCACATAATCTCGTCATTACATTTATTAATATTTTTTCGAAACAATTAAATCTAAGCAGCATGAAGTTAAAACCAAAGTTAAGTTTTTGGGAAATTTGGACGATGAGTTTCGGATTTCTGGGCATACAATTCGGATTTGCCCTTCAAAACGCCAATGTAAGCCGGATATTTGAAACCTTACATGCCAAAATTGACAATATCCCCTTGCTGTGGATTGCCGCACCGGTTACGGGTTTGATAATACAGCCAATCATCGGACACATGAGCGACAACACTTGGACGCGGTTAGGTCGTCGGCGTCCATATTTTTTAACCGGCGCAATTTTAGCTTCATTGGCTTTACTTGTCATGCCAAACTCTCCAGTACTTTGGATAGCTGCCGGAATGTTGTGGATTATGGACGCATCAATTAATGTTTCGATGGAACCTTTCCGCGCTTTTGTAGGCGATATGCTTCCTTCAGAACAACGTACAGCCGGTTTTGCAATGCAAAGTTTTTTTATCGGAATCGGCGCTGTTGTTGCATCAATGCTTCCTTATATTTTAACTAACTGGTTTGGCGTTGCTAATACAGCTGCGGCAGGATTTATTCCCAATTCGGTTAAATGGTCATTTTACATTGGAGCTATTATTTTTATAAGCGCAATTCTGTGGACTGTGCTTGGTTCGAAAGAATATTCGCCCGAAGAACTAAAATCATATCAACCAGACGGCGAAGAAGAAAGACATACAGCATCACTAACAGCTTTGTATCGAAAAAAAATGGCTAATAAATCATTGGCTGTGGGTAGTATTTTACTTGCATTAGGTTTGATTATCACCATCATATTATTAATGATAAAAGTAGAAAAAGAAGTTTTCATCTTAGCGTTAGGCTTAGCTGTTTTTGGAATCTTCGAGCTGATGTCTGGTTTTATGCAGCGAAGCGGAAAAACAAAAAGCGGATTAATTTCAGTTGTAAACGATCTCAACTCTATGCCAAAAACGATGGCACAATTGGCAGTTGTTCAGTTTTTTTCGTGGTTTGCATTATTTGCCATGTGGATATACACCACAGCAGCAGTTACAGGACACGTTTACCACGCCACAGATCCTAGTTCTGCAACTTACAATACCGGCGCTAACTGGGTTGGCGTATGTTTTTCGGTTTATAATGGCAGTGCAGCAATATTTGCCTTTTTACTCATCGTTTTAGCTCGTCTGACCAATCGAAAAACAACCCACATGATTGCTTTATTGGTCGGTTCGATAAGTTTCATTTCGATATTTTTTATACAAAATCCTAATTTGCTACTTCTTCCATTTGTAGGAATCGGATTGACATGGGCAAGTATTCTGGCAATGCCATACGCAATTTTAACAGGCGCTTTACCCGCCCGAAAAATGGGAATTTACATGGGAATTTTCAATTTTTTCATTGTCATTCCACAAATTCTGGCAGCCAGTGTATTAGGGTTTTTAGTAAAAACTATTTTTCACGAGCAAGCAATTTATGCACTAATTTTAGGAGGAATATCTTTTGCTATAGCTGCTGTTATGGTTCTTTTTGTTGATGATAAAAATTAATTAGATAACTTATTTTACAGCCATTTTTATATTGATGGAAACCAGACTTTCAGATGAAACAAAATTTTAAAATTGACCCTTGGCATATTATAGAGGAAAAATTTGTTCCGGAAAATAACCGTTTCTCCGAAAGTATTTTTACTGTTGGTAACGGCAACTTGGAGATGCACGGAAACTTTGAGGAATGTTTTACCGGTAATACGCAATCGGGTTTTTATATTAGTGGCATTTATGTCCCATACGAACCACATGACGATATTACTGCCAATCAAATGCATAAATACCTGAATGCACCGTCGTGGATAGGCATCAAACTAAAAATAGGAGATTTGTGGCTCGACCTTGCGAAAAATAAGACACTCGAATTCAAGCGTAACCTGAATATGCAAGACGGTTACTTTGAGCGTACTTTTGTTGCAGAAATTGACGATGGTAAAAAAATTAAAATTGACATTTTGCGATTTATTAGCATGGTTGACAACGAAATTGGTGCTATACGTTTTGTCATTACACCGCTTAATTTCTCAAACAAAGCAACCATTACTATTGACATCAATGCAAATGTTGAAAACGAGCAAAATATTGCCGACGAAAAACGTTGGGTAGAAGTTGAAAAAACGGTTTCGAGCGACGAAATGCACCTGACGACTGCCACAAAAAAAACATTTTACCATGTGTGCACAGCAGTCGATTATCAAATTATTCAAGAACACGCCATCATTAAACCGGAATTGCTCGAAACAATTGACCGCGAAAAACATATCGGACATAAAATTTCGCTAACATTAAATGAAGGCAAAACTGTTGCAATTTATAAATTTGCAACTATTTTATCATCCTTAAATCATGCAAAAGCTGATTTGATTGGAATTGCTTTAAATAAATTAAATTCATGCAAATCAGCCGGATTTGAAAAACTGTTGAACAACCATAAAAAAGCATGGACTGACTTTTGGAACATAAACGACGTAATCATTGATGGCGACGAGCAAGCGCAACAAAACGTCCGCTATGCAATTTTTCAACTCCGGCAACATTTTTCGTTTATAATAAATGGCGTCGATGTTAATAATGAAAATTTCTTTCAAGCAATTACATCAAATTTTTCAACTGTCGTTCAACCTAAAAAAAATAAACCTATAAAATATTGTAACAGCGACGACGAATTACAATTTGTAAATCTTTACGAGTTCTGGCAAAACATTATTTTTGGTTATGCAGGTTTAGAATTGAAAGACAATTTTATTTCTTTAAAACCGTCAATTCCAAAAAGTTGGAATAAATTATCATTTAATATTTTTCACCAAAATTGTTTGTTGACATTAAAAATTGACAATAAAATAATTAGCATCAAAAACGAATCAACCCAAACAATCAACATAAAAATATTTGAAGACGAATTAGTTATTCACGCAAAATCGACAATAAAACACACAATCAACATCTAACAATCATAATTAATAAATAAAAAAATATGACTAAAAAAATCTTTATTATTGCATTTGTTTTTACAATTGCATTGTTTTCATGTAAAAGCAAGCGCAATATCGATTTGCCGGGCAACGACATTGTGGGTTTGGCAACACCGGTTGTCTTAAATATTCAACAAACGGCTGTTAATTTGCAGGACTATTTTACTGACGTAAATATTATTGATTCTGTAAAAGTCGATGCAGCATTGACAGCTCAATTAAACACAAAAAAAGACTCTGTCAACATAAAAGTTGTTTCAGATAAATTAGCAAAAATCAGTCTGATGTATGTTTACACAAAAAATGGTAAATATTCTATCTTGGTCAAGAAAAACAGAAAAATAAAAATCGATTACAAATTCACGCCAATAAATAATGACATCAAGACAGTTCAATTAGCAGGTTCGTTCAACAATTGGAGTCCGAACAATACAAACCTGACTAAAAACGGTAACGATTGGACAACATCATTAGAACTTGAACCCGGCGCTTACCAATATCAAATTGTTATTGACGGCAAATGGCAACTCGACCCGAATTGTTCAGAAAAAGTTGACAATGGAAACGGCGGACTCAATTCGCTTTTAAAAGCAGGCAATGCCGACGACACAAAATATCCAAAACTTTATACCATTTCCAAGACCGACGAATCAATAACAATCGGTTGCCAGAATGGTTGCAGCAGTTTAATTGCTTTGTACCAAAACAGCGAATTACCGGAAAATTTTATCCAAAAAGACAGTACAAAATACACAATTACAATTCCGTCAAATGCAACAAATGTAACACGCAGCTACATTCGCATCTGGGCGTCAAACGATTTAAGCATTTCAAATGATTTGTACATTCCTTTGAATAACAGCAAAGTACTCGACGACAATGCCCAGTTGGTTCGTACCGATTTCGAAGCAGCAACAATTTACAATGTTTTTATCGATCGCTTTTTCGATGGCGACACCACAAACGACCGTCCAATCAAAAGCCCGGACGTCAACCCGAAAGTTGATTATTTTGGTGGCGACGTTGCCGGTATAACAAAAAAAATTGACGCCGGTTATTTCGACGGATTAGGAACTAACACACTTTGGATTTCACCGGTTATAAAAAATCCGGCAACGGCTTGGGGAAATAATCCCGATCCGGTAACAAAATTCTCTGGTTATCATGGCTACTGGCCTGTTTCGTTCAACCAACCCGATCCACACATTACCACACCGGCGCAACTAAAAGAATTTACTGCCGACGCACATAAAAATAATATGAATGTTTTGCTCGATTTTGTTGCGCATCACGTACATACCGACCATCCGTTTTATATTAAAAATCCTACGCTGGTTACAAACAATTTACACGAAGACGGCGTCCGTTGCATTGGCGGAACAAAAGGCGACAAATACAACAGTCATTGGGACGGCGAATGTCGTTTAAAAACATGGTTTGATACTTTTTTACCGACGCTCGATTTAAAAAATCCAATTGTTTACAACATGCTTTCTGATTCGGCGGTTTACTGGATAAAAGAATACGATCTCGACGGATTCCGCCACGACGCTGCAAAACACGTCCCCGAAGTTTTCTGGCGCGCACTTACAAAAAAATTGAAAGAGCAAGTTATCATTCCACAACAAAAAAAGATTTATCAGATTGGCGAAACCTATGGCTCGCCGGAATTAATAAACAGTTATGTTTCGAGTGGTCAGTTCGACGGACAATTTGATTTTAATGTATATGATGCAGCAGTTGGCGCTTTCGTAAAATCAGAATCAAATTTCGACAATTTAATTGCGACATTGAAAACCAGTTTCAAATTTTATGGCAATCATCATTTGATGGGCAACATTACCGGCAATCAAGACCGCACAAGATTTATTACTTATGCCAGTGGTGCAGCAGAATTTAGCGAAGATCAAAAACTCATCGGCTGGAAACGCGACATCGAAGTAAAAGACCCAATTGGTTACAACCGTCTTGCACAATTGACTGCATTGATTGCAACAATTCCCGGCATTCCTGTAATTTATTATGGCGACGAAATCGGTATGCCCGGCGCTAACGACCCTGACAACCGACGTCAAATGAAATTTGAAAATTTGACTGACAAAGAAAAAGCGCAAAAATTAATTACATCGAAATTAATGCACATTCGTCATGCCGATTTAGCTTTGATTTATGGCGACTTTGAAGTGCTTTATAAATCGGACAAACAATTGGTTTTTGCACGTACGTATTTCGATAAAATTTCGATTGTCGTGTTTAATAAAGACAACGCAAAAGCGACTGTTGAATTTGAAGTTCCAGAACGTTTTAACATTGCTTCAATCACCAATAATTTCGACGGGAAATTTACCACCGACAAAAACAAAATCAAAATTGAGCTTGAACCAAATTCGTTTGATTTGTTGACGTCAGCATCTTATAAAGAATTGTTAAACAAAATTGTCAAATAAATTTATCACCATGAAAAAGTACACATTATTATCAACAGCGCTGCTACTTGCAGTTGTTTTCTTTCTTTCGCCATCGTGCAGCAAACCCGCGAAAGAAACAGCCAAATATGTCGATTCTGTTAATTTGGTAAAAGCCTTGCCAGAGTGGGCAAAGAGTGCGAATATTTACGAAGTAAATGTTCGCCAGTACACACCCGAAGGTACATTCAAAGCCTTCGAAGCAAATTTGCCACGTCTCAAAGAAATGGGCGTTGACATTCTTTGGATAATGCCGATAAATCCGATTGGTGTTAAAAACCGCAAAGGTTCGCTTGGTAGCTATTATGCCAGCAAAAATTACATGGAAATTAATCCAGAATACGGTACATTAGATGATTTCAAAAGTCTTGTAAAAAAAATACACGAAATGGGAATGTATATTATTGTTGACTGGGTTGCAAACCACACCGGTTGGGACAATAATTGGATAGAACCACACAAAGATTGGTATCAGCAAGACAGCGCCGGAAATGTGGTTGTACCAAAAGGAACCGATTGGTCAGACGTTGCCGGACTCAATTACAACAACAAAGATTTACGCACTGCAATGTTAAGTGCAATGACTTACTGGATGAAAGACATCGGCATTGATGGTTATCGCTGCGACGTAGCAGGTATGGTTCCTATTGATTTCTGGAAACGTGCCCGCAAAACACTCGACTCCATTAAACCCAATGGATTTTTTCTTGCTGAAGATGATAATTCTAAAATTCATCAGGCATTTGACATGTCATACAGTTGGACGTTTTTGGGAATTGAGAATAATGTCGCTAAAGGTAAAAACACCGCTCAAGTGCTTGACACATTATTGACCAAAGAAGCAAGCGAATACCAATCAGCAGATTTGAAAATGCGTTTTACATCCAATCACGACGAAAATACTTGGAGCGGAACCGAATACGAACGTCTTGGCGATGGCGCCGAAACTTTTGCTGTACTTTGCTATGGTCTGCCCGGTATGCCGCTTATTTATTGTGGACAAGAAGAGCCGCTGAAAAAACGTCTGAAATTTTTTGACAAAGACACAATTCAATGGGGAAAATATGAAAAGAAAGAATTTTATACAAAACTGAATCAACTTAAAAAACAGAATAAAGCGCTGTGGAACGGCACTTTTGGCGGAACAATAACAAAAATAGAAAACAGTAATCCAAAAGCTGTTTTTGCATTTGTCCGTCAGAAAGACGAAAACAAAGTAGTATTTATTTTTAACTTGACAAATGCAGCACAAGAAGTCAAATTAAATAACGAACAAGCAGCCGGAAATTATCTTAATTATTTTACTGGCGCTAAAGAAACATATAAAAAAGACAATCCTTTAAAATTAAAGCCTTGGGAATATATAGTTTTAATTGCACAATAAATTTTTTATAAAATTGATTGCGACCTCAAAGATTTTTATAATCTTTGAGGTTTTTTTATTCTAAATTTGCAACAAAAATTAATGTGTATGAAAAAATTTACCCTACTGGTTATCTATGGTTTAACTTGTTTACTGACACAATCGTTGGTTGCGCAGGAAATAAAACTCAGCCGCGTCGAGCCAATGTTTTGGTGGACAGGTATGAAAGATCAAAATCTGCAATTAATGGTTTACGGTCAAAATATTGCAAATGCCGATGTCAAAATTGAAACAGATAAAATTAAAAGCTTTGCAGTACAAAAAGTCAAAAATGTAAATTATATTTTTATTGACATTTTGATTTCGGACAACGCAACTCCGGGCAAATTCGACATTAATTTTAGTAAAGGAAAAAAGAAAGTTGCCTCTTATTCTTATGAATTGAAAGCAAGGACACCTCGCAAACATGGTTTCAGTTCCGAAGACGTAATTTATATGCTTATGCCAGATCGTTTTGCAAACGGAACAACTGCAAACGATGCACCTGCCGGAATACGCGAACCGTCGAACCGTAAAAATCCAAACGGACGTCATGGTGGTGATTTAAAAGGAATGACCGATCATCTCGATTACATCAAAACGCTGGGTGCGACAGTTGTATGGGCCACACCTTTTCTCGAAAACAACATGGATTCGTTTTCATATCATGGTTACGCAATTACCGATTTTTATAAGACCGACGCCCGTTGCGGAACAAACGATGATTATGCACTTTTTGTAAATACCGCACACGACAAAGGGTTGAAAATAATTATGGACATGGTCTTCAATCACATCGGTAGTTGCTATTATTGGATGACAGATTTACCAACCGAAGATTGGATACACCAGTTTAAAGAATATACGCGCACAAACTACCGCTCCGAATCTTTGGTTGACATCCACGCACTTGAAAGCGACAAAACTTTACTGACTGATGGTTGGTTTGATCGCACGATGCCCGATTTAAATCAAAAAAATCCTTTTCTTAAAACATTTCTGATTCAAAACACAATCTGGTGGATTGAATTTGCTGGAATCGACGGTATTCGTCTTGACACGCAACCTTACCCTGACAAAGACATGGTTGCAGCTTGGGCGAAAAGGGTAAAACTCGAATTTCCCGATTTTACTTTGCTTGGTGAAGCTTGGTTGCAGAAAGAAGCACACACCGCTTATTTTCAAGGTGGCGCACGTAATTTGGACGGTTATAATTCTAATATGGATTGCGTAACCGATTTTCCGATGTACTTCGCATTGACTTCGGGTTTAAATCAAAATGACAATTGGACAGACGGATTGGCAAAACTATATTATGTTTTATCGCAAGACTTTTTGTATTCAAATCCGAATAATTTAGTCATTTTTGCAGACAATCACGATTTGACAAGATTTTATAATTCGGTAAATTTTGACATTAATAAATTCAAAATGGGAATAGGATTTTTGTTGACCACACGCGGAATTCCGTCACTATACTATGGGACTGAAATATTAATGGACGAAAAATCAGGATACGGAGACGGTTATAAGAGAAAAGATTTTCCGGGAGGCTGGGCAAACGATACTATCAATGCGTTTACACAAAAAGGGCTGACAGCAGAGCAATTGGACGCTTATCAATTTGTAAAGAATATTTGCAATTGGCGAAAAACCAAAGCAGCTATCACCAAAGGAAAACTTAAACAAGCAATACCAAATAATGAAACTTATATTTATTTCAGATATACTGACAATGAGTGTGTCATGGTAATAATGAACAATTCGTCCCGAGAAACTAAAACAATCAATACAGCAAATTTCGGAGAATGCTTGAATGGTTATAAAACCGGCAAGGAAATTATTACCGGTCAAATAATTACAAATCTCGACAAAATTAAAATTCCAGCAAAATCGATCATGATTATCGATTTGGAAAAATAAATTATTTTTACAGCAAAGATGCCAGACAAAGTTAAAATATACAGTCAGGATTTGATGTACAACGATGCGCCGGTGCCGTTTGTTATAAAAACAATCGATGAAATTGAAGCGCAAACCGGTGGTTTTGCTGACGATCCGCACCGGCATAATTTTTATACCATAATCTGGTCTTTTACCGCAACAGGTAAACACATTATCGATTTTAAAGAATATCCAATTACTCCAAATCATATATTTTTTGTAAGCCCCGAACAAGTACACCAAGTAATTACAAATCCCAACGCAACCGGATATCTTATTCTTTTCACACCAGAGTTTCTTGACAAAAATAGTATTCGCAACGATTTTATTTCGAACCTGAAATTGTTTCAAAGCAGCGACGAAACGCCTCCACTCCCACTGACCGGCGGAATGGTTTCGACACTCAAAGTTTTTGCAGATCAAATGCTTGCTGCCTTTAATTCGAAAAATGATATGTCTTTCGAAATCATTGGTGCATATTTGAAATTATTCTTGATTGAATGTAACGGACATTGTTCATTGTCGCCAGGAACTAACACGCAATCAATTGAAGTCGGAAAAACATTGGTGAAAAACTTTAAAACTATCGTCGAACAAAATTATATGAAACAGCATCAGGTAAAATATTATGCCGAAGCATTGTATGTTACTCCAAATTATTTGAATGAAGTTATAACGTCTGCTTTAAATATTTCTGCAAAAGATTATATACAAAACAGAATTATTCTCGAAGCAAAACGAATGATAATTTTTACAACTAAAAGCGGCAAAGAAATCGGTTTTAATTTGGGTTTTGATGACCCGTCGCATTTTAGTAAATTTTTTAAAAGTAATGCTGGACAATCAATTAATGAATTTAAGGAAAGAAATTTAAAATAATTTATAACACATTTAGTATGACAACAAATTCAGAAAAGTCGCTAAAAATTACTGGAAAGAATAATAAATTTTTAACCAAAAGTCAGCAAAAATTCAATCAATTAACACAAAGGGTTGAAAAATTAGAAAAAGAAATTATCGCTGATACCGAAAAATTAAATCGGCTACTTGAATTTCACGCAAAAGAAATTCGTCCGGCACAGAAAAAAACTGCTTTTGAACGACTTAATTTGGCAATGGCTTTAGACAAAGCTGCAAATAAAATAAAATTCTCCAAAAATCAGAAAGAAGAAATTGGCGAAATAATTTGCGAACAATGCGATGAAGCTTTTGCAGTAATTGTTCCTGATGATGAACAAAAAGCGCTTTTCGACCGTTGGTCTGAAATTTCATTCGACGAAGAAATGGACAGTCAAAAAAATCAGTTAATTGAAGATATGGAAGCGTTTTTAAAAGAAGGTCTTGGTTTGGATATTGATTTAAATGATATAGAATCGCCTGAAGGGCAAGAGCGTCTGGAAGAAAAACTTAAATCAGAATTTGAAAAGAAAATTAAAGACGAAGAAGAAAAACATAAGAACAAGAAAAAATCTAAAAAACAAATTAGTCTCGAAGAAAGACAAAAGGAACAAGACGAAATTAAAAACAAAAATATTCGCAGCATTTTTTATTCACTTGCCAAAGTGCTTCATCCTGACCTTGAACAAAATCCTGTTGCCCGCGCCGAAAAAGAAGAGATAATGAAAAAAGTTACCGTCGCTTACGAACAGCAAGATTTATCGACTCTTTTAAAACTCGAACTGGAATGGGTACACAAAGAAACTGAGCATCTCGAATTAATTTCCGAACAAAAACTAAAAATATATATTGACGTTTTAAAAGAACAAGTTAATGAATTAGAAAGAGAAAAATACGCCATTTATCACAACCCGCGATTTGCCGAAATTTATGATGTTGCACATTCGGCAGAACATTATGCCAAACAAAAACTTACAAAACAAAAACATGAAGAAAAACAAATACAGGAAAGCCTAAAGCATAACACAGCATTACTATCGGAGGCTAAAGACAAAAAAAGTATTCTTAGTTTTGTGAAAATATATTTCCAGAACCGACCTGAAGAAGAATCGCTTGAAGAGTTAATGCAAATGTTCTTGCAACAAAATTTCAGATAATTTTTTGAATGCCTTTAAAAATATTTATACTTTCGCAGGTTTAAGAATAAAATTCATGAACCTGTTTTTTTTTATTAAAAATATTTTAATTTTATTTCGAAATCAACTGCTTAAGCATTTTTCAATTATCATTTTGCTATTCGTTTTTATAAATTTAACTGAAAATTTAGTTGCCCAGAATCTTACTAAGAAAACAAATTTACTTCCTCCAAAAGTTACGATTGCAGGAAAACCGAAAATTGTTCGTATAAAAACATCGCCTAAAAAAATCGAATTATCGCATAAAACAAACCAGAACGGCGATTTTTTTGTTGATGCACATTGCGGCGGAAAAGCAAATTTTACAAATTACAATACCGAAGAAGGTCTTGCGCTAAGCAGCATTGGCAGTGGATATACCGATCATCTCGGAAATTTATGGTTTGGCACTTATGGCGGTGGTGTTAGTCGTTTTGATGGCAAAAATTTTTTCTCTTTCAATACAGGCATTGGTCTTGCAAACAATGTTGTGTTATGCACATACGAAGATAGCAAAGGCAATATGTGGTTTGGTGGCGATGGTGGCGGCGTTACTTGTTACAATGGAATTAATCTGACATCGTTTGACACAGAAAATGGTTTGCCGGGTAATTTAGTTTACTGTGTTTTAGAAGATAAAAAAGGAAATATCTGGTTTGCGACTTACGGTGGTGGCGTCAGCCGGTACAATGGAAAAACATTTACAACTTTCGATTCGACAAACCATTTACCCAATAATAGTATTTTGAGTTTGCTCGAAGACACAAAAGGAAATATCTGGTTGGGTACAGAGCGCGGCGGTGTTAGCAAATACGACGGCAAAACTTTTCAAAACTACACTATTACTGACGGTCTTGCAAACAATACCATCTGGTGCATGATACAAGATAAATACGGCAAAATATGGTTTGCTACCGATGGTGGCGGTGTTAGTTACTTTAACGATGAAAAATTCACAACGTATTCTGAAAAAGACGGATTAGGCTCAAACATTATCAGAGCTATGCTTGAAGACAAACAGGGAAACATCTGGTTTGCTACTTTGCGAAACGGCGTTAGTTGTTTCAACGGCAAAACGTTTACAACCTATTCCGAAACGTCTGGATTGACAAACAATGTTGTACGCACAATATTAAAAGATAAATCGACAAATATTTGGTTTGGTTCTCATGGCGACGGAATCAGTAGATTCGATGGCGTTGCGGTTTTTTCCATGGGCGTTTCGCAAGGATTAGGCAACGATTATGTTTATAGTATTGCGGAAGACAAAAACAACAATCTCTGGTTTGCAACCGGCGGCGGCGGAGTCAGTTGTTTCGACGGTAAATCGTTTACAACATATACAGCCGCAAATGGATTACCAAAAAACGAAGCATTAAGTATTTTTAAAGACAGAGCCCAAAATTTGTGGTTCGGCACTTTTGGCAAAGGTGTTACCATGTTCGATGGCAAATCGTTTACAACATTCGATGAAAGCAACGGATTGTGGGGAAATGTAATTCGATGTATTTTACAGGACACTGCCGGCGCTTATTGGTTTGGAACTTATAACGACGGTATGTGTCGCTACGACGGAAAAACATTTACATCTTACCAAACCGAGCAAGGTTTACCGGACAACGATATTTACGCACTCCATTTAGATAAAAAAGGCAACATCTGGATTGCAACTTCGGGTGGGGGCGTTTGTTGTTTCGACGGAAAAACATTTAAAACTTTTACAACCAAACAAGGACTTGCATATAATCGCATACTTAGTATTCTCGAAGATACTGCCGGTAATTTTTGGTTCGGGACTGCCGGATACGGCGTCAGTTTTTATGATGGAAAAAAATTCAGAACGTATTCTACAAAACAAGGTTTGGGCGACGATTATATTACCCAAATTTTACAAGATAAAAAGGAAGAATTTTTTTGGGAACAAATTTCGGCATCAGTGTTATAACTGGTTGGAACGGCGAAAATCCTGTTGTCGAAATTTATAACAACTCCACAGGTTATGCAATAAAAGATGTCAACACCGGTCAAAACTGTATGTTCCTCGATAGCAAAGGAATTATCTGGGCTGGAACAGGCGATAAAAAATCGGCACTCGTGCGCTTTGATTATGACGCAGTTGACAAAGAACCGCATGAATTGCCAAATGTAGTTTTCACTGTCAAAATAAACGAAGAAACAATTGATTGGTACGATTTATTGTTCGACGCCAGACAAAGAAAAACACACCGCCCATTATCGCCAACCGACAGCCTGACGCAAGTACAGCAAGAAATAATGACTTACGAAAAAACATTACCGGCTGAAAAACGCAAGGCTTTAATTAATCAATTTTCTGACATTCAATTCGACAGCATTACTCCATTTTATCCGTTGCCGCAAAATCTGGTTTTGCCATACAAACACAACCACATTACTTTCGATTATCTTGCAGTTGATCTTTCGTATTCTAAATTTATCAATTATCAGTTTTTTCTTGACGGCAATGACGATAGTTGGATAGATGCAGGTAAACAAACCAGCGCCGATTACAGCAACTTAAAAGAAGGTAAATATATATTTTACATCAAAGCCCAAACCAAAAATGGGCAATGGACTAATCCTGCCCATTTTACGTTTAAAGTATTGCCTCCATGGTACAGAACAATTCTTGCATATATAATTTATTTGCTTTTGTTGGTATTTTTCGTTTATGCAATTATTAAAATTTATACGCGCAATTTACGTCAGGAAAAAATAAAACTCGAAAGAACCGTCAGAGAACGGACTGAAGAAATATATCAGCAAAATGAAATCATTCAGGAAAAAGTCGTATCGCTGAATAATGAAATTGACGTCAGAAAAAAGACTGAAAAAATGCTGAAAAAACTGACTGTCGCCGTTGAACAAAGTCCGGTTTCGATTGTCATAACAGATATTAAAGGAGTCATAGAATATGTCAATCCCAAATATTGCGAAAGCACCGGATATTCTGAAAAAGAAACCATCGGCAATAATGCCAATATGATTAAAGGAAACACTCCGGCAACAGTTTACAGAGAACTTTGGAAAACTATTTTAAATGGAGAAATCTGGATGGGCGAATTTGAAAATCGCAAGAAAAATGGTGAATATCATTTCGAAGAAGCAATCATTGCACCCATCAAAAATGAGAAAGACGAAATCATAAACTTTGTTGCCGTCAAAACGGATATTACCGAGCGCAAGAAAAACGAAAACGCACTCAAAACCAGCGAATCTAATTTAAAAATTTCGAATGCCACGAAAGACAAATTGTTTTCGCTCATTGCACACGATTTGCGCAGTCCTTTTTCGACAATCATTGGTTTTAGCGACTTGCTGGCTGAAGGAGTCGAAACCGACAGCAAAGAAGATTTGTCGCACAAAATTGGTTTTGTACAAAACGCAGCAAACAAAGCCTTCGATTTACTAACTACATTGCTGGACTGGGCTCGCTCACAGACAAATCAAATTTCGGTTCAGTCGTCAAATTTCGATATTTCAAAACTTATAAACAGCGTCATTCACGAAATTGAAAATGTTGCTCAAAGTAAAAACATTCAGTTGACATTTTCCAATCAGAACGACATAGAAATTTCGTCGGACAAAAATTTAATAAAAACCGTTTTGCGAAACCTGATTTCGAACGCTATTAAATATATCAAAACCGACGGTCAAATTAACATTTCGTTAAACGCGCTCGACGGTTTTGTTGAAATTTCGGTCGCCGATAATGGCATCGGAATGAATGACGAAATTCGAAACAATTTATTCCTTTCGAACGTAAATAAATCGACTTATGGCACGAAAAATGAAAAAGGAACAGGTTTGGGTTTGGTCATTTGTAAAGAATTTGTAACAAAACTGGGTGGCAAAATTTGGGTTGACAGTCAATTGGACAAAGGCTCGACTTTTTATTTTACTATTCCGGTCAAATAAAATTTGTTTTAGCCAAACTGATTTACGAGTAAACCGCTTATACAATACGTTTTATGAAACCAACTATCGAAGAATTAGAAAAACGAATTAAAAAACTGGAATCGGAAAACGTTTCGTTGAAAGAAAAATTAGAATTTCAAGAACTTTTCAATGAATATTCCAATTCGTGGGAAACATTCAGAAATAAAGACGGGAAGCTAATTTATATGTCTGATGCTTTTACGTTTATTACAGGTTTCGACCCCAAAAATTATGTTGAAGGTAAAATTCTTTTCTTAGATTTTGTTCATCCCGACGATTTAGAAAAAGCAAAACATTTTTTTCAACAACAAATCGATGGTCAGGAATTCTCAAATTTGGTTTGTCGCATTATCGACAAAAACAGTGCAATAAAATATATTTCAGTTTCGTCGAGAAAAGTTTTCAACAAAAAAAAAGAATACGTCGGATTTCGTACATCTTGTATTGATATTACTGAAAAGATAAAAGTTGAAAATGAACTTCGACAAAGCGAAGAAAAATTCCGTCATTTAATTGAACTTGCCGTTGACGGTATTCTCGTTGGTACGCACGAAGGAATTATTATTGACGCAAACTCGTTTTTTTGTTCAATGATAAGTATGAAACACGACGAAATTATCGGAAAACATATCAGTATGCTTCCGTTTAAAAAAGAAAGCATGGATAAAACGCCATTCCGTTTCGATTTGCTTCAGAAAGGCGAAATTGTTATAAGTGAGCGCGAAATAGAGCGTCCCGACGGAACAACCATTTTCATCGAAATGAGAACCAGAATGATGCCGGATAAAACCTATCAATCCATTTACCGCGACGTTACGGAGCGCAAAAAAGCCGAACTGGCTTTAACAGAAAGCGAAACGCGCTATCGCACTTTCATAGAAACATCGCCGATGGGAATAATAATTTATAAAGAAACCGGACAATGTATTTATGTTAATCCATCAGCATCGGCTATAACCGGCGGTACCATTGAACAAATGATGTGTTTAGATTTCAGGCAAATAAAATCGTGGCAAAATACAGGTTATTTGGAAGCGGCTGAAGAATGTCTTGCAAAAAATAAAATTACACGCTGTGAAGTTCATACAATCAGTACTTTCGGTGCCGAAATGTGGAACGAAGCTGTCTATTTTCCGGCTTTCTTCGAAAACGAAAAGCATCTTTTTATGATGATTTCCGATATCAAAGAGCGAAAAAAAGTTGAACAGTCGTTAAAAGAAAGCGAAGGAAAATACCGGCTATTATTTGAAAATTCGCAGGACGCAATTATGATTTCAAACATGGAAGGCGATATTATTGATTGCAATCCGGCGGCACTCAAAATATTTGAAGTTGAAACAAAAGAAATTTTCAAATCCCGCAAAGCAATGGAATATCATTCAGATATTGAAGTCCGGAAGAAAGCGATAAATCGCCTTAAACAAAATGGATATTTCAATAACATGGAAGTCGAATATAAAACGTTTAAGAATAATTCTTTTCACGCATTGGCATCGGTTATTCTAACAAAATTAAATGGCGAAGAAGAGTTGATTTATTCTTGGCTCAGAGATATTACCGAGCGCAAAAAAATTGAACAGGCATTGCAGGAAAGCGAAGAAAAATATCGCACAATGGTGCAGTATGCCAGCGAACCCATTTTCGGTTTTAATCCCGACGAAACGTACCGTTTTGTCAATGAAAATTACGCAAAAACAGTTGGAAAAAAAACAACCGATATTATTGGTAAAACACCTTACGAAATTTATTCTTTTGACGAAGCCGAACATCGTATGAAAATAGTAAGACAAGTTTTTAAAACCGGCGAACGAAACGAAATTGAAGTCAAAGTTAACGCTGCTAACGGAGAAACAGTCTATTTTTTAACAATAGTAGATCCAATAAAAGACGAACAAGGAAATATTCTTTGGGTTTCGTGCATTTCTAAAAATATTACTGAGCGCAAAAGTGCAGAAATAAAAATTCAGCAACAAAACAAAGAACTCCGCGAACTCAATTTATCAAAAGACCGGTTTATATCTATACTTGCGCACGATTTAATCAATCCATTCGGCTCGTTGCTTGGTTTTTCAGATCTGCTGATAAAAAGTATGCGCGACATGGAAATAGGGACAATTGAAGACCACGTAAAAATAATCAATAACTCTGCAACTCGCATTTACACGCTATTAGAAGATTTACTTACATGGACGCGCGCACAATCCGGTAATTTTCCATTCGATCCGCAAGATATAGATTTTACAACCGTTTGCAACGAAGTTATTGAAGGTATAAAACCCCAAGCCGATGCAAAAAAAATAACCATCAATCATTTTATTGCCAGCAATATCGAAATTTGTGCCGACGTAAATATGTTTAAAACGGTTTTGCGCAATTTAATTTCGAACGCAATTAAGTTTACAAAAAATGGAGGACACATCAGCATTTTTGCCATAAATAACAGCGACGGCACAACAATTACAATTAAAGACAACGGCATTGGTATTCCGCCCAACGAAATAAATAAACTGTTCGACATTGCACAGATTCACTCGACCAAAGGCACTGCCAACGAAAAAGGCACCGGTCTGGGATTGTTGCTTTGCAAAGAGTTTGTAGAAAAACACGAAGGAAAAATCTGGGTCGAAAGTATTGAAGGCAAAGGCAGCGAATTTAAATTTACAATACCAGTGGGATAAACTAACTATGTCAAAGTTTAAATAATATACTCAAAATTTTCAAAATCCTTTTTTATTTATAAATTTGCCGTTCAATTTTTTGACATAAATTATTTGTGTTAATATCATTTACTTTGAATATTAAATTGATAAAATTAAAATCATGAAAAACCTTTCACTTCTTTTCAACGCTGTACTTTTGGTTGCAGTTTTTGTGTTATACGTTTTCCATTTTACAAAACCGGCAAACGCACCAGGTTCTGCGCCATCAGCAACGCACGCTAAAGGAGATTCGTCGCAGAACTCCAAAACCGCTTATGTTTACATCGATTCGTTGCAATTAAATTACGCGCTTTATAACGACATGCGTACGCAATTGGAAGGCAAACAAGCGACACTAAAAAACGAATTAGAAACCAAAGCCGCAAGTCTTCAAAAACGAATGATGGACCTCGAAGACAAAAAAGCCAAAGTACTTATTACGCAAAAAGACTTCGAAGCAAAAGCACAACAACTTACCGAAGAACAACAAAAGTTGATGGAATTGAAAGACAATTATTCGCAAAAATTTATGGTAGAACAAAACGATATGAACAAACGTTTGTACGACAGTGTTTATTCGTATCTCAAAGATTTAAGCAAACAATACAATTACCAATATATTTTTGGTCATGCAATGGGCGGACATATTTTGTACGCCGACCAAGGTTTGAACATCACTAAAATGGTTGTTGACGGACTCAACCAACGCTACAAAGGTAAGAAATAATTTTTCGAAGCATAAATGGAGTTTATCAATTATCTCAGGAAACACATTGTTTACGATACATTTATAAACTCCATTCCATTACAAGACCTTCAAACAATTGTCGTTATACCATGTTTTAACGAACCCGGTTTGATTGCTTCACTGCAATCTTTATGGGAAGCTGATTTACCAACAAAACCAGTCGAAATAATTGTCGTTATTAATTCCGGCGAAAAAGCAACATCAAACGAGCTGTCGCAAAACGAAAAATCAATTGCAGAATTTAATCGCTGGATTGTTAACCACCAAAAACCCGAAAAACAATTTCATTTAATTCACGTAACTGGTTTGCCGCATAAAATAGCAGGCGTCGGCATGGCGCGCAAAATTGGCATGGACGAAGCAGTACGTCGTTTTGAAATAACTGAAAATTACAACGGAATAATTGTTGGTTTCGACGCCGATGCTACTTGCGCTCCAAACTATTTTTGCGAAATAGAAAATTATTTCGACCAACATCCAAAAATAAATTGCGCATCACTTTATTTCGAGCATCCGGTTGATGGTAGCGAATTTGACGCAAATCTTTATCAATCTATTATTCAGTACGAACTTTATTTGCGGTATTACATTCAGGCGCTACGTTTCGCTAAATTCCCATTTGCGTATCATACCATCGGTTCGAGTTTTGCTGTACGCGCAGCGGCATACATGAGTCAAGGTGGAATGAACAGAAAAAAAGCCGGCGAAGATTTTTATTTTCTCCAGAAACTAATTCCGTTAGGCAAGTTTGGCGAAATAAAAACAACAACTGTTTTTCCATCGCCGCGACCGTCAGACAGAGTGCCATTCGGAACCGGTGCGTCAATGCAAAAAATGATTGACGAAAAGCAGGAAGTATATTTTACCTACAATTTCGATGCTTTTATTTTGCTTAAAGATTTTTTATTACGAATTGACATTTTGTTTAAGGCTGACAGCGAAAAATATACCGGTTTTTTGAATCACATAGAACCCGTATTTAAAGATTTTCTTAATCAAAATTCGTTTTTCGAATCGTTGGTCGAAATAAATAATCATAGTCCCGAAATTAAAACATTTTACAAACGCTTTTATCAATGGTTCGACGCTTTTCGAGTTCTCAAATTCATGAATTTTGCGCACGAAAATGTTTTTCAAAAAATGCCTGTGACAGAAAGCGCCATAAAGTTACTCAGATTTTCAGGCAGCAATAATATTTTAACCGGCGCTAAAGATTTGTTAATGGTTTATCGACGAATGGAAAAAGTTTGATGACCATTGTCAATTGTTAATTAATTTGTGGCAATAATTTTGCTTAGGTCTTTGTATATTGATACATTTGCAAAAAATAAAAATCGTCGAAAGTCAATACAATTCAACGCCTTGACAATAATTAACAGCGATTTTAAAAACAAATTTTTCATCATTAATTTTAATTTTTTTTATGGACACAACAGAATTAGTTATCAAAACATTGAAAGACGCAGACAAAGCGTTAAAAGCCGGCGAAATTGCTGAAAAGGCAGGTATAGACAAAACCGAAGTCGATAAAGCAATTAAAAAACTTAAAAAAGCCGAAATGATTTCTTCGCCTAAAAATTGTTTTTACGAAATTAAAAAATAATCAGGCTTATCAGAATTTTATAAACGATTGGATTTCGGTATGCCACGATTATTTGTGTATGGAACTTTACGGCAGGGTTTTGTAAATCATTATTTGATACAGTATTCGCAACTTATCGAAGAAGATGTTACGCTCGAAGGATATGAAATAAGATACAATCTATCTACTTCATATCCTTTTCCGTATGCCTTTTTCAAATTAAAATCGAAAATCAGAGGCGATATTTACGAAGTTGACGAAAAGATTATTATTGACAAGATTGACCCACTCGAAGGTGTGGACGAAGGACATTATATCAGACATTATGATATGGAGCGCGAAGTATTTATTTATGTTAAAGCGATTGATAACCGGCAATATTTTCCACTCATCATTTCTGGCGACTGGCGCGAGTTTTTTGCTGCCAATCGTTTATCGTACACCCCCGGCTGGTTAGGTTAAACTGTTTCTGTTAATTTTTTTTCTTCCTTAACAATTTTATCTTTTTGTAAAAACTCAAATAAGTATCAATATCCAATAAAACCGAATCATTCGTCGCCTTATAAGTAAGAAAAACACCCAGCGGCAGTAAAACCATCGACGAAATCCACATCCCTTGTGATGCCGGAAGAATGTCTTCTCGAACAAACTTTTCGCCCGAAAGTGATATAATATAATACGCTATAAAAAATACAACCGAAATTACCACGGGCATACCCAAACCGCCTTTGCGAATAATTGCCCCAAGCGGCGCGCCGATAAAAAAGAATATAAAACACGCAAACGATAATGTAAACTTCCGATGCCATTCTATTTTATGACGGTTGAAAATATTTAAACGCGCATCAAATTCGTCTTTCGATATGGCAATACTTTGGTGCGCAGAGCGCGCATAGTTAGATGCGATATTGAGCACTGCCATCTTTCTGTTTCGTGTTAAGTTTTTAAATTTTTCGTCGAGATTGATAACAACATCTTTTTTTGACACTTGCCTTTCGGGATGCAAAGAATCGACTTTATTTTCATATTCAGGAACTTTAAAACAGTTCGTTGCAATCAACGATTTTGTAAAATCTTTTTGTATCTTAGTAAATTCTCTATCAATTGAATCGATTGCGTGCCCCAATTGTTTCAGATTAAGCATTTGAAAATTATTACGAAAAAGTTGTGCGTCAGTTCGTACAAAATCAAAACCCGACAATGGCAGAATTAGTGTCTGTTTAGTAAATTTATCGCGACGGTGCGGTTTAAATCGACCTGATGTGTGCACTTGGATGCTGTTTTCTAAAACTTCGTCGTAACGCAAACCCGAGAATAAAACGACTACCATATATTTTTTATCTTGTGTAACTCTGAGGTATCCCGAATCGGCAACTGTAACGCTCACATTTCCGCGATTCGCAGTATGGTCATAAATCATCAGGTTGTAAGTCATGTCTGTCTTTTTGCTTTTTCGGTTTATTTTTATGCTGTAACCGTCAATGTCGTTATTAAAAGCGCCTTCTTTAATATTCAGCTCGGGACGCTGGTGCGTAATGTCGTAAAGCAGCGAGCCGGTTTTTAAATTTGTGTATGGCAACACGTCGTTCGAAAAGAAAAAAGCGCCGATGCAAATAAAAACAGTCAGCACAACTAACGGCATCATTATGCGCGGCAAAGAAATGCCCGATGATTTGATGGCTGTAAGTTCGTAGTTTTCGCCCAGATTGCCAAATGTCATAAGCGACGCTAACAAAATAGCAAGTGGCAAAGCCATTGGTACAAGTCCGGCTGAAGCATAAGTCAATAATTCGGCTATCACTTTCCAGTCAAGCCCTTTGCCAACCAAGTCGTCGATATACTTCCACAAAAATTGCATCAACAAAACAAACAATGCAATAAAAAAGGTCATGACCAGCGGACCCAGATACGATTTTATAATAAAAATATAAAGTTTTTTAAACATTGTAAATCGAAATTATTAATATTTGCCGGTCAGACCGGTGTAAAAGCAATAGTCGCAAAAATACAAATTTTTACTAAAAACCATTCTATCTTTATGCTATATTATTTTCTATTTATAAAACTCTGTGGACGTTTCATTTCGACGGATTTCTTTTTGCCAAACGCAAATTGATAATAATAAGAATATACAGGCACTACGTCGTTAAAATATTTTGACGGTTTGATGCACATCGTAATAAAATCGTCGTAACTTGTTGCCTGACCTGTAATGTATTTGAATAATGAAGCTGATGTGAAATTCAAATTGCTTTTATCGTATAAACTCGATTTTTGTTTTACTTGAAGCGGTAGCTCTGGTAAAACATTCGAAATTGTTGCCGACGATTTTGATACGACATTCCACTCGAAAGTAATTGTGTCCTGCGATGCGTAATAATCAAACGTGAAATCCTGATAGTTTTCGGGGTTCGATATTTGGGCAGTTACATTGTCAATATTATTTTCGTTCGAAAGGTTAATGTCAGCATAAGAAATTGTGGGTAAATTTGTAGGCATTGCGCCGTAATAATCATATCCGGCTGCTCGTGTAATGTCATTATTGTCTGCAAAATAAAATGAGGTAAAATAATTTTGAAATAAACCGGTGGGATAATATAAATTGAAAGTTGAATTTGACGAATAATAATAGGATGTATTACAAAACCTGTATTTTGCAACATTCGGATTCGCATTGTAACCATAAACCATACAATTAAAATAATTGTAAACCGGTAAATTATAAGTTAACAAACCGTTAGTCGTTTGGAAGTCTGCCATCGAAAGGTTTATGCTTTGTGTTGGAGCGACATTCTGAATATATTTGTACCGCAAAGGCGAATTATCATTGGGTTGATACGTAACTAAAACATTTTCGGGATTGGCATTGGCGCTCACCGTAAGTGATGTTGATAAATTAGATGTAAAACTTTGCGATGTCGATGCTGCCAGATAATTTGCACTGACTAAATCGTTGACAGAAACTGCTATTTCGCCATAATAGTATGACGGATATGGCGTATTTAAAGTCCACGTATCGGGTTTGACGCCTGCGTAAGTTTGAACATATAAGTTTTGCGCCGGCAGCGATTCGAAATATATAAAAATATTTACATCGACTACAGCCGTTTTGATGCCGTTAAATTGATATGATTGTCCGTTTTGTATTTGTGTATTATAAAGTATGTTGCCGTTGTCCGAAATTACTATCCAGTATTGATATCCTTGCGGGACATAATTATTCGAAATGTTGAATCTAAAAATCTGGTCAGTTGAAACTGTATCTTTTTTACAGGAAAAGAAGATCACCAGTATCAACATCGCTGAAAATATTTTTTTCATAATTGATGTTCTTAACTTCCAAGATGCAGTTAATAAAAAATCAGCTAAAATCGTGGACATGGAATGGCTTCGCGACTGCGGTTAACGTGAATACTCATATCGGCATTAAACTCGTATATCAACGAAATTTCATGCGAACCATGCGAGGAATTAATCAGCTTCGAAATTGTAACATCATACGTATAACCAATACTTAAATTTTCCATTTTGTAACCTACCAGAACTATCACTGCATCGAGATTGTCATAACCATTAACAGCCTGCATCATATAAGGCATCCCTCTTAAATAAAGTCCTAAAACAATTGGTGTATTTGTCCAATATACACCAATATCCATTTGATCGTAAACATCCATTTTGCGATAAAGGAAGGTAGCTGTTATACTTTCCTCGGTAAACTTAACACGCGCACTGTTGAAATCCCAACGTTTGCCGAAGAAAAAACTCCATTTGTATGGCAAAGAAGCATCGCCGCCAAGAAAAGATTGGTTTGGATGCAACATATTGTCCCACGTAATACCGCCCCATGTTCCGCCGGAATATAACAGTATCGACGAAGCAACATTCGGGTAACGTATCTGATTGGAAGGCAAAACTTCGGTGGTGTTGGGCAAAACTGAAAACGCTCCATTTTGATCAACAATCTGGTCACCAAAAATAAGTTTCGTAAAATCGACGCTGCGTTGGTTGTAACTAAAGTTAATGCCCGGTCGGATATGTAGATTATTGTCCAATTTAAAATTAAACGAATATAATAGTGCTATTTCTGTAAGCGCCAAATTGCCAGAACCTGCCTGATCGCGCAACGCAAGTAAACCAAAACCGCTGTGCCAACGTGGAAAATATTGGTCGTATCCCATGCCATAAGTAATAAATGTACCGGGTATTCCGGGCCACTGGTCGCGGTAGTTTACAACTATTCTGCTCCCTTCTATCAAGCCTGTGAACGATGGCGCCAGCACCATGGGCGACGAATAATATTGCGAAAACTGCTGTAACTGACCAACTGAATTATTGTTCAGCAGCAATTGTGCTACCAGAACAAGGATGATATTTTTTATTGTCTTCAAAGTAATACTCCTTTAAAATAATTTTTTATAAAAAAATTGTATTAAAACCCGACAGATTTTAAAAATCCGTCGGGTTTATTTCGTTACCTAATAAGTGTTACATTACCTGAGTCAACATACTTTTGTCCGTTCTTATACAAACCTTCAACTTTCCACACATAAACGTCAACCGGACATGGTTTACCTCTAAAGTATCCGTCCCAACCAATTTTCGGATCGGTGCTTTCGAATATTAATTCGCCCCAACGGTTGAATATTCTCAAGTCATACGTTTTTACACCTGTGTAAACAGGGTGGAATACATTGTTTGTAATTTCGGGCATCGAATAAACGCCTCCATTAGAACCCGACGAACTTGGCGTAAACGCATTCGGGAACATTAGTTTACCCGGAGGATTAGCAACAATTGCGTCTTTAATTGTCATAGAATCCGGACAAACTATTCCACCACTATATTTAGCCCAAACTGTTAACTTTATGTTATAATCACCTGCTGTTTTATAATAATGTAACGCTTCTTTAGTATATGCTATTGTACCGTCGCCAAAATTCCACCTGACGCTATCCATCGGATAAGAATAGTTGAAACAATGTACCGGCTGGTCTGGTATCATTACTGTATCATTCGAAACCACAAAGAATGCTTGCGGTGGTTGATATACATGCACTGTATCATAACGAACGGTTTTCAAAGTATCAGGACTGTAATCGCTATACACTCTCAATTTAACTTCATACGTACCTGCATCTTTAAATGTATATTCAGGATTTTCAACAGTAGAACTATCTAAATCGCCGAAATACCAATGATAGCCACCTTGTAGTTGACTATGTGCATATAAAGTATTTGCATGAAACTGAACTGTTAATGCAGCACAACCATTATAAACTTTATTCGAATCTCTTATTACCGGTGGTGGTGGTAAAACAGTAACCGTCCTGATTACAGAATCTACACATCCGGGAGCCGTCGTAGCAGTAAATACAATTGGATATGTACCCCACATCGAATATATATGTTGGAATTTTTTAGGACGATTAGTAATACCATAAGAGCTTGTAGTATTATCACCAAATTTCCATGCGTAGAGCGAATAGCCATCCCAACTCAAATCATTAAGAGTAACCGTATCTCGTGGGTATCTTTGCGTTATTGGAGATACTTTATAATCAACATGCGGAAGTGGGTGAACAATAATTTGACTTGTTAAACTGGTGTCATGACAAGTAATTGAACCGCCACTATTTAAACTCAGTCTTGCCAATAAACTTAATTTCACCGGAATTATACTGTCATTTAACCCATCATTCACAAATGTATGTTGTGCATTAATTCCTATGTCGCCGTAGCTCCATGTATAGTAAGCTTTGTACGATGTAACATAAGGAGCGCAGTTAGAAGTATCCGTTGTGTTTAAGAAATTTACTGTCAATGGTGAACAGCCAGTAATTGATTGTCCGTTTGGATAGCCGAATGTTGGTTTTGGTGGTACATGTCGTACTATTGTAACGGTGTCTTTTGCTATACAATTGTTGCGAGTAACTGTCCATACATATCGGTTTACACATGTGCCTATACCGCTCACTTGCGTGTTCTGATTATGACTGTCAAAGAATGAGCCACTGCTATTGGGTGCAATTGTCCACAATCCTGCGCCTTGCGATGTTGATGTATTGGGATCGTCGCCGTTTAATTGTGTAGAAGAAGCATCGCAAATGTGTTGCAACGGTCCAGCACTGATATTAAAAGAATTATTTGTAATAATTGTCGTATCAGCTGCTGCAAATCCGTTTATCAAAATACTCCATCGTAAATAATTTGGTCCTCTGCTTAAGCCTCGAACTGTTGTGTTGTACAACGATGCATTATCGAAATGACCAGAGCCGCTTAAAACGTCCCATTGTCCGATACCTCCATCGTTCGGTACATTACCGGAAAGTGTTGCAGTATCGGTACAAACTGCTTGATGCGCACCGGCGTTTACTTTCCAACCAATGTAATTTATTACAACATAATCTTCGGCGTAGCAGTTCAAATAATTTACTTGCCAACGGAATGTATTGATACCGAATCCCAGTTTATCGACATCGGCATTTGGTTGGTTCGGTGGCAATACAACGCCTTGACCACTCAAACATGTCCACGTTCCGGATGCTCCGTTTGGTAATGGATCTGCTCCCATCGATGTTGTGTTTACATAAACCGTTTGGTCTGGTCCTGCATAAACATAGAAATATCCGTTGTTTACCTGAGCGTCTGAGAATCCAACGCAACCGTTTTCTGTAACTGTCCATCGGAATGTGCTAATACCTTGTCGTAAATTGCCTACCTGGGTATTAAACAGTGTCGAGTTCTCGAAATAGCCATAACCAGCTACAATAGACCATTCGCCGGTGCCGCCTTGCAGCGGTTGACCTCCGCCGAGCACTGCTTGGTTGTTGCAAGTGCTTTGTGGCAATCCGGCTGTGTAGTTAACGGTATTGTTGGTTACAATTACATCGTCGAAAGTTACGCAACCTAAATTGAATACTGTCCAACGGAATTTGTTAATACCGCTACCTAAAGCTGTTACTATTGTATTTGGAGCTATTTTATTTCCGATTGAACCACTACCACTCAATAATGACCAAGAACCTGTTCCATAAGTTGGTGGTTGTGCTCCAAGTATTACTACATTTTGACAAACCGTTTGGTCGCCGCCTGCAGCTGCCGGATATGCGTTGTCAGTAACTGAAATTGTTGCGCTGGCTGTGCAGCCGTTTCTGAAAGCTGTCCACTTGTAAGTATTTTGTCCGTATCCTATATTTGTAACTGTTGTAACAAAGTTAGAAGGATCGACAAAACTACCGCTACCGCCTTCAACCGACCATATACCTGTACCGCCTATACCCGGATCGTTTGCTGTCATTAATGTGCTTGTCGAACAAATGCTCAAATCGGAACCAGCGCTGGTTGTAAACTGATCATTTGAAATTACAACATTATCGAAACCGGTACAGTTTGCATTGCTAACTGTCCAACGGAATGTATTTGCACCTTTACCTAAGTTTATAACGCGTGTTGCAAAATTGGTTGTTTGGAGTATCGTACCTGTTCCGCCGTCTATTGTCCAAATACCGATTGATGGAGATGGATCGACTGCCGTTAATGATGTATTGTCGTCGCAGATGTGTTTATCTTGACCGGCATTTGCTGTTACCGCATTATTTGTAACCAATACAATGTCCCACGACGAACAATCGTCTTTTGTAATTGTCCATCTCAAGGCATTTGTACCTTCGGCAAGATTAGTTACTAATGTTATGTATGATGTTGGTGTTATTATAGTACCATCGCCACCGGCAAATGTCCACAGACCTGTTCCAATCACCGGTTGGTTACCAACCAGATAAGTTTTCGGTTCGCAAAGTTGGATGTCAGTTCCGGCGTTCGCAGGATAATAATTGTTGGTTATAACAACATCGTCATAAGAAGCACAATTATTCATGCTGATTGTCCAACGGAATGTATTTGCACCAACGCTCAAACCTTTTACGGTGGTATTATTGAGCGACGGAACTGCAATTAAACCGGTACCGCTTTGGGTTGTCCACTTACCCACTCCACCAATGCCGGGGTCGTTACCGGTCAATGATGCCGTGCTACCGCATACTGCCAGGTTAATACCCGCTTGTGCAGAAACTGTGTTATTATAGATTAATACATTGCTGTCGGAGAAACATGCGTTTTGGCTGATTCTCCACGTAAATGTATTCAATCCTGGTCCTAAATCAGTTACTAATGTGTTAGGATTAGCAGGATTTGAAATAGTACCATGTCCGCTTGGATTGCTCCAATATCCTACACCAATCAATGGTGTGTTTGCAGAAAGTGTTGCAAATGGAACGCATAATTTTTGTGTTGCTCCGACAATTGATGGTGTGGGTGTATCGTTTGCCACTACAACATCGTCATAAGACGAACAAGAACTGCTGGAATTTATTTCGGTAATTGTCCAGCGGAATTTATTTTCGCCATTACCTAATCCAATGATGTCGGTATTATATAATGTGTTATTGCGAATTGTACCACCTCCGCCAATTTTCGACCATCTGCCAATTGTGTTAGGTACTGGAGGATCGGCTTTCATTTGTGTAGAATCTCCGCAAATACGAACATCTAATCCGGCAGTAGCAATTACCCTACGACTTATAATAACCAATGTATCTTTATATAAACAAGCATTTTGTGTGATTGTCCAGACGAAAGTATTGGAACCGTAAGCTAATGAATCGACCATCGAATTGTATTGCGACGGCGTAACTATTTTACCTTCGCCACCGGCAACTGTCCATAAACCGCGTCCTATTATCGGGTTGTTACCTGTCAGGCTTGCAAAATTATCACAAACAACTTGATCAACTCCTGCATTGGCAACGGTAGGTAAGTCGTCATAAATTGATAACGTATCCCAAGCCGAACACAAAGCGGTTTTTACTGACCACATAAATGAGTTTTTACCCGGACTTAAATTGCGGACAGTTGTGTTGTAGATCGTGCTGGCATCAAACTTGCCGGTACCTGCTATAACCGTCCATAATCCAACACCATCCGATGGTGGTGGAGCTGCATTCAAATCGTAAGCAGTTCCACAAACTCTATCAGTCAAACCTGCGCTGTGTGTAGTAATAGCATTGTTGGTTACTACCATATCGCCATTCGATTGACAAACAACACCCTTATTTGTAGTTGAAATTGTCCATCTGAAAGTATTGGCGCCTTGTCCCAAATCTGTTGCTTGTGTTGCTGCTGATTGTGGATTTACAATTGTTGCATGTCCACTAACCAACGACCAACTACCTGTACCAATAAGTGGTATGTTTGCCGACAAAATAGCGCTGTTTACACATAGTGCTTGATTAAATCCTACAACTGAGCCTGTAGGTATTCCGTTAATGACTTCAACATCGCCGAAACCGGTACAACCACCTTGTCGAGTTTGTGCAATTGTCCATCGGAATTGGTTAGAGCCAACACCTAAATCTCTTACAACGGTTCTGAAATATGTCGGATTGACAATAGTACCTGTTCCGCTGAGTATCGACCAACTGTAAGTTACATTCTTTAATGTCGAAGGATCGTTTGCATTGAGTAAGGCTGTGTCAACGCACAATATCTGACCTATTCCGGCAACTGCTTTAACAGAATTATTTACTATTTTAACAGTATCGGAATTAACACAATTGTTCTTTGTAATTGTCCAGATAAATGTATTGACACCCGGACCGAGACTTGTAACTTTTGTATTGTAATTAGACGGAGTACCGATATTACCTAATCCGCTTCCGCGTGTCCAGACACCTGTACTGCCAACACCTGTCGGTATGTTACCAATCAGGTTGGTCGAATCGCGGCAAAGGTCTTGATCGATACCAGCATTGACGTTAACCATATTGTTAAGTATAATAACTGTTGCAGAATCGCGGCAATTATTTTCGGCAACTGTCCATCGGAATGTATTCAAACCTGTACCAAGACTTGTAACTTGTGTATTAAATAATGTATTGACTGCAATTTTAGAATTGTTACCTACGGCAGTCCAAACTCCTAAGCCCGGATATGGATCAATTGCTGTCATATATGCCGCATTGAAGCAGACAAATTGTTCCTGACCCGGATTTGATACAACTTTATTGTTGGTTATCAAAACTTCCGACGAATTAGTACACAATCCGGCTGTAACTGTCCAGTGGAATACGTTTGAACCTTGACTTAAATTAATGACACTGGTATTAAACAATGTGCTGTTTATAATAGTCGGCGTTCCTGTTACAACTTCCCAAACACCTGTTCCACTCCAAGATGATGGATCATTACCATTCAATACTATTGCATCGTCGCAAATAGCTTGATCTGCACCTGCTGCTGCTTCAATGGAGTTATTTGTTATGACAACATCATCCGAAGCTCCGCATTGTTGCGGTGTACCTGCATTAACCGTAACTGTCCAACGTAATGTATTAACACCATTGCCAAGATTCGAAACCGAAGTATTATAAACAGTAGCATTTGCGAGGACACCCGAACCACCGTCGATATACCATATACCACTTCCTGCAACAGGATTATTTGCAAGTAATGATGTGTAATTTCTGCACATTACCTGATCGGCGCCTGCATTGACATACGGTCTCAGGTTAGTTATCGAAATTGTGTCAACACTCGAACATAAATTTCTAACAACCGTCCATACAAATGTATTTCTTCCGCGTGCTAATTGGTTAACCGCCGAATAATACAATGTATCATTAGCAATATTTGCGCTACCGCCTAATGATTTCCATTTACCATGTTCACCAACGGCTAATTGTTTTGCCTGTAAAGTTGTAGCATCTAAACAAATGGATGTATCCACACCGGCATTGGCAATTACCTGATTGTTGGTAATTGAAACAGTTGCTGAATTTTGACAGGTAACACCTCCGGCGTTAACATTAATTGTCCAACGATAAGTATTTCCGCCTTTACCAATTCCTGTTGCAATTGTGTTGTTTTTGGTCATATTAACAAACGTTGCGCTTCCACCAACAACCGACCATGTTCCGACACCTAAAAGAGGACTATTTGCAGCCATCGATGAAACTGAACTACATAATTGTTGCGGTCCACCGGCTAAAACTTCAGGTATAATATCGGTTATGACAACGCTCGATATCGAAGTACAATATCCGTTTGTTACTGTCCAGTTAAATGTATTTGCGCCTTGTGTTAAACCTCGCACAAGCGTGTTATACATTGTTGGACTTATAATTGTTGAAGATCCGCCAACCCTTTTCCAAGTTCCGGTAGCGGGATCGGGATTTACTGCGCCAAGTGTAACTGTTGAGTCGCATATTGAGCGGTTATCGCCTGCATTTGCAACTACTTCATTGTTGGTCACTTCAACCGACTTGCTCGAACCACATTCATCGCTCAAACCTCTATTAACAATGATTGTCCATTTGAATGTATTTTTACCTATTCCTAATCCAGACAAGTTGGTATTATAAGATGTTGAGTCGGAAATTATGCCATAACCTGCAACCAAACTCCAGTATCCGAAGTTTTGTCCCATGTTATTGCCATTGAGTTGTGCGTTACCGTCGCAAACTGCAGGAGTTGGAGTACCTGCGCTTACATAAGGCAAATTATTTGTAATAACAACTGTGTCTGGACAGGTTGCATATAAGTTTGCAACTGTCCATACAAATGTATTTTTGCCACTACTCAAATTTTTAACATTACTGTTAAACGCAGTTACATTTGACACTTGTGCGCTACCGCCAAGCGACGTCCAAACACCTTTGTAAGGACTTGGATCGGCTGCTAACAAACTTGTTGAATCTGTGCAGACCGGTTTATCTAAACCTGCATTGACTTTATTGTTAATTATAACAACGTCGCTTGAACTCTGGCAATTATTTTCGCGGATTGTCCAACGGAATTTATTGATACCCGTCCCTAAATTAATAACTGTAGTATTATTTTGGGTCATATTAATAAATGCGCCCGTTCCACCAACGGTCGTCCAAGTTCCGTCGCCCGGCGTTCTTTCGACGGCTGACAAACGTGCTCTGTCAGTACAAAGGGTTGTTTGATCCGGACCAGCATCGGTTGTAAACGAATTGTTATTGATAATAATTACATCTGATGAAGTACAGGAGTTATATAATACTGTCCAACGGAAAGTATTTCCACCACTGCCCAAATCGCTTACTTGCGTATTATTATTCGTTGGAATCGCAATAACACCTTGTCCTCCGTCTAACGTCCAAACACCGACGCCAATTGTTGGCGATTCTGCACTTAATACCGCTGTTGTCGAACAAACATCTTGATCAGCTCCAGCTTGTGCAGTTGTAGGTAAGTTATTTATAACATCTACATTCGATGATGCGTTACATTCGGTTGGAAGTCCGGCATTAACAACTACCGTCCACATGAAAGTGTTTTTGCCTTGCCCTAAATTTGTAACATAAGTATTAAATAATGATGGAATAACTATTGTTCCCTGACCAAATACCTTTGTCCATGTGCCTCTCCCAAATAATGGATTGACTGCTTGCAAATGTACTGAATCGGAACATATTATTTGGTTTGTTCCTGCATTGGATGTTACAGAATTATTTGTAATAATAACGTCGTCATAAGATTTACAATTATTTTTAGTAATTGTCCAACGGATTGTGTTATTTCCATTATTTAATTTCGATACCGTAGTGTTGTAAATTGTAGGTGTAGTTATATATCCACCGCCACCTTCAAGCGACCATAAACCAGTACCATAAACCGGTTGATTACCGCCAAGTGTATAAGAATCGAGGCAGATTGACTGATCAAATCCTGCATTGGCTTCGGTTGGTAAATCGTTAGTAATTATTAACGTATCGGAAACGGTACAGCTATTCATTTGCACTGTCCAGACAAGGGTATTAGTACCACGACTCAAATTAGTAACTTTACTTGTAAAATGACTTGGGGTTGTAATATTAGCAGTACCACCAAGCGATGTCCAAGTTCCAATACCGGGTGATGGATCTATGGCAGTAAGTGCAGAAGTGTCGGCACAAACTGATTGGTTAATACCAGCATCTGGCGTGAACGAATTATTTGTAACTACAACGTCATCTGAAGCCGTGCAACCGCTCTTGCGCAATGTCCAGCGCAAAGTATTTGCTCCTACACCAAGATTATGAACTTTTGAATTATATAACGACGGAATATCAATAGTAGCAGTACCGCCGATAGATGTCCATGCTCCTAACACACCTAAATCGGGTAACGAACCAGCCAATGTTGTATAATTTGTACAAATTGCAACATCGACGCCTGCACTAACTGTTAATGTATTATTTATTATAACAACATCCGATGAATCGCTGCAACTATTGGCATTAACGATCCAACGGAAAGTATTTCGTCCCGGAGACAAGTTAGATACCTGCGAATTATATAGTGTCTGGTTAGAGAAACTAACATTTCCACCGACCGACTTCCACACTCCTAATCCCGGTGCAGGATTTACTGCTGCAAGGACTGTATTGTTTGTACAAACCGAATCGTTGATACCGGCATTGGATAATACAGAATTGTTATATATTACTACATCAGACGATGCGAAACAATTATTTTGGTTAACTGTCCATCGTAAAATGTTTGCACCTTTACCTAAGTTGCTAACTATTGTTGTGTAACTGGTATTGCTTTGGAATGTTCCGTTACCGGCTTGTATTTCCCATAAACCTATTCCAGCACCCGGACTGTTGGCATCCAGTACAGCCTGATTTATACACAACGCTTGCGATAGACCTGCGCTTGAGAAAACCTGATTATTTACAACCACAATTGTATCATAAGCGGTACACAAGTTTTGTATTACCTTCCACAAGAATACATTTTTGCCACTTCGCATATTTAGGACTCTTGTAATATTTGTAGTCGGACTGATAATGTTACCCGAACCGCCAATTTGTATCCATTGACCGGTAGCTCCACTTGCAAGTGTTGTTGCTTTTAAGACTGTCGAATCTACGCAAAGCGTTTGGTCGGCTCCGGCATTTACGACAAACAGATTATTTGTTACAATCACATCGTCTGAAGAAGAACAAAGATCATTTACTATTGTCCAACGGAATGTATTTGCGCCATAGTCAAGATTATCGACTGTCGAAATGTAACGCGTCGGTGTTTCTATTTTTATTGCCGCGTTACCACCAATTATTGACCATGAACCACTACCAATTACAGGAATGTTACCGGCAAGATCTGTCGAGAATGCGCAGACAGAAAAATCGGTTCCGGAATTTGCAGCAGTCGGTAAGTCATTAATAATTTGTACTGACGCCGAGCTTTGGCAACCGTTCTTTACCATTGTCCATGTAAAGATATTGCTACCTTGCGACAAATTATGAACTTTTGTGTTGTACAAAGTAGAATTATCGAATTTGACGCTGCTGCTGATAATACTCCAATAACCTTTACCCGGTAATGGCGATGCTCCAGACAATGACGTACTGTCAGAACAAAGTGTTTTATCGATACCGGCATTTGCTGTGAAAGTATTATTTGTTACGACAACATCATTGGTCGAAGTACATTGAGAATTTGTTATCGACCATCGGAATGTATTAACACCGGTGAGTTTATTAACAACGGTATTAAATTGATCCGGACTTGAGATGACAGCCGTTCCGCCACCAACCAATGACCATTTACCTACACCGATAACCGGAGCGTTTGCACCCAATACAGCCGAGTCAACGCAAACAGCCTGATCGATTCCTGCATAAGCTGAAGTCGGGAAGTTATTCGATATTTCGACGTCGGCAAAACTGGTACAATTGTTTTTATTAATTGTCCAACGGAAAATATTTGAACCTTGTCGCAAACCATGTACTTCGGTGTTAAACAATGTTGGCGTAATTATTTTCGCAGTTGTTCCTACGGCTGTCCACAGACCGGTACCCGGCAGTGGATCTGAACCAGACAACTCGAATGAATCGACGCAAACCGATGTACTTAAACCTGCACCTGCTGTAAATTTATTGTTAGTTATAACAACGTCGCTTGAGAATGAACAATTTTGATTTGTAACTGTCCAACGGAATATGTTCGAACTCTTGCCTAAACCATGTACCGGACTAATGAAACTATTTGCCGAAACTATTATTGACGGTTGTGTTCCGACTTTTGACCACGAACCTTGACCAACCAATGGTTTTACGGCAAGCAATATTGTTGATGTGTCGCAGATAATTTGATCTTGTCCTGCGTTTGCAGTATCCGGTAAATTGTTGGTTATCGATACTTCTTTGTACGATAAGCAATTGTTTCGAATAACTGTCCAACGGAAAATATTTATGCCTTGTACCAAACCAATAACTTTTGTATTGTATTGCGACGGATTTACGATATTCGTCGATCCAATTACCGGTGTCCATTCGCCGGTGCCCGGATATGGAGTGCTACCGCGTAATCTTACAGTGTCGGCACAAACCGCTTGATCGACGCCTGCGTCGGCTTCAAAACGATTGTCGGTTATAACTATTTCGTTATACGATTGACATGCACCATTTGTGATTGTCCATCGGAAACGGTTTTGACCTAAATTGAGATAATGTGCAGTTGTTATATATAAAGTAACATTTGCAATTGTAGTATCCGAACCACCAATACGCGACCAACTTCCGGTTCCTACAGATGGTTGATTTGCTAATATTGCTGACGAATCAACGCATACCTGTCTGTCGGCTCCTGTAACTGCTGTGGTTGGCGAGTTATTGATAATATTAACGGTATCGGTTGCTTGTATAATATCATTTGTGCCTGCCATATATGTAGTCAGCGTCCATTTGAATTTGTTAAGTCCTTTGTTCACCACAACCTTTGTATTGTATGCCGACGGTGTTGTAATTGTACCGGTGCCTTGTATCAGTTGCCATAAACCCCATTGTCCGACTGTCGGAATCTGACCTTCGAGATATGTAGAGTCTTGACACAATACCTGATCAGGTCCTGCGTAAGAAGTAAATGCGTTATCAATTACATTCACATCGGCTTCGGATGTACAACTATTGTGTGTAATTTTCCATCGGAAAATATTTGTTCCGGGACTCATGCCTGTTACCAATGACGTAAAGTTCGACGGTTGAGCAATAACTCCATTACCACTGACTGTGCTCCATTGACCTGTGCCAATTGATGGATTGTTTGCAATCAATGTTGTAGAACTTCCACTAATAGATTGAGCGTCTCCGGCAAATGCGTCTGTTGGCATGTCGTCGGTAATAATTACAGTGTCGTTGAATGTACAATTATTTAACGTAACTCTCCAAATCAACTTATTGTCGCCACGTATCAAACCTGAAACGTGTGAATTGTACAATGTCGGATTAGAGAATATTTCTGTTCCAATAGCTGACCATTGCCCTACAGCGCCGATTCCCGGATTTTCTGCGTTCAGTTTTGTACTGTCCGCACAAATTGTTCTGTCGATACCTGCATTTGGTGTAAACTTGTTGTTCGTAATAACAACGTCGCTGTAAGTCTGACATAAATTAGCGCCTGTGTATGTAGTCCAACGGAAACGGTTATCGCTGCCGGTACTTAGGTTGTGTACTTTTGTATTGTAAAGCGTAGGATTAACGATTACGCCCTGACCACTTATTTTCGACCACACGCCAAAACCAACCAACGGTTTAGTTGCACTCAATGTTGCTGAGTCGGCACAAACCGATTGATTATTTCCTGCAATTGCTGCTGATGGTGCATTGTTGGTTATGGTAACGTCTGACGAACTTGTGCATTTATTTCTAACCACTGTCCAACGGAATACATTTGAGCCCGGGCTCAACGACGTAACTTCAGTCGCTACTGTTGTTGGCGAAGCAATCGTTCCAAGTCCTGTTACTCTTGTCCACAACGATACGCCTGTACCAATTGACGAACCAAGTACATTAGCGCTCAGGCTGAATGAATCGGTACAAAT
>Ga0265327_10001100_pt1 | contig 37473 bp, 21 predicted proteins | sample 41621metaG_FD_202089 | JGI IMG/M metagenome (GOLD analysis project Ga0265327, IMG submission 202089) | Rhizosphere microbial communities from Carex aquatilis grown in University of Washington, Seatle, WA, United States - 4-16-21 metaG | ecosystem: Host-associated > Plants > Roots > Rhizosphere...
GCAGGCTCATTTGCAGTCCCGACATTGATTCGGCCAAATTGCGAAAATTCAACACGTGACCCAACTCTTCGTTCGGCATGCTCTTCGGATAACCCGCCAACAGAAGTCGAAAGGGACGGGCAACGCTGCTCGACTCGTCAGGCGCTAAACAGACTTGGGTCAGGTGTCGAATTTTCCTAATTTGGCCGAACGGAAGCTGTAATTGTCTTCAATGGCACACTTCGGCCAAATCAGGAAACTTCAACACCTGACCCCTGCAGGATTCCTGTGGTCTTTCATAGGAATTTATGCGATACTTCACATGTCCGGCTCGCAAACAGGATGACGAGAATTTCGAGGAGATACGGCGAATGGGCATTCGAACTGCCTTCGCAGTCTGGGGAGTTGCACTCTTTGCATCGGCAGTTTCCGGTCAGGAACCGACCATTGCCGAGGAACCGCCGGTTTCTGCCGAAATTGCAGCGGATTTGAAAGAGCTGTCGGCGACAGAATTCAAAGCCCGTGAAGCGGCAGTCCAACGTCTGCTGACGCATCAACTGAAGGCGGTTGCCCCTCTTGTCCATCTGGTCGAGACTGGATCCGCTGAAGCCTCGGTTCGCGCCTTCGAAGTCCTGCGTCAGCTGTATCGCACGGGGGACGATGAAACAAACGAAGCGACGGAAACCGCGTTCGAACTGCTGGCGCACAGCGAAAATCCGAATGTGGCGTCGCGGGCCGAGGCTGCATTGGAAGCGGCGGGCCCCGTCCGCCGAACCAAGGCCATTTCGGCCTTTCGCAAGCTGGGGGGGATCATTCGATTCATAAACGATGATGTTGGCGCAGCGGCCGTCGATGAAATGCAGGATGCGATCGAGTACGCGATGATCGACAAGGCATCGTGGAAAGGTGGCGACGAGGGATTGAAGTACTTGCGCCGGATCGATGATTTTCGGGCCGTTTCAGAATTCCGGCGTGCAGCCGTCTTCGTCATCAAGGGCTGCAACGTCAGCGAGCAGGCGATCCTGGACCTGGAGGCCGCGATTCCCGGCCTGGGAGTCCAGCGACGGGGGCCCGCCTGCTTCGGAATCTCGGCGTATTCCGGGTTTGGGGCGCAGCGAGGCCTTTTGGTCAGTAGCGTGAAAGCGGGGACCGCCGCCGACCGGGCAGGGCTGGTGCAGGGCGATGTCATCATCAAATTCAATGGGCACGACGTCCCGGACTTCAATGCCCTCGTCGACAAGATCAGCGAGAAGCAGCCGGGTGACAAAGTCCCGGTAATTTACGAGCGAAACGGAATGCAGGACACGGTGATCGTGGAACTTCGTGGTTGGCGCGACAAGTAGGAAACTCGCCCTTTTCCAATCATTCTTTTTTCTTTCACTACCCTGACACGCTCGGATCAGCTACCTTTCCTTGCTGCGCGCGAAATTTCGAGCTTCCGTAAAGATCATCGCGCCAAGATTTGACTCGCGACAGGGAACGGTCCATGACATTGTCGGAACTGCTGGAGAGCAAGTTTCGTGGTGATATTCGATTTCGAGGTGCGGCCTACATCCAGGCCGAGCGTGTCTCGGTCATCCGCGTCACGCCCGACCATCTGTTTGCCGTCGTGCGGGATGGGGTCGAGTTCCAGACACAACTGAGCCGCGACAGTGGGGCTCTGGTGATGGCCTGCAATTGCGTGGGGACATCTGCCAACCCCAGCAATAACCTCAATTGCAAGCACCTGTGGGCGACGATTCTTGCTGCCGACTCCGGCCACTATGTGTCCGGGTCCGCCAAGCCCGGCTTCATTCCTCCGTTTGCCGTGGAGAATGACGAGCCGCTGGAATTTGACCTGGATGACCTCGAAGGGGAAGCGGACGAATACTTCTCGAATTCGTCACGCTCCACCAAGACACGTCCTGCGGCCGAGCGAGAATCGCGCCCGGCGGAACCCGCCCCTCCCCGGATGAGGGAATGGGAAACCCGCTTGAGCGACCTTCGCAAGGCGATGCAGGGAGACGAATCAGCCGTTTCCGCAGCGGGACGCGAACGTCAGGTCTTCTACGAAATTGATGCGTCAGCCAGCGAAGAAGCGGGGCTGATCATTATCCAGACTTCACAGCGCCAACGCCGAGCCAACGGCGAATGGGGCAAGCTGAAGCCATTGAAATTGCGCCCCGGTCGCTTTGAAGAGATTGACGACGACGAAGACCGGCGAATCCTGGCGCACCTCGTGGGGGGAACTCCCGATCGAACGCAGGTCAATGGAGCTGTCACTGACAACTTTGCCGCTTTCCGCTATCGCGTTCCGCACGATCTGTGCCAACTGCTGCTTCCCGCCATCTGCGCCACCGGCCGCATTCGCCTGCAGGGGGAAGAAGAGCGAGTGACCGAAACACTCGACTGGGACGGCGGCGGCATGTGGGAATTGTGCCTGGCGATCGAGTTTCAGCAGGAACCAAGTCTCTGGAAACTCCGCGGCTATCTGACGCGTGAGGACGAACGGGTCTCGCTGAAGGATCCAGTTCTGGTCGTTCCCGGCGGGCTGGCGATCGTCGACAACCAGATTCGCCCCTTCCAGGATTTTGATGCCTATCCATGGGTGACGCTGCTGCGCCGGTCGGATGATTTCCAGGTCCCGGCGGGTGAAGAGCACGAACTGGTCGATCGACTGCTGGATATGCCAGCGTTGCCGCGGCTGGAACTTCCGCCCGAACTGCAGTTGGAAGAGGTCATTGTTTCGCCCAAACCAATTCTGGTCGTGCATGCGCCCGGCAAGTCGCGCTGGCATCAGGATCGACTGAAGGCCGAAGTCCTGTTCGACTACGATGGAACCGCGGTCCGCGGCACCAGCAGCCAGTGGGCCATTGTGCAGCGCACGGCCAGCCGTTGCCTGCTGCGTGACAAGCAGGCCGAGATCCTGGCCTGGTCGCAGTTGCAGGATGGAGGATTCCGTCGATTGCTGGATCAGAAACGTGGCCAGCACGACGCGGAAATCGCCGCGCGCGATTTGGCGCCGGCCGTCCGCAAGCTGATTGCCGAAAACTGGCAGGTCCGCGCCGATGGCAAGCAGGTGCGTCAGCCTCTGGACCTGAAGTTCCAGATCAAGTCGAACATTGACTGGTTCGAACTGCATGCCGACGTCGACTTCGGCGGCGCACGAGTCACCTTCCCGGAACTGCTGGCGGCGCTCGCCCGCGGCGACGGGACAATCATGCTGGACGACGGTTCGCTGGGGATCCTGCCGGAAGAGTGGATGAAGCGGTACGGCCTGCTGGCAGGACTTGGCGAGATCGAAGGAGAACACCTGAAGTTCGGCCTGGTCCAGGCGGGGATCCTGGATGCGCTGCTGGTCTCACAACCCTCGGTCGATTTCGATGCGCGATTCCTGGAAATTCGCGAACGGCTGGCGAGCTTCAGCGGTGTCCAACCCGAGCAGGAACCATCAACGTTCCATGGGGAATTGCGGCCGTATCAGCGCGAAGGTCTCGGCTGGTTGCGATTCCTGGAAGAGTTCCATTTCGGTGGCTGCCTTGCGGACGACATGGGTCTGGGCAAGACGATTCAGATGCTCGCCTTCCTGGAAGGTCGCCGTCGTCGGAACAAGAAGCGAATTCCCTCGCTGGTCGTGGTTCCCAAGTCGCTGCTGTTCAACTGGAAGCAGGAGTGTGAAAAGTTCACTCCGGACATGCGGTCCCTGGAATACGCCGGTCTCGACCGGGCGAAGATGCGGGACGACTTCCTGAAATACGACCTGATCCTGACGACCTATGGAACGCTGCGACGCGACATCCTGACGCTGAAGGAAACCCAGTTTGACTATGTCATACTGGACGAGGCTCAGGCGATCAAGAATTCGAGTTCGCAGGTGGCGAAGGCGTCGCGATTGCTTCAGTCGAAGCATCGAATCGGGCTGAGCGGTACGCCGATTGAAAACCATCTGGGCGACTTGTGCTCGATCTTCGAATTCTTGAATCCGAGCATGTTGGGCCGAAGTTCCGCCTTCAAACTGCATGCGGCAGATCCCGAGAACAAGGAGACACGGCAGATCCTGGCCGATGGGCTGCGTCCTCTGATCCTGCGCCGAACCAAGCAAAGCGTCGCCAGCGAACTTCCCGAAAAGCTGGAGCAGACGATTTACTGCGAAATGGGCGACGACCAGCAGCGCCTGTACAACGAACTTCGCGATCACTATCGCGATTCGCTACTGGGAATCATCGAAGACCAGGGGCTGGCCAAGTCGAGAATGCATGTGCTGGAAGCGCTGCTGCGATTGCGTCAGGTCGCCTGCCATCCCGCGTTGCTCGACAGGGCGACCGCCGAAGACGCCAGCGCCAAGCTCGACGTCCTGATTCCGCATATCGAGGAACTGCTGGAAGAAGGACACAAGACGCTGGTCTTTTCCCAGTTCACCAGCATGTTGGCCATCGTTCGCCAGCACCTGGACAAGAAGGGTATTGTCTACGAATATCTCGATGGCCAGACGCGTGACCGCAAGGAGCGCGTGGAGCACTTCCAGAGCGACGACAAGTGCGGAGTGTTCCTGATCAGTCTGAAGGCCGGGGGACTCGGTTTGAACCTGACCGCGGCAGACTACGTCTTCATCCTGGATCCCTGGTGGAACCCGGCCGTGGAAACGCAAGCCATCGATCGTGCCCATCGTGTCGGCCAGACGCGCCAGGTCTTCGCGTACCGCCTGATCTGTCGCAACACGGTCGAAGAGAAAATCGCCGAACTGCAACAGCAGAAGCGCGAACTTGCGGATGCGATCCTGGAACAGAACAATTCGCTGTTGCAGAATCTGACGACGGATGATTTGCGATTGTTGTTGTCCTGATTCCGCACGGATGTCAGATGTCCAGGCCTGTTGGGCGAAAAGAATGACGGGGAGTCTCGCGCGAGTCTCCCCGTCGTTGAGTCCGACTTGGTTTGCCATCTGAAATCCGCTCGTGTGACACAATCCATGGCCGATGGCACCCAGGTCGCTCCGCAGGAGCCCACAGGAGGCAATCGATGCTGCGATTACGTACGTGGGGCGCGGTCCTGATTTGCCTGACGGGATTGGCTGGCGTTCGCATCGCGGCGCAGGAAGCCGGGACTGACGAGGCCGATGCGGCGATTGCCAGGCGGTTCCTTGCGGTCCTCGAAAAAAGCCCGCGTCGCGGCACGGCGTTCGACAAGGTCTATGGCTTCCAGACCGAAAGAGGAACACTGGACGAGTTCGTCGCGACATATCGTGATCGGGCCCTGGCAGCAGAAGCAGAGCAGGGCCATCCCGGGGCAACCGCCTGGATGATTGTCGGGCTGGTCGAGATGCAGCGGGGCCGCGACGCGGATGCCATCCAGGCATTTACCCTGGCGGAAAAACTGGATCCGGCGAACTCGATGGCGTCCTATTACCTGGGACAAACCCTGGTGAATTCGGGACAGCCTGATGAGGCGGCGGCCGCGTTTGAACGCGCGATTTCCCGCAAACCCGCCACCGCGGACCTGCTGGAAATGTTTCAGGCACTTGGCCGGGTGTACCAGCGAACCCAGCAATCGGACAAGGCGCTCAAGATCTGGACTCGACTGGAACAGCAATTCCCCGACAACCCACAGGTCAGGGAACAAATTGCAAACACCCTGCTCGAAGAGAATGAACTCGATGCCGCGCTTCCCCGCTTTGAACAGTTGGCCAAAGCGACTCGCGACAAATACCGCCAGACTCAATTTCAGATTGAAGCGGCGGAAATCAAGGTGCGACTGGGACAGACTCAGGACGGCCTGAGCGACTTTGAATCTCTGTTGAAACAGTTGAATCCCGACAACTGGATGTACCGCGAAGTCCGTCGGCGGATCGAATTGGTGTACTTGAAGTCCAACGATGAAAAGGGGCTGGCGTCGTACTACGAATCGTGGATCAAGAGCCATCCCGAGGATCTGGATGCCATTTCGCGACTGGCAAGACTGCTGGCCGGTTTGCGACGACGGGATCAGGCGCGGACATGGCTGCAAAAGGGACTGACTCTGGCCCCGTCGAACAAGGACCTGCGTCAGTCGTTGATCAATCTACTGATCGAAGACCGCAAATTTCACGACGCGTCAGAACAATTCCGCGAGTTGGACAAGCACGATGCCAACAACCCCGACACACTGCGTGAATGGGGTAAGGTTCTGCTGAAGGATTCGACGCTGGATGTGGCGGGCCGTCAACGGGCCGCTGCCGCGGTCTGGCGCCGATTGCTGGACTCGCATCCGAACGATGCTCATGCCGCGTTGCAGGTTGCCGATTTGCTTCGTCGCGCAGAACTCACCGACGATGCCGTCACGATGTATCGCCGTGCCATCGAACTGGCGCCTGAGTCAGCACAGTACCAAGAGTATCTTGGCGACTACCTGCATTCGCTCAAACGAACCGAAGAAGCTCTGGCGGCATGGCGTCAGATGGCAACGGAAAGCCGGAAGAACGCCCCGAACTGTGCGCGGTTGGCCGAGGTCCTGGCCCGGCATGGTCTGTTTGCCGAGGCCATCAGCGCCAGCGAGGATGCCTGTCGGCTGGATCCCAAGGATTTTGGCCTGCAATTGAAACACGCAGATTTGCTGTCCCGCGATGGTCGCCGTGCCGCCGCGTTGCAGCAGTTGGCGGTCACGACCGCCATGGCCGTGACGGATGAGGAACGGGACGCCTGCCTGCAGCGGGAGATGACCGAACTGAAGGGACTGGATCAGCTGGCGATCCGGATTGCGGAAGTCCGGCAGCGACTTGAGCCCCGGTTCAACGTGAATCGGCGCGAAGACGCCGAGCAGTGGTACTGGCTGGCTCGGGCACATGAAGCCCAGGGACAGCCGCGCGACGCGGTGGTCGCCATCAAGAATGCCGTCGATTTGAAGCCGGATTCCGTGCGCTTTCTGAATGCCGCGGCCCGCTTGAATCAGGAACAGCGCAACCTGAGCACCGCCGTGGAACTCAACACCAGGCTGGCGGCGATCGACCGGCGTTATCGGACCGAGTACCTCAAGCGCATTGCCATCCTGGAAGAGCAGCTTGGCCGGCGCGAACAGGCCCTTCAGGCGGGTCGCGACCTGATGGCGGCGGCGCCGGGAAATCCCGATGCGAATGAATTCTTCGCCCAGCTTTGCTTTCGATTGGGGAAATCGGACGAAGGGGTGAAGTCATTGCGTCGATCGCTGCGCACGAACCCCGGAGATGTTGGAACGCTGATCCGGCTGGCGGCAGTCCTGGTCGAGCAGCAGCAGACTCAAGAGGGGATGGAGTTGCTATGGCTCGCCCTGGAGCGGCCACAAACGCAGGATTCTCGATTGACCATCGTCAGAGAATTAACAAATGGTCACATGAAACTGGATCGGCTGAATTTGCTCTATGGTCGTCTGGAACGCGAATGTCGCAATCCCACGCGGCGTCGTGAGTTCACGGTGTGTCTGGCGCTGTCGAAGGAATTCGCCGGAGACGTTCCTGAAGCACGGCAACTCCTGGAGGCACTGCTGACCGAGGAATCGCGCGACACCGAACTGCTGACTCAACTTTGCCGACTGGCGATTCAGCAACAGGATTACGCGTCCGCGGTGACGTATCAGAGTCAATTATGGAAGATCACAGGGAACTCATCGGATCGTTCGCAACTGGCCCAGTTGCTGATTCAGGCAGACCGGTCCGACGAAGCACTCGATCTGTTGACGCAGGAGGATGGAAAACTCGAATTGACCGCCGACGCGCTCCGGTTGGTCGACAGCCTTGTCTCGGCCGGACGTCGCACCGAGGCGCTGGCCCGATTGAAACAACTTCGCAGTCACTTTCCTGACAATTGGGAATTGGTGTACCGACACGGGGCAGCACTCGGCAAAAGCCACTCGCCCGAAGCGATGGAATGCTTCGAGACGTTGCTCAAGATGACAACGCCGGATGACGACGTGTCGCTGTTGGGCCCCAGGGCGACGCCGCAATCCACGTCCCCCGCGCTGGCCCGACTCCCCTTGATGGCGCGGCTTTCTCATGTCGCGCAAGTCGAGTCGACCATTCAATCGATTCTCAATTCCTCCGACACGCGTTCTGTCCCCAGCGCGACGGTCACCGTTGTCACTCCATCCGGGAATGTCGTCAGAACTCGCGGCACCACATCAAGTTTTCGCCCCCGCTGGATGCCTGAGGACTTTGGCACGGCCCGACTGGCGGCGTGGTGCTGGATCATGAACCTCAAGGACGATCGTTCGGGAGCCATCGCGGATCTGGCAACACGATTCCGCATGACCGAACGACAGGATCGACGTTACCACATTGATCAGATCGCGTTGTTCACGCTTTGGCATCAACCCGAAGAGAAGTGCGACGCTGCACGAAAGCTGATGCTCCATTCTCCGGACGATGTCGAAGCCTGTGCGCTTTACCTGAAGTCGCTGGGCGATCGTCGCGACACAACATTTGCCGGAAGCCTGACAGAATCACGGCGAATCAAGAATCTTCCCGCACTGACGGAAGTACGTCTCGACGAATTGTCGCCGGTCTTTCACAAGATCGCGTCTCGATCCGATCTCGGTCCGCTCAAGGTCGAGTTACTGGCGAACGTGATGCACGAACTGCGACTGGCGGGGCGGACGCGCCTTGCCGAGCAGCTTTATGCCGACGCGGCAGACAGCGCCTCGACGCCGCTGGAAGTCGCCATGATGCTCGATTATCAGAAGCGTTTTCCCGATTTGAGCATCGTGACGCGACTGCTGAATCGACTGGTCGAGTTTCATGACCACCCCGGGCATGGCCCCGGTTGGGAATCCCAGGAATCCTTGCTGCCCGAGCAATTGCCGGCACTGCTGCTTCCCATGGTGCAGCGTGCGGATCGGGCCGACGAAATGCACGCGGCCTGGGCCGCATTCCTGCGCCTGCAGGCGCGTCAGTCAACCGGATTGTCCGCCGTTTCCCGCAACCGCATGGCTCCGCGACCGTATTACGTCATCGTGGCGGCATCCGGAGCCAGCAGGCGTCGCAGTGTCCTTAGACCCTCCACCAGGCTCCCTGGGATCGTGCATAGCGTGGAATCCCTGCTGATTCTGGAATCCGTCAGACGAAAGTTCGAAATCGACGAGCGGGGAAAGGACCTGCTGGGCAGTATCCAGGCCGAGATCGATTCGACAAAAACCATTCCGGACGAGCGGCTGTACTGGCAACACTCGCTGGCCTATGTGAAGTGGGTCGAGAACGACCAGGAAGCGGCATTGAAAATCCTGGCCGAAGCCTTGAAGGAAGTTCCTTCTCGCGATGATTTAAGGCTCGGCCTGGCAAAGCAGTACGAGTTGGCTCAGCAGCCCGCACAGGCGCTGGCCCTGCTGGAACCAGTTGCCGATGTGATTTCCGACGAGCATCGGACGCTGGAACTGATGGCACTTCGACTGGCGCTGGCGACGCAACAGCAGGATCGGGCAAACCTGGCGGCCCGGCGGCTATTGGCATCCACCGTGCTCCCCGACGATCTGGAATCGTTTTCAAAACAACTCATCCGGTTGGGACAACAGGAACAAGCGGAACAAATGTTGACCCGTGCCAGCGGCAATACCGCCGTTCAGTTTGATGTGCGACCGATGCAGATGGATGTCCTGGTGGAGCAGGGACACAAGGAACAGGCAACGTCCGTCGCGCTGGCGATCCTGGATCAACTCGATCAACGGCGGCCCGAGGCCCGCGAGTTCGTCGCATTTCAGCTTAAGTTCATCCGTACATGGAACAAGGTTCCGGTCGTTGCCAATCCTGAGGTGATTCGCAAGCGATGTTACGTGGCGTTGTCTGCAACCGGACGCCTGGACGAGATCATTGAGAAGGCGGAAGCGGAGCTGAAGCAGCATCCGGACTCCGAGCCCCTGATCGAGAAGCTGATGGCCTATTACTCGGCGACGCGCAATCAGACTCGGATGGATGAATTGGCCGCATACAAATTGAAATTGCATGCCGACCAGTCGGCGCTTCATCTCGATCAATCAGCAGATCCAGTTGCAGAACGGTTTGCCGTCGGCCTCAAGTACCTGCAGATTGGTCGTCCTGACGATGCCGTGCAGCAGATGACAATCCTTCTCGAACGGGACCCGACCAATTTCGCAGACCATTGCCGAGCGACATTGCATCGATTTCGTGGCCGAAAAAACCTCGCGGAATTTGCGATGCTTCTGAACAAGCTCGACTGGAGTCGTGACGATCGCCGGATGTCCGCGCTACCACCGCTGGTCCTGGCGCTGTACCAACGGTCGGCGAGCAACGAGTTTGCCGAGCGAGTGTTTCTACGGGCGTGGGAAGGGGCATTCGATCGTCCGGTTCCGATGAGGATTGCCCAGGAAGAACGAAAGGGTGTACTGAGTCACGGCTGGGACGAAGTCTTCTCGACGCTCGCACAAAACCGCGAAATGCATCTGCGGATTCAGACGGAATTGGAACGCTTTTCCAACGCGAACCCACACCACCTGACACCGCTGATTCTGTCGGCGGAACTCTGGATTTCTACGAAGGACATGAATCAGGCCGAATCCTCCGTGGCTCGACTGGGGCGGTTCATCCATGAACACCCATTGAAGACCGTGGACTCACCCGAAACCAAGGATGCAAATGCGACAGCCGATGCGAGTCAAATGGCGCTCTGGCTTGTCGCGCGGCGATGCCTGGGTGAGCCAACCTTGGCCAATCAAGGCGAAAAACTGGCCGAGCGGGCGTTGGAGGCAACTCGGCGAAGCAGCCAACGCAGCATGACGATTTGTCTCCTGGAAGAATGGCTTTCGATTGCGAAGCGGACGGACAAGACTGCGGTCGCCGAGCGGTTGACGAAGGAATTGGAATCGCTTCAGAAATCTCCGTGACGAATGGGGATGGAATCTGGATTCGGGATTTTGCCTCAAGAGACGTGTGTCGCCACTTTCAAATGAGGGACCACGGCCTGACCAACTTCAGTCAGGCCTGGTGATCTGTTGATATATGCCGGCAAATCCATATGTACGGAATTGATTCTGGCGCCGGGCGCGGCGAAGAATTGCAAAGTGGGGTAAAGTCTGCGTCTCATTTCGGCTCAAGTTTGACAAAATTCGGTCCGAAGACGACGCGGCGCGATGCTCGAATCGCGCCGCGGCCGATGTTGGATCGGCCGAAACCACAGCATGAGAGGCAGCGACGGTATGCGGATTGTAGTCGCCAGTTCCGAAGCGGTTCCGTTTTCCAAGACGGGCGGGCTGGGCGATGTCGCCTCGGCACTTCCCAAGGCGTTGTCGCTGACAGGACATGATGTCGCCCTGATTGTGCCGCACTATCCGCAAAGCTACGCCCGGAATCCCGGCGCCCCCCCGTTGAATGAGACCGGGGTCACCTTGCGCGTCGCGGTCGGACAGCGGATCGTCGAAGCGCGGGTCCTGAAATCCCAACTTCCCGGGACGCGCGTGGCGGTGTACCTGATCGATCAGCCGGGCTACTTCGATCGTCCGGGCCTGTATGTGGAAAATGATCAGGACTATCGCGACAACTGCGAACGGTTCGTGTTCTTCAGCCGGGCAGTGATCGAGGCGATCGACCGACTGGAACTGTCGCCGCATGTGATTCATGCCAACGACTGGCAGACCGGTCTGATTCCCGCACTCGTCGCGATCGAAATGCGACAGGTTGCCGGATACGAGCAACAGGCATCTGTCTTCACGCTGCATAACATGGCGTTTCAGGGGCGGTTCTGGCATTGGGACATGCACCTGACGCGACTGGACTGGAAGTACTTCAACTGGAAACAGATGGAGTTCTTCGGTCATCTGAACCTGCTGAAGACAGGGATCGCGTTTGCCGACATGATCACGACGGTCAGTCCGACCTACGCCCGAGAAATCCAGACCCCCGAGCACAGCTTTGGGCTGCACGGCGCCCTCTCTTCCCGCAGGGACGATCTGGTCGGGATCCTGAACGGCGTCGATACCGAGATCTGGAATCCTGCGACCGATCCGTTCATCGCTCAAAATTACTCGTTCGAGTCGGTTGAAGCGGGGAAGGCCATGTGCAAGGCCGCCTTACAAAAGCGGCTGGGATTGCCGGTCCGGCCAGACGTCCCCCTGTTTGGCAGCGTCTCACGGATGACGGGCCAGAAGGGTTTTTCCCTGATCGGCCAGTGTGCGGATGTGTTGCTTGATCAGGATGTTCAACTGGTCTTCCTGGGGAACGGAGATCCCCGGTACGAAGGATTGATGTCCCAACTTGCGAACGACCATCCCAACAAGGTCTCAACGACGATCGGGTACGACGAAGCCCTGTCACATGAAATCGAGGCGGGCTGCGACCTGTTCCTGATGCCGAGCGAATTTGAGCCGTGCGGACTCAATCAGATGTACAGTCTGATCTACGGAACACTTCCTCTCGTCCGCGCTGTCGGGGGCCTGGCAGACTCGGTGATTGACGCGTCGGATGCCAATCGGACCAATGAAACCGCGAATGGGTTCAGCTTCACCGATTTCCGCGGCGATGCACTCTTCTGGACAATCTGCCGCGCTCGATCCCTTTACGCCGACAAACCGGCCTGGCGTCGATTGCAGCGGAATGGAATGAGCCGCGACTGGTCATGGAGACGGAGTGCTCATGAATACGTTCGCGTGTATGAACGAGCCATCGCCAGTCGAAAACGCGAATCCGAATGCGAGGGAGATGACAAGTAACGTGTCTCTTTCCTCGCTTGTTAGCCAGGTCTGCCGCTGTGTCTGAATATCGCCAGGATCCACTGGTCCAGCGCTGGGTCGTCATGGCCCCGGAACGCGCCCTGCGTCCGATCGAGGTCCATGAGGAACCGCAGCTCGTTGAGATGGGCATCGATCCGTTTTCAGAAGGGAACGAGGCCGAAACCACGCCGGAGGTGTTCGCGATCCGAGACGAGGGCTCGATTGCAAACGGTCCCGGATGGCGCGTCCGCGTCGTGCCGAACAAGTACCCCGCCGTCCAGCGGAACAGTTTTCCTGAACAGAATCCGTCAGACGTGACAGCGATCCGGCCAGGGACCGGTGCGCACGAAGTCATCATTGAATGTCCGCATTGCGAGCCGAACATGTCTCGACTTGCCACGGAGAACATAGCGGATGTGCTGCGGGCCTATCGCCAGCGACTGCTGGAACTCAAACGTGATCCCCGACTTATCCATGCAACAATCTTCAAGAACCAGGGAGCGCTCGCCGGAGCCTCCGTGCATCACAGCCATTCGCAGTTGATTGCCGTCCCGTTTGTCCCCCCGACAATCCTGGAAGAACTACAGGGAGCCCGCGAGTTCTATGAGCGGACAGGAGGGTGCCTCTTCGAGCACATCTTGAAGCAGGAGCTTGAAGAACGCTCGCGAATCGTCTTCGAGTCACCCAGGCTGCTGGCATACTGCCCCTACGCAAGTCGGTTCTCGTACGAAACCTGGATTGTCCCTCGACGTCCAGGCAGCCATTTCGAACAGGTGGACAATGAGACTCTGCGGGACCTGGCTCTCATTTTGAAAGCAGTACTGCGGTCACTCGAATTGAATGTGAACGATCCTCCGTTCAACTTCGTCCTGCATTCGGCCCCGTTTCGTATGGATACCCTGCCGTACTATCGCTGGCACATCGAAATCCTGCCTCGATTGTCACGTGTTGCGGGGTTCGAATGGGGAAGCGGTTGCTTCATTAACCAGGTCCTGCCAGAAGAAGCCGCTCAGCGTCTGCGGATTCCCGTCTGACGATTTTGTCTGGGAGAGGATGGCTTGGAACTTGAGTCAAAACAGACTCCTGAACTCAAATTCAGCAAACCTGGCACCTCGATTGTGAGGGAATGGTCCCCCGAGCATCGACGATGCCTCGTAGAACTTGCCCAGCTTGCCAGCCTGAATTCGACCGCACCACCGTCAGGAAATTCGGTGCAGGATGCCGGTCAAAATGACGATTCTGCGGATTGAAACGGCTATGTAGGCTGTTACTCCCCCTTTGGTCACTCGATAGTGCGCGACGCTCCGCCATTCGGGAAAGGATGTCCTGGCATGGCTGCCCGAGTTCGATTGGTCCTGACGCTTCACAATCACCAACCCATCGGAAACTTCGACGGAGTTTTCGAGGGAGCGTATCGCGACAGTTACTGTCCATTCCTGGATGTTCTGGACGAGTTTCCGGAAATCCCGTTTGTGCTGCACATCTCGGGAAGCCTGCTGGAATGGCTGACCGCGCAGCATCCGGAGTACATCGACCGCGTGCGGGCCTTTGTCCAACGCGGACAACTGGAACTGCTCGGGGGACCGTTCTACGAATCGATCCTGGCCTGCATTCCGCGTCGGGATCGATTGGGACAGATGCGAGCCTACAAGCAGCACCTGGAACAATTGTTTCAAACCCAGGTCCGCGGCATGTGGGTGCCCGAACGAGTCTGGGAGCAATCGTTTGCTGGCGATATCGCCGAAGCAGGCATGGAATACACGCTCCTGGACGACACGCACTTTCGCAATGCCGGGCTGCAGGACCATGAACTGCATGGCTACCAGTTGACCGAGGAAGACGGCCGACTGCTGAAGGTCTTTGCCGGTGGCGAACGTCTGCGATACCTGATTCCCTATCGTGATCCTCAGGAAACGATTCAATACTGCCGTGAAATCGCCGATCGCTTCACGAACGCGGTCCTCGTGTTTGGTGACGATGGCGAAAAATTCGGTGTCTGGCCGGGATCGAAAGAACTCGTATTCAATAACGGCTGGTTGCGTCGATTCCTGTCAGCCCTGCGCGACAACCGCGACTGGCTGCAGGTGACGACGATGGCCGAAACGGTTGATCACGTTTCACCGGCGGGTCGAATCTATCTGCCTGACGCCAGCTATCGTGAGATGACCGAATGGGCGTTGCCGACCGAGAAGCAGACACACTTCCGTCACCTGATTCAGGAACAGGAACAGCGGCACGACTGGTATCGCGTCAAGCAATTCATGCGTGCCGGGTTCTGGCGAAACTTCCTCGTCAAGTATCCCGAAGCCAATGAAATGTACTCCCGCATGTTGCAGGTGAGTCATCGCGTTGACGAAGTCTCGCGCACGGTCGTCGGCGAACCGGCCATCAAGCTGGTGGAGGATGCGCGGCGTGAGCTGTACCGGGCTCAGTGCAATTGCCCGTACTGGCACGGCGCCTTCGGCGGCTTGTACCTGCCCCATTTGAGGAACGCCGTTTACGCGAAGCTGATCACGGCCGACTCTTTGCTGGACCGGGCGATCGGGCGACGTGGCCCCTGGGCCGACATCCAGGCCGACGACTACAACCTGGATGCCCGCAAAGAACTACGATTGTCGGGTGACCGATTGATTGGATACCTGGCGCCGGGGCGCGGCGGGCATCTGTATGAACTGGACGTCCGACCGATCCAGGTCAACCTGCTGGCGACTCTCAATCGCCGGTCTGAGCCGTATCACGACAAGATCCGTCAGCATGCCGGCCAGGCGAACAATTCGGCCGGCGGCGGCGTGGACCCGAATGGCGGCGTCCGATTCAAGCAGCCGGATCTCGATCAAAAACTGCAGTACGATTCCTGGCCGCGCAAGAGCCTCGTGGATCACTTCTTCCAGCCCGGGTTACTTTACGATGCCTACGCCCAGGGGCATGGGGAACTGGGAGACTTCACCGAGGGAGTCTATCAATCGAAGATCCGCCGCAGCCCCGAGCGCGTGGAAGCGATCATGTGGCGTGAGGGCAAACTCGGCCCCTTCACAGTCAAGTTGACCAAGACTGTGGCACTCAGTCCTTCGGAAGGGGGGACTTTGGACATCGTCTATCTGCTGGAGAACCTGCCGCCGAATCTGCCCATTCATTTTGGAGTGGAATTCAACTTCGCTGCGATGCCAGCCGGAGCTTCGGACCGCTACTACTATGGAGATAGCGGGCAATCCCTGGGGACACTCGATTCGCGGCTCAGCACGTCTCCTTCAAGCCGATTCGGGCTGGTGGATGAGTGGCTGGGGATCGACGTGGCCCTGGAAAGCTCGCAACCCGCCTCGTTCTGGACTCAACCGATCCAGACGGTGAGTCAATCCGAGAGTGGATTTGAACTGGTTCATCAAAGCTGTGCGGTGATTCCACACTGGCAGTTCCAGGCCCCCGCCGATGGTCGATGGACGGTGCGACTGTGCCTGTCGGTCGACACCACGGTTTCGCAGGCGCGATCCCTGGCCGATTTGCGCCCGGCGTCGCGGCCCCTTGCCGGCGCAGGCGTTTGATGGATGACTTTGTAGGGTGCGTGCAGTCTTCGGAACGCACCATCTTCACAGCGTGATTCACCATCGTGGTGTGTTCCGAGGACGTCCGCGATGGAAAACAATTGTCAATCTTGCATGGGCCAGACGAGCGTGTGTTGGGTACGGAAGTGGTGCGTGCAGTCTTCGGAACGCATCAACTTTGCCGCCTGATTCACCATCGTGGTGTGTTCCGAGGACTGCACACACCCTACCGGCGACCGGCTAGTACCAGCGTCGTTTGTCCACCAGTGTCGCTGGCGGTTCGCCACGAACGAATCGACGAATGTTGTCGAGCAGTGTCTCCAGATGTCGTCTGGGGACATGCGTTGAAGCCGCGGCCACGTGCGGTGTGATGATGACATTAGTCATTCGCCAAAGTCGATGATCGGGTGGCAACGGTTCCACTTCGCAGACATCCAGCGCGGCCCCGGCAATCTCACCTGCATCCAATGCAGCGACGAGATCGGTCAGGTCCACGATCGCTCCACGTCCGATGTTGATCAGCACAGCGGATCGCTTCATCTGTTGAATCAGGGATCTGCGAAACAGCTTTTCGGTTTCCGGAGTGTGAGGCGCCGCGATGACGACGTAGTCACAATCAGCAAGCAGATCGGGCAGGCGATCGTTGCTCCAGACGTCGTCGAGAGTTCCTGGCACAGATCGATGCACGGGATCCACGCCGCGCAGTTTCATTCCGAATGCCGCCGCGCGACGAAGGACCTCGGCCCCAATCTGACCGACACCGACCACACCCAGGGTGCAATCGGAAAGATGCTGATGCGACCGGTCGATGGCCGTGACGGTTCCGGGCGCACTAACAAAGTTGGTGACATACGACTGATCGCCGACGGGAGACCATTGTCCCTGCTGTTGCTGACGCAGGTAGATGTGCAGATTCCTCGCGAAACACAGCACGAACCCCATCACATGATCTGCGATCACGTCCGAGAACAGACCGCGCATGTTGCTCAGCAGACAGGGGTGCTCAACCAGTTCGGGAAACAGATAATGTTCCAGGCTGGCGGTCGGTGACTGAACCCATTCCAGATGCTGCGCCCGAGCCAGAAGCGTGGGAGTCAGCTTGCCGAAGAAGGCCTGGGCATCGATGATCTCCCGCAACGCCTGATCATGATCCACGGCGTTCACGACATGCAGGTCGGGCGAGACTTCAACAACGCGAGCAAGCCGATCAGGATCGATTGCGGGATGGATCAACAGCTTCATGGACCGGGCTTCCGTGATGTCAAATGTATGGTGTGAGGATGTCGCTGCCGTCACATGTGACGAGGGTCACGAGAGTGCAACTGCAGCAGTTTGCAAGTAAGACAACCATTCCGATGGCCACATCAACAAGAGTTTCTGAATGATGCCAATGTCATGCGCGGAGGCATTCTGTCAAGAGATGCAAGACCAACGTTTCTCAGTTTCGCAAAGGCTCATTTTTCTGCTTGCTCTTGTTATGGTTGCTCGGCAGAATGTCGCCCCATGATCGGCTCCTGGAAGCCGAACCACATCCGAACGAACACATGGCATGAGGGCGCGCGATGCGAGTTTATACGCGTGGTGTCGACGAAGGGTTGATGATTGGCGAGACCGTGCAGGTCAACGTTCTGGAGGTCCAGGCGAACTGCGTGCGATTGGCGATCATTGATCCGGATGCCTCGCCGACCTATCGCGAAGAGATCCTGTACTTGACCTCCGACGCGGATGACTGCAGCATTGATCAATCCTTGACCTGCGGCGCTTTTGATGATGGCTTCAGTTTTGAGGATGAAGATTCACGCCTGATTCCCATGGCCTGATCTGCACAGACTGATCCGCATGTCCCTTCCCGTGCGAACGGTTGCAGGCGCCTCCTGAAGGCAGCGAGGCGCAAGAGCGGGCGAAACACGATAAGGCCAAGGTGGGCTCGCTCATGGAATCGATCCCGGTTTCCGCGACTGTCTCGCACGAGACCTTGAGAGTATCACAGGCCCCCTTGCCAACAGATCCCCTGCCGAACGACCAGCAGGATCCTTCACTGTCGACAACGGCAGTCCCAAATTGGCAACGAGGGCCAGATCTCCCCTACACGGCTGAACAGGTCGTCGCCCTGGGCCTGCGTCCTGAACGGATTCCCCGGCATGTGGCCATAATCATGGATGGCAACGGTCGCTGGGCTCAGTCACGCGGGCTGCCCAGGATCGAAGGGCATCGACGTGGTGTCTCCACAGTCCGGTCGATCGTCGAAGAATGTTCGCGGCTGGGTCTGGATCAGTTGACCCTGTACTGCTTCAGCAGCGAGAACTGGAAGCGTCCACCGCTGGAATTGAAACTGCTGATGCAGTTGCTGGAGCAATACCTGATCGAAGAGCGGGCGGAAATCGTCCGTCAGAATCTGCGATTTGCCGTGATCGGTCGCCGTGCAGGCCTGGGCGAGGGCGTTCTGCGAGAGATCGCCAACACCTGCGACGTCAGCCGTGAGAATACCGGCATGCGGCTGTGCCTGGCGGTCAATTATGGTGGCAGGGGCGAACTGGTCGATGCTGCTCAGGCCATCGCCCGGGAAGTGGCCGAAGGCCGCCTTTCACCCGACGAGATTGATGAGGATCTGTTCGCGCGGCATTTGTACACCGCAGGAATGTCGGATCCCGATCTGCTCATTCGAACGGCGGGGGAGATGCGGATCAGCAACTACCTGCTGTGGCAGATCAGCTATGCGGAATTGTGGGTGACCGAGAAGTGCTGGCCCGATTTTACCGTGAACGATTTGCATCAGTCGTTCCAGGATTTTGCGGCCCGAGATCGGCGGTTTGGAGGTCTGTCCACCTGACCCGCGTCTGCCGCGTCAAGCGTCACTGTTCACGAGCATACGAGGGGGACAGACCCAATTTCACGGGCAAACGGCGCCTCGGAGTCGATTTGCGTCCATGACAGCTGTTTGTTTTTCGCCGTGAAAATGTGTCAGTCCCCGACCCGTGAACGGTTACGGTCAAGCATCACCCTGGATCACGGGACAAGTATTTCCGCGCACTGGTCGAGACAGACGACGATTGATGCTAGACTATTCCTCAATCGTTCGATTGCTCCGTGGGCTTCTTGCATGCTTCGCTGGCGTCTGGCAGTCTCCGCTATTCTGATTCCGTCATTCTTCGGCCTGTTCTGGCTGGATTCGCGGATGGGGGATGGCGCGCCGATCCTTCTGATTCTGGTGATCGGACTGGCTCTGCGCGGCGCGAACGAGATGGTCGATCTGCTGTGGACTCGCTCCTTCACACCGAATCGCATCATCGTGTCTGCTTCGTGTGTTCTCGTCGCGGCCGCGGCCTGGTGGGGCCGCTTTGCCAAGATGCCGATCGAGATTCCGTCCAATGACAACACACTTGCCCAGGTCATGCTGGCCTACTCGCTGACCGTGCTGGGAATGTTCCTGCTGGCAACCTATCGCTATCGAGAACCCGGGGCCAGCATGGAAACCCTGGGGGCCGAACTGCTGATCGTCAGCTACATCGGCGTTCTGCTGGGCGTGGCCTCGCAACTGAGATGGGTGATTGGCGCCGATGCCGGATACCTGGTGATGGGTTCACTGCTGGTTGTGGTCAAAGGGGGCGATGTCGGCGCGTATTTCTTCGGCCGGTTGTTTGGCAAGCGCAAGATGGTCCCGCATTTGTCTCCGGGCAAGACGTGGGCCGGGGGCGTCGGGGCACTTGTGGGATCGGCGCTCAGTGCCGTCATCTGGCTCTCTTACGCGACACCATTGTTCACCCCGAAGGAACGTCCCCTCTGGGAGGCGCGAAGCTGGATCTATTCCGCAATCTATGGCTTGATCCTGGGAGTCACCGGGTTGATCGGCGACTTGTGTGAATCACTGATTAAGCGGGATGTCGGCAAGAAGGACTCGGCTCGACTGCTCCCCGGGTTTGGTGGACTGCTCGACCTGATGGATAGCGTGCTGTATGCGGGGCCTGTGGCCTACGTGCTGTGGAAGGCATTGAAACTGGTCGACAAACACATGTAGCGACTTCCGGGCCGAATGGCAGTTTCAATTTGCCACCTGGGTTAATGACTTGGTTTGACCGTGACCGTGTTCAAGAAGGGGTTTCCTGATGTCACCGATTTCCCGTCGCGATTTCCTGGGAACGGCCGCTCTCGGCGCATCACTGGCATCCGGTCTGTTCGCCAACCCGCGCCTGGCAGTGGCTCAGGAACGCAAGGGGGCAGACATTCGGTTTGGACTGGTCACCTATCAATGGGGCAAGGACTGGGATCTTCCCACGTTGATCACGAACTGTTCCAAGGCAGGGGTGCTGGGGGTCGAATTGAGAACCACCCACAAACATGGTGTCGAACCTTCGTTGACAGAAGAACAGCGGGCCGATGTGCGAAAGCGGTTTGCCGACAGCGACGTCAAGTGTGTCGGGATTGGCAGCAATGAACGATACGACAGTCCCGATGCAGCAGTGTTGAAGAAGGCGATTGAAGATACGAAGGCATTCGTGATCGTCAGCCATGATGTCGGCGGGTCGGGTGTCAAAGTGAAACCGGATTCGTTTCACAAGGATGTCCCGCGCGAGAAGACGATCGCACAGATCGGTCGGGCTCTGAATGAAGTGGCCGAGTTTGCGTCCGGATTCGGACAGCAAATTCGACTGGAAGTCCATGGACAATGCTGCCAGTTGCCGACGATCAAGGCGATCATGGATGTCGCCGACCATTCCAATGTGGCAATCTGCTGGAATTCCAATCCTCAAGATTTGGAAGCTCCAGGACTGGAATCCAATTTCAACCTGGTGAAGTCCCGCTTTGGCGAGACCGTACACATTCATCGGCTGGAATCCAAGACCTACCCGCACCAGCAGTTGCTGGAGTTGTTCGTCAAGATGGACTATTCGGGCTGGCTGATGCTCGAAGAAGGAGAAGTCCCAAAGGATCCCGCTGCCGAATTGCTCGTCCAGCGCAAGCAGTTTGATGAGATGCTGGAAGCGGCCCGCACGAAGTTCGGCTGATCGCAGTGAGCGCCGGCTTGGACTGTCCGGCGCCATCGATCTTGCGACCGTGGATCTCGGGGCAGGGCGAGTTCACGCCTGTTGCAGTTCCGTGGTCAGCCACTGTTGTAGCTCGGCGAATTGCCGATCGATCTCGTCAAACTCCCGGGCCGCGGCCTCCATTTGACCAGCCCCCGCACAATCCTCGACGCGCTTCAACCGCTTGACCAGGTCCGTCGCCCCCACCAGACTGATTGATCCCTTCAATGTATGTGCGGATCGCTTCAGGCCCACCGGATCGCCGCGATGGAACGAGGCGTTGATCTCGGCATGGATCGAGGGACTTTCGGTCACCATCAAGTGCATCACGTCCAGTGCCAGATCTTCCAGTCCGCCCAGGCGTGCCAGCAAGTGCTGTCGATCAAATACGGTCGGTCGTTCCTGGGACACCATCGTCATGAACTCCGCAGCGACGCGTGGATCGGTTCAATTGTGATGCGAAAGGATTTCCGCATCGGAACCAACACTACGACATCGACATCACAGCCGACGGCAGGAGGTTGCAGGATTTGCCGATGCAAGCGGTCATCCCGACAAGCAATCGGATCGAATCAACTTTACCGAGTTTAAGGAATGGCGTTCGCGGCAGAGGTTGCGGACTGGCATCGAAAAACAGGTCCGTGGCAATCGGGCGACGTACCACGTGGTAAATCGGCGACAATTTCGATCCAATTCCGTTGATTTTTTGACATGGTCAGAATTTGTCCTAGGTTCTGATTGTGCGACGTGCAAAAGGGCCGTCGGACAGCGAGGGGCTGCTCCGTCATTTGCTGACGTGTCGCACAACAGAGGTTCCGTGATGTCTCAAATTCTGATTGTCGACGATTCTCCCATTGAACGCCGTGTCCTGGGCGGACTGCTCAGTTCGAACCCCGAATGGACCGTCGAGTTTGCCAGTGATGGCACCGAGGCGTTGGAACGCTTCAAGGTCCGTGAACCGGATCTGGTCCTGACCGACTTCAATATGCCACACATGGACGGCCTGCAACTGCTGAACAGGATGAAGCAGGACTTCGCCCATATCCCGGTCATCCTGGCGACTGCGGAAGGGAGCGAGGAACTGGCTGTGGCAGCGCTGCAACAGGGGGCGGACAGCTATGTGCCCAAGAATTTGATGGCCCGGGATCTGAATCGGGTGGTCGGGACGGTGCTCTCCGCCAGCCAGGATCGTCGCAAGACCGATGCCGTGCTCACGTCGCTGGTTCAGCAGGAACTGCGATTCTCGTTTCCCACCGATCGACGAATGGTGAGTGCCGCGGTCAACACGCTGCAGAACTACGGGGTTCGGTTTGGACTGTTCTCGGACCGTGAGCGAACCCGTGTCGGCGTGGCGCTGGAAGAAGCCCTGCTGAACGCGGTCATCCATGGAAACCTGGAAGTCAGTTCCAAATTGCGGGATGCCGATGATGGGTCATTTGAACGACTGATTGCGATGCGGGTGGCACAAGCTCCGTACCGTGATCGGCGGGTGCGCGTCCTGGCGCGGTTTTCCCAGAATGAAGCCCGCTTTATCATTCGCGATCAGGGACGGGGATTCGATGTCTCGAAACTGCCGGACCCGACCGATCCCGAGAACATCGCGCGCGCCCACGGTCGCGGCGTCCTGTTGATCCGGACCTTCATGGACGATGTGTTCTACAACGCCAAGGGAAATCAGGTCACGATGGTGAAGTACCGCAAGAAGCTTGAGCCGGCCGTCGCATCCTGAACCGTAACCGTTCACGGGCAAGCGAGGGGGACAGACCCATTTTCACGGGCAAACGTCGCTTTAGAGCCCTTTGCGCCCGTGGAAGATGCTTGTTTTTCGCCGTGAAAATGCGTCAGTCCCCGACCTGTGAACGGTTACCCTGAACCTGAACGTCCGCCGCGAATCACGAGTGAGAAATTCAGGAATCTGCTAAACTTCGCCGAGCGCGCTGCAGGTTCAAGGTCTCTGGTACGTGGTGAGCCCGATTGCATGAAGAATCGCTTGTGTCGACTGGCAAGAATTGCGGTTTCCACGTGCTGCTCGTGGAACAGAAAACTCTCTGTCCTGATCTGGCAGACAGTGGTCCTGGCTGGTGCTTTGATCAACACGGGCGAATTGTCTGCCAGGGATCCCGATCCAATTCAACTGGCGATTGAGCGAATCACGATTGCCGATCTGAAACGGCATTGTGGAACTCTGGCCAGCGACGCGCTCGAAGGGCGCGAAGCGGGATCGGTGGGGGGCCGGGCCGCGGCGGCCTACCTGCGGACGGAACTGGGAAAGATCGAGGGAATCGCCAAGGGGACTCCCGCTGGCTGGGTTCAGGAGTTTGGACGTGACTACCGCAACCTGATCGCAGTATTGCCAGGCTCTGATCCCGAACTTCGTCATGAAATCGTGTTGATCGGCGCCCATTACGATCATGTCGGCCGTGGGAATCAAAGCAACAGCCAGGGACCGATTGGATATATCCACAACGGAGCCGATGACAACGCGAGCGGCACGTCGGCTCTGCTTGAATTGGCCGATGCCTTTGCATCGCTCAAGCCGGCTCCGCGACGCACACTCCTCTTCACATTCTGGGATGCCGAAGAGGTGGGGCTGCTCGGTTCCAAACATTGGGTCAGCCAGCCGACTCATCCCTTAAAGAATGTCCGGCTGGTCATCAACATCGACATGCTGGGCCGACTTCGCGAAGGGAAGTTGACGGTCGTGGGATGGCGATCTGCAGCAGGATTAAGGTCTCGGCTGGCAAAGGGAAATCCCCTGAACGATCTCGAGTTCAAGTTTGAACCGACCGTGATCGCCGACAGCGATCACCATCCGTTTTACATCTCGGGAATCCCCAGCCTGCACCTGGACTCGGGGAAACACGACGACTATCACCGACCGAGCGATGATGCCGACAAGCTGAATTATTCGGGGATTCGTCGACTGGCCGAGTTGGTGTTTCGTCTGGTGCACGATGCCGCGAATGAGACTGATCTCCCCAGGTTTCGATCCGAGGCACTCACGGAAAAGCCCCCTGCCTGGATCACATCGGCCCCCTCGACGATCAACAATCCCCGACTCGGAGTGACGTTTGATCAGGCGCAGTTTGATCGCGACCAGGCAGTGGTCACTCAAGTCAATCCGGGATCGGCCGCCGACAAGGGAGGAATTCGTCAGGGTGACCGCATTGTCGGGTTGGCCCATTGGGATCAGGGAACCACACAGGATCTGAGAACGGTTGTGCAGGTGGCGCGGAATCCCGTGAAGGTCCGAGTCGTGCGCGCTGGTGATTCCACATCCCGAAACCTGGATGTGGAACTTTCGGGCGAACCGGTGCGGGTGGGTATCACCTGGCAGAATGATCCGACGGTGCCCGGCTGCGTGATCCTGACACAGATCGTCGCGCATTCTCCCGCCGATCGGGCCGGCCTGAAGACAGGAGATGTCATTCAACAGGTCTCGGGTTCGCTGCTGGGAAATGACGAAGAAATTCGCCAGAAATTACTCAATGAACCCAGCCCGATTCGAATTCGAATCGAACGACATGGGCGTGTGTCCGACGTGGCTGTCGACCTGTTCGAGCCACCTTTCGTAGAATGACTTCGCCTTTCCGAAATCGCGTTCAATCACCGCGTTCATCAGACAGGATGAACAGACTGCAAGCATCGGTTCGCGACCCGTGAAACGCTCCGTTTCGAGCGTCAATTTCGGCAAGTTTCTGGTCGTTCGAACGGAACCGATGAGTGAGTTTCCGGATCGCAACGATTCAGCGCGCCATGACGGCTTCGACTGTTGGATCGACAGCCCGCTTTCCGACAATTGTGAGAGTTGTTTGCAATGTCTCGTCCTGCCCGGATGAAGCGAAATTGCGGCGAATCCCGGTGAAGCGATTGAATGACTGAAGTCGCCATGGGGCAGGTGAGTCGGGTTCGACTTCGGCAGAAACTGCCGATTTCGAAGGAATCCGTTCAAGAAGCTGGTAACGATCCTTTCACGGATGTCGATCGCAACGGGCCACCTTTCCAGGCGGAAGTCTGGAGGGGCGAATCGCCGAAGTGAAAGGACAAGCATGGTGCCTCGCAGAATGGCAGAGACCGCGCTCACTCCCTTGATTTGCAACCTTGAAGTCCGCGCTCAGTCGCTTCGTGGAGGAATTGTGCGTCGAATCACACGACTGCCCCGGTTGGGCGTTCAATTTGCCACAACCGTCGCGGCCCTGGCGACAGGCTTGTGCGGGATCTCCGAGGCCCAGCAGGCGGGCTTGCCCACTCCGCCTCCTGTCACTGCCGTCGGCCCCCAGGACATGGCCCCCCGAGACGTCATCCTGACCGGCCTTCGGCCGCGACATGGGATGGGTGTCCGCACGGCCAATGCCGGCCATGCGAACACCGGCGCCAACTCGGGAAACTACTCGACCCAGCCGCAACCTCCCGCAGCTCCGGTCAGTTCGGCCCCGCTTGCCGCCAATCCCGCCAGCGCGCCCGCGGCGATTGTCGCAGGAGTTGGATCCGAACAGTTCTATGCGCAGCTGGATACGGCCATTGAAGTCAGCAGCCGACGGTTCCTGACTGCCAATGTTCACTCCCCGTGGCAGATCTTTCACGGACTGCTCGCGCTGAAGCAGGACTTTCAGCTCAATCTGGGAACGGGTCGGGTGAATGCGATTCAATGGATCGCCACCAGCGAACCTCGATTTGACAATCAGCCACTGCTGCTGAAAACCCCGCATGGCGGCAAGTTCCACTCGTTCACTCGCCCCTATGCCTTCGAAGGGCATCCCGCTCAGTTCCTGGCGCTGTTGTCCCAGTCCGACCTGCCGGTCGGATATCAATTCAAGGTCGGCACGGGACACATCACCCTGGGCGACATCATCAACAACACGATGAAGGAAGTGAACAACCGCGAGGAAGTGACCTGGGTCCTGTGGGGACTGCAGCACTATCTGAAGCCCGATGCCCAGTGGATGAACCAGCACAACGAACACTGGAGCATCGAACGGCTTGTACAAATCGAAACCGCGGCCCCCGTTGTCGGAGCGCCGTGCGGCGGTAACCATCGACTGTTCGCGTTGACCCGCACCCGCGACAAGCATCTGAAACATGGCGGACAACTCGTTGGGATCTGGGCTCAAGCAGACCACAAGATCCGGCAGCACATCGAGATCGCCCGGTCGCTTCAGAATTATGATGGATCGTTTTCGGCAAAATTCTACGAAACGTCGGGACACACGACCGACCTGAACAGCCGCTTCAACACAACCGGCCATACGATGGAATTCCTGTCGATCGCTCTGCCCAACGACCGATTGCTGGAACCATGGGTCCAGAGCGCCGTGACCGCGCTGTGTAATGATCTGATCATGAATCGTCAGCGGAACATTGACTGCGGTCCGCTCTACCATACGCTGAACTCGCTGATCATCTATCGCGAACGCATCCGGCCGATGCGACCTGTCGTGGCGCCTCCGGCCGTTGCCCAGACGGTTCCCCCGGTTGGGAAACCGAACACAACGCCATCAGCATCGAACCCGACGAATGTCACGACGTCGAAGCCGGCGACGACAAACATTGCGGAAACAACTCCGATCGACGTCCCCGTCAACACGAATACCGTCACCACGGAAAAGAAGTCGGACCTGCCGATGCCGAACGGAGCCGCGTTGCCGTTGCCACCGGTCAAGCCACAACCGAGTGCGGAAGCACTGAATGAGCTCAAGCTGGATGGGGAGTTCCGTGAGAAGTTGAATTCCCTGACCGGGCCTCGTCCTCTACCGGCGATTGTTCCACCCAACACGGAAGCCAAGCCGCTGGAATCTTCGGGCCAGCCTGTCCTGCAGGCCCCGGAAGAACCTGCCTCGGCACTGACTCCGGAAAACAAATCCGACAAGTAGCCGCGCCGCATTGCGTTGCATTGAGAATCGTTGAACGCCACCCGGATCCAAAGATCCGGGTGGCGTTTGGCTTGGATTGGTCAGCGTGGCCAGCCGCTCAGTGTTGTTGATCAGCGGAGGCCGGAATCGTCAGCAGGACGCGAAAACCGAAGCGATTGCTGCGCACCTCGGGTTCACAGGCGTTGCGACAGGAAGAACTATTGAATGTCGCCGGGTAGATCCAGTCGCCGCCGCGCAAGACGCGTTTCGCCTGGCTGGATTCACGAACGACCGGATCGATCGCGGGAGTTTCACTGAATTTCGCGTACTCGTCCCGCTCCCACTTGTCCTCAACCCATTCCCAGACGTTTCCGTGAACGTCAAACAGGCCGAACGGATTGGACCGCAACTCACCCGCAGCATGGGTCCTGCCCATGGTCTTGATCCCCGCCAACATCCCGTTTCGAAACTGTTGAACAGTTGCCGGTGCCGGAATTCGGGCGGTCCCAGCCGAGTTCCCGTGATACCAGCCAGCCTGCATCAGTTGCTCATCCAGATCACCCGCCCAATACATGGTGACACTTCCCGCTCGACAGGCATGCTCCCACTCCGCCTCGGTGGGCAATCGATATTGCCCCATGGTTCGCGCGGACTGCGTTTTCTCTTTCGGTTTCGAAGCTGGCGGCGTCCGCTTCTCAAGGTCATTCAGCCGCGAACTGAATTCCACGGCCTCCTGCCACGTCACCCGCTCAACCGGATGGCGGAGAGTTTCCATCCCTGCCACGGACTCCTTTCCTTCACCCGACGAGGCGAAATGAGATGGGTTGGTGCGCATCACACGTTCAAACTCGGCCTGCGTCACCTCGGTCGAGCCAAGATAAAAGGGACGAGTCATTACGACGCGGTGGCGTGGAGTCGCACTGGCGATCTGTTGTTTCCAATTGCGATCATTCCCGGCTTCCGCCAGTGCCCTGGCCGCATCGCCGCCGCTGCTCCCTCGGAAGTATTCGCCTGGAGGGATCAGTTGGAATTTCATCCCGAGAGAGTTCGTATATTCGACCGGAATGTTCAGGTGCCTGGCCCAGGCCTTCTGAAATTCCTCAGCCTTCGCAGTGTCGAAGGGAACCACCGCAGGAGAGGGAGCGTTTGCCGGCCAACCGTGCCATCCCGGCCGGGGCACCGCATCTTCACCACAGGCAACCGTCACGCAGAAAAGAATGATCACACTCCAGTAATCATCCGTTCGCAGTGATTTCCCGGACATGATGAGCTCTCTCAATGACGACGGCGCTGAACCTGATGATTCAGAGGCGGCACGGCCTTGTCGAATACGACAACACCGTGCCGCCCTGATTTGAGATCCGGCAATCGGAATCTCATCCGTTTGCCGGTTTCCGTTCAGGAATCCGCATGGCGTAGAACGAGCGCCAGACGAAGACCAGGGCAATCAGCAGCATGACCACGCCCACATACGCGGTGTAGTCTTGGCCCTTCGATGCCGTCTGCTTGATCTTGACGGCAATCTCCACGGCCAGCATGCCGAACAGCGTCGAGAACTTGATGATCGGGTTCAAGGCGACCGAGGTCGTGTCCTTGAACGGATCGCCAACCGTGTCGCCAATCACCGTCGCGGCATGCAGCGGCGTTCCCTTTTCCCGCAGATCGACTTCCACCAGTTTCTTGGCGTTGTCCCATGCCCCACCGGCGTTCGCCATGTAAATCGCCTGGAACAGCCCGAAGACGGCGATGGAAATCAGGTAGGCCACAAAAAAGTTCGGATCGAAGAACGCGAACGCCAGCGTGATCGTCATCAGGGCGATGAAGATGTTCCACATCCCCGCCTGAGCGTATTCCGTGCAGATGCGGACCACGGTCTTTGAGTCCTCGATGTCCGCCTCTTTCTTGTCTAGTCGCATGTTCTTCTTGATGTATTCGACCGCACGATAGGCGCCGGTCGTGACTGCCTGCATGGACGCACCCGAGAACCAGAAGATCACGGAACCGCCGCAGATGAATCCCAGCAGCACAGGAGCATCCGTCAGGCTCAGGCTGAGCATGCCGGCTTTGTCCAAGAGCAGGATGATCGAGAAGATCATCGTTGTGGCGCCGACGACGGCGGTCCCGATCAACACCGGCTTGGCGGTGGCTTTAAATGTGTTCCCGGCGGAATCGTTCGCCTCCAGATAGTGCTTGCCGGCTTCGAAATCCGGTTCGAAACCGAAGTCCCGCTTGATCTCGTCTCGAATCCCCGGAATGTGTTCGGTCTGAGCCAGTTCGAACACCGACTGGGCATTGTCCGTCACCGGGCCATAGCTGTCGACAGCGATCGTGACCGGTCCCATGCACAGGAATCCGAACGCGACCAGCCCGAACGCGAAGATCGAAGCGTGAGCCCCCATCACGACGCCCAGTCCCAGTGTGCTGACGAAGAACGCGGCTCCCATCAGGCCGGCGATCAGCATCCCCATCCAGAAGGCGCTGAAGTTCCCGGCGACAAGTCCCGACAGAATGGTGAGCGACGCCCCCCCTTCGCGTGAGGCCGTCACCACTTCATGCACGTGCTTCGAGTGAGAACTGGTAAAGACCTTGGTGAATTCGGGAATCAACACCGCCGCCAGTGTCCCCAGGCTGATAATCGATGCCAGTTGCCACCAGAGTTGCGGCATGTCGATCCCGCCGACACTCAGGTTGCTCAGCAGCAGCCAGCTCATTCCATACGACGTCGTGATGCACAGGATCGATGCGATCCAGATCAGCCGCGTCAGGGGCTCTTCGAAGTCGAATTCCTTGAGACCCGTGTATTTGGCCTTGGAAATCGCCTGGTTGACGAAGTACGAGGCGCCTGACATCAGGTCCATCAGGAACCGCATGGCGAAGATCCAGACGATCAACTTCGCCTGCATGTCGACATCTTTGACCGCCAGTGTGATGAAACTGATCAGGGCGACACCCGTGACGCCGTACGTTTCAAAGCCGTCGGCCGTTGGGCCAACCGAATCCCCGGCGTTGTCGCCAGTACAGTCGGCAATGACGCCCGGGTTGCGGGGATCATCTTCCTTCACATTGAAGACGATCTTCATCAGGTCCGAGCCGATGTCAGCGATCTTGGTAAAGATCCCCCCAGCGATTCGCAGTGCGGATGCTCCCAGCGATTCCCCAATCGCAAAGCCCAGGAAACAGATCCCCACAATGTCGCGCGGGACCGCCAGCAGGATGATCACCATCATCACCAGTTCCAGCGATATCAGGAACAGGCCGATCGACATTCCCGCCTGCAGGGGAATGTTCACGACATCCCATGGCTGCCCGCGCAGTGATGCGAACGCGGTCCGGGCGTTGGCATAGGTGTTGACGCGAATCCCGTAGTAGGCGACCCAGTACGAGCCAGCCATTCCGACGATGGAAAACAGCAGTACCTGGGCCACGGTCGCGACGGATTTGTGTTCCAGGACCAGGAAGTAATACGTCATCAATGTGCCGATCAGCGCGAACAGCAGCAGCAGGAATTTTCCCTGTTGGATGAGGTAGGTTTTGCACGTCTGGAAAATGATTTCGGCGACATCCAGCATCGACTTATGGGCGGGATGCTTCTTGACCTGTCCCCTCAAATACAGACTGATGCCGAGTGTTCCGGTGATGACGAACGCACCCCAGAACAAGAGATCACGGCCGGAGATTTCTTGTCCGGCAATGGTGAACTTCCCTTCGTTCAGATCGGGGATCGCCAGGTCTGCTTCGCCTGCAGGGGCTGGGGAGGCACTCGCCAGCAGCAGCCACAACACGGCCAGTGGAAGGGATGTCCTGGAAAGCCCCCGCCTGAGGCTGCCCAGAACGGAATAGGTCAGGAACGCGACGCCATCTCGCAGCATGCTTACCCCCCGACATGTGAAACAAAGTTTCGGAAACCCACCAGAATTGATCGTGGAACGAACGTCCACACCAGTTTCCAAACCACGTTCCCTGTCACGGTCACCGCGACAAGAAGCGTGCGGGGAATTCTAAAGTCGCCGTAAGCGAGGGGCAATGCAACAGCGAGGATTGATTCGTCATGGATTGAGAACTGCGACACCACTTGCTGAATGAACTCAACTCGTCCAAGCGACTGCCCAAAGGATAAAACTTCGGATGATCGATGCGTAGGGGAACGGACTTGGCGAACACAACTTCAGTGAAGTATGCACCGCGGAGACCACAGACGGAGAGATTCAATGAATTCGGGCCACGGCATTGTTTGAGTCGGACCGAAGCGGCGTTCGATGACTCCAAATCCAAAGGCAGGTTGAGATGACTGCCATCACGATTCCGTATCCGGCAACCAAACTCCCATAGGATCTTATCTCCCCAAGAGAATTCGAAATCGGTACAAAAAACACTAAATTGATCAAGAGCGAAATTAACGCAGCAAGAATTGAAATGACGACGATCTGAATCCCTGCCCCCGCCTTCGAACTCTGAAAAATGTTGGCCGTTAGCCGAACCGACATCACCCCAACAATCAGGCCGAATATGAGCTCGCCGGTCAGTATCATAGGAACCGCGGATTCGCGTCGCATGACGAAGTACGACCAGAACGCAACCGAAGCAACGATCATCCCACCTAACAACCCGCACACAACAACAACACAAATCTTGGCGACTAAGCTACAGACCACAGCATTTCCCAACCATTTCCACACCTGAATTAGCGGAATCGCTGCAGAAATCGAAGCGAGCAGCGCCAAATCAACTACTGGGTTTATCGTTGTAGAACGCGCTCGTGCTGCTGAAGTCTGGAACCGCGGTGCTAGCCAGAATGTGGAGCATCCAGAACGCGATTCCGATTGTTATCGTCGACGTAAGAGCCGGATGAAGATGCAGTAATATCTCACGGACGCCAAATCTTTCGTTATTCTTGATTGCGATTGCTGAGTCGTCTGTTGCCGGGCGCGGTGCTCCCTGGTCGGTAGTCGTCGTCGACGTTCTTGGCATTAGTTCTCGCCGAATACTGTTGCGGTAAGAAAACAGGCATGCGGACAGCAACGACGCGAGGACACAAAAGAGAGACGGATACGGCGACGTCATCGATGAAAGATCCATTGGAACGATTTCACCTTTGTACGGTAAAGTCTGGAGCCAAACGTGCAGACTGAAATGCAAGAACACCGCCAATATTGATGAAATTGGCATGAGGAGTAGTACGTTGCGTCGTGTCTTGTTTATCATGAATATGGGTGCATATGCTGCAACGACTCCCGCAATGAGGCCGCCACTGAGTTCGAATAGCCAGCGACGAAGTAGTTCACTGTAACGTGGTGTATGGTAAGTGAAGGATTGAAATTGTGTATACCAAGTCACAACAGATATCAGCACAATTGCACACAAGGCAATACTCGAGCCGACACAGATCGACTTCAGAAAGAATCGTCTTCTAGGAATGCGTCGCAAAAGAGTCATGACATCGAATAAAGGAACAAAAAGAAGGACGGATGCGAGCAATAGAGGGCGATAGAGCAAATCTAAACTTTCTCGGTTTCTCCAGTCACCCGATGCAATGAATACCCCGGCCCAGGACGCGATCACGAGAGCGCAAGTGAATGCCGCTTCCAGGTGCGGAAACCATCTTGTCGTGTTGTGTAACGCCACAGGGTTTGAATTAGAGGGGACTGTAAGGGATTTCGCGTCTGAAGTGACGAGGGGAGGTGTCGATGACGGACCTGAAACGGAGACGGCTGCTGATTTTACGTCGGTTGGTTCGCTGTGTGAGTCGGCTGGGGCACTGATGTTGACGTCGGGGAGATCCGGGCGATCGGCCACTGCGAGCGGCTTTTCTATTGGAGACGATTGTGCATCCAAGGTGGTCACGAATCCTCGGCAGGTGGGATAACGCTGCTTCGGTTCCACAGAGAGTGACTTCGTCAAAACTGTGAAGGCGTGGTTTGAAATCTCGGCAATGGTCGGATACGTCGTCGTCGGATCTGTGACAATCGCTTTCCACATTTCCAGCCCGGTCGCCTCAAACGGCAGTTCCCCAGCAAGCAACTCATAGGCCGTCATGGCAAGCGCGTACTGATCCGAAGCTGCTGTAGCTCGCTGGCCGCGGAACTGCTCCGGGGCTTGGTACGGATATGTCCCGGACGTGTCAAATTGAAGTTTGGTCACGCGTGAGACGGTTGCACGGATCTCTGCTGCAAGTTGAAAATCGATCAGACGGACGGCCGCGCCATCTGTGCTGACGAGGATATTCGTCGGCTTGATGTCGCGATGGGCCAGGCCCATGCCGTGGGCATGATCCAAGGCCTCGGCAACTGGCATCAACAGGCGGACGACTTCGACGACCGGGAAGTTGCCGTGCTTGACGACGTACAGGCTGCGGTACTTCGAGAGCGTGATGCCATCGAAATAATCCATGACAAGAAAGTAACCGGCGCCGGGGTCAAGGACCAGATCCTTGACCCCGCAGATGTTCGGATGGGCCAGCTTGTAAACCCGCTGATACGAGACGCGAACCTGTTGCTGCGCTTCCTCATTGTGGCGCAGTTCTGGCGGCAGCATTTTCAGAGCAACTTCCACATCGGCAACTGTATCGCGCGCCAGCCAGACCTCCCCCATCCCCCCTCGGCCAAGTGGACGCAGGAGTTCATACTTTCCCAGCGTCCTCTTGAGCGACGCGGCACCGGCCGTCTGTTTGCCGTGGAAGGGATCGTCCTGTAATTCATCGAACATCGGGAATCCCCTGAATCGGCTGGTTCGTGACGATGGAAAGTCCAGTGGGTGAAGACATCGCCTGCTGTACTACGAAGACCCACTTCTGGCGAGACGCACTTCTGGCAATATCCGTACTTACGATGCGCGCGACCGTTGCCCAAAAATCTACAACCCGTACTGGTGCGGTCCCTCAAAAGTCAATTCCGCGTCTCCTAATCTCAACGTGTTCCCGGGACGCAATGTGCCGACTTGACCTCGACGAATCGTGAGTCCGTTGCAGACGACCGGGGCGTCGTCGATGGGGATGATCCGGAACTGCAGATCCCAGTTGCACAGGATCGCGTGGCGGGTCCGCACCGTCGGGTGTTCAATCCGCAGCGGGCACCTGGAGTCGGATCCAATCAGCACGATGCCGTGGACCAGCAGATACGCTTCGCGGCCATTGAGTTCATCACAGGTTCGCTCACGCTCAATCAACAATGCGTCCAGGCCCGTTTCGTCACGGTGCCACGCCTTGCCGAAATCGAGCTGATCGACCGCAAAACGCAGGAACGTCAAAATATCCTGAACCCAGGAATGTGGTTGCCGGAACGAGTGGATTCTGAGCCCAAGCTGCGGCGCCTGCGCGCCGACTCCCGAACCCGTTTTAAAATACGTGGCGTAGCTCACGCCATGTTCGGAATGGTCAATCGCCACCTGATCGACAAGCGGTTGATTGTTGGCATGAGCCGGGGCCGAGTCGCGTGACGCCAACTTGCGTGGATCACGCAGATGAATCTGTCCATCGACTGCGCGAATCTCCAGATGCTGCTGTGAGACCAGCATCGACAACGCGTCGCGATTGGCATCACGCGGATACAGGCGCAGGGCAATATCCGTCGGCTGGCCCTGCGGCTGATTGGGCCGGTTCCGGCCCAGCATCACACCGCTCCTGGCATACAACAGGATTCGACGGCCGTTGGGAAGATCGAACCTGCCTTCCGTGCATTGATCCGGTGGAGGACGAAAGCCGCCAAACTCATGCAGCTTGATCGACGTCATCGTCGCGGTCCCCCCGCCCGACGGAGGGGCCTCTTTCAATGCCGATTCAAACCCCTGCAGGTTGACGAGCGCATTGCCACCCGTATTGATCTGAACTTTGCTGAATTTGCGCAGCATGGAAGTCAGGTCAACAGCGGCCAGGTTGGTCAGGCTGTTCCCTTCACTTGAAATCACAAGCTCGCGCGATTCCTTCTCGGTGACGTCAAACGAAAACCCGCCGCGCCACGACGAGACATGTCCTTGCGATCGAAAGTAACAGGTGAATTTGACCAGGTATGTCCCTGGCAGACAGGCCAGCCCGTCGCGCCCCTTCAGCGGAATGGATTCAAAAAACTTCCAGATCCCCGGCGCCTCCTGCACCAGTTCCGGCGACGTCTTCCACGTCGACTGATCCAGGGCTTCGTGCAACGTCGCCTCGACGCGAACGGTCCCATTCCAACCAGCGAAGATCACTCGAAATTCGGGCGACAACTGAGTCCCCGGATGCACGGCATTGCCGAGATAAAACAACATGAACGGTTCGGGAACAGTGTCGACAGGAGCGGGCTGCGATTCACTTGCTGGCGCCGTGTCGCTGGCCGATTCCTGAGACGTGGAATTGCCTGGAGCACCAGAACTCGTGTCCGATCTGGTCGACCCCGCCGGGATTTCGGCGTGCGGATCGGATGAGCCGACGACGGGTCGGATGCACTCCGCGACCAGCTGGTCCGCGTACTCTGGAAAGCCACCCAATTGAGCCTGGCTTCGAATAAAGAACTCCGGATCGATCCCCGCTGGGCAGTAGGGAAGCTGTTGCTCGATGAACTGCTTGCAGACGTGGTATTCCAGTTGAGGCATAACGATTCATTCCTGATGTCACTGAGGAAACATCCGTGTCTGACAACCGGTGAGCCATAATCGCATGGGATGCGGAACATAGTAACCGGTGAACTGTAACCGTTCACAGGCAAGCCAGGGGGACAGACCCATTTTCACGGACAAACGGCACCTCGGAGTCGCTTTGCATCCATGGAAGGTGTTTGTTTTCGCGGTGAAAATGCGTCAGTCCCCGGCCCGTGAACGGTTACGGTGAACGCAGCGATTTGCCAAACCATCCATCACCAGAACCCCAACCAGCGACGATCAACTCCATCAATCCAGAGGGACCTGGGTATTGGAGCCTCGACAAAGTCGTGATTTCCTGACCATCCTCGCTGGAGGAACGAATCCGCTTGCCGAAAAGATCACGGCGGTTGCAAAGATCCGTCGAGACATCGGGATCGCCGCCAGCCCATAAAAAAACATCCGCCCCAGACGGAGCGGATGTCGTGATGAAATCTGCCAGAGATCCGAAACTACTTGATCTCGATATCGAAGTGGTTTTTGCCATCCGCGTTGATCGTATACGACAACTCACTTGTTTCGGACTTGGTGTACTTGACGGGAATCAGCGACTTGGGTTGTGTCGGCGCTTCACCCCTTGCCATCGCCGCCTGCATTTCCGCGGCCTTTTTCATATAGGCTTCGGTTTCTGCAGGCGTCTGCGGACGCTTGGAGACAGCATCCTGGTCGGCCTGAGCACCGGCATCGTTGGCAGTGATCGACACCTTGACGGGCCCCACGACGACCCCTCGAGTTGTTCCGGTCGACAATTGGAATTTCCCGAGAACATCGGTAATTCCCATCGCCACGGGCCCCTTCTCAGGAACAAACGTCACAGTGGCGCCCGCCAGCGGCTTCCCTTCATATTTCACGGTTCCATCCGCAGCAGCGAGTTTCGGCCCGCTGGTGGAGGACGAACAACCAGTCACCATCACCACACAGAGCGCTGCCGTGGCGAGAATTCGACGGCCGAGAGTCACGTTGATGCTTCTTTCTAGTGAGGAAGCGTCCTCACTCAAATCGTAACCGTTCACGGGTCGGGGACTGACGCATTTTCACGGCGAAAAACAAATATCTTCCATGGACGCGATCAGACACCGACGCGCCGTTTGTCCGTGAAAATGGGTCTGTCCCCCTCGCTTGCCCGTGAACAGTTGCCCCGAATCGGGCGTCCTCAGGGAAGGACTGTATCACCCATGGGACGCCCGCCAAAACATTCACGCACAAAACCAGACGTTCTGCGCCACGGATTAGAAGTCACCCGTTGGCAAACCGTCCGCACGGCCTCCCAGACGCTGGAACGTGTTCTTGTGGTCGATGTTTTCACTCAGGAACTTCACCGAACCATCGGCAAACACGAAATGCGCACCACCCGTATGACGTGACCGGAATCCCCAGCTAATGTTCCAGTTGTTCGGATTGGTACACCCGGCAACTCGAATCTGGTTCGCCGTGGCCCAGCTACAGGTCGTGAAATCGTTGATGGGAACGATTGTGGATGAGTGGAAGTTCCCCATCCCATTGGAATGCCACAATCCTCCGGCCGCATGATCATTGCATGAGGGAAGAACTTCACCCATGTGAATCGTGTTCGACGTCCCGTCGGTGACGTCGCGGATTCGAATGGACGGCCCGTCTCGGCTTCCCATCCCTGAAATCTGCCCGGAATTCAACGTGTCGCCGTTGTTCGGATTCACGAACTGAGCGAACGTCTGATACGGATTGCAGCTGCCGCTCACCGAGACATTCCCCTGGGAACCGAGCGATCCATCGTAGCTGGTCTGGCCCCATCCGTTCAGCGGATTCTGATTGGAACCATCAGACGGGCAGACCAGGACGGTCAAAGTCAGCAACCCGACGCGC